>Ga0180217_1000022_pt1 | contig 337423 bp, 148 predicted proteins | sample eDN3rd37CBELigOP_FD_128521 | JGI IMG/M metagenome (GOLD analysis project Ga0180217, IMG submission 128521) | Enriched Organic Plus compost microbial communities from Emeryville, California, USA - eDNA 3rd pass 37_C BE-Lig OP (version 2) (version 2) ...
GAAGCGAGCAAGCTCAACGAGGTTGTCGAGCTTAGCAGCGCTCTGAGCAGCAGCCTCAGCGACCTTGTCGGACTTGCCAGCAGCAAGAGCAGCCTCACGAGCAGCAGCCTGGAGCTTAGCAGAAACCTCACGGATCACAGGACGAACGACGGTGTTCTTACCGACAAGGACAATGGCATCCTTAGCACGGAGCTTGAGACGAACGAGAGAGATCTGGTTCGAGCCGACGTTGTCGATGTTGACGACCATGACGTTCTTGTAGTTAAGAAGAGCAGCCTCAAGGTTCTGGCGGAACTGAGCCTTGCGCTTCTTGCGGCGAATGCCCGGGGGCTCACGCACCACCACCTTCTTGGTCTTGGGTGCGGCCTTGGCGCCCTTACCGCCCTTGGCGGCCTTCTTGTCTTCCTTCTTTGCTTCGGCTTTAGGAGGCATCTTGAACTTCCCAGGAGACTTAGTGGTCTATGCCCTAAATCAGTTTAACCCGGACTGGCCGTTGCGAGGATTGGGGATGGTTCGTAACACAGACGTGAGAGATATATCCAATGCAGTATGAATCCATGGATCACGTTCGGTACGAGTGCGACAAAGCGAGCAAAGTTGACACACAGGGCGTGAAGCACTTCTTCCACGACCCCCATTACGGGAATTCTTGAGGTGACCCGATGGGTGGGAGGGGTCGGTACCTTCAACAATCGAAGGAACGCGCTGTGATCCACGTAAGAAAGTCATTACTACCCACACTCCATAGGCGTAACACGGCGAGTGGTCGAGAAATTGCCTGCGGCACTGCGAAAGTGCGTGGCAGGTCGAGTTTGTGGAGCATATTTCATGCGGTCCCAGCGAGTGGTATGAGATTATTGGCACAGTTATTGACGTATCCCCTCGCGGTACATACAACCAAATAACATCTACACCAAATGCATGCCTCGATTATCGCTTTTCACCCTATCGAAAGTAAGTAGTTTTCGCAATTTTTAACCCCTCGTACCGCCGCTTTCCAGGTCTGGATCTCACCGTATGGGAAAGAACGCCCGCTGTGGGGCAATTAATATGTGTATAATCATACGATGAATGTGCTCAGGTCCTCGGACCTGTGCGACACTTCCTGGAATGTGTCAAACTTGAGGTCTGCGCTGCAATTTCGGTCGTCTTCTCTCCTTGAATGGGTACATTTCGAGGCACTCTTCGTGTTAATCCGGGACTTGGCGCTGTTTTATGAAACATCAACGCGGAATATACCTATCCATCAGGGGATACGCTCCATACAGGCCCACATACCTGATGAAGGCCTGGTAAAACCATTTTGAGACCCCTGATCCCATACTGGTTCGGAGTCAATCAGAGGTATAGACTGGCACTCGAGCAATGCTTCAGGAGTATATTGCACAACATATGCGCGCTTAATGTTTCAATTAATGACATCCTTCAAACACTACTGTATCATTCAAAAGAGCTCAAATACACAGCCATTCAAGCCAAAGTGCTCTTCTCCACCATAGTGTTCGTCAGTATCCCAAGGGGTTGTGCGTGGATCAAGCCACGTGAATCGACTGTCCGCGTGCCTGTCGATTGCAGTGTGGGGTGCGTAGCTCTGGAGCCCAGGTGCCCCGTGTGCACGAGGTCCGCAAAGCCGCTCTCCCTAGGAGAGAGTAACGGTTTCAACTCAAAAGTATTGAGGCGTGGTATCGCGGTACGCGAGGTGAGTGCTGTTTGTGAAACCCCCAGCATTCGACACATACCCCGATAGCTTGCTCGAATTCCCTGTTCAATCCAGACTGTAACCCCGGCGCTACGAGGTAGAATCCACAATTGTGTCACTGAGCGAGGACCCAAGCCTCGCTCAAGGTGTTTCATAGCACTGCGCACACGCCCCGAGGTGCCAACCGACATTTATCATGGCAGCAGAGTACCTCGAGCTGATAGGCGCCATCGAGCGCACCATCGAGAAGTATTTTGACCTAAATAGGTACGTAATGAGTCGATTCCGAAGCAGCCTGATAGACCTGGCCAAACGAACGGCGTGCTTAATTGAGTGAAATACCGGGGTTATGACTCTGTATGCTATGTTAGTTATATAACTCACCCATTACTTCCTCAATATCCTATCGCTACCCCCAACTAAAGAGAGGCTGATGAGCAAGCGTTGGCCCATATCTGGGCAGCAACCCAAATTCAGAAAGTCTGGCGAGGATACATCGTTCGAAAGAGCATCAAGTTCATGCACGCAAGTGCGACCAAGATTCAGAAGGTCTGGCGAGGCTATGTGTGTCGTCGAAACTTGAGGACGAAACAAAGAGACGAAGAGATTGCGCTCCAAGAGAAGCTCTACCACTACATGGCAACACAGATTCAGAGGATGTGGCGAGGGTATGTCAGTCGATCACTACGTGGTATCCCCATGCGCAATTATTACAAGCGTAAGGCACTGCTCGCGAAGGCCTACAATGCCGGTGAGTCCCTTATCAAGTATTCGGAAGAATTCAACCAAGAACTGGCGAAAGCGAATATGGAGGCCAAGTACCACGAAGTCGAAGCCAAAGTCGCCGAGCATGCCAAGACGTTCCACCACCTGTCAAGTACGGCTGCTATTCCCGGTGTATTTGCGAACCCCTATGGAGAGGAGTATGCTGCACGTGTGCATGGTGTTCCAATGGATGCGCGCTTCCGCGCAGCACGTAGGGAAATCGCAAAGGAGCAAATCACTGCGAGTAAGAGCCGCGAGGTTCGGGCGGCCATCATCAAGAAGCAATCTCCACAGAGCCTCGCCACACCCACTAAGCTTGGTATGTCTCCAATCGCAACATCGGCAGTGCCAGCGGCGCCGGAACCCGCCACAGTCATCAAGCACTTTCCCATCCTTCACGGTGCTCGTGTGGCACCCATTCCATTCGCAACTTTGCGAGCAAGCAAGGCCACCCCACAACCAGGGGAGTCGTCTCTCGCGCAGCTTGTGAAGGAGACTCACATTTCTCAGGGAGTACCCCTGGATCAGCAATCCCAAGTCCAGGCCCAGCACTCGTCTCAAGCGCAGAGCAAGGGGTCTCAAAATGCTTACTATCTACCACCAATTCGTCAGAGTCCACGGGAGCAGTCAACAGCGGCTCCCATGCCACCTCAGCCAGTGTCTGCGACCCCAAAGAGGAATCAAATCAAGCGTGGCTCCATCGCCGAATTAGATGTAACGGTCCCGGCGCAGCCACGTTCTCTCGCGGTTGGTAGGTGAGGAAATTAGCAATAAATGTACATTGATGAGATTTTCCAAAGTAACTGTGTATACGGTTTATTGTATGCAGAGCATGGCGTTATTATTCACTGGTTACAGGCACAACATCGAGTTGAACGGACTCAGGGGTCAACTGTTGGGGCTCAGGCTGGACTTGCGTTTCCTCTGAGCTTACAGGACCCGGGGCGGATTCTGACGCTTGCTCAGGCGCGGCGGCTGCTGATCCTGCGTCTCCAGCCTTTGCACCTGATGAGTTATCTCCACTTTGCTTCTGTTTTTCAAGTAGCTTTGTGCATAATGCACTGAGTTTCTGATTCTTTTCCCTCAGTTCAGCGATCAAGGTAGTCGAAGCAGCAAGTTCGCGCAAATACTTTGTGCTTTCTTCCTGAGCGGATACAGCGGTCTTTTGAGTCGCAAGCAATCTGGCCTCAATATCGGCGCGCTCGCGCTTCATTTGATTAATGGCCTCGGCTGACTGCTTGAGGACACTCTGGGCCTCTGAGATCTGCTTCGAGTATGCCTCAACCTGTTTCTTCAGAATGTTTTCACGCTCGGTGGCATTCTTGAGTCGACCCATGGTCTCCTTCAGCAGCTTTTGCTGCTCCTGAACGACGTTGTTTTGGTTGTTGATCTTGGCTTCCAGGGCCTCATCTCGAGCCTTCGTAAGTTTCTCCAGATTCTCGAAGTGCTCATCACGGCTCTTGAGAATCTCATACAACTTATTGTACTGAGCACGGAGCTCCTGGTTCTCCTTCGCGACTCGTTCATTCTCGGCGGCAGTGCTGTTCATCTGCTCAATGACACGCTCAATGACCTCTTGAGAATGTTTCAGTTGGCCGACGTGCTTTTCATTCAGATTTCGTGTAACCTCAGCAATGTCAGCTTCACGTTGTGCTGCGATAGCGCGCATCTGTGTCTCAAGGTCGCGGCATAGTTTTTCAAGTCGAATTCGCACATTTGCACAGCGTGTGTACTTCTCCTGCCAGAGTCTATCACGCATAGCCAAAGCCTCTCGATCTGCGATGAGCGTGGCCATCTCGAGCTGCAGTGCAGTGAGTGGATTGGCGGCCTACATTATGGTGCAAGCGAGTGTCAAAATGGGGCGGCTAAGTCCTATAGGCGAATCCTGCGACTTGTAAACCATGAACGCTACTCAAGTCAACGGGCTTGGACTTCCTGAACTGTCACACGTGTGTTCTAGCAAAAAGAAGCCACTCATAGGCAATGCACCCGGGACATGCAAAGTTCTGCCGACATAGCATGAAACATATCGAAGAAAGCCACGTACCGCATTGGTTCGTGCGATGATCCTCTTGTGCAGCTCCGCCGCACTGTCTGCAACCAACTTGGCCTGCTCCGCGTTAAAATTGATCTGAGCCTCCTCAACGGCCCGGACCTGCGCCTGCTTCGCGAAGTCGGTTTCGGGTACTTCCTGGTGTGCCTCAGCGGGCTGCGGTGTGGATGGCGTCTTCTCCTCGCGCACAGCCACCTTGTCCTCGCCCTCAGCTTCTGCCTTAGCGGCTAGTTTTCGAAGCTCTCGGATATCGTCTGCCTCGGATTTCTTCTGAGGTTTCTTGCGTGACATGCGATCTATACAAGTGTAATATACCGATTTGTCGAGTTTCTTAGTGGGTATATCTCAACTATGCAGTGATCTCACCATTCTTCCAGTTTGAATCAATTCAAAATTTGAACCAACAGTCAGTGTTTGAAAGTGAGATAAGACGAAGGGGCCGCACCTGGGTGCATACGCAGGCGAGTTGCTAACGCATAGTCATGAGCAACGCCCTCACCTATGTCGGCCGCAGTGGCGGCCTGTACGCCCTTCAGCCCAGAACAAGCTTCACCACTGATCCCAACTTCGAGTCGAATACGGGCGGTGGAGACCCGTACGACCAATTGGAGGTACTCGCCATGGCCTTTTCACACGACGACCTCCTGCTTGCAGTTGCGACGTCCACGGGTGCGATTCACGTACATAATCCTGACAATAGCCAGCTGATTTGCGTTCTGGAAACGGAGAACGAACTCCTGCCCATCACTGGGCTCAAGTTCCGGCCTTCGATTTACGGTGGAGCTGACTATGTGCTTGCAGCCAGTTGTGCAGACGGTAGCGTGACACACTGGCATGTCCCCTCTCAGACTGTCCTGTTTCGTATCCCTCCCGAGGGCGAGAACGCACTATTCACCATCGACTACTCATGTGACGGTGGCGTTTTCGCCACTGCAGGACGAGACACTCACATTCGTGTTTATGACGAAGCCACGAAAATGCTGGTGTCCAAGCTGCCTGCTGAACGGTTTGCTGGAGAGCTCGTGGGTCACACGAACCGCATCTTCTCTGTGAAATTTCATCCAGGTTCTCCGCACATCCTCGTCTCAGGAGGATGGGACAATGCTGTACATGTCTGGGACCTGCGATGTGCAGCACCTGTCCGGACCATCTACGGACCGCATATTTGTGCTGATTCGATCGATATTGCATGTCCTTCGCCCCATGCCGACGCTGCTCGCCTCCTGCGAGCTTCCAGTATTCTCAAGGCCGACGAATTCCTAGAGGGTCAAAGTCATAGCAAGTCAATCCTCAGATCTGCTTCAGCAGTGGCGGCTGCAGCAACAGCAGAATTGTCCAGATCATGCAGTTCAGACGGAACTCTGAGCAGTTCACTGAAGATCACTCCAAGGGTTGAGGCCGTACTAGAGTTAAATCGAGCAGAGTTAGGCGACCACCTGCTAGCCTCAGAAATCCTCAACTACTCGCCCGCGGAGGCTGAGGCGGTCTTAAACAGTACAAGCGTAGGAAGGACCCTTCAGCTCGCTGGTCTCATCCCCGCTGCAGATGGTGATAGCGATGGTGCCTCTTTGCTGTCCCGTGGGGTCACGCGCCGTACAACATCGACTCTGATTCGAAGGACGACGACGACACGAAAGTCTATTGCAGAAGAAGAAGAATGTGTTGATCGTGCCAAAGCAGCGGATGAGCTAGCACGCAAGCTAGGCGTATCCGCATCTGACCGAACATCAGCAGGATCCCAACACTCAGTACCCGTTCCCAGCTCTTATATCTTCACAGGTTCATGCTCTGCGTCGAATCCGGCTCAGCTCTGGGATCTCGGAACTGGAAAACTCGTGGGCGAATTCGATATCACAGCTAAACCAACGCAGTGCCTGGACTCGTCACAAGAGGCCAAAGATGTCGATCACTCGTCCCTCACTGCGTATGCCGCATGTCTCTCGCCCTCTGGAGGCCTTGCCGCCGTGGGAGGGGCGGGATCTCCATATGCCCATGTCTTCTCAACACAAACATTTGAATGTCTGGATCTCGTGTACACGGATGAAAAGGGATGTTATGGCGTCCGGTACTCACCCAACTCGAAGTACTTTGTCGTATGTGGTAAGCAACCTGTCCTATCTGTCATTACATGTGAAGGTATCGTATAGCATCAAACGATAATGAATCCTGGGCTCACGCGGCCTTGTTACAATATAATAAATGCACAACTGGAACAGACGTACTCCTAGATGAACATTTCGATAGTTTTTAACTATGTACTGTATTTGGCATACACCTCTCTACACTGGTCACAAAACCGAACTGTTGTAACTACCTGGGCGCCAGGCGAGTACGACTTCCAAGTGAGGGAATCGCACACAGTATCCGTGTATCCGTGCAGATTTATAAAAGATACTTAGCGGCGACGCAGGACCTTGCGAATAGAAATCTGATTGGGATCCTCTCCCTGCTCGAGCGCCCTGCGCTTCTTACCCAAGAACTCTGCTCGGGCCTTCGCATCTTCACGCCGCTTCTTGTTCTTGTCGAAGATGTATTGCTCCTTCTTCTTCAAGATCATGCGCATACGCTCGGCCTCTGTATCACGAACATGCACGTTGCTCGGTCGAGGGACTTGTGGCTTAGGCGCCTCGAATTGAGCGAAATCGTCGTCGTCATCATCAGCAACAAAGTTGTCGCTCGACTCGGAATCCTCCGTATCATCGTTCTTGCCCAGAGACAAGAGGTGTCGGGTGCTCTCCATTTCATCCTCTTCCTCTTCGTCTCCGGACTCAGCAAGATCGACTTCATCGTCTGTTGAATCAGGGACGTCCTCACCCATGTCGTCCTCATCAAGGTCCTCTTCAAGATCCTCATCGAAGTCCTCTTCTTCGGCAAAGTCTTCTTCCATCTCGAGGTCGTCGCCTGCATCAGCGTCGGAGCCTTCTTCCTCGTCCTCCTCTTCCTCATCACTATCACTGCTCTTGTGCTCGTCCGCTGGCTTAGACTGATTGTTCTTGGCCTTCTTGATGGCAAGAAGCTCAGCTCGAAGCTCCTCCTGGTACTTCGCTTCCTCCTCCTTGGGACTTAACTTAGGAGCCTTGGGAGCCGCCTTTTTGGATTCATCAGCACCTTTGGTCCATTCGCGCAACTTTTTGCGCTGCTCAGGAATGTAGCCAGCACGACGATCATCGACGAATGGTGAAAGGTGAGGAGGGAGCTTTTCGCCCGGGGCATAAGGTGCAGTGGGCAGAAGGAATGCCTCGTTGAAGGAATCAAACACCCACTGGGGTTGAACATACACACGAGACGCAATGATAACGCTGGGGCGCTTGCGGTCGCAAATCTGGTGCGTGAAGACAGAGCTTGCAATCTGCTGCTCAGTAAGGAGGAGCTCATGAATGCACTTACCACCTCCAGCACGAATCAGCATGGAGATAATCTCAGGGTTCACCTCACGACCAATCAAGAAGACCTTGCCCTTAAACAACGACCTGAGCTTAGAAGCACGATCTTCGCCCTCGGGGGCGTGGCTAGGGTCAAGTCGATTGAACTCGTCGGTATCGTCAACCTCATCCTCCTTCTGGTCCTCGTCATCATTACCATCCTCTGCATACTTGCTCTCTTGGGTGAGACGTGCAGCAACACGGCTAACCATATCCTGCATCTTCTTGGTCTCTGCGCTGGTCTGCGGTGTCTTGTTGCGTGAAGCTGCGGCAGCTGCAGTGCGCTCATCTGTGATGGCACGCGCACCCTTGCCAAAGATCTCCTCGACCTGTTCTGAATCCGTAGGGAGCGGAGGGGGGTAGCTGACACCCTCGTCCTTGAACAATTTGAAATTAAGGAATCGGGCCATAGTCTGATAGAAATGTAGGAAAGTAGTCATGATACCCAAGTCAACACCCTCGAACTTGGTGACTTGAACGACTCGGTGTGGGACGAGCCAGGTGACTGGAACACCTCGCACCTCCGCCTGCAGGTAGTAACCCTTAATGGAAATGAACGCCTTACGAAGGAGCTGGAACTCCGCAACGTACTTGTGCCACTCGTTGCAAACGCGCTCAACGCGGTTCGCCACAGGGCCCGTGTATGACTTGGTAATCTTCACGGGCAGCGAGCGGAACAGGAAGAGTTGATTCAAGGCATCGTCGTAATCACGCAGTGCGTCAAGGAAAGTTGGGTAACGCTCGCGTACCAAGTGATCTACAGTAATCTCTGGAATCTGTTCCTTGATGCGACGTGCCGTATCCTTATCGCGTCGACCCAATGCCTTCTTGTACTTCTTCATGAACGTCTTGAGCTTGCGGAAGCGCTCAATCAATGGCTCGTGTGTGAGGAAGGCGACATCTTTCTTGTGATAGTATAGCTTGCCGTGCTTGCCCGGCACGTTGCGGGGATGCATACCCTTGAGGATGCATAATCTGCGGAAGTCCTTCAGCGACAGCTGTAGCTTGCGTAGGATCTTAGTTACATTGATGTAATTGGATGCGACACCGCGCGAGCGTTTCCATTTTACGCCGCCGCGGTGTTTCTTGTTACGTACTCCACGAGGCATTTCTCCGGATGATTAAGCGGACCGATCTCTCTCGTCCTATATGCTTTTCAGCTACTTTCACCCGCCAGAAGCTGTATATTCAGCACCTGTATCCGGGAACTCCGTCACGCACTTTTTCCCTATTCCAGCACCCCCGAATCTGGAAAATCGGCTCGAACAAGGAGTTTCAGAGGGGTGGTCGGACTCGCAACATGTTGCGAGTGTACGTGGCTACCTGAACCGGGGGTGCTGAAATACACCAGAAAACGGTCCTTTCTTGCACTGAAACGACGTGGATATCTCGAGTGCTGGGAAGTGCATAGAAGTGTCGGTAGTGTAGTACTGCTCTGTATGATATGCCTGACTTAATGACTTGATTTTTACCTGACCGCACCTGATGCAAGCCGCGAAATGACCCCCCTGAATCCAGTCTGCCAGTAACTTACACCTCCGAACCTCTCGCCCTGTCGCGCGGTTTCTAGGCACACGAGAGAGCGCCGAGGCTGAGACATCGGCTCCAGCATCGACGACCTCATTCAAGCGCACTGGTTGACCACGAACTCGAGCCGCACCCCAGGCTTGGCCCACAGTGCCTCGCAGACCGAACAAGTGATTAGTCTACCCTACCCTTGCGTGCAATTGACATGTCCCAGGAAGAGTTGCAGCGGCAACTGCAGGTGCGTATTGATAGGTGTTCATAGACAATCCTAACTGCTAACTGACTCGCGTCGCCGCTGGTTGGCTCTAGACGAACGACTACCCCCTGACCCTGTTCGCATGCCTCAAGATCCGAAGCGTACGCCTGAGGCGGACTCGCGCGTTCGAGTGGATTCCACGTCCTCGACACTCTGATTGGCTTCTATATGACTCACCTCGTCATTGTATCTTGCCCTCCCCCACACTCCTTGCCACACGCTTTCTCATGTATAGGGTGCTGAAGGAGATGGTACGCTAACGGCCAAGGGTACTCGCGCAGTGCAAAGGCGTCAGCGCCTACGCCATCCCTCGTGAAGTTTTGTTGGGTTGGTTAGGAATGTGTCTTCTACAAGGTCCTACGCTTACTTGCCTTCGAACTGCTTAACCTTTTCCTCCCTCTCTAGCTTCTGCATCCGGGATGAAGAAGCCCTTTGGGCTTAACTTGGGAATTCCAGTCGTGTCCGACGTTGAGGACGAAGAAGGTAATGATGATGATAATGATGACGATGATGACAAATTCGACGCGACGCGGAGATCATCAACCTTTGGGAGTGAATCCAGTGACTCCAAGTCGGGCTCCGTCTATGATACCCACGCCGCCAACCTCGCGGCCGATGCTGCTGCTCAAATTCAACGTGAGCGCTTAGAACGATTGCTGGCAGGAGGCACCCTAGCTACGCAAAGACCGGAGAATCCTGCCGCCTCAAACCAGCAACCAGCTGTTCAGAAACCCTCGGGAGGTCTGCTCGCTCGACTTGGTATCGCCTCCGAGGACGATGTCGAGCGTGCGATTGCTCGTGCTCACGGAGATGGTGGTTTAAGGCGACCGCCTCCGGCGCTACTGGCAGTCACAGCCTCAGACTCATACGCGGCTGATGATGACCCCACACCCAAGAGTGAGGCGAGTGTGCAAGAGCTTGAAGCCGCAAATGCGGCTGCGAACCAAAATGCCAGCAAAGCTGCAAATGCAGCAGGTGCAAGTGAGCGAGGTACAATGCGGCTACGACCCCGACCCGCAAATGAGTTCGCAGTCCCTGCTCTTGATGTTGCAGCACCAGGTCCTCAGGCCCGACACGGATCAGGAAGTGGAAAGAGCAAGAACAAGTCCAAACGCATGGGTGGCTTCTCTATTTCAGAGAATGGCACACTCGATCTCCGACAGTTCCGTATTAGAAAGCGCGGCGCGATTACCAACGACGAGTTTTCGGAGCTATGTGAAGAAAACCTGGAATTCCTTTCGTCGCTTGGAGCTGGTGCAAGTGGTCGAGTATCTATGTGCCGTGTCAAGGCGACCGGTACACTCTGCGCGCTTAAATCAGTTGATGTAACCGAAGAGGGACGTCTGCGGCAGGTCATGTCGGAGATTGAGGATCACATGGCATCTCAGGGTACTGCTGAGGACTCCCCGTACTTTGTCCGCATTTACAATGTGTTCCACACCGATGGTGTGGTCCATGTAGCGATGGAGTTTATGAACCGTGGCTCACTTCAATCGATCGTCGACCACCATGGTCCCTTGCACCTCAACGTACTCCGCGAGATCGCGAGACAGATGGTATATGGATTTATCAAGCTTCACGGCTCACGACGAATTCATCGTGATATCAAACCGGGCAACGTACTCGTGAACGACCGTGGTGAAATCAAACTCGCCGACTTCGGAATTGCAAAGAACCTTGATGCGAACAAGTCGCACGGGGGGTCAGAAGAAGACGACAAGTGCAACACATTCGTGGGAACCACTCTCTACATGTCGCCAGAGCGAATCGAATCGCAGCAATACGGCTTCCCAGGTGACATTTGGTCATTTGGACTAACGCTCATTCACTGTGCGGAGGGTAAGCTTCCGCTCAATACGAAAGGTGGCTACTGGGCCATGATGATTCAGCTGGCAAAAGAACCCGCCCCGTCCTTGGGCGAACAATTTGATCCCGACCTACGTGACTTTGTCAGCAAGTGCCTGCAGAAGGATCCCAATCAGAGGTGGACCGCACTACAACTCGCTGAGCATCCATTTATTAAGAATGCGCCTGGAATTCGTTACACCTTGCCATACTGGCCATCAAAGCTCAACATGATGACACCTGAACAATATGACGTTTACGAAGCAGAACAAAAAGCAAAGGCTGCAGCCAAGGCAGCTGTCTTGGAAGCTGCAGAGGCTGCTGCTAAAAAGAGCGCCATCGAATCTGTGGCTGAGACAACACTAGAAGCGAATCCAACTGCCAATGCAGCAAGTGCAGCCCCTGTCCCAGAGGCTTATCGTCTTCATAGCGCAGGTCTGAGTGTCAGTCCTCTGCGAGCAGTGGACGAGAACAATGAGCTAGCTCCTGAAGAGTCACCCAAAACCGGGACAAAGTTTGCTTCTGACCAGACATCTGGTGGGCAAGACAACCAAAAGGAAGCCTCGACCACGAGTGTATTTAGCGGAATGAGCAACATTGGTTCTGGTTTCCATCTTGATCTACCGTCTGACTCATTGCATGGAGATTTCCGTGCCTCAACCTTGGCCACGCGGATCCACACCCCCACGGGATCGATCGCCCGAGGAAACTCACACCGGCGCACGCCCTCAGCATCAGCATTTGTTGCTCTTGCTCGCTGCCCTGAAGTGGATGAAGACGTCCCAACCCAAGCGAACCCACACAGCCTGAAGGGAATCACAGTACCTGAACACGAGGGTGAGACATCAATGGATGGCAGCCAGCTCATGTCTCTCCTTAACATCTCAGCACCGAGCACAACCTCCGCATCCTCTACGGCGGCCGCAACGACGAATCCTCCCAGCTCAAGTTCGAGCATGGGGGTTTCCTCAACAGGATCATCAACATTGCAACTTGATGATCTCCTTGATCTGACTGCGATCACTGCCCGGAGTCGAAACAAGGAACGAGGCGAGGATGTTTTCCAGCGTCGCTTCACAATCCTGCCGAACCCCCCTCCAGTCTCGCTTGCCTTGTCTGACTCGTCGCCTTCACCCCAAGCACCGCAAGCACCCCATGTGCAGTCAGAAACACGGGGCACTTCGTCAGCTGTCCCCGCAAAACTCCCAGGCTCTGCTTCAAATGGCTCTGTTCCCGCGGCTTCAGAGTCAGCGACCCTCCCTGCAATGCAAAGACCTAAGTCCAGTCGGTACTTGGCCCAAGCAAAACCTCTGGTTTCAGGATCTACGGCTGTCGCTGGGTCTCCTCAACCGCCTGCACGTCCTTCGGCTGCCACGAGCAGCACTTCCTCTATGCTGACCCCAAATCGACCAAAGGTCTCCGTGGAGTCTTCAGCGCTGAGCCCAAGTACCCGCTCCCCAGCACCTCTGACAGCGCACTCAACTAAAGCTACAGGAGGTCTTGCCAACACCCCTGGCAAGTCTGCCATGTCACCAGCACTTCGGGCGACCGCAGACAAGTTATATAATCATGTCCAGCTTACGCAAACACCTCCGTCTGCTCGTGTCACTCCCGGTGCCGCACTCACTCCCAATGCGAGCATGCCTCGCTCCACCGCTGCAACTCCTGTAGCCGTTGCGGCCGCTGCTGCAGCCGCTGCAGCTACTGCGGCTGCATCCAAGATTGCTGAAGCAGCACAAGCGGGAGAAGGGATTGAAGAAGGACAGATTGTCCGAACAAATCGCATCAACAGAATAGCCAGTCGACGAGATGAGAAATCTGCCCTGCTGAACTCGATTGATAACGTATTCAACATTTCAACGCCAACCTCGGTTAGATCCGCCACATCCACTACCACCGCCAGCGGAGCCGCGTTAACTCCATCTCGGCCGGCTAGTGTCGCGCACAAGTGAGAAGCATACCGCTTGAATGTTATTGCTGTTGGAGTCGCGTTGTTGTTCCTTCGTGGCGCCTTTACTCCTAGTCATAAACACTGTACATAATGTTATTCACTTCGGTCACGTTCCTATTCCGGGCCTAGCCTCTCGACCACAGGCAATTGCCCCAGGGTGTTTTCACTCACCTCACATGTGCCTCCCCCATTTTAGAAAAAAATTGCGTGTTCAACCTCTAAGCATCGTTTATTGACTAAGTAACTGTTCTTCGCTATAGCTTAGTTGGTGCTTTTCTTGAAGAACTTACGTCGCTGACGCTCGACTGACGGGAGGATTCGGATAAGCTTGGGTGCGATATACTTATAAATGCGTCCATTTGCATACTGAACACGGAGGTCACCACCTGACCTATATGTGGTGGAACCCTTGTTTGGTCCGCCCTTGACTTCAATCAGCTTTTCACCAGTGATGGCGACGGTGTCACCAGACGCCTTAATTTCGACGGGACCTCGAGTCTTCTCTTCCAAAGCGTCATGAATAGCCTTCTCCACTTTACGTTTCTCACGAACGACATCTCGCTTAGCCTGCTTCAACAGACGCTGCTGGAGGCTCTCCAGTGATGTTGCACCGTCGAGCATCGCAGCCTGATCTTCTCCCAACAGCTGTAAGAACTCGGGGTCATTCTGGATGTCCTTGAGCAGCTCGGCCTCAACTTCTCGTGCGATATCCTCGTCTTCAGCGGCGTCCTCCTCAGCCTCAGCATCGGCCTCGGCCTGCATCTCAGCTTCGGCTCTACGCTCAGCCTCTTCTGCTTGTTCAAAGAGGCGCTGCATCAGTTTAATGCGCTTTTCGAGCTGTCGGGCGGTGCATTGGTAGATATTAATCTTAGTGTCTCGAGCCATCTTCTCGTAGTCGTCGCCGTACTTGCGAACAAGATCTTGGAGAATGAATTGCTCTTGTGGATTCATCGATCGGACTTCGTGCTTGGGGAGCGGGGGCAAATTCTTGACCTTGTCGAGGAAATCGGTCATAGTGCCCTTCTGACCGGGCTCTTCTCTTGGCACCTTGCGGCATGCCTTCTTGAAGAGCTCACTTCGAGCGATAGCAGCGTTGGCATCAAGAGCAATACCGAGCTTCTTGTAGTTCTCTGCACTGTGAGCCTCAGGATCCCAGTCGGCTGTGGGTTGTCTTCGGTGTGCGAGCGCTGGCGAGTTGTTGAAGTGCTGAAGGCGCTTCTGTCGCTTCAGCTGCGCACGTGTGCGCTTTACAATTGGGCGACGCTTCTTGGCCATTGTGTTGTTGGTAGAGTAGTTTGTGGGTGACTACAGCTGCGGCGGTGGGGGCGGCGTATGTAGCAGACGTACAGGTTTTCCGAATATGGAACAGTCCTACGTCCAGGATGTCGATTTTGGTAGCAGCGAGGGAGGTTTCCGACGTCCAATGCAGAGATATCCTCGGTTTCTGACTCTACGGACTTGTTGGGAAGGGTGAAGATTCTAGACATGGCGTAGGCGGGCGCAGCCGTACAGTGAGCGGGGTTGGGTCATGACACTATGTGAAACTGGTACGCGGTGGTGTTTCCGACCCTGCCTCTATGCAAAAGCGACAGCCGGTGTTATGTGCACAGGTCACGGTATGACTGCCTCGGCAGGTTCGAATATACTCGCTTTTCAGACGGGGGACAGGATACTGTGTGGTGCAGTCAGTGCGGAGTACGATTTTGTTGCATTTTACACACATCTCGTGGGTTATATCACCAGGGCACGCACGCCAATCCCACCATTTCACACCCGCAGCGTTCTAGGAGCGAGTCCGAAAATTTCCCCTCAGACCGGGGTTCGAGCTGACTTTGCCAGGGTCTCCCGCGACACGTGCATTGAAGCTGGCGCTGAAGAGGAGCACAGATAATGCCACACATGAGACGCATCCATTCCAGTTTTCTCAGATGCAGCTGAGGCCGATTGGTCAGTTTCCCGGTGCAAAGAATCCACGGACTGATTCCGCACGGGTGCTGGTTGTGTGGGGTGGAGTATAGTGTGTTGTCAAAAAATGGTATTGATATGTCCATTCCTGCTTGTTCGGTCGTTCTGAGGAGTATCACGGCGAAACACTGAGGTTGCATGTTGAATCGCTGTGTAAATACGCACTGGAGTGTGCAGGTCCAAGTGAAGAATTCGAAATTTTCCATGTCTCGAAGTGCGTGCTGAATCCGCCCGCGGAGGCGCCCGCGCTCCCGGCCGCGGCGCGGGCAGTCTATTCCTGACCCGCCCCACAAAAGGTAGGCTCAAGGAAAAAATCGTGAAAAAAGCTGAAAAGATCTGAGTGGACCCAGCGGATTTGAGCGGCTTTGTGGGGGCGTGCGGGGCAGTATAGTTGGTATAGATTAGATGATAGTATTAAGACACGTGTTATGTAACATTTTTCATTATACATAATATCCAATACCTGCAAGATTCAACTCAAAAATGAAGAAATTTAACCTGGATACCATATCTCGCAGTTGATCCAAAAGGATATTATGAAGCGTTTAAGTATATATATACCGTGTATGACCGAGACCGTAGGGTTGAAATGATAGTCGGATTGAACTCACAACTTTACCACACATCCAACTCCACACCACTTGACTATATCATCCCAGGGACACGGTCTGATTCCTTTCATGTCATACGCTCAGCGACTTGGCACGGTTGATCCGACTTCGGCTGGACTCGGCGCGGCGGCTGCTGCGCGTGCGGGTGCGGGCGCCACCGCGGCTAGCCCTCAGGGCACCAATGGCAAGCTCATTGCTCCAGTGAAGAAGCAGCAGACTCAGAATCAGAATGCTCAACAGCCTGCCAAGCCTGCCAAGGCTCAGGGTCAGCAACAGCAGGCAAGCACTGCATCGAAGCCTGCTTCGACTACTGCCGCAACAGCAGCGTCAACGGAATCGAAGACGTCTTCCGCTACAACGATCTTGCCTGCTCCAACGAATCCACTCTTCTTGGAGGGCAAGGCACTCGCAGACCACCTTCAGATCCCTCCTGTTAAGGTGACACACACGGGTGTGGGTATCTGCAAGACCGTACACTCAGGTGACACTCTCACAATTGAGGGTAAGACTCGCAAGACGTTTACGATCTCAAATATTACTGCGCCTCGTCTCGGTAACTACCGTGAGGAAACTCCCGATGAGCCCTTCGCTTATGCTGCACGTGAGTATCTTCGCAAGCTCACCGTTGGCAAGCGCATTGCTTTCGAGTTCGAGGATGCTGAGAACGCGCGATTCGCGAACCTCTGGGTTGTTGAGGAGGATGGCACTCGCGTTGACCTCGCTGCAGCTCTGGTTTCTAATGGTTATGCTAAGGTTTCACTTCCCAAGGAATACGTCGAGGCACAGCAGGCACAGCAACAGAATAACAAGGGTGGCAAAAAGAGCAACAAGGACGCAGCTCCCACTCCTGAGTCTACCTCTACACTCCCAGTCTTGTCTGCTGAGAAGCAGGCGCTTTTGAAGTTGCAGCAGGAGGCTCAGGCCAAGAAGCTTGGTATGTGGCAGCCCGCTCCCAATGGCACTGATCCTGCCACTTGGGGTGTTCGACGTGTTGAGCAGAAGCCCAATGTCCGTGACTGGTTCCAGCGCTACCGCGGTGTGCCCGTCACCGGTCTTGTCGAGAGAGTCTACGAAGGCTCCACGCTCAAGATTGAAATCCCTAGCGCTTCCAGCGGCACTTTCGCTAGCCTCTTGCACACAGTCCTCACCGTTCAGCTTTGCGGTGTGAGCTGCCCCCGCTTGCAGATGGGTGAGACCAAGGAGGAGCCTCTTGCTAAGGAAGCTTCTGAGTTCGTCAAGGAGCGTCTCTTGGGCCAGACTGTCCAGGTTGTGATCTACGGCATCGACCGCAACGACAATCTGTACGCCAATGTTACTCTCAACAAGCGTAACATCGCAGTCCGTCTCTTGGAGGAAGGTCTTGCACGCTTCGTCCCATGGACGTTCGCTTTGCTCGGCGCAGACGACCAGGCGGCTCTCAAGGCTGCTTATGAGAAGGGTATTGCCGCTCGCGCTGGTATCCATGCCGAGGCACCCTGTGTTGTCAGCCCTGCGCCTAAGGCACCCGCTTACAATGCGGTTGTCACGTACATCATCTCCCCTGACACCTACAATGTTCGCACCGCGTCCGGTGAAGTTCGACGTGTCTCATTGGCATGCGTTCAGGGTGCTAAGCTGCGCGATGGTGTCATGCAGCCCTTCTACATCGAGGGCCGTGAGTTCGCTCGCCAGCTCCTCTTTGGCAAGAACGTCACTGTTCAGCCCGAGTACACGATCTCCGAGAACAAGTCTGGTGAGGCTCGTGACTTCGTTACCATTACATTAGGTTCTAAGAACGCAGCTGTCGAATTGGTTTCACGCGGTTTGGCGGTTGTTAACAATCTCTCGCGTGAGGCTGATCGCCCATCCAGCTACTGCGATTTGGTTATCGCGGAAGGCCAGGCTCGCGATCGCCGCCTCGGCTTGGTCGCAATCAGCCCCAACCCCGAGCGCAAGGAGCACAAGTTTGGTGGCCCCAAGGCTGGCAACCAGGTCCCCGCTGCACCTGCTCCTGCCACTCCACCTGTGACTATTACCGACTTCACTCCTCCTCGCCCTCAACGTGGCCACAAGAAGGATAAGACTGCTCTTGCTGCCAAGGCTCGTGAGCTGAACGAGAAGCTCGCTCAGTTGATCACTGCCAAGGTCAAGGGTCTCGTTCCTGCTGTCATTGAGCACGTCATTTCTGCTTCTGCAGTTAAGCTCTACGTGCCAAGCCTGCAGGCCATCTTCATTGCTCACATCGCAGGTATCCAGCCCGCACCCAGGACCGTCGAAGTTGCCGACGAATCTGCAGCATCGGCCACTCCTGAGGCTCAGCCCGAGGCAACTCCCGAAGTCGAAGTCAAGGAAACCGATGAGTCCAAGGAATCTGTTGTTACTGCTCCCACTAAGCCCCCCGTCAAGGTTGTTCCTAACCCTGTAGGTGAGGAGGCACTCAACTACGTCCGTGCTCTTGTCCAGAACGATGCTGTTGTTGAGTTCATCCTACCTGGCGAGGACAAGTCTGGTCGCCGTGACCGCCCTGTCGCTAAGCGCAATGACGATCGCATCCTCGTAAAGTTGCTTTCTGGCAATCCCAAGCACAACATTGCAGTTGGATTGGTCAAGGCTGGTCTCGCCACTGTCTTGCCCTTCCAGGCAGAACGCGCTGGTGTTCGCGCCGAGCTCTCTCAGGCTGAGCACGAGGCCAAGAACAAGAAGCTTGGTGTCTGGGCTAACTACGACGAGGCAGCTGCTCGTGCAGAGCGCGCTCGCACTCAGTCCAAGGTCAAGGCATTGTCCGGAGCCGGTGTCGTTGAGGTTGACGGTGTACACTACATGAAGGTCATTGTTAGCGAAGTCTACTCATCCACCGAGTTCTACGTCAATGCTATTGAGGACAAGAACTTCACCTTGGTCCGCGAGGCTATGGAGAAGTTCGACCCCGTCGATCCTCCGGCCACCTTCCAACCCGAGATTGGCAACGTTCTCGCTGCCAAGTTCTCCGCGGATGGCAAGTGGTACCGTGCTAAGGTCGAGAACATCCGCAACAACGGCTACCTGGTTCGATTCATCGACTACGGTAACTCAGAGAAGCTCCCAATTGAGTCACTCCGACCCCTTGCTCGTGAGCTTGCTCAGATTCCTTCTCTCATCCGTGCCTGCCGTCTCACTGGTCTCCTTCCTCCTCACCCATCCTCTGAGCACTTCGCTCGTGGTCAGGAGCTCTTGACCCAGATGACTGCCGATGTCAGCTTCAATGCTCGCATCGACCACGTTGATGAGACTCACTCTGGTGTCCTCTACCACGTCACCCTGATGGATGTTACCGACCCCAACAACACCGTCAACAACGCTATTCTTAGCCTTGGCTATGCTCGCGTGAACCGCCGCACCAATGTCGCTGCAATTCGCGCTGTTACCGAGACTTATGCCGAGGCTGAGGAGCACGCTCGCAACTTGCACCAGGGTCTCTACGAGTTCGGTGGTGTCGACTCTGATGACGAGTAAAAGGCCTCGCGGTGCGCTATTAGACCTTACTAGCGGGGCAATCCCATGAATGGATACGAGGATTCAGACCTAGCTAGATTACATCAACCCCTCTTGTTGTGTTTCCTCCGACTGTTTCTAATCACTAGCTCGTGAACCTCAGTGTTAGGCTAAGGCTCTTTCCTCTCCGTAAGCATGGGTTGGGATACTCTAGTCCGCATCAAATTGGATTTTGCTCCACGTGTGAAACGCTACGATTAAGCCTGGTTTCATACCAAGCAGTTGTTTCCTATTAGGCTTGTAAGATACTAGCGTATTCAAACATGGGTATACGGGCACACCCATTTGAGGATTGTGTGCTACGTATTTCTCAGTTCTCTTTATTCCAAGCTCTACCGGAACTGAACAAGGATCCTCCCTTCCCTTCCCACCCCCCTCAGATCAATCTCAATTGACTGCGACATCCAACAGCAGCAGTTACACGTGTTACAGCATCATAATATCTATTTCTACGCACAGACTGCTTAGTGCACGTCGTCATACTTTTTAAGTCCTGCTCCATACAATGGCTCCGATTCAATGTTGCAATTATAACAAGGCGTCCTGACTACACAGTGATGTTAGTTGTGCCTCCCCGCCGAACATACATCAAGCGCTTCATTCCGAACGCTCTAAAAGTAGCCAAGTAGCAGCCAAGTTGCAGCGCTACAGGGCAACCTCGAACGGTTGTCCACCTCCAAACAGCTCACTTTTCGGGCTTGTGTATTGAGCGACTGAGGGTCGGCATTGCCCCATAAACCTCACAATCTGCACTGACGAGTTGCTCAAATCACGCAGAATACGGTGAATTAAACCATTACCCTGTACAACCGCACCTATTCACACTTTCGCACAAACTTATCACAAGTCCGATAAGATAAACTATGCTCAGCAACGCCATCCGGGGCGGCCTGCATCACCTCATCAAGCGCGCAAGCTCGTGGCAGCGCGCGCCACGAGCACCCTTCTCTACATCCGCTGTGGACCTCGCGGACGTGACAAAATCGCTCCGAGACCGAGGCCTGGTGTACCAATCAACCCCTGAACTGGATACGCATCTTAGGTCGGGTCGTCGTACAGTATATGCTGGATTTGATCCCACTGCCGACTGCTTACATCTCGGTAATTTGTTGATTATCATGACTCTTATGCACTTCCAGCGCGCAGGTCATAACGTAGTCGCCCTTGTCGGAGGCGCAACTGGTTTGATCGGAGATCCGTCAGGTAAGAATACCGAGCGTCAACTGTTGCACCCTGATGACGTAGAGCGCAACGTTGAGGGCATCCGAGGAATACTAGAGAAGTTTCTCATGGCACCTCATAGCATAGCTGATGCCATGGGACAGTCATCGGATCGACATCTCCAAATTGTCTCCAAACCGGGATCGGTCCAAATCGTAAACAATCGCGACTGGTACAACAACATGTCGATTATTGAGTTCCTACGTGACGTGGGTAAGTCATTCAGAATTGGACCCATGCTAGCTCGTGATAGTGTTAAGAACCGTCTACAATCTGCCGAGGGTCTTAGCTTCACCGAGTTCTCGTATCAGGTTCTGCAGGGACACGATTTCTACCACCTGTATCGCCAGACAGGCTGCACTGTCCAGGTTGGTGGATCAGACCAGTGGGGCAACATCACTGCCGGTATTGAATACGTCCAGAAGCGCGGCAACACCCAGTCGGCACCCCAGGCGACGTCGGCATCAGAGGTTCACGGAATGACAGTTCCTCTCTTGACAACATCCACGGGTGAGAAGTTCGGTAAGAGTGCTGGAAACGCACTGTGGTTAGATGGTGAAAAGACCTCGCCTTACACACTTTACCAATTCCTGCTGCAGGTTCCAGACGCGGACGTCGAGAAGTTACTGATGAACCTGACATTCCTTCAAGTTCCCTACATCCAAGCTGTAATGGCAGAGCATATGGAAAACCCAGAGCTTCGAAAGGCACAGAAGTGCCTGGCAGAAGAGGTCCTCAAAATTGTGCATGGTGAGCGAGGACTTTCAATTGCCCAGCAAGCAACTGCCCTACTCTTCCCGTCATCACAGTCCACTGTGGATGGGACAAAGGGCTCATCATCGCACAAGATTACGGCGTCGGAGTTTTTGCTCGCACTGAAGGGTGTCCCACTTGTAGAAATACCTCGTGAGAAAGCACTCTCCATGTCGCTTATAGACTTGGCCGTGGCATCAAAGCTAGTCGACAGCAAGAATGCAGCCCGAAGACTCGTTCAAAGCGGAGGGCTTTATGTCGCGAATGAGAAGGTAACCGATGGAATGGCTAAGCTCACACCGCAACAGATCCACTTAGACAGCGTCGTCTTGCTACGACAAGGGGCGAGAAAACAACACGTCATTTCCCTGATAGATTCGTCTTCTGGCACATCCCAACGCGTCTAAGGAGTTCGGCGTTTGTATCGCGAGAAACTCCAGTGACAGTAAAGTAAAAACTTATGTATTTGTAACGTGATGACAGTTGTATCGCATCAGCATGGCGACCATCGTAATATCATAGTATAGAAGCGGGGCAAAGCCCAAGATATGCGGTAAGTTGAAATCTCTTGCGTATGCTCGAAGCTCGCAGTAGCAATAATGTAGGGTTGCGAAGCAACAGAAAGGTAACTATCGGAGTAAAAGGACGACGAAGCGCGCAACACCAGCACGAGGCGGAATGAATATCAGGGGAGGGGAATGGGGATGGGGGCAATACGTGCTGCGCGCAGTCATTGGAATAGAGGAACACTTCGATGGTGACTCGGCCAGGTTATTTTCTGGCTGATTCGGTAGGAATAATCACAGGGGCGGGTGTTGCAATTACGGGGTTCCTGACTGCCATCTCGATATCTGATCCCGCTTTGACCGATTCGAAAGCTGGAGTTCCCTTTGCTAAGTTCATCGTTCGCGTCTCAGTCTCCCGTTTCTCAGCTTCTCGGGCAGCCTGGAATTGGAGTCGCTGATAAGTATCGGGCATCCAGAGGACTTGGATTGCTCTCCAAAGCATCCAAATGACTGTGCATGTGCCAATCGTAAGTATCACCCATAACCAGTGCTTCGGCTGAGCGAAACTGCGCTCCATAATACCGTAAGACTCAGGGGACATCTCCACATTAAACGACAAAGATAGGACCATGTACGTGACGAAGAAGAGGATGATGCCAATGACAAAGGACCAGACCTGAAGGGAAACAACGTGGTCTACTCCGAACAGAAGTACAATATTGACAGCGATAACAAGGGCGAATGTCATCGCGGTACCACCCATAAATAGATCGTCGTTCTTACCAGAGCTGTCTGAGATATCATTCTTGTAGAAGCCTTCATAAGTATAGAAGAACACGATAACTGACTGGACAAACGACAAGCCCAACCATCTGAAAAGCTCAGGGAAGTTGTAGCGGTTCTCCTTCTTAAAGGAATCGTAAGCTTCTGGAGTCTTCTCAAGAATCTCTACCGGGACATCGCGGTCGAACACACCGAAACAGAGGGGAGGAAGGGAAGTAAAGAATAGGTTGTAGACAGACATAAAGTACGAACTGCACATGACTTGGCCTGAGTAGCCATCGAAGAAACTATAGTAAACTACAGGCATGACAAATACGAAGTTCTTATAGAATGAATACATGACAATCTTGGCTGTACGATACAGTGAATAACGGCCATGAATGAAAAGGAGCCTTCGTAAGTGACCAAACCGATGAATGACGTAGTCCGAGGACATAGCTGCGTGGGAACCCTCTTTACCTAGGATTCCGACACCCACATGCGCCTCCTGAATCATCGATACGTCATTAGCACCATCACCGATCGCAAGGCATGTCTTCTTCAGGTCATGCTTGACTAGATTAACCACTAACGCCTTTTGTCGTGGTGTTGACCGGTAGGTCACAATAGACGCACAGCCTTTGAAGATTTCGAGGAACTGCTCACGGCAATGCCTTAGGGCCATCTCCAAAGTGTGACCACTGAGCAAGGCAATAAAGCGCGCATCAGGACCATAGACCGGGTTCTTTGTGAGGAGCCTTGGGGCGTCATGCGTGGCCTTCACCTCTTCTGGACTTTTCATCATCTCCTCGAGCGTGGTCGGATCTAGGGATGCACGCAGAACATCATGGGCGGAACTAAGATGCTCCGATGACGTACTCTCGCGTACAGCTTGGATATAATCCGCACAATCCTTAAGCGACTTCATCGTGATTGCGACCCTTGCCTCCTCGTCAAGGTCTTCGCCAAGTTGTTGGTCAGTGCTCTTGACATACAAGCAATGCATGTCATCTTGGATGATGCGACAATCGCGTGCGATAGTTTCTGCAGTCTCGCGTTTATCACCCGTAAGCACAATCACCTTGATGTTTGCAGATAGGAGGAAATTGATGGTCTCTGGCACATTCTCCTGCAATTGGTCGTTGACTGCAGTGCAGCCACCGAGCTCCAAATCAACCTCGAGTTCTTCAAAGCATCGGAGGACAGCAGCATCACGATCGTTCATATCGTTAGTGGCTGCACGATACCGAGGCAGCCACTCCTGCAGCTGCGATTCAGTTAGGAGCTTGCCTGCCATGACTAAGGTGCGAGATCCTCGAGTTGCAAAGAGTGATGCATGATGCGAGGTTGTAGACTTGTGCTTTTCGGCCTCATCAGTAGCAGTGGTGCACATTGGCATGATAGTCGAATCTGCACCCTTCACAAGGTAGAACACAGGGCCGTTGGGACCGCAACGGACCACGACACCAGATCGGCGTCTTGAGGATGTGAACTCAAGCTGTGCCAGGACCGTAAAAAAGGCCAGACCCGCTGGGTCCGCTGGGACTTCGAACACATCGCTGTCTTCATCTTCCTCGATGGGTGGAGTGGCTTCTTCGGAAATGTCCAACGGAGGAAGTGGGGCAGCATCGGGTATCACAGATGTACCAAGTCGTGTGTTCAATAAGGGCGCAGGGATTGGCTCGCTAGGAGGTTCCGTCGTCGCAACCGAAATGGCGACTGGTGTAGGCGGCGCAGAGGCAGGCGCGTTTCCGTTAATGCCAGGAAGGATGGCCGTGGGAGCAGGTGAAGTAGGAGAGCCATCCGGGGAACCAACCGGCGAAACTACCGTGCCAGAGGAGGTAGATCCACCGGATGCAACGGAGGATGATCGAGCTCGCGCCATAGAGTTCCTACGGCGTAGTGTGTTCGATCGATCGCGAGTCTGGACAGCGATTTCGTTAGAGCTCCAAGGTTGGGGTGCGTTAAGTGCACTAAGCGGAATCTGCTCCTTTTGCTCTGAACTACCTGACGGCTGTGAAGAGCCTGACTTGCTCGCATCTCCGGCCTTGGCAGCTGCGGCGGACTTGCGCTGATCGACGTAGCGCATAGCAGCGACGGTGATGTCTTCATTACCATGCAGCTGCTCAGTCGCAAGGATAGAGATTTCGTTGCCGATGGTCGACAACCTAACCAGGCCGGCGCCAGCCAACGCCTCACACAAGGCAATTTCATCAGGACTTTGCGACTGGAATGCCCACCGTCCCGTCTCTTCATCCAGTTTAGTTGTGATCTCATTGTTAAGGAGCAAGTTGTACGTAAAGATAAGTTGGCGGAGCTCCTTCTTGTCTGATGGTGGGGGGAGTGCGGTAGGAGGATAAAGTTCGACTTCCTTACTTTCAGGAATAGATTCGAACGTCATGCCGAGTTGGATCTGCTCTGGGTTGGACCTCAACTGATCCTGTCGCTCTTCAAGGATGAGTGTGAAAGGCATCATTTCAAAGGTTGTCATGGCCAAATCAACACAACTCGGCAATGTGGGGTCATCGATGGGATTCTTCGCTAGTTCATAATTCGTAGAAGGATCTAGGGCCTGCGGCAGCGATTGGACACGTGCGTCTTGTAAGCGAGGGATTATGTGCTGGTACAAATCACCAGCGATCGACATACGGAACAACTCCATCTTGTTCTGCGTGAGCGTACCAGTCTTGTCCGTAAACACATAGTCAACGTTACCCAATTCCTCGTTTAGAGCTGATGAATTGACCTTCATGGCGCGTGGCTCAGCATCAGGCGGTCCATCAGGATCCTTGTACCGCATTTTCTCATCCCACTCCATGAACTGTGCCTGGAACACCTTGACCAACTCGATCGTGACATAGAGTGAAATTGGAATCATCCACGAGAACAAAATATAATGTGTACAGAAGGAGAGAATCCATCCTACAAACCCATGCTCATCAATGCCATAGCGTTCTGCCCACCTCTGGTCTGTGACAACAGAAAGCAATGACATGAGGAAGCAGCAAAATGCGTTGAAAGCCATGAGCAGAATAATGAAATCGTTCAATATGGTCTCGAATCGCGAAAATTTAAAGCGGGCCTTGTTTCGATTGAGCATCATCTTGGTTTCCGGTCCAGTGTAAACAACGATGCCCGTCACGTAGTCTGTGTTGGCCAGAGACGCACCTCGGAGCAAAAGTTGACGCTGGGAAATCGAGATCGTAACAGGCTGCCCATGAGGCGTTGAGGCATCTCGCACTTTATCATGCGGGTCTAAGACCAGACTTGCCTTGAACTCGTGCATGTTGGATGACGGTGGCTCGACGGTCACCTTGCCCGACAACTTGGCGAAATCAGAGATGCTACGCAGACCCATGGTTTGGGCCGGCGCTGATCTAGGCTTGGGCACAGCCTCACCATCCAAATTGGCGGTATTGATGAAGCACATACCGTCGGGGGAGGAAGAAGAGAGGAGAATAAGATCTGCTGGGAACTCCTGCCCTTTATAGACTCGAATAACGTGACCAACCAAGAGAACGGCACTTTGCTGTTCTGAGCAAATATGACCCCATTCTTTGTCTTTGATGTCACTACCTGCACCACTTGCTCGCTTCACTTGATGTGTCTTCTTTGTACGCTGGAATACATTAAGCAAGCGATTACGCAGGTTAAAGCCACCTGCAGCGGGTTGGCCATCTGAGCCACCGAGGTTAGCTGAAGAGCCTGAAGGATCTAGTTGCGAACCATTGAAACTAGTTCGGAAAGAAGGCGTGCGCGTCATGTGTCGTGGCGATGCAGGCGGGCCTGTGGTGACAGGCTGCGACGAGTTCTCGCCCGCGGGCTCTGGATGGCCCGATTGGTGTGCGGGAGTTGGAAAAGAACGAACGGATTTGCGGAGCGTGATGGGGGTTCGCATCAATGAGCTTGGACGACTTAGTGAGGGTGGCGCCTCGCTGCTATGTTGACCTTGGGTTTGACTATGGCTTTCTGATACAGCAGCTGCGGCAGCTGCAGCCACAGCTGCGGTGCTCTGGCGTGGGGTCGTGCGATGTTCCACCGGCGGAGGCTCGTATATCTGACTCTCATCCTTTTGCAACGTTACATATACTCTACTGTTGGCCTCGTTGTCGGCCTTGTGACGTTTCCAGTCTTCGCGACCTTCCTTGATGGCCGTAATCGCGAGAATCACACATAGCGGGACAAGAGAGGATGCGAGCGGGAACGGTGACACACCAGGAATGGTTTGAATGATCACGACGAGAAGGAAGTAGATGTTCGCAACACGCCGGAATTGCTCTAACAAGTTCTTGGGGAGGAAGTTGTACCAAGTATACTTGGAGGTGCGAATGAAATTCGAAGGCGCTTTCTTAGCATCATCACCAGCACCTGGTCGGTTCACAAGGAGCACGCGACCACCACGCAGTGCCTGCCGGGCGCTAACGGAGACACCCGGGGATTGGGCTCCTTTGTTGTGGTTGCCAGTGGGTTCTTGGTGTCTTGCATCTTGTTCGTGGCTAGACTGCCGAGTGCTGCTTTCGGATGCGCCCACAATGGCTATGTCCCCACTACTAAGCGCCGGCGAGTCAGGCGCAGGGGGTGTATTCTGCGTCGCGTCGTTCATTGCATCCTGGCTCCTCGGGGCGTCGCTGGTGCCTTCGCCCGAGAGGTTCTGTAAGGAGTATACGTGGGTGGATTTTAGCATGGATGAGTTAGAACGAGTGGTATATATGCGGCAACGCCTGCGAGCTGCATCCGAAGCCATCTGGAGCGCGAGCGGGACGTAAGTGAGTGCACAACGCAGTTCGGCGTTTTAAGGTACGTACGAGAGCCATGGGAATAGGGACTCCACACGACACCTATGTGGTATAAACACGCACAGATGGTAGTCTAGTGTGCCAAAAGGTCGCTAGATGTGTCTAGATGTGAGTGATACGTGTCACGATCCACAGAACCGATATCATCAGCGAACGTTTTCAGCTTTCCAGCTCAAACTCTACTAGAAAGGAGGGTTCTGTGCGGACGCAGCGTGGTCTGCGACTTATGCAAACCAGTTGAGATGCTAGTCGCGCACACTATACACCGTCCCACACAGGCAGTTTAGCGAAGACTTCAACATATCACGCGAAATTAAGTTCCAATCAGTTTTATCATCCTCCTAGAGAAATCTACTTTGAAAGTATTTTGACACCCCCGAACGCGGACAAGCGCAGGCGCGCTCATGGCCTCTGGCAAGGCGCGGAGACAGCTCGACACGCGCACGGTTTCCGCGGCCCGCACGCACGATCCAGCAAGAGACATTGGACAGGGTCGCTGGAGCGAGGAGGACTCCGATGTATGCCCCTTTTCTGTATGTAGCTGGCGACATGCCCTGCTGCACTACCCCAAACCGCTACGACATTGGGCAAAGCGGGTTTCACCAGAATCCTTTCGAGTTTGTAGTTCCACATCTCCCAGCTGTGGTATGGAGTGTTACATGGTGCTGAGAACGTGTATACGTATTATCCGCGCTCTTCCAAAAGTCTGATTTCTAACCCACTCACACTCGATACCGCACTTGCCACGCCGTATAGCCTCCTGAATCGCCCACGACACTGATCTTGAATCAATTCGGAAAATTTGTGTCCAAGCTGGGTGTACTGGATTGCTTCGGGCTGGGTCACACCCGGGTCGTGTCTTGCAATAGCACGCTGCAATCAAGTTTCTCGTAGCATACACTACCTGAAACAGGCTTCGACCGGTCGAAGGGGTCGACACCAACTTGTACGCACACACGTGTTGGAGACTGGGGAGCTGGGTGTGGATAGGTCTCGAGGGCGTTCGCTGGGAGTGTGAAGCGCAGGTCCCGCCTGATGACGGACGTGACATCAGCTGCCGCTACAAAGCCTTTCTGAGCTCTAGCTTTGCTGGAATCTAAGTGCATGACCCTCAGCCAGCACTAGTCAGAATAAAGTGCGTAAGGAAAAAGTTACTTCGGAGTGTAGTCGATATCTCTATCGCGACGTTTGTGGCGCGGTATATAACACTACCACTCGATTTGGCCCCAGCCCAAATTGAGCTGTTTCATATTTGAACCATGTCGTATACTCCCTCAGCCGGTACTTACGGCAAAGAAAATGCTCTTGTATTGCCAGCCGCACGCAAGAAGGTCAAGGTACGTGTCATTCTCCTGCTCTGCCCGCCGCAATGCACTTATCACCTGATATACACGTTCACACACTGCATACCTATCTAAGATTCAACACATATCCGTCATTCACCTCTCATTCCTTCGCTACTACAGGCCCCGAAGCCCGCCGAGCCTGAGTCCGTGAGCAAGGCACTGGCCAAAAAGCTCGCCAAGATCCAAGACGAGAAAGCACGAAAGTTGCAGCGCATTGAGACGCTTCAGAAGCTCCAGCAGTACGCCTTCGACGATACCAAGCGTGTCCTGCTTCAGAAGTCCGGCCGGCTTGGTCACACTCCCTCTCTCAAGGAGAAACTCGCTCAGGCCTACGAGGCCAAGCGCTCCGGCCTGGATGTCGATGAAGAGGTGCGCGACCGACTCGAGACGATGGTTGCCGAAGATCCCACTCAGCCGATTCACACCGTGCTTTCATCTTCGGCATCCTCGCTGGTTTCCCTCGCGCTCGATGTACAACACTCTGGGATCAAGTCAATGCTCAGTTCAGGTGGTGTTGTCGGATACAATAACGAGCAAATCAAGGCAATTGCCGAGCAGATGGGCGCTGCGAGCACCTTGGGTGTCGAGCAAAGAAAGAAAGACAAGAAGAAGCTTCGTAGGCTGAAGCGCAAGATGTACGCACAACAGTTGAAGGAGCTCGAGCAGGAGGAAGCGGAGGCGGACGCTTCTGAGGCCGAGCAAGAGGAAGAGGAGGGAGAGGCAGACAAGGCTCTACCTTCACCAGCGACTTCCTTGCTTGCGCTGCCATCATCCCTGACCGCAGCACAGCGCACAGCGGTGACCGCTGCACTTCGTGCATCATCAAGCGCAGCCGCAGCGGCAACCGTCTTGGCGGGAGCTCGGTCGTCAATAACCGGCGTATTCAAACCAACTGAGAATCCTTCTGAGCTATTGTATGAGCCAGAGGTTTGGACCAACAACAATAAGGAGGCTGCCAAGAAGCAAAAGGTTGTAACACAACTCTTCGACACCAATTTATGGCTTAGCAGCAGTGATGCCAGTGACAACGATGATGAAAGCAAGGCCGGCACAGCTGTGATCCAGCCAGCGAAAGTTGGCTCCAGTCAGGATACCAAGCGCGTAAAGCTCGATGGGCAATCCGCCACCAGTCAACACCAGGATGCTCAGGATACCCAAGATGATGATTTAGCTGCTCTAAAACCAGCGACAAAGCACGCTGATGCAATTGGAGTTGAGGCCATGTATCCTGTCGTCAAAATTGTCAATGTTGAACGTGCCCCGATCCCCAAGTACGCACCAACAATCGTGAGAACATCTGAGGCTGCCCGCAAGGCTGCAAGCGTTCCTACAGCTGTCAAATTCACAGACGTTACTCCGGCGAATAGTTATGCTGTCGCAAAAAAGGTCGAAGTTCCAACTTCAGGAAAGGAGGACACCCAAGATCCAGCTTCAGAATCCGCGGACGTTACTCTAGGCAAGAGAAAAACATTGCTAAGCTCACGAACAAGTACTACGTCGAATCCATATGCAGTCAATTTCGAAGTGGTCTCAGCGAAGCCCTTCGTCGAGATGGCAGCAGCAGCGGCAGTGCGTCGTACCTTGCCGGAAGCAGAGAAGCGCAAGCTTGATCGAAGAAGGAGGTTGACAGAGGAGGAACTTCGACGCTATGGTGGCGTGCTTCCAAGCGACTCCGAAGGCGAGGAAGAAGACAGTCACGTTTCTCCCGAGCCTACGCCGGTACCGTCTTCCTCAGCGGCACAGCCTGCTCGCAAGGAACGGAAGGTGCTGTTCTCGGTGTATCAGGGATCAAACAACTCTGCAACTTCTGGGTCTAATGTAGCCTCCTCGAAGGAATCAGCTCAGAAGGACAAGGAGGAACCACCAAAGTCCGCTTCACAGAAGCAGAATGACCAAGCACCCACAAAGGACGGCAAGCTGGAAGGAATGGCCAGGGAACTTGAAGTCACTCACCAATCTCAACAAGTCAAGCAAACTACTGCGACCAAGGAGAGCAAGACTGAGCCAGCCAAATCAGCTCAGCCTGGAAGTAAGGGCAAGAAGGCCTTAACTTCTGCACATGCAAACGAGGCTAGTGCGGAAGACGATGCGGGATTAACTCCTGCTCTGAAGGAGGTAGTACGCCCCTTTGGACAGGGTCCCATTGATGGATCTAAACTTACTTTCCAAGAGCTCCTCGAACTGGCCAAGGAAGACATGCAAGGGCTCTATGAGGAGGCACTGGAGGAGGCTCTGGATGAAGCAGGGATCACCGAAGAGGATGTAGACGCGTATATCCGAGAGCTCAATGAGGATTACGAAGAAGATGAGGATGAAGACGTCGAGAGAGAGGAAGACATCGAATCTCTGCAAGGATATGAAGGTTCTCTGGAGGATGAGAATCTTTCTCATCTAGAGCAAGAGGATGATTCTGAGTTAGATGACGAGGTTACTCGCCTGGAAGAGATCAAGCGTGAGGCAGCTCGCAAAGCCGAAGAGGCTGCCCGTGCAGCTGAGGCTGCAGCAGCAGCCGCAAAGGCCGCGGCCGAAGCCGCGGTGGCCCTGGCCGCGGCTAAGAAGGCCAAGAAATCAAAAGAACAACCATCGAAGAGTGAGACTCGTACTCAGGAAACCCCCAAGAAGCCATCAAAATTGTCGTCAAAGGCGCCTGTGACTTCGAACGATGAAATGACTGTGAAGCCAGCAACAGAGAGCACATCGGGCAAGACCCCCGCATCGGATGAGAAGAAAGTCAAGCAAGGTCCTGTTGTATTCAAGTCCATCCTGCATCCTCCTCCAGTCGACCCTCCGAAGCCCCGTGTTACTGCGCCCCCAAGAGCGAATCCATTTCATGTGCCAGTGAAGCGGAAGCCTGAAATTGAGGTAAGTACCAAGCGCAAGTGAGGCAAACGATGTAAGCTGATTTCTTGCCACTGCTGGACAACCCATTGCTACTCTGGATACATCAATGCAACACGATTGATACGTTCATAGAGTATAGTATTTCATTAACCATCGTGAATCCTCCATTGCTCTTGTTCTCACCTCCCTTTCTTGTTGTAGGCCGGTCGCGTCCAACTCCCAGTGTATGCTCAAGAACAAGAAATTATGGAAATGGTGTTTGAAAATGATGTCATGATTCTCTCGGGTGAGACAGGTTCAGGTAAAACTACTCAGGTTCCCCAATTCCTGTATGAAGCAGGCTTCGCCCGAGATGGATCGATTGTTGTTACCCAACCCCGACGAGTCGCAGCGATCTCCTCGGCGAATCGTATTGGCGAGGAACTTAACGCTGGAGAATCAACTGTGGCCTATCAAGTTCGTTACGACTCGATGGTCCGCTCCGAGACCAAGATCAAGGTGTTGACAGAAGGTATTCTGTTGAAGGAAATCCAAACCGACTTCTTGCTTTCCAACTACTCCGTGGTAATCGTCGATGAGGCTCACGAGCGAGGTCTAAATACGGATATCCTATTGGGTCTGTTGTCCCGAATCGTCAAGCTTCGCGCCGAGCTCTGTGCGGAGCGTGATAAAATTCTTGAGCAGAACCCGAAGGCGCCCTTAGCATCGCCTTACGATAGACTCCCACCTAAGGACTCGGTTTCGAAGGGTCACCTCAAGTTGATCATCATGAGTGCTACCCTCAGGGTTACAGATTTCACAATGAATCCGCGCCTCTTCCCTATTCCGCCGCCGGTGCTTAACGTCGCATCACGTCAATACCCAGTGACGCTTCATTTCTCTCGTGTTACTCCGCATGACTATTTCAACAAGGCTCTGCAGAAGGTTGCCCGACTTCACCGCAAGCTTCCTCCTGGTGGCGTACTCGTCTTCCTTACTGGTCGTCAGGAAATTGAGCAATTCTGTAAGAAGCTACGGAAGCTTTTCCCTGAGCCACCTTGTGACAAGTCAGGCATCCCCTTGCCAGATCCAAGTCAAACGAAGTCACAGGAGGAGAAGGGAGGGTCTTCAACATTACCCGAGGACAAGAAGTCATCATTACTCAAATGGAGAAGGAAGGCAACCATTATGTACACTGATGAGGCTGCCGAGGCCGAGGAGGAACAAGAGCGGCTCGAGCGCGAGCGCGTTGCACGGGCTGGCGAGGAGACGGAAGAAACATCTGCCGAGGATGCCATGACTGATAAGCCAACTGGCGACGCAGCTGAGAACAAGGAGCTTACACCTGAGGAGCTGGAAGCCCTCGAGAAAAAACGCCAAGAGGAGGAAGAGGCACTCTATGAGCTCTCTGATGATGATGATTACATTGAAGAGAGCGGAGTAAGCGATGTCAGCGACGAGGAAGATGGGGAGGAAGCTGATGGGGAAAAGAAGTCTAAGGACCGCAAGGATGGTGATGAGGATGCTACTGCTATGGAGCGAGAAGGCAAGATGACCAACTCCGTTTCAGGCTCAAAGTGGGAACGTGAGGCGGCGCAGTTAGAGATGGATCGCAACGCTGCCAAACCGTTGATCGTGCTTCCTTTATACGCCATGCTGCCGACTGAACAACAAATGCGTATTTTCAATCCCAAGCTGCACAATTCTGGTGTCCGCATTGTTGTAGTTTCAACGAACGTTGCTGAAACATCAGTTACCATTCCAGGCATCCGATACGTAATCGACTGTGGACGAGAAAAGTCCAAAGTGTATGATGAGCACACGGGTTCTTCCACATTTGCCATCAATTTCATCTCGCAAGCTTCGGCTAACCAGCGTGCGGGTCGTGCTGGACGAGTAGGTGCAGGCCATTGCTACCGCTTGTACTCTAGCGCGGTTTACAACGAGCACTTCCCAGTTCATACGGATCCTGAGATCCTACGCCAGCCCATCGATGCAACTATTTTGCAGATGAAATCTATGGGCATTCGAGATGTAGCAGGGTTCCCATACCCAACTCCACCCCCAACTCGCACGCTGCAACTGGCATGCCACACCCTTTACATTCTTGGAGCCTTGAAGCCAATTCCCATGCATAAGCGCCGTCTTCTGCCACAGAACTCTGTATCGAGTGATTCTGAGAACGACGCTATGAAGGATGATTCGCAGTTCTTAGTTCACGGCCGCGAGTTCCATGATACCACTTCCCTGGAAATCACCGATCTAGGTCGAGGTATGTCCTTGTTTCCTGTTCAGCCTCGATTCGCTAAAATGCTCTTGGCCGCTGCCAATCAGCCTGGCTGCCTCCCGCTTGCGACAGCGATTGTGGCTGCGATGACTGTGACGGAGTTGTTTGTAAAACCTGAGGTTCTTCGCATGATGGAGCATGAGTTCGAAGATTCAGCAGTGACTGAAATGCAGGAGGAGGAGCAGGAGAATGCAGAAAGTGAGGCTGAGAAGGAAAAAGATGATGATAATCCACGTAACACAGCCGCATGGAAAGCAGAGCTTAAAGCGCTGCGAGCTAAGAAAGAGCAGGAACTTCGGGAAAAGAAACGTGCCGAATACGCTGCCCTGCGCGAAAAGTGGCAGGAAGCACGTGCGCGTTGGACGGTTCCACACTCAGATCACTTAACGTTCTTGCGCGTAATCGGAGGCTACCTGCACCTTCGTGCCAGTCTGACTGAGAAACTCTGGACCAAGCTAGACAAAATGGCTGCCACGAATCTTGACGCTGTTAAGGCATTATACGGAAACACTAAGGGTCTGGCAATGGGCTTGGCATGGGCAAAGCAGCCATTACACGAGCGACCGTGGTTTGCGAGGACGACAAGACCGTTAGAATGGCTTCCACACAAGGCCCAAAAGTTGGTGGCAGATAAGTTGATCGAGTTCTGCAAAGACAATTTCGTGCGATTGAAAGCTATTCAAGAAGCCGTGAAGCTGATAGAGCAGCTACTCCGTATCGTTTTGGCCAAGGTTGAATCGTCTCAAGGAGGCTCAGTTTTGAGTACAGACGTCTTCGAGGACCTCGCTGCGGAATCCGAAGTGGCTGCCGAAGAAGCTGAGAAGACCAACATCCCTGCTGCAGATGATGAGGATTATGAGGACTCCAGCACCTATGGATCCGGGTCTGTCCACTCCAAACCACAAGCGACCGCACCATCACCTGCTGCCAAGCCTAAGAAGAAGGGACTTATTGTGGACATTCCAACAAATCGCACAGCACAACAAGGAGTACAGACACCTCAGAAGAGTGAGTACGAGCTTCGTCTCGAACGTCAGCGAGCGTATCTGCGTGAGGATGCTTCGAAGATCGAATTGCCTGTTCCAACTCCTGAACAAGAGGTTGCGCTTACCCAGATTGTTCTGTCAGGCCTTTGCGATAAGGTGGCTCGCCGTATGGATGACGTAACGAAGGCGAACTTGATTAAGAACTACAAGCCAGGTATGTTCGAAATGGTTCCGTACAATGTCCTCAAAGCAGAGCGCGAGAAGAGGAAGCTTGAGGCTGCGGGGAAACAGTACTCTGAAACCGCCGAAACCGAACCAATGCTCACTATGCGCGATCTCGAAGGTGCTTACGAGGTTATCAACACAAAAGAACCTGTGTTCTTGCATCCAGATAGCGTCGTCGCTAAACAGGTCCCCGAGTTTGTTGTATTTACGGAAATGACCCGACAATGCGGAAGGCGAAAGAGAACGCTTATTTCGTCTCTGACCGTGATTAAACCTGAGTGGCTGCCTAAGCTCGCTGCTCCATTGTGCTCATTCAGCGCTCCACTCGAAGATCCAATGCCGATTTATGACGAGCACCTGGATCAACTTGTAGCATTCGTGAAGGCTGCTTACGGTCCACATTGTTGGGAAATCCCCAATACGACGACCCCAATCCCCAATGTGACCAGTTCACAGCCATCGATCACATCATCAGATTCTACAGCGCTAATTCAGGCACAGCCAAGCGAAGAACCAGATCAATCGGTCCCCTCGCGTGGAAGGAAGCCACCTATGTATTATCGTCATTTGGCCCGTTTATTCCTGGAAGGTGTACTTGTGCCACGATTAAAGGCGTTCCGACCGTACTTGACCGGCCGCCCGTCCTCAGTTGTGAGTACCACCACGACCACTCACCAAATTATGCAACTAGTAACCCAATTTGACATCAATTCGATTGTGGGCAGAAAGGAGCTGCTTGAAATCTGGCATGAGGAGTACAATCGCAAGCAGTCCCCTGAGCCAGGGATTCGACCAAGGAGATTCAATCCCGATTTCTTGAAGACGGAGTATTTGACATGGGTCAATCCAGCGAAGCGTAAAGAGGCGGCTTCAGCCTGGCCACCTCTCTAAAGGCCGGAAGGGTCGTGGAACTGCCGACTTTTTATTGAATAAAACAGGTTGTGGTTGTGTGTGATGAACTGATGGTGCACAAAGTTGAAACAATAGCAGGGGACTGGTCGTAACGGAGTGTTGGAACAATTCTACCCCGATGTAGAGTCGCGGAGAACAGAGCTGGCCGGATGCTCATTCTCATCGGGTTAGGATGAGTAGTGTACTTGAGATAATGGTAATTACGATGTCAAACACGAACTTGGGCGCAAATATGTCCCACATCATGAGATGTCGGCGCTAGAACCAAGGGATGAGACAACGGCAATGGGAGACGTGAGAAAAGAGGCTCTATAGCGAAGATCGGCTAACACCGGCAAAGAGGCCGAGTTCTAAAGTCCTTTACGTACGTTAACTGCAACATTTGCTGCAGAGGCGAAGAGACGGATGAGATTCATTAACACTAACACGTCGACTACACACGGGTCGAAAGTTCCCTCGAAGGTCGCGGAGGACCTAAGCTTCGCCTTCATGCTATGTTGGCTGGGCTCAGGAGTGGAGAGAAGCCGTAGTTGCCGGCGACTTCTCACACCATCAGTGTCCTCTCGAGAGAGCCCGCCAATAGCAGGGTTCATCTCAACCTGGCCTTCATCTAACTCTTCATCATGCTTGCCAAGGTCCTCAGTTCTTTCCCTTGTGATGGCTAAAGCAAGTGGTAGCATCGCATGAGCATTCATTGTTGTTATGATGACGAGAGTAGCAGCGCGCCTATATACGGTGGATGAATGGATCGAGGGTTCATATTTGGTAATCAAAGGTCCGGTCAAACCATAGCACACTCCAAATACACGAGTAGCTCCATCTAAATGTGACGTACGCTGCGACAAACTCTTCAAAGCCCACAAATGCTGCAGCAACGCGGAGTTCACCAAACGAATATGCGTTGCCCATTGAGTGATATGCATGGAGTGAGGCAAACCATAATAAAGTAGCCCGTAATAGGGTAAATGAGCGGTGATTGGGTAGGGGCAATCGGGCTCCACACTCAAGGACCACGAGATACAATGCATATGCAGGTGCCGACCTGTGGGAGCCCAGAATAAGCCCTAATATAGTTAAGGCGTCGAGCGCTAAACATGCCTGTGAGAGAACTGCTGAGATTAGCAGCTGGCCGAGACCCAGACTCACACAGAGCTTTGCACATGCGTTTTGCAGTTCTGGCCATTGTATATCATACCAGTAGATGGCACACGCTACAAGTTGAACAATGTGCAACAAAAACGCTAATCCGATGGCGCGTCCCGGTGAGGGTCGTATCTCTTCAGGTGTCGCAGGTTCACTCTGTTTCCTAAGTGTGTGTCGGCGGAACCATGCCAAGAGCATCAAGAGGAGTAACGAAGGATAGGTTGAAACGATTCCTCCCCAGCCAGATGTCCTATCGATACGATCGGCGCTTTCAAGTGTTAGCTTAATATCAGGACGGAATCGCTGAGCCAATGACCGTACCCTTGGTAAACGACGACTGATCAAATCGGCAGCTCTTAGAGCGGGATCTTGAAAGCTATGACTTGCCGAGGTCCCATTCAGAATAAGACGTGGATCATGGAAGGGCTGCGCGTCAGGCGGATAAAATGACCGGAGGTACAAGTAGATATTCAGGAGCGATTCTTTCAGCGTATCAGAAATGCTTTTAGGCTCTCGCCCATGATGATGTAGCAGGTGAGAGGGATTCTGGGCAAGGAAGGGTGAGTGCGCGGATTGGTCAGTTCTCAGATACGGGATAAACACAGGGGGATCAGGGACGTAGGAAAGGAAGAACAAGGAAGCACCGATCAAGATCACGCATGTTTTGGCCATTTGAAGTTGATAGGCGCTCATATGTGAACGGGAGGAGAATATGGCAATAGCGAGACAGAGCGTCAGGGCAATGGAGAGCGATCTCACTTCGAGATCCTCATTCAGAATATAGGAATTCGAAAAGAGCCCATGAATATACGCAGCAAATGCGAGGATTGGAATTAAGCTTAATAACAATTGTTCGATGCCGGGTAATCTGAAAGCGAGTCCCTGGTCTGCAGTAGGACTAGCCTGCCGGTTACTCTCACGGAATCTGCTGATTAGCCCTATGAGGACCATCCCGCAGGCTGTGATCATTAGGATAGTTCCAAGACCCATGCGATACTCATCAAAGCGAGCAAAGCGAGCTCGGAAGTCCTCCGCTAAGCTATCCAATATGGATAGGGTTAACTTCACCAAGCTGTGCCGCGGTTCCGGCGCGTGCAAGATTTCTGTCATTCGTGGAATGAGAAGGTTGAGGGCGTCATGGATGGACACTTCACTGGAAAGGCTCTCCGGAAATTTTGTAATCAGCCGGCGATGCATCGAGTGATCTAGTACAGGTGTGAGATCAATGAATCTGTCCGCATCTGCTTTTACAAGGGTTCTCACACGATCCAAGATCGTGTGAGACGCCATGTGGAGCTGAGACAATAGTTGATATCCCGTGGAGGGTATAGATACAACAGAAGAAGGGTCACCTAAATCATGCTCGACTGTAGATTCAGACATATGCACCAATTGAAGGGTTCCATTGTATCCTGTAGGGCTTTGGGCAACCCCAATGATCCACTGAGTGACGTTGTATAGGTAAGGCCAAATCCCATCAAGGATCAACTGAGCATCATGCGAAGCGTGTTTTCGCCGATCCTTCAATTCAGCTGTGGGCCCAGCTGCTGCATCGTACACACGAATATATCTTGTCACCTGTCTTAGATTCATTATTACTCCTAAGGCAATATCAAATGCGTCTTGAAGTTCTGAAATATCAAGTCTATCTGGCATCGCTATCACACCTCTTCGACGAGGTATTAGGCTTGGGATTACTTTCCCCATGTTACTGTACGGAATCGGCAGGCCTAGCACATGCGAGAGCGTTGGAACCAAGTCGATTTGCGGGATGGTTCTCACATTCACGTCAGTCCGTAGGCCGGGTTGGGTCAGTGGCAGACTCGAGAAGATAAAAAGTCCTGCGTCCTGTTCGAGATCAGATGCACCACCATGGTTGCCATCCTCGGTCATGCCATGGTCTCCCATGACAACTAACAGCGTATTCTTCGGATGTGCAGGCTTAGAGCTCAATGGTCCCTTCACTTTGCCCCACTTGTCACATGCCATCTGAAGTTGCTCAAATCTCCGCTCCCCCTGGTTAGCTTCAGTGTCAAGTGCTTGCTGAGACTCTACGTACTCGATTAAGGCAGCGAGCTGCTCATTCAACTGTGTTAGCTTAGCTTCCATTTCTGGGTGCCTAGCTCCATGGCGATGCCCCACATGGTCCACCCCTAAGAAATGCGTAATTAGCAACTTCCACTCGCCATCTTCCGTGCCCTCATGAGGGTCCTTGCACAAGAGGGGCCACATGTAGTTGACGCACCCCTCATCCACCGTATGCAGATCATGTACATTGAACGATGGCAGGGGGTGTGAGAGGTTGTGACCCAAGGCCGGAAACAGCGACAGCCAGGTGTCGTCTCCGGCATAGCGAATGAGTTTCGAAGCTGGGCCTTTCTTCAGGATTTGTGAGAGCCAGTTGTCATCGTCAATCGTTGTGCTGTGAAAGTTCTTACGAACGTCAATGAACGTGGGGAATGACCCTGTCATCACACCCTTTAGTCGCTGCATAGTGACGGTTGGAGGATCCGCTCGAAACCGGAAGATGCGGCTGTGGGTAGGCGCACGTTGCAGTGCAGCATGTACAGCGGACATGCGGTTTTGGTAAGGTGCTGGCTCTGTGTCCACGGGTAGCGATAAGTTATATGCCAGAAAATCAAACCGCAGAGCATCAATCACTACGAACAGAACTCGGTCATATCGAGCACCGGTCCAGCAGATGTCTGGATCGTCAGGTCTGGAGGATGGGTGTGCATCGCTGAGATTTACACCCATGGAGTCGCTGAATTTGGTATCGCCGCTCCATGAAGACGACTTCGTTAGCGCACGGAGCGTGTCGTGTTCCTCGCACGAGTTCGTGCGTCCGAGTTCAAGCCGAGTCAAGAAGAATCCAGTACAGAACACCACTAAGCCGATGAGGTACAGGCTGTAGACAAAACAGTAGGCCTGTTTCGACGCTGTCATGGCTAAGGGTATGGTTTATAGCGCCGTGACAGCGGCAACTACAGAGATTCGGCGAGGATGGAAATATGAAAATCCAGTCTGAACACAGAACAAATTCGAAATTTGTCGGTCAAGCAGCGGGACCGGGGAGGTTGCTACTATGCGATGCTGAAGGATACAGAAACAACGATAGTATACTGTATGGGCGTATGAACGCTTAACGCAATAATGGGGAATCTAAGTAATAACGATTCATAGGAGTGGATATGAAAGACAAATGGTTGAAACATAGCACTCTCTGGCTGATCTGTCGAAAACTGAACTGGGCCAAGAAAACTTAAGTCAGGCTACGAGTCCGACAGATCAGTATGAATATGCTTGTTTGAGACGATTAGTGACGAGGTAGGGAGGTAATGAGGTTGTGGGGAAGCTCGTACAATCGAGGATACGACTGTGCATACGCATCAGCGCGCATACATGCCTAATATGAGAACTTATAAATACTGTGCACGACGATGGCTTATGCGTGTACAGATGAAAGGTTTGTACGAGATCGGTGCTCATTAACTAAAAACTCAGGTCAGCACGCCTAAGTACTCCACGATACTTGTGCATAAGAACATTTGGTATGATACAATTTCGCTAAGGCACAAGTTGGAAGTGCTGGGAGGCCATGATGCTACTAGAACAACCGAGCGAGGAGCGAAGAGCGAGATGAAACGCAAATGCTCCGAAAGAATAATGAGGGTGGTGAAGTAAGGTGTGGGGACGAGTGGCGATGTGCTGTGGTAGATACAGATTGATTCGAATCTGAGCGCGAGGGAACTTGGCTGTAGATACTGGGTGACGAATGCATCGAGTATACAGTCAAAGATCAATCAACTCAGTGACTAGCTGAGCAAGAGGGGCGGTGCAGTCTCAAAGACCATCATCGGCGATACAGAAAGAACTGAGTAGGCAGCGCAGAACAGGGTGTTTGCACACGCAACGTGTAGCAAATGTTGCGCTGTGAAAGAATAAAGCCATAGAGAGACGGTGGACTGTTGTGGTAGAAAAAATGGAGACGCAGCAGTGTAGATACAGATGCCTAGGCTAGTCGAGCCGCTAACGAAAACGGAAAATGATGGCAGATGAGGTGAACACAGATGCCAATATCAGCGGAATAGAGCGAAACTGCGTGAACAATATTGGTCGGAGTCTGTGAGGGGCTATGTTGCGAGATAGATAAGAAGATCATACACATGTTCGCTCGATCTACGTTACATTACATCTGCAGCTTGTTGTTCATGTCATTGAGCTCCTGCATGGTGAGGGCGTTAACGTGCAAGTCCTTAAGGAGCGGAGCGCCCTGAGGCAAATAACGGATCTCCCACACTGCAGGCTCGAAATACTTGACCGCCTGAGCCAGCTGAGCCGTAGTGGTTTGGTGGTTCTGGGCAAGCTGGCTTAGTTCGGCGTCGCTGGGGCGCATCTGCCACTTCTTCTCACCCTGATTGAAGGTCCAACCGCGGCGAGTGAGTTCGGTAGCAGCCCAGAGCTGACGACGATCACCACCCAGAGCATAGAAGATGTAGAAAAGCGTATCATCGGACATGTTCGCGAGATGCGTCTTATTGATGCGGTTGGGGACGCCGGTGGCCGTTGCCGCGACATATGAGGGCGGGATGGGGTAAACAGGCTCGCTTCTTGGGGGCGCAGGGCTGCAGATGGAGGTGAGGGTAGCCGAGAGGGGCTCAATCTGCTTGAGATTAAGGCCCAGGACTGTTGGATCAAGCCCACGTGCCAAAAGGGAGATGTCTGAGTTGGGTGGGGCCGAGATCAACTGCATCAGGCCCTCAAGACCGTAGTTTCCGACACCATCATCCTCGGGTTTCGACATCTTTCGGGTGGAGTTAGGGGTTAGTATTCCACTAATTCGTCGTTATCGTTTGTAATAAACCGATGGGGCTCCCAAATCCGTGCCTATGAGAGCTCAAACGTGCCAGATCGCGCGATTTATCACGTCTCTCACTTGAGTCACTCGAGGCTAAGGCCCTTTGAGCGCAAAAAGAGCTGGGTAGCGGTCTATATGGTGGTGTTATTTACGGATATAATGAAGTGTCGCGTGAGTGAGGACTGAAGGGCGGTGATAATACGCGCACTACATCGGCGCAATACCGCTTTTCACCGCCTTGGGAGGGGTGGAAATCAGGCTCAGGATTCTCTTTTCCAATTTGTATAAACGGAGATAACGTGTGGAGTCCACGTGATTGAAAATCATTGAAACAGTGTATTCCAGCGTTATAAACAAATTGGAACGTGATTCGACTCAAGAAAGAAATCAAGATGAGCTCACATTACGATCATATTGTGTGTCTGTTGAGCTTTACCGTTCCAGTCGGGCTGGTTTACACGCTGCTCTTCGGTTTGGAGAGCTCAACTGACTTCATCTGGATCAGCATTATCGTCAACATCCTCGCCACTGTGTTTGCCACCACCGCACATGTCGCGTGTCTCTTCCGGTTCTACGCAGGATCCTTCGTTGGAGAGGTCCGCAAGCGACCACTCCGACAGCTCATCCTTTTTGACCGCGAATTGGACCCCAACTGCATGCCAGTTCGCGAGTGTCTGAGCGTTTTGGACTGTACTGTTGAGGTGTATCCGATTCCTGAGGTTGATCCCACGCGCACGCTCGTGGACCTCCCGGTCGCGCAACGCTTTATCGAGGAGCTCCGAAAGCGTTCACCCACTAAGTCCACTGCGTTGCCATATCTCGAGGACCCGAACACGCAAATTGTACTGCAAGGCAACACGAGCGATATTCTACTCTATCTTTACACGACCTATGCTCGCAAGGGCGCGCACCGCTCGATGCCGCCGCCGCTCGACAAAGGCGAGACAAATATCAAGCTTGCGGAGCTGGCTTGCACCGTGAGATCGTTTGCCAACCCATACGGCTACTACGCGCAGCCCAGTGCCTATAACCGCAAGCCATTTAAGCTCTACGCCTATGAGGGATGCCCATACTCGCGGGCTGTCCGCGAGATGCTGACTTCCTTGCAACTTCACTACCAGCTGGTGACCTGTGCTCAGGGTAGCACTGGCCGTGTGCAACTCGTTCATCACGTTGGTGAATTGGTTACCCCGGTCTTGTACGACCCCGAAACTATGCGCCTACTGGAGGGTCAGGAAGAATGTATCAACTATCTCCGCAGATGGTACGACCTGAGCGCGATGCTCGCCGAATGTGCCATCGAGATGGTTGATTCCAACTTGGTCGATCTGATGGCAGAACCTACTCCCAACACCAGGGCGAAGTCGCTTGCAGTACCGGCATCGGGATTGCCAGGATCCGCCTCATCAGTGTTGTCGAAGTCACCTAAGTTTGCGGGTACACCGCAGCTGCGACAGGCCACGATGACCACACCACCGCAATCCACTGGATCGACTACGCCGCGGGCAAACCCAACTGGGTCATCTCCCGATTTGACGCTTCGCAAAGCTCAACGGGCCCATCAACTCTACCCGGTAGAGGATGGTAGCGATGCTGACGGAAAAGGTAAGGAGACGACTCTGGTCGGCCGATCACCGCGGGGGCTATTGTCAGGTCTTCCAGCTCCAACTGAGCCGCAAAGCGCAAACGTGTTTGGAGACGATGATTATGATGACGATGACGATCCCGATGACTTGATTCGTTCTGGTCGAGGTGAAGAAGTCCACACACTTTTCTCTTCCGCTTCCTTTGTCCGTGAGCCATTTGTGGCCCCTAACGCAGCCCTTGGAAACGCATCAGTTGCTGATGGGGTGATTCACAAGCTCCGCCAACAACTGGACAACTCAGGTAGTGCATCAGACGGACAGGCTAATTCCAAGATGTTCGCAATAGCCAACGACGTCAGCGCACGATTGTTACAACTAGGCAACAAGTAAGATTCGCTCGTCACGCACCTTGGCCTAAGGTAGTGTGTTTACATATCGAGTTCGTATCGCGTTAGCCGTTTATTGTACGACAACATTACAATGCTTATTTCAATACAAGAGTTAGCCCTGATCGTGAAGTGTTTGGAGCAGCTTGTGTTGAGCTTGCTTTGGTTGGCGCTTTGCTACTCTTGGACTCGCATGCGGGTCGTGGGCTTAAGTTTGGTGTGAAGGTGGTGTGCACAAACTCAGTGGATTCGCGATACCGCCGAGCACGCTCTTCTGATACTATCGCGCGGCCCATTTGCTGTCGCGAGCTGCCTTGGACCGAACACTGTTGGAACCACACGAGAGCTCGTTGCTGCTGCTCAAAAGACTTTTCAAGCGGTGTTTGGTAGTTCAGCGCAGTGGCTACGGAGCCTATCCTGACAAAAGGAGAGTGGGCTGTACTGCTGCTTTGTGCAAGGAAAGCTCTCACGGCCGCTGCTGCGTCTTCCGAGCCAGTGCCACCTCCACCGGTACTTACTCCATTGCTTCCGAGGCCTGTCCACACACCTCCAGCACTTGCAAGACTGTGACCTAGCATTGAGTCCCAATCGCACACGACATATGCGCGTCGTAGATACGGGAGCCAATGCGCTTCTTTTACGGCTGTTAATCCTGGTGTACCTCCGATTGCCATCCTAGCGTGTTCCAGTGTAAGCCCCACCGGATCAAAGTGAGCGGTTCCAACTCTCGGTATAATGCAGAGAACAACCTCGCGTTTGCGGCTCCGTTGATCACTCTGCGCGTACCACTGGCTGTAATTATCATCGAGTCCAGCCGAAGTTGGCATGGTAGCCGCGCCTGATGCCGTGTTGGAGCCAATAGGGGTTAAGGAGGTTTTGGGTTGCATCCCTGCCTGGAGCAGCGAGAAGATCTGGGGAGCACCCACTTGAACCGTGAGTGCTGCGCGCAGCTGGCGTTTCTGCCGTCGCTGCTTGAACGCTTGCAAATCCAGATCTGCGTCTGGGGGGCATAGAGTGTAAATCCTCTGCAACTCGACCACCTCTGGTTCTTCTGTCGAGTCCTCTGCACTAATATCTTCGGCACGCTTTTCTTCTATACTGCCATATGAGCGAACACTGTCGACACTGCTCTCTCTAGGTTTCGAGTTAGATAGTGTAACTTCGCTGCCTCGACTGGGGGATGGACTTCGATGCGTACGGCGCCTCGTCCTCTGACTACTTGTGAGCATTCGTTGCAGGGCTGCATTTTGCAATGCACGATCAGGTTCTGAAGAAACGACAACATGAGGACTCATGGCCTGCAGAGTCTGTTGCAGATTGCGCTTGTCAGCAGCTTGGGTCTTGAACTCCTCGACGAGTTGTCTACGACGGGCCTGAGACACCATCGAACTGATCTGGAACGATGTTTGGCGCAGCCTCCTGCCCTGAGAGCTCACACTGGGCGTTATGATTTTGTCCGATACGCGCTGCGAGCGCTTCTCCAGCGGTACGAGCGAGTCCCGGATGGACTGCAGCGCCTTTCGTGAGATGAAGAGGTTGCCTACGCGGAAGACGTCGTCCTCCGGATCATGCGCCTGCTCCGACATGACTTCCGATTCAGCAGAGGGGTTCTAAGCGGTCCGATGTAGGTAATAAACCAGTTTTATACGGTCGCGCTCTTTCCTTTCTAGCTCTTGGCGTGCATATTATGGAGTTTCGGTTTCCGTTTCTTCGCGGGACCCAGATTTTGGATTCGTTCGCGACACACCTGAGAGTTGCGGCTACGATGGTGTAAGGGATAACAATGTTATGATATACTGTGTAACTCTACGTGGTTGTCTCTTCTCCTCACTCCGTGTACTAAGCCAAATCGAAGTGTCAGAAATCTGGAATTGGGTTTCTGAACCTGGACGATTCTGGTGTCGGGCTGGTTGTGTGACTGGTGGTGGTCACAGGGTCCGTGTGAAGTGCTCGCAAGCGACACAGGCCAGCGGGCTTTGCACAATTTCTTACTGTGACATATGCTACAATTTTTTTTATTCCAGCTTGTTGCTGCCTTGCGTAGTCGCCTTAGCGATTCGCTCCCCAAAGGCGACTCAATAGTCCAGATGCTGCACTCTGAAGCACTCCTCGAGTGGCGGGCTTGTCGTTGGAGTCGGAGCCGTCTGCATCGCTTGCAGCAGCTGCACCAAGTGAAGCCCGCTTTGATCCACGGTCTGTTCTTCGAGTGTCGTCCAGGTTCTCAGCACCCTCGCCTCGAGCTAGTTGCTGCTGCTGTTGCTGAAGCTTCTGCACTGCAGCCATCAAACGCTGGATTTTCGCATTCGCTTCACCCAGCTTCACCGCAAGCTCGTCACGTTCTGCAGTCATGTTCGTGAGGGCGATGTTGCTTTCGCTCAAGCGCATTTCTAACTGGGCTGCAAGTTTAGCACCCTCATCGGTTCTACGCCATGCCTCGAATTGCGTCTTCTCCTCTTCAAGCTTGTCACGCAGGCGCTCGGTTGCCTCGCAACGTGCTCTCCACGATTCGCATTCCGATTCCAGAGTTTCACATCGCGCCTGCAGCATCTCACGTTCAACCTTAAGATCCTCGACACGCTGTTGGAGTTCAGCAACCTGCGTTTTCAATGCGTGGATCGTGGCTTCGTTCTTCTGGAGCATAGAATTCGTGCTATCCACATCGTCCTGTAACTTAGAAATCTCACCGACAAGAAGCGCGTTCTTGCCCGTCAATGCTGACACTTGAGCAGAGATTGCGCTAAGTTCCTGTTCTAGCTCAGCCTTTTGAATGCGCAGATCAGTAATAGTCTCGGATGCCATGCTTAACTGCTCTTCTAGGTGACGCTGCTCTTGTTCGGCACGCTGAAGACGTGCTTGGAGTTTGGCTCGTTCATCCACACCGGCCTGGATCTCGGCACTGAGGGTGGCGATCGTATCTTTCAAGGACTCCTGAGTCTTGGAGGACCTCGACTCGAGAGCAGCAAGCTGATCTCGAACCCGCTTGGTATCTACACGGGCGGAGTCTAAATCTGCTTGGGTGCGCGCCAGACGAGCTTCGACTTCTGTTAACTCCTGACGTAGGTGATCTCGCTCCTGAACGGCTTCTGCGGCAATCTCAGCGGCGCTTACAGCAGACTTCTCGCTTTCGTCGAGTTCTTTCTCTGCTCGCTGCAGCGCCTGCTCCAGTTCAGTCACACGATTTCTCCAACTCTCGGTTGCCTTGTCGCCGGCTTCTACGGCTCGCTGAGCAACCCCGGTTAATTCCTCCTCGAGCTGTGCAAGCTCTTGAGTGTGCAACGCTTGAACCTCTACCAGCCCGCTCTCGAGTTCTTGGATGCGTTCTGCTAGCGCTTCTCGATCTTGGTTAGCCTGGGCAAGTTGGTCCTCAAGTTCATCTTGAACCACTTGCGAGTGGGTTCTCAGTTCAGTAATTTGCACCTCAACCTCATCAAGCTTTCGTTCAGCCGCCAAGAGCTGTTGTTCCTTCTGGGAGATTACCTGTTGTAGCGACTCGATATTCCGGCGTAAGTTCTCCATTTCGACTCTACCTGCGTCTCTCTCATCCGCAAGCTCTTTCATATGGCGCTGCGAATCAGCAAGGGCGGTTCTAAGCTCTTCAGAATTAGCTTTTTGCTCTGCATTTGCAACGCGCAGCTTTGAAACTTCTTCTAGAGCCGCTTTCAGCTCGTGGTCAGCTTCCGCAAGTTGCTTCTCAATCTGAGCTACATGAGTTTCCTTCAGCGTAATGGTGTCGAGGAGCTCTTTCAGCTTCATTTCCTTGGCCTCGAGTAGCTGATTCAGCCTTGATTCTGTTTCGGCTGCGGCAACTTGAAGCGAATGAACTTCATATTCCTTCGCATGTAAGGATGACTGAAGTCGTTCGATCTGAGCGGCTTTCTCCTCAACCATTTGATTGAATTCCGCTTCCCGTTTGGCTCGCAGCTGCGCTTCTTCGAGCTCACGGGTTAGATCTGCATTTTGAAGCTCGAGCCTTTCCTTGAGCGAGCTCTTTTCGGCTTCACTACGATGCAGTTCTTTAGCGAGCCGATCAAGCTCTTGTTGAGCGTGCTTGTCTTTCACAAGGCTCTGCGTTTCCAGTGATTGGATTCTCTCAGAGAGACAATCGCACTCAATGCGCAACGCTTTCAGGAGCTCGTCTTTCTCACTCAGCTGGATTGCAAGGGACTTCCGAAGCGACTCGACTTCGGAATTAGCCGCATTCAGCTGCTGAGTGAGATTGTTCGCCTGTTCCTTCCATCTTGCATGACTGTCAGCCTGTTCCTTCTCAAGATGAGAAATTTTGGACTGATACTCAGTAAACGACGACTGCCAACGAGCCGAGTCGAGTGCACGAGCCTGGACAGCTTCGTCAAGTTGCTCTTTAAGCGATTGTGACTTCAGAAGCAGGGCCTTGCGGTCGCTCTCAAGTTCGGATTTGGCTCGAAGAAGCTCCTGTGCGCTAACATCTGCTTGATGCTTCGATGCAGATATCTTATCTATCTTCGTTTGGAGCTCGCTAACCTTGGCCTGCCATTCTTGGATTGCCTTGGCATGAGAAGACTTCGATTCCTCCAAGGCTTCATGTAAGCTAGTGACAGCGGCCTCATGGTCGACGAGGAGTTGGGCTATTTTGAAATCCTTTTGCGCCAGCTGAGATTTCAATCTATCTGCTGCGGAGCGAAGATTCGATATTTGCTCAGCCCTCATTCTTAGGAGTCGGCTTTTGAGCGCGAGTACGTGACGTTGACTAATATGCTTCGAGCGAAGGTCGCTAATTACATCTCTGGACTTCGTTTTAGTGCAACGTAGTTCCTCTTGAAGCTGGAACAGGCTTTCGTCTCGTGAGCTGATTGCAGCCTCCAACCTTTGGTTGTTTGCCCTCTCACAGTTGAATTCGTTGGTCAATGACTCGATCCGCTGTCGAGCTTCAGCGAGTGATCCGTCGAGTTCCGTAATACGGTCTTGTAGCTTTATAGCGGCCTGTTTGTGTTCAAGCGAGACTGTGTTGAGCTTTTCGAGGACGCTATCCCTTTCCTCACGAGCGAGAGTTGTCTGCTTCTGAGCTTCAGCAAGTAACTCGTCCAACTGTGTAATACGTGCTTGTAGTTCCGTGACAGTCTGCTCATGCTCATGAGAAATCTCCTCGAGTTTCAGGCACACTACATTCCTTCGTTCATCCGCACGAAGCATCTGATGATGAGCCTCAGCAAGTGACTGGTCAAGATGGGCGATACGCGCTTCAAGGTCTGTGATGGTGTGTTGATACTTGAGAGAGGCATCTTCGAGCTTCCTATGCGCGTGCTCTTTTTCTTCATTTGCCTTAGTGGATTGCTGACGAGCGTCAGCAAGGGATTCGTCAAGATAGGCAATGCGTTCTTGAAGCTTTGCAACGACGTGCTCATGTTCGGTAGATGTTTCGATCAATTGCTTGCGAAGTTCATCCCGTTCTTCTTGCACAAGACTGACTTCCTGAAGAGCCCCACTGAGAGATTTATCCAGCTCTGCAATGCGCCCTTGGAGCTTATCAAGAGTCTGCTCATGCTCAATGTTTACCCGTTCGAGTTTCGTTTGGATTGCATCTCTTTCATCAAGCGCCTTGGCCACGTGCTGATGAGCATTGGAGAGCGATTCATCGAGCTGAGCAATATGGTCTTGAAGTCTTGCGACAGTCTGTTCATGCTCGATGGAGGCCTCTTGGAGTTTCCTGTGTGTCGCATCCCTCTCCTCATTGGCATGTGCGATCTGCTCGCGCGCCTCGACAAGCGACTGATCAAGTCGTGAAATCTCAGCGCGAAGTTCTGCGACAGCGAGCTCATGCTCATGGGATACAGCCTGGAGTCTCGCGAGGACCTCATTCTTTTCTTGCCTCGCAAGCGTCGCATCCTGACGAGTTTCAGTGAGAGCTTCATCAAGATTTGTGATGCGCTGTTGAAGTGTTGCAACGATTTGCTCGTGCTCAACAGAAGCCTCTTCAAGTTTCTTGAGGATCGCGCTCTTTTCCTCCTGTACATTAGTCAGTTGCTGATGAGCCTCAACAAGTGAACCATCTAGCAAAGCAATGCGCTCTCGAAGCTGTGCGAGAGCATGCTCATGCGCAATCGATGCCTCTTCAAGCTGTTTCCGAGCTGCGTCCCTCTCATTGCTCGTGCTAGTGAGGTCTTCTGACAGCTCCGAGATTTGCGCCTCAAGTTGAGTGGCCTTATTTTGCTCTTCTTGAACTTTACGCTCCAGCATGCTATTTTTGGAACTGGCAGAAGCCAATTCATCTTGGGCTCGCTTCAGCTGTTGAAACTGTTCCTGGAGCGATTTGTTAAGGTGCTCGACTTCAGCATGGTAGTGCATTAATCGTTTGTCGAGTTCTGCCTTTGTATCGCCGAGGAGGGCTTCTAACTCCTGGTTCTTCAAACCAATAGACGAGAGCTGAGTCTGAGCGATCTCCAAATTCTGACGCAACTCCTGTTGCGTACGGCGGCTTTCATGATCCGAGGTATAAAGCTTGTGTTTCAACTGCTCGCATTCTGCAGCACTGGCCTCCAGTTGAAGGGTAATCTCAGATAATTTTTCTTCAAGGGATTGCTTCGCGACTTGCGCGTCAGTGAGCTCGTTCGTAAGCGAAGCTACATTCTCAGTGAGTTCGCGCACCTTATTGGTCCGCTCACTTACAAGGGATTTGAAGTTAGTCAGGGTTGCTGTTAGCTCGGCGATCTCTAGTTCCTTTTGCTCTAGTTCGTGCTGATGTTCTTGCTTCAATGAACTCACATCGCTAGCAAACTCTGCACGAACCTTCTCTAAGTTAACCAATGCTTGATCCAGCTGGGTTTCAAGCGAGTCTCGCATACGTGAGAGGTCCTCGACTTGGCGCTTCTGCATCTCAATGGTCTCATGAAGCTGGACTTTGGTTGTAGTGTACTCCTCAGCGGAGGCTTCATACTTCCTCGCCAGCGCATCAAGTTCCAGTTTGACGTTTCTCAGAGCATCGTTGTTCTCAGCTCGCATACGATCGAGGGTCTCCTGCAACTGCTGGGCTTCCTGCTGATGTAGAGATCTTGCCTCATTGAGCTCTTCTTTCGTCCGAGTTAATTCGGTGCTTAGATCAGCGTTCTCCTTCCGCAACTCGTCCAGCTTGCCCTCAAGCAAGCGGACTTCATTCTGGTGATCCTCTTCCGCTCGCAACAGGGACGACTCACGGGTCTGAACTTGCGTTCTCAAACTGTCGAGGTGCTTTTCCAAGGCGTCGATTTCAGCCGTCTTGTCGTTTTGCAGCGATTCGAGCTCAGCGATCCTCGTCTGAAGTGCGGAGATGTCTTGCTCGTACATGGCTGTAAGATCCTTCACATGCATGTTGTGCTGATCCTGCTGCTCCTGCTTGGACGTGTTTGCGGCATGTAGCGCCGTTTTAGTATCTTGGAGTAGATCCTGTAGCCGTTGGATATCCAAGTCAAGCTCACTTGTCTGCTGAGCTAACAGATTACGCTCGTGAATCGAGGTGACAAGCTCGTCTTCTCTTGATCTGACGGCCTGCAATGCCTCGGTGAGCTTTTGATCATACTCGGCCTTCAACGAAACATTTTCTTGCTTGAGCAGATCTCTCTCCCTCTCGCAGGCGGCAAGTTTTGCGCTTAATACCGTGTGGTGAGATTCCATCTCTGCCATTTTCGTCATACCAGCTTCAGTTACGTCTGATAGCTTCTGTTGAGCTGCAGCGAACTTCTTTTGTAGGTCCTCCAAATCCGCACTGTTGTCACTGATGAGCTGATTAAGGCGCAAGATTTCAGCTTCGTTCTTCTCTAGTTCAGACTTCACCTCATCCAAAGACTGAGCAGAACGCTCATACTGCTCTAGGGAATTGGACGCCTCCGCTGATTTCGCTTCATAAGCCCGCTGAAGCAGGTGTTTCTCCTCTTCGATTCGAGCCTTCTCATCACGCAGAGCATGGAGTTCGGCTTTCTGGCGATTTACCTCCTCAGTGACCATCTTCAGCTGGGTCAGAATTTGATCTCGATCCTGTTCCACACTCGCCACAGTAGACTCCCATTCTGCCTTCTTTGCCAGGTACTCAGCACGGTGTTCGTCGAGCTGCCTTAAGAGGGACTTATGCAAGGCTTCGTACTCGCATGCTTTTTCTTGAGCCACCTGAACATCATGCTTGTACTGATCTAGTGTGTCCGTTAGACTGCTAATCTGTTGCCGCCTCTGCTCAAGCTGTTCTTGCGCTTGAGACAATTGACGTTTCAATTCCTCGGCGAATTCGGACTGCTTCTCGGCCTGTCGCTTGATTTCTTGCTCCAACTCGGCACATCGCATGGCCATCTCTACGCCACATTTGAGCTTCAAGAGAACAATGCTTGCCATATCACCATCGTCACCAAGAGCTGCCTCACTTCCCTCCATTGCGGTCTGTGCCAAGTTGTTGAGTTGGGAGAGCAATCGACTATTTTCGTCTTCAACTGCTTTCACATGACTTTTCATCTCACTGATCTCACTCTTGGCCTCGAGCAATTGCAGACAAGTCTCATTGACGTAGGCCTTCACCTTTGGCCAAATCGTGACAAGCATGGAAGTTATTCGGACGTGAGTGTCCCGCGCCACCATGGAGAGGCTGTTGGTGCTGGGAAGTGACTGCAGATCATCGCTCATTAAATCTGAGTCATCATCAAGAGAAGAAGGCGAAAACGTGCTCAGTCGTTCCAAGCAAGTGGCTGCTCGATTCGCTGCCGCCAGTGCTCGTCGAATTAGTTTGAACACCTCGTAAACAGTCTGCATGCTTGAGGCACCCTCAGGTCCGTTGCCCTTTTCTTCACTTGGCTCGCAGTCCTGTGTCTCGGGCACAGTTGAAGTGGGACATGAGTCCGCTTTGGTCACAAAGTCTGGTGGATATGCGCCCACAAGCTCCCGAATGATGGCGTTGCGCTGACTACCTAGCAATTGTCGTTCGACACGTAAGTACTGTTCACGCGCAGCGGCGATTCCAGCAGCGGTGGTGTACTCCTCGAGGAGCTTCTGATACTTCTGTCGCTCAGCCTCAGCCTGGGCAGTGAGTTCGGCAATCCGTTGACTGAGCTGAGCTTCGCGCTCCTGGAATTGGCGCTGTGCATGTGTGAGGCTTGCTTTCGTCCGCATGAGCTCAGCCTGTGTTTCAGTACACGAGCTGATCCAGGTCTTCCATTCCTCCTTGGCCTTTGTTGCGATCTGTTCGTACGCCTGGACCTTTAGTCGAGCCTGCTTAAGCTGTTCGCGATAGGGAGCGAGCATAGCCTCTGGACTCATGGTCTGGATGGTCGGTCAACAGCACGATTTCACCGATTTCACGTAAGTTCAGGCGCGCATGCATGTGCGATGTCTACGGGCTCGTGGCAAACAGAACATAAATTAACACAATAGACAGGCAGTCAATGCCTGAGCAACGACGAGACGACGGTGCGACTCGTTGTACTGTTGCGTAACGTACCCATGGAGCCGTCGCAATCTCGCTCCCCACTCGGAATCGATTTTGTCGTCGATTGGACATGAGTGCGGGGATGTGTTATGGCCTGACAACCATATATTCTAGAAGATCTTATGCGTTTAAATCTAAATACAAGTTGTGTGCGCCCCTGCAGTGTAGATCCCAGGAGTTACACGAGCTAATCCAGTCAAGTGAAAACTGTTGCCAAACTAGCCGTTGGGTCTGCGTTTCGGGAGAGGGCCGAATCAGGGCCAGGACGGATGCATGGCACAAAAGTTGGACCAACCGAAACGCCCGGGAGCTGTGTTGGATGAGGACATACACCTGAGTGCGAGGCAGTGCTACCTGATGCATTCGGTTATTCATCGCTTGCCTTGTCGCTGGTTATTATTAGATCCAAGTAGCACTTCAGATCTCACCTTGTTTCACGTGACAAACATTTCAGACTGCAGCAGGGTTTCATCCTCGATCTATCTTGCGACCCTCAACTACATATAGGCTAGGCCTTCTCGCTCGTCCAGATCAGACAGTCAATCTCAGTAGAGTGCGATACGTCGATATTCCCGTGCTTGTATTGTCTGTACAGGCGCTAGCGATCTCTAATCGCAGTCCCAATACGGTTGCTTGAGTTCCAACCCCTGGCAAGGTGTTCTATACAACACACCGGAATCAACATGTCCACAGCAAACCGACCCAACCCACTGCGCCCGAGCACGAGCACGAGCACGAGCAATCTGCTGAATACCAGTATGGGCGCTGCTGCAAAGTGCGGCACAACGGGAAAATCCCGATTCAGCACAGACGCATCGACAGACAAGAAGCCTATATCGTCACGTCCGTTGTTCGTTGTCTCAAAGCCGGGAGCCAACAGCTCGCGAGTCTCTATTACTGCCCCGGTGAAACCAGTAGCCACCTCAAATTCAAGCGTCCGCCGTGAGAGCACTGGCAGAGTTTCCGCACCATCCGCAGCGAGCAAACACAAAGAAACACACCCTCGCAGTGAGCCAGGAGGCGCAGATAAAGAGAATGAAAGCGACGTCCAGGCGCTCTTAGAAGCAGCATACCGACGAGGCCTTCAGGACGGCCGACATGAAGCTGAGTCGATTGTAAACACAACTGAGAACAGCAACACGTCTATGTCCAAGTCGTCAACCCAAGCCTCACTACACGGTCTTCTTGATGATGCCGACATGACTCAAAACATCTCTCATCTTCCTCTTTCTCCAGTGCGACCTGAGCGCGAAGAAAGCTCTGAGACTATTTCGGAGACAGGTGACTCAACCGCAAACGTTCTATCCCTCTTGTCTCCGCGTACTCCCGTCCGCACCCCCAAGGCCCGAAGCAAGCTCGCAGACGATGATGACGACGATGCCTGCTTCGCAACACCCACTGCTGTCTCGGCCGCGGCTTCACGCACAATTGATGCTCACACACAGCCCAATAAGCCCATCCCCTTTGCTCTCGACTCCATGAAGCCTAACGAGTATGATATCGCCCAGGCGGCCGCAGCAGTAGAAGCCGCGTCGCGCGGATCGAACGAGTCGAAGGCTCAGACCACTGCGTTCGAGTCGACTTCCAACAAGACGATTGAGGAGTATCCTTTTGATCCAAACGGCAAGACTTATTCGTACAAGGTTCTCGTCGTCGGTAACGCCAAGTGTGGTAAGACCTCAATCATTGCTCGCTATGCGAAGAATAGCTTTAGCGAGGCCTACAGCACAACCATCGGCGCAGACTACGCTAGAAAGGTAGTAAACCAGGCGGATGGTAACCGGGTTCAGCTGCAGCTCTGGGACCTCGCAGGTCAAGATCGCTTTGCCAAGTTGACTCGAGCCTACTTCCGCGGCGCGCATGCAGCAGTCGTTGTCTGCGACATCACTCGTGCAGAGACACAGCATGCTGTCCGAGAGTGGAAGCGTGAGATTGATGACCAGTTTGACTTGCATGATGAGGAGAGCCGAAAGCGCTTCCCTGTCATTTTGCTAATGAACAAGAGCGATTTACTGGATAAAAGCATTGACGAACTACTTCGTATGGGTCAAGAGCTGGAACGGCTGAAGACCGAGCTTGGCTTCACAGCCGCGTTTACAACCTCAGCCAAAGAGAGCCGCTTTGTGGCTGAGGCCTTTGATAACATCATTCAAGCATTGTATCAGCAAGAGCGTGAGCGCCAGTCAGTGATGGATGACGTTGAATCCCTCTTGGAATCTCTTGAGAACCATGGACCTGCATCTTCTTCCTCGAAGACCGAAGATGCCTCTGAGCGAGGCACAGGGTCGCGTATCGTTGATTTGTCAAAGGTAGCCTTGGCGGCTACGCAGGCATCATGCTGCGCGGGTAAAGTCCTATAGAAAAAGACCGCATTGGCGTCTAAATGTCGAATCACATAACGTAAGATGAATACAAGGCATTCACACAACTACACTAATACGATGCACTGTTGTTGCTACAGTTATAATCACACCAGTATTGGGTCTTTATTACTTCATCGCACTACTTGTGTCTTTTTTGCTCAAAGGCTGTTGCTTTTGCTGCTGCTGGGGATTACCTCCGGGGAACGCGACTACCTTTGCCTTCTGCTGCTTTTCCTTCTGAAGTTGCTTCTTCAGGATGTGTGCCTGTTTCTGCATCGCAAGTTCATTTGCCATATGCTCTCGGAGTGCGGCCTGGGGGTCCGCCTGGAACGCTGGGTGGGACAGCACGAGTCGCATCTGGGATTTTTCGTTCTCCCTCACCTTTGCACGCACGGTCTGGCTGATCGCGCCTCCTCGCGCAGCAGCATCTGCGGCGGCTTCCTTTGCCAGTGTTCCCTGTATACTTGACAACTCGTTCTCAACACGTGCTAACTTCATCTCAGTTTCTGACGGCAGCACCGATGCGATGTCCTGCGTTAGGGTGAGCAAGCCTTTGGGCTTTTCACTCTTATTTTGGTTTGCCTGCTCTGTGCTTTGCTTTGAGACGATGGCTAGATGGTGAGGGCAAGTACCAGGGCAAGTGTTGTGAGTACGAGGGCGGTACAGTAGGACGTGTGACGGCATTTTACATCAGGACACGCGAATTAACTTGGTCGGGTAGGCTACGCACATTGCAGGAAGGACTTGGTCTTCAGCTCGCGCTTGTCCTTCTTCTTCAGTTGGGAAGGGCGGTCGGCCCAGGATGCCGCAGCAGCCTTTTCCTTCTCAGTCTTCTCATGCAGCACCGGGACGTAGTTTTTGTCTCGTGCACCGCTGTCGGAGGCGGTCGCGACCTCGAGTGGGTCAGCACGCACCCGTGGCAGGCTTCGCACAACCTATGAGAGAATACCAGGGGTAGTCATTTACAGATGAGTGCACGTTGCAGAGAGGATATAATACGTATAGTCGACTTGTGGAGGGACAATATCGCAAAGTAGCAATAAATTAATGTATGTACGTACCTTGGGCATTGTATTCTAGTATTTGCACCAATGTGAATTCGACTCACCAATTCCTCAACGAGCATCCCTCGATTCCGGGCTTGCCAGCCACTGTCACGCAACCCCTAACACGCATTCAGTCGCAGACCACGGTGTAGGGGTTATACTTACCCGCAAGGTCCGCGGAACCCCCTCCTGGAGTGAGAACCCGGTGCCCTGCAGCACTGTGGACCCAGCGTTTCTCTCGCTACAGAGGCGAACTAGTGGTCCCACGTGCCGTAGTGGCTCGCAACGAAGGGACGTGCGTGAGGACCGTCATCAACGACGATCTCCGCCGTCACTCGTGTAATGGATCGCCCGCGCAGTGAAAACAAGGTATAGCTCAAAACAGCAAGCCATCAGGTCAGATCAAGGTTTCTCACCTGCCTTTGAAGCATGTCAAACACCTCGTGCAAGTTCGTTGATATCGAGGCGGACCTTTCAGACCACGAGGGCAAGCTTGATCTTAGCTCAGACGAGTACGACGATGAAGGTGAGTGGACCAAGGAAGACTATGAATTCATTGTTGACGAAGACGAAGATGGCGAGGAACCGGCGGATCAGGGTGATGAGTCCAAAGCCGAAGGATTTGAGCAGAGCGCTGCATGGTATGCGAACGTCGACAACATCCGAAAACTGCAAGATGCTAGATTATGCGGAATCTGCAACGACACAATTGACGATCTTGCAGTGCTAGGTGATGCTCCCGAATGCACTCACAAGTTCTGCTTCTTGTGCATTTGTACTTGGTCGCGAGAGTCTGAACAGTGCCCATTGTGCGAAGCGACTTTTACTGAAATCCACCACAAGGCTTGTCCCAGATGCGTTGAAGTCCGTCGCGTGCAAGAATCTGCTAGCCAACCAGTTGGAGAATGGAAGAAGAAGGCGTACACCTCTGCAGATTGGGATGGTCAATCAAAGTACGGTGTCCACTACTCGCTTTATTATGCCGGCACGAGCCAGAGTGAGGATGATAGTGATGATGATGATGGCATGCTTCTCGAGGAGATAATCCTGAGTCAACCTTGCGTAGTTTGCAACTCCAAGGATCACGAAGACCTCACCCTTGTGTGTGATAATTGTAGCGAGGTGTATCATATTTATTGCTTGAATCCCCCGCTGGCGGAGGTACCACAGGGCGACTGGTCATGTGATGCGTGCCGTACAACTGAGGAGCGACTACGAGTGCTGTTAGGGCTTGTGCCCGGTGGCACAAAGTCGTCTGCTACAGTTGCCATTAAGGTCGGGGAACCGTTGACTCACACTGCCTCCAAACAATCCAGTGCTTCGTTGACTCAAACTCGGGGACGCAAGCTTCTAGCTTCGTCCCAACACAGTGTACCTGACCGTAGATTACCTTTGTCAAATGCAGCAACTCCGCGAGAGCACGTGAAATCTCGGAGTATTTCAAAGAAACTACAAGATGGATCGAGCGAGAGTGACGATGAGGTCGAACTTGTCTTGATGCCTGATGTTACAAACGGTGCATCCAAGACCGAGAGCCTCGGTACGGCCCCCACACATGGGGGAGATACACAACAGCGCGTTCCTTTCGCCCTTTCGTATGGGTCACGTTGGCTTCAGCGCCTGCGCCGCTACCAAAGACAGCAAGCGGAACGAAGGAAGCAACAAGCACAGGCACTGAAGGAGAGAGCAGAGCTGCTCAACTCGATCCGCAAGATCAAAATGCAGGCATGTGACAAAGCCATTCTTGAGCACTGGAAGAAAACACCTTCTCTGTCATTGCTTCAAGCAGCCCAGTCGTGGAAAATTCAACAAAAGATCAATCGACAGAAGCGTTTACTCCAGAAGCTCCAGGCTCAGCGTTCCATGATTCAGATGCGTCTGCAAGGTGGGTTATCACGACTAACGAAGCCTAGTGAGAGGTTCACCATGCCTGGACCTGCCTTGATCATTCCGAAGAAGTCGTCTCAGTGCAGCCTCTTGGTCGCACATTCTGGCGAGTCCGACAACGCGCGCATCGTAGCCACTGCGCCTGCTTCTGCTCATCCTCCTACTTTACCAGCACTGCCACCACCGCCACCACCACCAGCTATGAACTGCGTGCCTTCTAAAGCAGACGTCAGGCATTTAGAGTCTCGACCATTGACAGCGAAAGAAGCAGCGGTGAAATTCGCACGCGTGGATTTCCGCACGCCGTTTTCTTTAGACTCGAAGAAACGCAGCACAAGTAAAGGCAGCAATTCAAAACCAAAGGCATCGACAAATGGTGCCAAATCCGACTCATCGGGGTCCACCGACCCCACCTCTGTAACGGAGAATTCTCCAGACTCTCGTTCACTATCAACTCAGATGAACGAACCAGTGTTTTTACCTCCTACAGAAGTTATTGCGAACTTCGTTAGGAGAAAAGCGGAGGAATTGAAACTGTATCTGCGAGAAGATACGCTCAAAAAAGCATACGGGCCTGTCATTCAAGAGTGGCAAGCCAAGGACCGCGACTCTATCACTGAGGACGCAGTGACAATATGGGTAACGTTTCCACCCAGGCTCGCCAAGATTGAAAAATACTTGCGTCAACTGCACGAGCGTGAACAACACAAATCAAAGCCCAAAAAGTAACGTACTGCTGTACTATTGTCTTGAAACTTTGTGCAACTTCGTTCTGTGTATTATATAAAACACTGGGCATATTTTGTTGTTAATCTATAATATCGCATTGACATGTTAGTGTGGTTCGAACTAACGTTCTCAATGGTGCTACTCTTCATCCACGTAGGGCAATCGTACTCTCAAATACAACGCACCGGAACTACCTCTAACGCTTTCCTGAGCTTCTGAATACGCAGTAACGGGCGGGAGCAAGTACGTGCCCGCATGAATTGCGAGACCACGGACTTCAAACTGGTGAGTCCCGGCAGGAAGATATGCGTAGTGCAGTGTTGCGGTGTCTTCACCGTGGATCGCGACCGTTGGACGAGAATATAACTGCTTCACCAGGTGATCCGTAAGCTGATGCTTTGCATGAGCATCCTTGGTCATGGCTTCGGAGTGGAGCGCATCAATTGAAGGAGGAACTTGCTTGGATGTCTGTCCCGGAGGTGCAGATTCAAGTGGAGATAACGCTTGAGCAACTGCCACAAGCGTACGACCTGATGGAACCGAATGCGGTGCGACAAAAACACCTTGCTCCCTGGTGTTTAATGCATCCAGGTCAGCTTGTGATTTGTCAGGCGAAGATTGGGCTGAGCCTTCACCAGCGAGCGAGTTCTGTCCACCCTGCTCGAGTAGTGAGTCTGCATCATTGGGGATAACAACTCTTGTCAGAGACATTGCGCCAGTGAAGGGGACACTCACGCGGACGCTCGCCAGGTGATTTGGCACTGTCAGCTGAACAATCATGCATAACACTTCACCTTGATCGGCAAACGTGGGTGATGGCTCAATATCGACAAGGTCGGTTTCCAGGTCAGAGTCAGTGTCGTCCGCAGGTTCTCCTCGCAGTCCATCTGCCCCCCGGAACCCGTGCGGATCCAAAAGCTGGCCGACGGTATCTCGTGTTCGCTCATCTAAGACTTGGGGCTTATTCGTGACTGACGCAGCGGATTTCGCTTGCGACTGCTGCCTTTTCTTCAAGTCTGCGAGATAGAGCTCGTATGCTGCATGAGAGTCTTCATCAATACTCGTAGCTCTACTGATGACCATATCATCAATGTCGTTATCAGAGGCATTCGTGCTTTCTGAGTCTGGATGGTCGTCCAAACTGACATACTCTAGGTACTCTGGCCCAGCCTTGGTACGCGTTTGTACCTGTGACCGAATCTCAACGAAGGATGGGTCAGATCCTCCAGTCTCTGTTTCCTCTTCTTCTGCAGCATCACTTGCCTCGCCTCGGGCTTTCTCATTATCCGTTGTACTGTCTTCTTCACTCGACTCGGCTTCAGTCTCTTGCTGATGTTGGGAGATTACACTGAGATCACGTTGTAAGGCTCCTGGATCGAAGAACGATGGTAGATTCACGTGGTTCGTAGCTCCACTCTTACTAACTATGCTTTTCTTTCGAGGAATTACCGTTACAGCCTCTTCCCAGGCAGCACCACTTGGAGTCAGACTATCAGCAATCGACGGAATTTGATCCTCCACCTGCCTTCGACTCTCGAGGGGAGTCTTCTGTAGGCGCGCATTGCGCCGTGTTTCCCGATCGGTCTCTATAGCCACCCGCCGCTTTACTCTGTCGCTTCTTGTAGGCGGAACTCCACTACAGGGCCGAAGAACTCGATCAACTTGGATGCCTCGATAGATCGGCGACACAGGAAGACCTGACGGGACGAATCGGACCGCGACGCTTACTGCTGCTGATGCAACCGAGTCTGTTACCGCAGTAACACGCGCGACCGTAGGAGCTGATGTCACCTCAGGATCGAGCGGAGGTAGTGGTTCCTCTGAGAGCTTCGTTGTTTTACCCTTTTGCTTCGCAGCGCGGCGCTTTTGTTTGCGACGTGCCCGGTCGCGTTGGGCTTGCATACGAACCATACTTCCAAGCTTTGCGATCTCCGAGTGACCCACTAACCTTCTTTCTGTCCATGGCATTGGATCCGAATGCGCAGCGGCAACTAATGTTGTCAGAGGTAGCTCAACCGTCGAGCTCTTTGCCGGATGACTAGTCATGTTTGCTGACATTGCTATCACGGAATCAAAGGTAGAGGTTCCAGTGATCCCTTGGCCTGGCATATGAACATGGAGTTGATGATGCACGTTGTGTTCCTCGAGAGCTTGATGCAACGAAGCTGTGCGTTGCAACACTGCCCGCTCGGCGGCATGAACTGAATACGCATTTGCGAGGTTTTGATCCTCATCTGATGCGACGATACGCGGCAGAGACTTTACAGCATCGAGGAGAGACTTTTCGAGCTTGACGCGCTGAGCTCGACCGGCCTCACTTACTGCATGAACAGGAGCAAGATTAATCACGAAGCGCGGTGGTCTGTTTTCTTGAGCGGCAACGCTTTCTGCGGGTTTGTGTACGGCAGGCGTGTGTTCTGCCTGGTATCGAGCCTTCTCAATTTCATGAGCCATAACAACACTGGGGTGTCCCAATACCAGGCACATATCTGTACCTTTTGGGAATGAGAAGGCGCTCTGATCAACGACAAGTTCTTGTTCCTTGAGTCGCGCGAAATAATGTGCATCTGCTGCTGCGTTGCTGTAGACAAGCTCAACATCGACGTGTGCAGGACTTTGTGGGAGCGCACGAACACTATCCCACTGCATGAGTGCCATCATAGATAATCGCATTCGTCGCGTTTGCCATGGCCAGATAATTGGTAACGCCGTTTTGGGTGCAAGTGACTTCTGCACGCGTGCAGCTCGTCTTACAACGGATTCAGTCGACGAGGCAGATGCGCTTGGAGAGTAGAAAGTTGGATCAATCTGATAACCACCTGCACGCTCCTGCGAGAGATGCGAAATAGGTAGTGGTGATGAGAGTGTCTGACCAGAGGACGTGAATCCTGCTAAGTATGCGACTACCCGCTCAAGCCGCGGTTCGGGGAATGACGCTCGCGTCATTGCCAAAACCATCCAAGATTGAGTTTCAGCGTCGAGTGGCTCTGGTGCTGCGAAGCCATCGTGTGCCGATGGACGTGGGAGACTTCCATCCGCATTGGGAGCGGCAAAGTATGCAATATCACCATCCTCATATATAAGGCTTGCGAAGTGTTGTAGGATAAGCCATACCTGCCGAAGAATATCTGCACCTCCGTACAGAACAGGGCTGACCTCGTTGTAAATGGCATCTCGGAGTTGCTTGGCATGCCGAACCGGCAAAGTTGCCAATCCTGGGTGTTTTTCGAACGACCCTTCTTTTGATTGCTGTGTCTGCGCCTGCAACAGTTGCTTTACACTCTGGTCCAGCTCACGTTCTTGTCTACGACGAGCGAGAACTGTGCGGGCATGAAGCATTGCTTCATCAACGACCCCTGGGAGGTCAGATGCTGATAACCTCTCCTTCAGTCCTGTGCTACGCATGTGTTTGGAATGAGAGGGATGTGCACGGTGCTGACCCTGCCAAGCCTCATAAACTTTCTGCACTGCAGACGCCAGATCCATGTCGCTCAGTTCAACAGTTTGGAACAACGCGTCATCCACAGAGTCTTCGGCTTCGAGGTGCTCATCATACGGTCCAATCGAATCAAGCTTCGATGTTTGTTCATCATGCGCCAGCCGGATTGCTGTGGCAAAGGAAAACATGACATCAGACAGACTACCACTTGTTAGAGACTTGGCCCAAGGCGCCCATTCAATTCTTGAGTCTACTAACTTGGTTACATTTTTCGTAGTGGCCGAAGAGTCCATAGTATGGGAAATGATGGCCTCCAGGTCATTCACAGCAAAGAGAGGGAGAATACCGCGTTGAACATGCGTAAGAACTATCGCTGCTCTCGCTTTCAATGGGAATGCGTTAACAGAGATGGAAGCCCAAGGATTCCGTGCAGGCATCACCTTTGAGTCCATCTCCAGGAATGAATGAACACGAGGCGGTGGCGATTGGTTGCTCTGTATACTCTGTGGTTCAGCCTGATGGGACGGGCTTGCAGATGGACTTTCTTTCGAGCGCACACTCACAAGTTGTGATGAAAGCGGAATCTCGATACTACGCACAGCTGCTGTAGCCTGGCCAAGTAATTTCGCAGTTTCCACGACAGCAGAAGTCGCTGCTGGTCCAGCGGGCGCGACAGTGTCTGTTGAGTTCTTGGGTTTAGCACTTGGCTGCGAGGGTAGTTGCGACTTTGCAAAACTGGCAGCTTCACGCTGGGCCTCAGCCTCAAGCTTGGCACGTTCCTCTTGGTATTTTCTGGCCGCCGCAGCTAACGCAACGCGATGATTATCAACCTCTGGCATTAATGATGTGAATCGTAGGAGGTGCAATACATGCGGGGGAGGGTTTAACCGAGGGCCAAGTGCCAGGTGACTCAGCGCTAGCAAGAGTGGATCTGGGAATCGCGCCTGGCCTGGCGCTTCATCGGGTGCGCTGTGTGAGCCTGTTGGATTCTTACCCCTATGAACACCTGGTGAGACATTCTTTTCAAGGTACAAAGTCATTTCTGCGATCTCAACCAAGCGGGACATAAGGGCTCTCCGCCATATCTCAACGAGTGGCTCCGGGAAACCATTGCTGCCCGCAAGGATCAATTCAGCGTGGGTTAGTAAACCATCAACTATCAAATAGGGATCAATTGTAATAGGAGTCTCTCCTCGGTCGCTACGCTCAGCATGCGCATGTGCGAACTGATCCATCGATTGTAAGAGCTTTACGGCGTTCTTATTTGGCGCTTTTCTCCATTGGAAATCCTTCGACTGTCCTGAAGAACCATGTGAAAAGAGATCAGGCGCTGCTTGAGCTGCGAAAAGGAGCGTTTGCAGCGCAGAGTCCCCACATGGATCATTCTTGTCTAGTCCGCCATTGGCGTCCAGTGAATCATCGATATCATCCAGTTGAGATTCTAATTCTTCCAAGTACTGCCGAACCTTGTCACGGGACAGTAGTGGCGCGGTTTGCAGACCATATTTGGGATGTGTTCGGCAAGCAAGCTGATTCACAATGTCCCTGCGCGTTGGAATAGGGCAGAGATGTTCGACAAATGCCGTTCCATTCCGTGCAACGCCTTGAGGGGGTCCACGAATGCCGTGGCCAAATTTGTACATTTTTGGTATGAGCGACGCTGTTGCCAGATTGAGCCAATCAGCAGTGTGTGTAGCATGCCAATGTGACGCGCATTGCATCCGACGATGTCGAATTGAGGCGGTTTCTGTGAATGCAGAAGCTGCGAAAGCCTGAGCTGGCGAAGCACTCAAATCGATTTCCTTTCTTTGGTTGGTTTCGAGGATCCTGTGAGGCTGAACATTCGCGATCGTCGAGTGAACCATCGCGAGAACAGAGGAGAGGTGGTCTAAGCCAACAAATACTCGAAGTGTGCCAGTCCTAGATGCGGCCGAGGGAAGCTCAATTGTCTGCTGCCATCTTTCGGCGCTCTTGAGGAGCTGAGGAACAGGCAACGACGGCAATCTTGGCCAGCGTGGGATTTCGGTGAGTCTCATCCTGTGAGCAACTGATCTCAACTTGCTATACACCAGAGAGGAAATACGTCCAACAAAATTGGGCTGCTGTGAATTTGATGAGAAAGAGCTGGATTGCTTTGTCGTTGAAGTATCGGGGTTGTGTTCGAGGGTCGTATTCTTGGGGCCAGAACGCTTGGAGCCTGCGATGCGATTTAATCGACTTGGATACAATCCACTCTGATCCTCGCTGAACGATGATGGTCGCGAGTGCTGTATAGCTCCTCTATGCCTTAGTGGCATTCCGACCAAGGCCAGCACGGCCTGCTGCCAGCTGCGTACTGTAGCAAAGTGTGTTTTTTCGATCAAGGGTGGCTGTTGTTGATTGAGTCCATTCCACAGGCGGACTGTTACAGCAGGCGACGACGCAACTGGGACGAGGGCCCACATCGGTAGCAAGAACTTGAGTGACTTGGCATTGGGACGGAATTCCGATAATCGAACAGTTCGTGTGATAACAAGGCAGTTCTCAAGTCCAATTCTCGTATTGTCTGTTGAGATCTTAAGGAGGGTTTGCTGCTTAGTACTTGCCTGGGTTTCCTTATCATTTGTCTGCTCCTGTCCTGTTTCATGGAGTGTGTTAAGCACCTCCGATGCTCTCTGAGTGGAGATTGTAGAGTTGCCACCAATGAGCAATCTATTCGTGAGGATTTGCTTCACAACTGGATCTATCGGCCCAGATCGATTCTTGTCTGCGATTTGTGACCTATCTCGCAGGGAGATCAAATGTTCTACAGCTTCCTTTTGATCCATCACGCTGAAGACGTCATCGACTGTGGCTTGAATGACGAAATCATTGTTGGCAGCATGCTTAACGTGAATTTCTATGAAGAGCATATCACCTGCTCTCACGTAAGTGGGCCCTGTGATTTCGACTTCCATTTCTTGGTTTGATGCGAGATGCGCCAATGCGACGGCTGCACCACGTGTTGATGTCAGAGCAAACGCAGACAATACGACTCCTTGTGGATACAGGTGTGCCGCCGAGAGAGCTACAGGTGGAATTCGCACGCGCACTTGATTGCGTGAGCCTGAGGGCGACGACGAGGATCCTGGTGCCGGGATTCGGATTGACTTATAGAACAGAGTGGGTGTTCTCATAAGTTTTTCGAGTTTCGAGTTACGAAGCGGATCGTCAGAGTCCACTTCAGCCTTCATCTTATTTCGTGTGGAGATTTCGTACGCCGAGGGGAGATCTGTCATGGAGAACTGCGCCACTTGATTCTGTCGAACTATCTGACTCCAGTCCAGACCTAGACGCGCTCCAGCTGAGACTCGGGCCTGAGCAATCATGTAGTCTTCGGTAGAGGTTCTCTGATGAGAAGACACGTGGTCATGGACTCCTCGAGAATGAGGGGCCAATTCCCAGTCTAGTCCATTTGGTGACATTTCCAAAGTCCCATCCATGCTACCGAGCCCACTAGCACCAAACCAGCTACTTGCTCCGAAGACATCAGTGAGGAACTGCGTTCTCAGGTGCAGGTCTAGGCTCTGCACCTGATCTTGACTGATACGCAGATCCTCATCCTCTTTCTTCTTATCCATTTCAAGCATTTTGCGATCACCCTGGTCCAGATGTTCTTGAAGACTGTCGAGGGCTTCGGTGATGCGAGCCCGATCCAGCGAAATATCTGCACCTATTTCAGGCTTCCTCTCCAACAAATGATATCCATTGCCTCCATTCTTCACATGAGCTGAATATGGACGTATTTCCGCATCACGCTTAGCTAGCCAGAGACGCTGCCATAAACAGCCTCGCCGATTACATGGGATTAAACGCATGTTCTCCACGGCTGCGGACATCCGAGTCGAGGGTTGGCTTGCAAGAGAGGCATATCCTCCTATACCATGCGGTGTAGTCCTTGTAGCTCGTCCAAACAGCTTGACATCAGCCGAACCCATCACGCTCGACAGACTAGAGGGGCGACCCTGAATCTTCTCAAACAAGTCATTAACTTCTGGGTTCAGTGCTCCACTCACATCATTGAATGAGCGAGTTTGGCTCTGCAGTTTGGTTCTAGCCGCATTGGCCAGCGACAGCAGGCTTGCCTGGCCGCCGGTGCCTCCTAATGCATACGGCAGCTGTTTTTCGAATGACGAGGCTGCTAATGGACTAAGAAGTCTACTGGCAGGCGCTTGAGCATGAGGTAGATTGAGGAAGCTACCAATTGTTGATTGAGCAGGGTCAAGGGGCGGTGGTAGAACGGTGAGAGCAGCACTATGCCTATCTGCAAATGCATCATGCCAGCGGCTCATCAATGTGACAATTTCTTCGGGTTCATCCGTTCTTCCAAACCCACGATCATCAGCTGGGTCAACAAAAACGTCATCCAGCTCCGTTCGAATCTTCGGAAGATAGCCGTGCTCATATCCAGCTGGGATGACCCATGGATCGGCATGGACTCTAGCACGCGTGAATCGAGCCGCTTTGTCCATAGTAGTGATCGAAGAGGTACGCTCCTCAAGTGAGGCAGACACTGAGACCCATTGTTGCAATTTTCGTCGCGCACGCCTTAGTTCAGCAGCCTGAAGAAGGCGCCGTCGAAGCCACCTCGGGAGGGGTGTCAACCGAGCTGCATACGTAGAATCGTGTGAGATTGACTTCTCTCCACCACTATTGGCCGTGTGGCGGCCTAACTCACTGGTCCGTAAAGGAGGGAAGATATGCTGCAAGTGAGAATACGGGCCTAACACATCAATTCCACTCGAGGTTGTGTAAGCCAGCCCTCCCGGTAGGAGTTTGCGTTCCGCTGCAGAGTCAGTCTGTGGATTTGGAACCGCTCCAGCGAGTGGTGCGGGAGTGCCAACAATGAGGACTTCAGCGGGTACAGTAGATCCAGGCCGCAGGGGATCACGCAATGTGAGAACAAGGTCCATGGGTACCTCGTCTTCTTCTGCGACAAGCGTGAGCTGCGGCGGCAGCTGCTCGTCCACCATTCCCTTGCTTGGCTCAATCGTAACCTCGAACTCCAATAGCTCTTTAGGTGGCGGTCGCTGAATCTTGAAGATCTTTGTGGCCGACCGTGGTGCTCGCAGGTCTGTAATTGGTGAGATCGGAAGCTCACTTGGAATCGCATAAGCACGACTCTGGGAATTGTCTGCTAGTGAAGTATAGTTTGAAAACGAGTTCTCTTGTCGGTCAGGCTGCTCGGGGGCAACAAGGGCGACGGCCATCACACAACCCAATGCGCACTCTCCACCTAATGGGATACGGATGTTCTGGGAGGCACCCGCGGGTAGATTGCGAAGGAACATGCGTTTGGGTCGGGGATCCTCACCTCCGAACACTCCAATGAATCCACCTTCGTCATCAGATCGAGAACTCGACGACGGTGAGAGGGTCCTCTCATCTTTGCCTTGAGAGCTGACCGAGTCAAGTTGCCCCCACTTCACAAGTAACGAGGCGGAGTGATACGGATTATGGAAAGAGAGATGAACATGGCCGTAGAGACCTGACGCAGAGCTCGCTAGGGTTAGGGCATGATTTTGGAGACGACGGAACCTCAGTAATTTCTCTTGAACATTGATACCATTCTGATCCGTCTCAGCAGGACCCAGGAAAGTCGGAAGCTGATGGACACTTGCGTCTACATTCGAGTTGCCACTTTTGTAGGCGGCGAAGGCCTGTTCAAGCTCTCGATGCTTGCGCAGGACCATCGTTCGCTTCTCGCGGGTTGGGTAGAAATCGCATTCGAATGTATCAAGCAAGAACGCAGGGGTCGGTGGTCGCTTCAGGGGTCGCAATCGCCACATTGCCTCCGACTCCCCCAATATCAAAGCGACAGGTGAGACGTGATGCCTGTGCACTGTTCCTGAGTGCGACTGAGATTGCGAGTGCGGAACTAAGAACCCAGATTCGGTTGCGAGGACGGAATGAGGATGAATAGGCAAGCCATCGGTTCTGAAGGACGTGGTACTGGTTGAATTTGCGTAAAGACCTCCGAGTGACGCAACGAGCAAGTGATGGCCCATAGTAGGGAGAGTGAATTCACATTGCGACTGTGCAGCCAGCAAGATGGCGCGGTGTCTTCGGAACAGTTTCGTGGTCTTCCTACCTCTGCGATACTGGTGAACACTACTACCAGAGATTGGCTTGTCGTCGCCATCCCGAAGCTGAGGTAGCTCAGCGATGTGGCAGACGGAGATAGGTCGCACACGTGCAGCACGTAACACCTGGATAAGCGGGCGGGAGTCACCGGGAGTTGGGGGGTGATCATTCAGTAGGAGTGCTTCCGGTGCATCAGATGGCCATCGGAACAGCTCAAGTGTGATTGCTGGTGTGTCAGAAATGATCGCGCCTTGACGCCAGCTGCGTAAGAATGCTGTGGCCTGGAAAGGAACACCAGGGATAATGTGTCTGAGTGATTGGTAATCGGTCTTCAGGTCTGACTTAACATCTAATGTGGCTGATGGGAATGTGGCAATTGCGATATCGAACAACGACTCAACCACTGGCAATTGTAATGTGCCCCTTATAACTTGTGCTGAATCGGTTTGCCAACGTGCTTCAAGACGCAGTGTCAATGGCGAGAGCCGAGGAGTGATAAGTTCACTTTCTAATGAAACAGCCTCCTCAGCGGTGTAGGCCTGGGCAATTTGCATTTGCGCATATGACTGACCATCATTACCCTCTCGGTGGAGATTTGCGAAAGCTGCTGCTACGCGTAGCTCGGATTCTGAGCTGATGGAATGATCTCTCCACCTTGGATGACGCATCCAGGCATCTTCATGGATGCCCGTGCTCAGCGTTTGATGGACCCGCGAAGGGTTTTCTGCGGATTCCTCTCCTCTTAGGGCTTCATATTGCAGCCGTCGGTGGGCTAAGACTTCTCCATCGAGAGCCGGAACAGGTGTGTCATATTCAACGGATAGAAGTCGTTGCAATTGAGCGAGAGTGAAGTACAACCCGGCCTGGCCGTGCTGATTCGTCATAAGGGACGTGGAACCCAAACGTGCGGAACGGAGTCGTGCAGCGTATGAGCGAAGCCTGCTGGCATTCGCCGGATCGGATGACGTCTCTGATGCTGCTGTTAGTAAGGATGCTCTCAAGCCTGACACAAACCAGCTCAATGAAACAACGGCATTGGTGGCCGGAATCTGAGTTTGGGGTGTTACAAACAGAGTTTGAACGTCGATCATAAGCCGATGAGCGGACATGTCGATGACAGGGAGTGGAAAATGAATCTTCAATGACGGGTGGGCAATCTTGCTGGTTTCAGGAGTGCCGAAACCGGGCCAGACCCTCACAGCATTCTTCTTCTGCTTGCGAGTGCCGGTTTTCGAAACATAGAATGAATGCTGTGCAACCACGCTCGCTCTTCCTGTCAGAAGTCCATCACGGAGTCGTTGAGCAAGATTTTCAAGTGGTAGCATGGGTTTGGTATCCAACGAGGTTCGCTTAAGGAGTTCGGTGGTTGAATTTTGCTTCCTGTACGTCTCTAGGCTCTCCCGTGGTCCATCGATACAGACGAGGTGCGCAGTGACCTGCCCTTCGACCTCCTCTTCTACAATATAGGGTGGAAGCTTGATGAGGATATCAAAACTGCCATAATCCAAAGACCAGACCACTTCAAACAAGTTTTCCTTCGTGAACTGCGAGGGAAGCTCAACTTTGATCGAAGAAGTTGCAGCTCCGTCCGTTGTTCTTGTCGGCCAGGTCACCAGCACTAGATACTTGCTATTTGGAGCCTCAGGTAGGTCGGGTTGATATGGAAGCATCCACTGCGTCGGCCTAGGAGGTGGAATATGTGTTAGAATCCCTTGGCTTCGTGCGACTGAATTGATGTTCTCAAAGTGACGGTTAGTTTTCTCAGCCTCTTCAGGAGTCGGGGCGCGGATGTGAAGCCGACCATATCCTTTTAATCGAATTACCTCAGCGTGATTAGGGAAGTAAACCAATCGATCAGTCAGCAGATGGAACTCACCATCAGTTCCCGAGACTGGGAGCTGAGAAGGCTGAATGAATTCTCGTTCCCACTCCGCCGATTTCGGAGCAGCGCGGTTAATTTCGATTGGGGCTCCAAAAGCCAGTCGCGAAGGCGGGGGAGTCGGGAGATTCAGCGTGAGTGGGGATTTGGGTTGGGGCTCATCATGCTGCTTAGTACTCTTCTCAATCGCTTCGTCCACCTGGACGAATGTCACAGATGATTTACCATTGGAACCTGAGGGCAATGCCGATGGCAATGGACTCATTGCAGTAGCTGAGGTCTGCTTTCCAGGTGCATGCGCCAAGGGTCGTGCTGCGGCTTTCTTTCCTTCAGACGAAGCGGAAGGCTGCGATTGAGCTTGAGGTGCATCAGCGCTCTGTAGCTTTGCAGTGTTTTGAGATTTCAAAATTGGGAAAACCTGTCGAACAGTGGCAGGTGGAACTGTGATAAAATCCGGAAGAATATTCAACTCACTTCCGCTGTTGGATAAGATGGCTCCAGCTTGGGTAGTTGATGCTCCTTTGCCTGTACTCGCTTCGGTGCCGCGCTCTCGTGACAAGTACGTTGCAAGAGTAAGTTTCATATCCTTGGATCGATCTAAAATGCAATCCTTTGGGATTTGGCGTAGCAGGTCAGCAAGCGAGAAGGTCGTCGTGCCATCAAAATCAGTGATGGCAGTTGCCAACTCAGTCACAATCGGCATCATGAGTGTGGATGTTGCGCCTGCCTCGACAGACCCATCCTTAGGCGCTGGCACACCCTTTCCTTGGCTTGTAGGTGGCTTTTTCGCTACCGGACTTGATGGCGTTGTGCTTTGCACTTCGGCTCCCACGCCCTTCGACGACTTTTTCGCGTTCGGCTTCGGTGCCGGAAACTTCGCGTGAAGTGTACCATCTCCACACGTGTGAAACAATTGAACGATTGCTCCATGCACACTCTCTGCAGTCGACGCATCTGTGATCCACACGGTTAGCTCCGAGCCCAAGACGAAAGTTGTGGCCGCAAGTCGGGAATAGCTAACAACAAAACTGCGCTTGGCTGGTCGAATGCGTCCAGCAAAAAAGCCACTATGATCCTCAACGCTCACGAGGAACGCATTGCTGCTACCTCTCAGCGCAGTAGTGTTTAAACTGATCTCATTCGTCGCTAGGTCTGACACTGGTTGTCCTTCGCCTGGCTTATATTTGCCACACATTTTGTTCGACTCCGATGCAAGATATGCAGGTGTTGACTCGAAGACAGGGGATTGCGGAAGTCGGGGCTCAGTTGATGTCATAACAGACCCGAGTCGCTCGTGAAATGTCATGGGAATGCCAGAGAAAAATGGCGAAGCCAACGTGGCGAGTGCGAGAGGCAAGTTCACTGGGTCAATATTACCAGCAGAGATTGCAGTCACAGAATGAGCAGAGCCTCGCCTGAAATAAATCAGCGGGCTCGATCGTGAGAGATGAACTTCAGGATGAGTAGCATCTGGAACTACCGTAGGGCTCACTGTGACCTTAACATCTGAGCTAAGGAACGAAGTCTCAACTCCCGATCCTTCATCCTGGGAACCTTCGTTTCCACTCTCAGTTTCGACCGGAGTTTCATCTTCGGATGTATGTGACTCAGAGTGGTGCGCATCAACACCAGGTTCTTCAGCATCTAAGTTCGGTTCAAAAGTCTCGAAGAATTGCTTAACATCCTCGAGTGGTTCGTTTTCAACTCCCTCCAAGTTGGGAAGCTTGAAGGCGGGCCGAGGCTTGGTCGTGGCAGCTGCCGAGTCGGCGTGCTTTTTCGCTTGCGCAGTAATTTCTGTGTGAAGTAAGGGATTTAGGAAGAGATCGCGGTCGATGTGGCTTGTAACTGTAATAGGAGTAGCTACTTGTGGTGTCTGAGATGACAGATGCGTGGCACTCTCCACGTTAGTAATAGGTTCCTTCTCAAAGTCATCCAGATTTGGAAGGACAAACCGGGGTCTAGATTGATGTCTTTCAGAAGATACCTGCTCAGGAACGTGCAGATCCTCGGTTGAAACCTCGCCCAATGTGCTGTTCAAGTGAATTCCTTGCGGCTTGTCACCATGGACATTAAGAAAGTCGGCAAGATGTCGAAGCTGAGCGCGGGATGAAGATACTAAGGTGTCGTCAAGCGAGAGTGGAAGAATGTTCGCGGCGATCTCCTCCCCCTGGGACGTGGGTGACCCGTGACTAGAGTCTTCATCATGTTCCACTTCGTCTGATGCGTACTCTTCGATATCTTCGCGCTTTGTTTGCTGCCGTACTCTGCGTTGTAGCCAGGTTGGGATATGCGATCCTCGATCTTGCGAATTCACTTTTTGCAACTCTGCGGTTTGCTTCGGCTCATACAACACGATACTCGAACGCGGTCCAGAGAAAAAAGAAGAGGCGCACGCAGTGCGGAACGTGGTTGAGCTAGGTTGGAGACGTTGACCAAATGCATCCCGGACCTTATTCTTGGCAGCGATCGAAATTGTGTACTGAGTGTTCGGAAGCAGGTTCGGCGCTGTCAGTCGGATCAGGCAAGGGGAGAGGTTTGAGAATTCGAGTCTGAAATCCACATGAGGCTTGATCGAAATGGCTTCCGCGACGAGTTTCAATGCCTGCCTAGGATGTTTCGCTTCCGCTTCTTCATCTTCGTTGTCCTCATCGTCGTCGGCTTCAGAGGACTTGCCCTCAAAGTCGAGCGAGTGTCGGAGCCAAATATGCAAGTTTCTGAAATGAGGGCGATACTCGGCTTCATTTGCTTCAATGTTTGCGCCGGCAGTGTTCATAAGGGATGTGCCATCAAGGAATCGGCGAATCTCCTGACGACGTTTGCAGGCCTCAACTTTGGCGCGTTGCTCAGGGGTGAGTTGATGGCTATCGCTTTGAACGGACAGAGCCACAGGGCCGTCTGTGGCATGATCAGTGCTCGATGCATCCGCCTCCAAGAAAGAATATCCAGATGACAGTGAAGGTTTAAGTTGTCCCGGTTGCGAAATTGTTGACAGGTACGTGCGCTGCAAGAAGGGTAGCACGAAAGGTCGCAAGCCACTAAAGAAAATCTTGTGAGATGTGCTAAGTGGTCCAGCAAACGGATGTAATGTTGCTCCTGCGGGGATATGTAGAACATAGTTTGTGTTTGGTCTAATCTTGTTCCTAACTGGGGTGATAACAACACACTGAGACGTGGTTACTCGGTTGCTACCAAGAGGCGCACTACGAGGCGACTCTCCCTCTTGTGAATGCTTTAATTTGTGTGCGAGGACAACAGCATCGAGATCGTACGTTGCAATATGGTCACTAGACGCGGCGCATGGTCGAATGTGCTCAATCGGAACGGTCAGCAGATGCGTGGATAACTCCGGAGCATGGGAGTCACTAAATTCCTCATATGTACTGCGAGGGTAAATGCGTAGTACAGCTGTCAACGCATCGACTGAGACCGGGTGAGAGAACAGCAAAGTGAGGGAAGCATCAGGAGGAACTTCAGGACCCTTTAACGGACGTAGCGAATTAAACTCCTCGTGCTCATGTGAATCTTCATTGGGATGGGCCTCCGAAGCAGTTACTGCGGGTTTATCTTGATGATTGTCGTTTGATTTAGCGCCGAATAAGTTGCTGGGGTCGCATTCGTCTCTCAACTGCTGTTGTTCGAGAGCACGCTTAGCGACTGCTGCAAGACCCAAGACTTGAGGATCGAAATCTGGATTCCATAGGTTACCACAGTGAGCATGAGCCAACTGTGAACGGATTGCAATCAAACTCACCTGGAATGGATTCGTTCGGAACGAGAATTTGTACTGGCCTGCTGCCGGATTGGGTTTCGAAGGGGTTGTCTGAGGTTGAGCATTGACCTGACTTGCTGTCTCGAGCAAAATGGATGATTCCGCTGCAGGTGTTTCAGTTGGGTGATCTTCACTAAGGTGGGATGGTGCTACTAGTCGCGACCCATCAAACGCCACGAACTTCTCAGGGTCAATTTCAAGCTCACATTGGAGCTCTGGAGGCCATGTGACCTCCACAACTGAGGGTGCTGAAAACAACGCAGCAGATGACAGTTCTTCGGAAGTGGCGGCGGAGACGATCTTTTGTTGGCTGCCATGCGATGGTGAAGTAGGAATTTTTGCTAGCACATACTTCGCTACATAGCTGGATACCCACTTCCATCTCCCTGGTGGCGTCAGCCCGTTGCATTTCAGGGTAAGACCATCTGTAGCGTATGGCGGCAGCTTTCGAATCTCCGAATGGGAGGAGTCAGTTCGAGCTGTTGCCTCTAGGTCTGATTCTAACTCTCTCTGGCGCTTGGTGAGGGATACCTCGATGCGATCATCGTAAGCATCAGATTCTACCTCTTCCAATGGCACCACCGCGCGGTTGAACACGACCGTAATTGGATTCCGTCCCACCAGCAAAGCGGGCCGCTTCGATGCGGAAAGAGGCGTGACATAAAGAAGCCGCAGAGGTATGGAGGGGATCACGCCCGCACTTGTTGAGGTAGCGACCTCGATATGGCTTGACACTGACTGTGTGACAGCGGATTCATATGTATCTCTGTTGCGTACCGCTTGGAAAAGCGACCAAGAGGGGGACGAGCTATAGGTATGATCAACGGATGGTCGCTCCGTCAAGCGCGTAATACGGTGCAGCTTGGAAGCAGTAACGTAGAGTAGCGCAGAATATCCAAAAATCATAACTGCTAACACCACCACGGCAACGAGCACTAGCAGGGCAGCCTGACCAATTGGGGTTGCCAGACATTTCAGGACCCGCCGACGACGCTGATGCCCGTTCCAGCGTTTGCGAGAGATTTGATTAATAGACACGGCTTGGGCGGGTTGAAACATCATGTCTTGTATCCGTGTGGGACAAATATATACGACGAATGAGCTTAAACATTTCTCGAGGCGAGTAGAGCCGAAGACGCGAGAGGAGTCACCCTCATCTTCGTCGTCTTCATAGTCAGTATCAGAGAGATCCGAGGACGTTGGTATGTATCCACGGCCAAGTCTGTCATCATGGTGCTTGCTACTATATCGTCCTAGCAGCGAACGGGAAGACCTTCCATCACCTTCTGTCTCACTTCCCAATACCTGGGCCTCACCATCGCCAGTTTGTTCATTCCTTTCCGAGGAAATTTGCAATATCGGCCCAGCTTGAGACAGACTCTCTACTTGTGGTGCGTGCGCGTTTAAAACGCTCTCCCTTGGCAGCCTCAACGCTCCTGCGACTGTGGCAGCCGTTGTCGGCGTGGATGACGAAGCCGCATCGATCAGTTTTGCCCATTGTATTGCCTCGCCGTCCCCGCCAGCATCTAGATGCTTCTGCGAGGGCCGGTCGATGGCGCTCATTGGGAGCTGGCTATACTATCGCCGTCGCGATAGACAGAAATTGCCACGAGCTGCTTCGACTCGGACGCTGTCCGCCTGGCTATCCTCGAATCTCACGCTTGAAACTGGTAGTTTTCGAGGCGACGCTTGGTGCTCTCGCGAGTCGAACTTAAAATCAGGAGCCAGCTGCGCCCGGAAAGCGCCTAAAGCTGCAATAACGAAGGTATTAGACAGGGTAACGTGTGTAAATGAACGCTCTAGTACAGGTCCTATTTCGTCGTTGACCGGACACAAATGAAAACACGTTAGAAGGCAGGTGCTACGCGATGGGAGACGAGATGCAACCACATAACCAGCAATAAGGATGTGTTATGCACCATTTAGCAATATTGTCTTGGCAGTGCCATGTACACCAGATCAGATTCACGCCACAAGAGAAAGTGCACAGCAACATTTCCAAGGTATATGAAATGCAGGGAGGAAGCCAATGTAGGCTAGATATCAACTGCAATATCAGTTTATGACTCATGTTCATGTTTATTTATCCCATCTATATAGCGACATATTCACATGGCCGCACTCGAGAAGGTGACTAAACTTCAGAGAAGCCTGGCCTTGCGGCTTTATCGCGCAATACTCACTGCGCACCGGAACCTACCACCCGAGATGGAGCTCATTGGCAACTTATACGTCCGTGAGGAATTCCAGCGGCACAAAAACGCCAAGCCGGAGCATCTCAAGCCTTTCTTCGAGCAGTGGATCAACTGTAAGTCCCGTGCAGCGCCTGTCGGAGAATGTGTTCGTCCTTTTTGCATGGGTGCTGTTCGTCCTAGCCGTCGTTAGTCATACGTCTGAGTTCAGTTTTATGAAGGCTAATCTTGCGTGTGTTGCTTGTTTCATGTTCCCGCGTCTAGACCTGGACACGATGCGCAGCTTCGACCCCGCCGACAAGAAGTTCGACCTGCCTGACGACGTCGTAGTGGCATTGTCCGACGATCAGCGAGACAAGCTGTGGAAGATGAGGATTGAAACGGAGAAGTTGTTCGGCAGCCAGGCAGACCAGATGGAGGCTCTGCAAACGCAGCCTGCGACGGAAAGTACCTACAGTCCCCACGTATTGCCCAATGGTGAGCTAGACGTTGTCAGCACAATCGTCAACGCTCCCAAGGAGCCACATGTTACACAAAACATTTCGCTTACTTCTGTTCGACCGAAGAAAGATTAATTATGAACGGTTCTATTGCATCTGCTTGGACATGCTACGTACACGACTGCAATGCACTCGCCGCACCTCATCCCTCGGTCTAACCTCGATACGAACCTAAGCTCCATATGGCGGAGGTGGAGCCTCGCGTCTTGGTGGCTTCCCACTCTGCCCCTGCTGCGACTGGTTTGGCCCTGCAAGCCCAGCTGTAACGAGTGGAGGTGGCGATGCATAAGGATTCAAGGTGGCTATGTCGCGCACTTGCAGCGTACCCCCAGCGGGAGATGAGGATGCCGCCGCCGCCGCCGCCGCCGCCACGTTCGGCTGTTGTTGTTGTTGGTGGTGATGCTCCTGCATGTATCGTTTATAATGCTCGCGGTGCTGTTGCACAGATTCGCGCGCAAGACGGCGAGCATCATCGGGGCGAACACCTTGTTCCAACATCATCACCTCAAGCATCGCAGCACTGGGCTGCAGCAGAGGATGGTATGGCGGTGGGGGCAAGCCCTTCTCACGTATATAGGTTGCGATTTGGGCCATTCGCTTGTCCTCCTCTTTCCTAGCTCGTTCCACAAGCTGATCATATGCGCCGAGTTCTTCAAGATTAACCTCGACTTCATCGCACTCGCCTCGTGGCCCCAATGAGCTTGCAATGTACTGCGGGCGACGAAACATGTTACCCTCATCAAGCTGACTCTCATTGAAGTAACTGGGGCCCGGCTGGCCGATGCTACCGTTATTGTTGTTGCTATTTTGGGTATTAGGCGCACCCTCAGCCACCGCACCCTCAGCCGCCGCTCTCTGGAGAGCCTCAAGTGCAGCCTTACGCTCAGCTTCTCGCCGACACTTGCGGCGGCATCCACATATGATCAGAGTTACACTGAACGCAACTAGTAGCACGCTAGCTATTGTCCAGAGCATCATGGAATCGCATGCGTTTTCAGGGCTCCTACTGGAGTTTGTGGTGCTGGTGCTGCGACGAGACCCAATACTGGAGCGCCAAGAGCGACCAGGTCGCAACGCTCTGTTAGCCTCTGCAGAACGCCTCACTGTATATACGTTAAGCCTCTTTATCCCTTCAGACTTTCTCTTGCTTTTGAGCTCACCTAATGTGTCAAAGTCCCTTACGCATACATAGTTATAGTTAGATTCTTCTTCAATTTGTGTGCGTGCGTAGCTCCTAGATTCGTGAGGGGAAGGAGCAGTTAGTCGGGTAATGAGCGAGTTGGTCGTGCCCGCGCACGCGCACCCCAGTTCGGATTTATCTGTCCGTTTTGCGATCTATATCGCTTCAGCTTGGGCTACGCGTCTTTGAGTAAAAGCTTGGAGTCTAAGTCAGACCTCAACTGTCAGCCTGGGCCCATAGACTCCAATGTACCAGAGACATCGTTGTGCTTCGAGCTCTATAGACGATGCTGTTTTGTGCAGTCGAACGTGTCGCGCGCATAGTTTGGAATCAGAGCGTGCCAACCATCCCGCAGCAACTGTCGAGCTGAGTGACGCTTCATTGAAACATTCACTACGTGTTGTATCCACCGAGGCATGCTTGAAATTGCAGCTTAACATGACGCACACGATGGACAACGGCCTGACATCGTCGTTAATGCTATTTATTCACCTGCATTGACCACAAATTCCAGGAAAGCCCCGCCTATGTTCAGCTCGAGTGAGAGAAAATCAGCCTCGAGTGCACATTTACTAATTACGTCAAATTAGCGTATGGGAGAGGAATGCGTGGGGTCCACTGGTTATATTGCGTATTTATGCACTAGCGGATATTTGAAGACACTGCTAGCGTCTGCAGCCCATGTCCATTCCCACGGAAATCGCACTAACCGAGATCTGTGACGCTGTTCTGGAGAGTCTCGACACCCTATGGGAGGATGGCATTCAATTCGACGAGATCCCTCAGCTTGGACAGGCATGCACCCAACTGTACGAGTATATAACGAGGCAAGATCATGCACTCAGTCCTCCCTCCGCGGATAACATCGAAAAATCACCAGAGCCTGGTGAGTTCCTGGTCACGATCGAACATGTGCAGGCGATAGCATTCCAAAGCTTACACGATAAGCGATATTCAGAGCGAGTGGTTGCGGACTGGCGTAATGTTTACACCCTCTCGTGTTTGCTTCTGTATGTGCACGAGTCTTGGTGTTATGCCCAGATGCCGCACTTTAAGCGACTGCGTAGGAGTATCGAATTACTGGATCGAGCTCTGCTGCTTGGAGGTACGTGCTTACGGGATCATGTCAGTCGCGCCCTCAACGTGAGCTTGCGTCTCTACGCGGCAAGTGCGGAAGTCCAGGAGTTGAAGGAAATGGACATGTCCACTGGGCATGAGGCTCTGGCTGGAGGTCATGGCATCCCCATGAGTGAGCGAGTTCCTAGGCTCCGCTACCCGCTACCGAGAATAGTTAGCCCGTCTCTACAAAGCTTCGATAAAAACTACCGAAGGAAAGGAGACAGTGGTCGCCCAATTATTCTCGTCGGGTGCATGGGCAGTTGGGGGTACTACAGCAACGATTCTTCTCTGTGCGTGAACAGTCGTCATTGTGGAGACAACCTGCGACCCATTTCGCGTGTTGTAAAATATGATGAGAATGCCACATCAAGCTTGGCTGATGAAGCAGCTCATCCGGATGTGTACCTTGAGGAGGGAGGGGTTGCCATCCTTGATGACGATTGCGCACTGGTTGAGAAGGATTATCAGAATGCTATCGTGCAGAGCTCAGATCGAGCACGCTCAATGCAAGACGGATGGGTGTGCAAGTATTGGCATAGCTCATTTCATGCAAATCGCCTGTTGAGTGACCCAACGGTTGCCGTAAGAGTTGTCCCGATTGAGGTAGGCAAGCACTATCTGGACGGGACGTGGACACGCGTTCTGATGCACTTTGATGACTTTGTTCGCGCGCACATCTGTCATAGTGACCGTGATCGGCAACCCACATCTGAAAAGGTGATCGACTACCTCGCACAACACCAATTGTTGGATCGGATTCCAACTATGGCAACTGGTGTTGGGGTTCCGGACTATACCGGATTAGCCGAAACGGATCGACTCGAAGTAAACGTATGGATAGGACCACAAGGAACCATCACTCCCCTACACTATGATAACGCCTTTAATTTCTTATGCCAGGTTGGAGGGTTCAAGTACGTTCGCCTTTACTCCCCACAAGTCTCGGAACAACTATACCCTTGCACGACCGCGGGACTTGAGAACACGTCTCAAATTGCTGACATCCTGACAGAGTCCGATATGGCAGTGGCCCGAACAAAATTCCCACTGTTCGATAGTGCTCCATATGTTGAATGCATTCTCAGACCTGGTGAAATGCTGTATATTCCGGTAAGTGAGCGTCTTTCCATTGCAGTGCCTGGTACTAAGCTTGGTTTGCTTCGCCCATCAGCGACATCCGCATCGAAAGGATATCTCATATGTGCATAACATGTCGCTTGCTCTCATTTAAGGATCGTCCACACCTTACTTCCCAACTTGTAGCCAAAGTGGTGGCACTACGTTGAAAGCCTAACTTCAAGCTTTTCGGTTTCGTACTGGTTCACATAGTGCGACTTGAATGTCGACGCGGGAGAAGATATCGAAAAACCAATGTATAATAAACAAGCTGCTCTCTCCATTACCCTACGTCCCCTGCGTGGAGTTGGCGCATAGAAAGAGCCAGCGTGGTCTGGTCCAGTGAGCCAACTCACTGGACCGATCGCTGGAACGACTCAATTCTGGGTGGTGAGAACTGGAATTTGAACGTGATTGCACATTTCCATGGAGTGTAAAATGCGGCATTGGACAGTGTTCCCAGCGATCTGAAGTGATGATTCGGAATGCACTGCAGTATACATCCATGCGAGCAATTTTGATTGCTACATTATCGCCTCGCTCATTGTTAATATCACCCTAACCCGACTTCCCTCTCTCTAGATGGCAGACGCCGAAGACCTTCTCGACAAGATCGACCGCGTCGCAGCAGCCGTGGAGAAAATCAAGGATGGAACGGTAGATGATCGCGAGCTAGAGGAGCTATTGAGAGACGTAGGTGTGGATAAGAGGAAACAAGAGGAGGAGCGTCGCAAGCGAGAGGCGGAGGAGCGAAAGCGGGTGGAGCAGGAACGAATCCTTCGTGAAGGCAGACCTGGCACGGGTATAGCTGAAGATTGTAAGTATTTCTGCCCGGCATGCCGTTGGGAATACCTTAAGGAGGACCTATCCACATGCGCAAAGTGTGGAGGGAAGCTGCAAACGCGAATCGAGAGAAAAGCAGAACTAGACGCGAAGGTCAAAGCGCTTATGGAAGAGAAGAGCGCCCGCAAAGAGCGAAGGGAGCGCTTTGCAGCCTGGCAAGAGGCCCGAAAGAAGCAGAGACAGGCAGGCGTGGACTATGAAGGCTGGGACTTCTGGGAGCCGGAGAGTGATGATGAGGACAATTTCATCCCTCCTTCCGATCCAGCGTTCGCAGCGCTCGAAGCAGACTTCAAGGCGCGCGCTGAGAGACGCAAGGAAGCCAGAAACAAGGCATGCGAGCTCAAAGACAAGGGTAATGAACACTTCAAGAACAATCGACTGGAAGAGGCGATCAAGTGCTATTCGGATGCCATTCACCTGCATCGTTCCGAGAAGGCCTTCTATACCAATCGCGCGGCGTGCTTCCTGAAGCTTCGCAAATGGGGTGAAGCCGTGAAGGACTGCTCCACTGTGATCGAAATCTTCAACTATATGGACAATCGTCGACTAGAACCAGCAGAGCGAACTGCGCCGACCCCGGTCGTATTTAAAGCGTTCATGCGCCGAGCAGAGGCGCGACGTAGTCTGAAAGCATATCAGCTTGCACTCGAGGACGTTACCGAGGCGTTGAAGTTAAGACCGACTCAAAAGGATGCTCTCCAGCTGAAGGCTCAGCTTGAGGCTGATATTTTGGAGGTTGAGCGTGAGCAACAGGTGCTCGAGGCGGTTAAACTGTCCATGCACGAATCCCAGAAAGAAAAAGAGGATCTGGCTCGCCAAGGTATTGACTATGATAAATGTGAAGACGCAGATCTAGCGGCAAGTCCTGCTGACTTGTCAGGCTCAGAGGAGTTAACAACAACATCAGCAGGTACTGTGGTGGGCGTTTTATCAGACTTTGTGAAGATTTTGCGTTTCGAAGCAGAGCGGGCAGAGAATCCTGAACCTGAAGGAAGCCAATCAGCAAGTTTGAGCAAGGAGACTGAAAACCCCGAATTTCTCACGAAGCTTGAGAAGGTACGCTCGTTGTTAGAACTATCAGACGCAAATCGAGCCGTAATGCTGCATTTGGGAGCGGTTCCACTCTTCGTTAAGTACGTCGAACGCGAGTTTGGATCTAGCCCACAAGCGAGCGATAACGCTTTAAAGGCTGTTCTCGAGACGATGGTGGCATTTGCGTGCCATCCCCATGCGCGTGACGACATTGCCAACTCTGGTCTCCTCACACCGCTAGGCCGTGCTATCACTCAAGCATTGCTACCTACGAATCCTGACGCACCTGAAAGCAAGAATCGAGTTGTTCAAAACGTCCAGGTGAGGGCTGCCACATGGTCTCTAATGCGAGCTCTCTCTGAATACTCCTTGGCACGCTCATACCTGGTACTCGAAAGCGTGCACTTAAGTATTCTACAGGAGCTCGAGAACGGACTGCCGATCTTAAGAGATCGTATCAAACCCGCACCTAAGCTGCAGGCCAAGCTTGACACCATGGACGTCTTCTGTGCATGCGTTGGACTCTTAGGGAATTTGTGCTTTGACCCAGTGGTTCGTAGCAAGTATCACGGCACTAGCATCATCTCGCTGGTCGTGCAACTCCTTGCCACCACACTAGAGATCAAAGCAGGTACAAATTCCTCGGGTGTGCGACCGGCGGATCTATTTTCTTTGCAGCGCTCATGCTTGCAGGTTATCACCAACGCGTGGGGTGACGCCGTCCTTCGCAAAGAGTTAAAAACTGTTGTGGCCGAAATGATTCCATCGAAATCCAACAAAGACCAGACTCCTATTCAAGTGAACGCAGTTGGTCTCGTTGCAGTGATTGTAACCCAAGGCATTGACGATTTCATCCGCATCGAGCTCACTGGCAAACTTGTGAAGGCTAGCGTCGAGGGTAAAACTAAGGAGGTCACTGCATCTCAGCAATTGTCAGTTCTTGGCGAGTCCGACAAGTCGCTGAGCACCGTGCTCCGCAACGGAGTTTCTCTACGCCTTCCCATTAAGTCCGCCAGCAAGGAAGTGAAACAGCAAGACGAGCATACGCTCTCAATTTTCGTAGCCTCAACGGAAAGCGTATATTCAGACAGGATCACGGAGGGCGTTGCCTATCTTATAAATGCCACTCTTGATCCAGCTGATTTCAAACTGGCTGCGACGGGAATTGACATGGTTACTCCCTTCCTTCATGTCGATAATGAAGAGCTGCGAAGTCGTCCCGGTGTGATTATTCTACTGCATCAACTGACATCGCTCTTGATGCGTGTGCCTCAGTTGAACACGTCATGGTTGCACCCCAGGATTATCTCTGCTGTAGGCGCCGTCTGCACATCTCTTCCACTTGTTCTCATTGAGCGCACCACGGCACTGATCGCGCGATTGATACATCGAGAAACCTCAGCGCTAGAATATTTTATTCAAACGCTGGGTGGGCAACGAATTTATATGGCACTCATGTTGAGCATTTATATTATGACGCTCTCAAGGCTTGATGGCGCACCCGCTGACGATGCACCTCGAAAGGTACCAATTCATTTGACCTCACTGCTCGAGAATGTAACGCGAGGCCTCGTTGCTTGTATCGCAAACTCATCCGATCCTGGCTTCACCATCGAGTTTGCCACTTTCAACTCGTCCACAAAAGCAAGTGGCTCTCAATGGTTAGCTTCCCCAGACTCATGGATGATCGAAGCAGACGTGAACGCATCCCGTGAATCGAAGGAAAACGGGACCTCACTACCCTCAAACGTGTTGTCCTGGTTTACACTCAGTGCATCGCCCTTGTTGCGGGTTCATGAAACGGACCTATCGCCTATTGCGTTGAACTATGCACTGAATCTTGCGGCTTCATTAGCACATGCTGATGGTGTCGTGCTATCAACGCAAGCAAAACCGTCTTCCGGAGCTCAAGGTGCATCAAAGAAGATCCTAATTACCAAACTCACAGGGACGGGGTTGCTTGCCTTCTTAGTGCGCCACTCTGGCAAACTCGTTGCCGGTAATGCGGCTTTGGCCATCTCGAGAATCGCGAATCTATATCTGGCAGAAAAGTCTCAAGAGGCGACACCAGAGACAAGCGGCCCGTCTCGCCTCAATGACCTTCCTGCTGCTTTCGAGCGGGCGAAGCTGCTTGATGGCTTGTTTGCCCTTCTACGAAGTGGAGATGAAAACGCCGGTCGCAATGCCGCGACAGCCGCCGCTTGTCTAGCTCGGATGAGTCCAGGGCTTCTCAACTATATCAGAGAGAACGATGGATTTAGATTGCTCCAGCAATGGGCGAATAAAAAGTAGACACTCAACAGTGCCCCTATTCGGGTCGTTTTAAATCACATCTAAACTGTTCACAGATACAGGTTTATTGGAGAGTAGGTTGTCGGCTCCTTTATAAACCGAGTGGTCCCTGGGGCATTCGCTGCTGAGGCATACCAGTCATCGGAGGCTGACGAACGGGTAGACCATAGCCAGCGTTCGCAGGCTGCGAATTCAAGAAGGTAGGAATAATGGGAGGGGGTAGGTTTCCATACATTGACTTGGCCCTCCTCTCTAAGAAGGCTGCGCCTTCACCACCGCCTTCACCACCAGCAGCACCGCTCTCCGCATCTGCTCCGCCTGCAGGCTTGGGTGGCGGCGGGGGAATTGGCGGCGGCGGCGGTGGTGGCGGAGGGGGAGGAGGAGGGTAGAATCGACCGTTGCCTTCAAAGCCCTGTGGAGGCGGGGGAGGTGGAGGAACGGCTTTAGGTGCCTCAGGCAATTCTACCGAGGCCATCGCCGGCGCACCTGCCCACGGAGGTTGGAGCGTTTTTTCGGGGTTGGATGCATCCCATCCAGGCCAATTTTCTGCGTCACCCTCGCCTCCAGTCTGCTCACCAGTATCACCGCGTACTCCTGCCTTACCTTGACGATGTCGAGCGGCGATCATCGCCTGAAGCTGAATGAATTCAGCGTAGGCCTCATCGTGCTCAGGCGAGCCTGGCGCGTAGAAGTCAAGGTACTTCTCGCCACTGAGCTGCGCTGCGCGTACATGCGTCGCAGCAACGACCAACAGGGCGATAGCAAGAGATACGAGCACTCGCCACGAGGATTGTGACGGTCTTCGTCCAAGTTTGAGAGACATTGGCATCCTTTTCGTTTGTTCTGCCTGGGTGAATACAGTGTCTAACCGGCTTATTGGTAAGTCAGTTGGGCAATGTATCGTCTTAGCAAAACAAGTACAAGGTCGATGCGTCTCTTGCCTACAAGCGAGGGGCAAGTAGTGGTTGGGGTGAGCAAACGGAGCGAGTACAACATGGAAAAGTGAAGCTTTCAAGGTTCACGGTGAGCTATGTAGAATTCTAACAGACCCTGCGTACACAACCAAATATTCTGCACATGAAGATCCAAACAACACCCGCGGCACTCTCACAGCACGCCAGATATCCACTCTTGAACTGTTGTCTCGTTTGTCAGTCATCCGCGTATTTGGACACCCCCGAACTCGGAAACAAGCCCACGCATGGACTGGCAAAATTTTGTCACTGGGACGTGAATGAAGAGTTGATACATAACTTGATCATGATGATGATGATGATGACGATAGGCACTACTTTAGGTTTGTCACACATGATTCGAGACTGAAGCGACGGCAAGTAAAATGGAAGAAGTTTGTATTCTGACTCGAAAAAGTTTTGTAGACTGTCAGCCTATGCAATGCGATCGAAAGAATTCCACGCATCATAGGTTTCGTATGCTGCTGTAATGATGAGAATGTGAGAATGACCTGCGCACTATAGATGCCCCTGACTTATGACGCTGATCTACGACACCATTTGAGGGTAAATCGGATCAAGATCACAGTCAAAGCCAACATCATAAGAGCCGGGATAAAACTCTTTAGTGCGGTGGAGGAGTTCAGTGGACTGGAAACATGCTTTGACTGAACACTTGCCAAGAGAGTCGAGTTGGCGACAGCATCGGTATTGGTATCATACTCATGATGATTCGAGAGGTTATGGTAATTTAACTCGACGGGACTCCACGAAGCTACGCCTAGCGGAAGTGTTGACGTGAGAATATCGAAGAGCTCTGTCTGGCTCGTAAGGAGACCACGTCTGAACGTGTCTGAGAGTGTATACGGACCCAACGCTTTGCATTCAAATGGCTCTGGCGAGAGTCGCTTACCTGTGCATAGGGCGTCTTCGCATGCCGCTTGCAGCCGAAGGTTGGTATCTTGCGCGATTTTGGCAAAACCATCTCCCCAGTCGGTCTTTTCCATACCATTGAAAGCGAATTTCTTCAGATGCGGGACTATCTTCAGTAGCAGCTTGGGAACATCGGGATCAAATGTACCAAAATAGTTGTCAGACAAATCTAGAGAGCAGAGACTCTGCAGCTGTACAATTGATTCGATGGTACTTCTCTCGGTCTCTGGTGATCCTATCCCGAAATCGTTATCCGAAAGATCCAGAAAACGGAGCTGTGTGAGCGTTCCAAGGGCCTCCGCCAGCCGTTGCGTTCCTGCCTTGTTTTGGGCATCAGCGATACCAATGTAATTCTCTCGTAGGCTCAGCACGGTCAAACTACCGTTGAGCTGTTGAATAGCTTGACCTAGAGCAATCGTTCCATTGGGGTTCTCGTCATCCCTGAACCCGATCGCGTTGTCACTCAAGTCAAGAGTTAGAAGATTCGGCAACTGACCAATACCCTGCGCCAGTGCGATTGTTCCCGTTGCATTAAGACCATCGTGGGTAGCGATTTCATTTCGAGACAAGTCGAGGTACGTCAGTCGGGTGAGCATTGGCAAGGTCTTGCCTAGTGCTATGGTTCCTGCCGTGTTATTGTCATCGCCATGTCCGATCCAGTTGTCACCCAAGTAAAGCTCCGTGAGCGAGCTGGAAAACATTCTCAAGGACTCCGCAATTATGACAGTACCATCTGGGTGCGTTGCATCACGATAACCTATCTCGTTTTCCGAAAGATCAAGCGAAACGACTTCATATGCACTCAACTTGTTCATCAGATAGCGCATCATGTTTACATTATCCGATATAGCAGAGAGTTGCCCTGAGAAATTGAAATGTGTGCGACTATTCGGGCGAAGGAAATATTGGTCAATATCGTCATAACTTGTGAGCAGCTGACGTGGGAGGGGGATTCGCTTCTCGGAAATAATTTGTCGGAATACCAGCCACGTATCGGTTGTCAGTGGGTTTGGGATAATATTGATGTGCTCTAGTGCATCCATTTCCTCGATGGCATGGAACAAAGCAAGGATGCCAGGGGATTCTTCATCGACACGGTTGCCAATCCCGTTAGCAGCTAGGTTTAGGACACGCAGCTGCTTCAAGTTTGCAAGCGCATTTGCCACCTCAATTGTGCCTCTGGGGTTATTCTTGTCGCGGCGACCTAGGCTGTTCCGGCTCAGATCAAGCGCCACGAGATTAGTACACAATGCAAGACCTTGGCCAATCGCCTCAGTGCCAGCGGTGGTAACGCTATCCTGAAATCCGATCATATTATCAGCAAGGACGAGGTGCCTTAAATTAGACAGCTTCCCCAGTGCAGTGCCGAGTGCAATTGTTCCCGTGGCATTCACATTATCGCTCATACCAATCAAGTTGTGAGCGAGGCTGAGCGAGCTGAGGTGCTTCAATTCTCCTAGTGCATTAGCAAGGGCGACCATGGCATCCGGGCGCGTGTTATCTAACTTTCCAAAGAAATTAGATTCTAGATTAAGCGTCGTAAGTGTAGGCAGTTCTTTGAGCAACTCAGCGAATGCGAGTGTATCATCCGCATCGCGGCCCAAAAGGTTGCCTGAGGCATCAAGGTGTGTTATCTCGAACCCATTGTCCTTGAATCCATGAATAAGCTGGGCCATAGTTTCGACAGATAGACCCTTATTGCCGAGGTCCAGTTTAAATTGTGATTTCGATTCTGGAGGGATGTAAAACTTAGGCAACTCACTGATGAAGGTATCCACTGGCTGGTTTGGCAGCCGATTAAAAAGCGAGATGGCTGCCAACAAACAATCCTCATCAAATTTACCATACCAATCCGCTGGTCCAGAAAACGTCATGCCTGGTTGATTTGGGCAATGAAGGTAGTCCACGAGGGCATGATACATCGTAACGAAAAACAAGAGCGCGTAAGCCATCTTGCCTAGCTTGAAGACCCAAAAGAGCAGTGATTCACTTCGTGTGGGAGCAAAACCAAGCCACCATTGTAAATAGCGGCCGTAAAGATAGCCGACTAGGAGAGGTACCTTTCGAAAACAAGAGGCTTTCTGCCACCTCCTCGAAGACCATGTGGCGAAGTTAAGCACATCATTTAGCGCACGCTCCTTGAGGACATCAAAATAGAATCGAAAATTCGAATGTTCAACCTCATTATCACGCAGCGATGTGTAATACAAGAGGTTATTGCGATTTCGATCGCCACGAGGGGCTTTGGCTGCTTTCTCCTTGAGTTTCTCGACCGCTTCATCCCACGTTTCTCGTGTTCGCTCAATGCCCTCTGCTTCCATGGTGGCGATGACTGTCTTGCGATGCCATACATTGAGGTCATGGATGGTCTGATCACCAATAGTTTCAACATTGAGCGAGTTAATGCATCGGATCACTTCCATCCCCGCAGAAAGTTTAGTGTATCCCCCTGAGCGCTCAAAGAGTTGGATGAGAATGGTAAGCGCCATATGACGTTCTAATAAAGGCATACGACCATCCCAACGCAGTCCTCGCGATACACTTGCCAATTTCCGTGCAAGCGGATGCAGCGGAAGCACCCACCTGATCCCGTCATGCCAGCAATGGCCGAGCATGGTCCGCTTTCGCTGTTCATTGCTCTCCGTGTCTAGGTCCTCGACGGCTTGCTGGTATGCAGCTGTGTCACCCACGTCGGCTACACTCAAGTATCCTCTCATACCACGTGCAAGACCCCATGCCCAAGGCAACGCCAGCAAACTGAAGAGCACATTGCGGAAGGCTTGTGATTTAGAGATTCCATAGAGGAATATTGTAAGAGCACTTTTCTCACCACCCTTAAGGATTGTAACGACATCAAGAAAGTCTTTTGCGCGCTGAAACTGTGTTATGATGAGAATGAAGATGCCCAAGTGCACACTACGCACCACAATGAACAAGAAGCCCTCGAGAAACTCTTCTCGGAAGTAGGCGTACTTGATCGATTGTGTGTGATATGTGAGATCACCATGCCCGCGCATCCATCGGCCGGTTGAGGCGAGATGCAAGAGTCGATGGGGAATCCAATCGATATTGGCCCATCGTGGGTACCACCAGACGCCCTCCATCCGCTTCAGGCGCTCTAATACACCACGATTTGTGCTGTTGAGCGGAGTCTTGGAGCTCACCGATGCGCTGGGGGTAGACAGGATAGTCGGGCTGGAAACGATGCTTGGGCTGGCATTGATGACAGCAAGTTGCGTACTACTCGTGACATTCAGTAGCGAGTAGCCTGGGTCAACACTGCTGTCCTCGGGCAGCAGAAGCGCAGTATGTTCCGCCTCCGGGAGACTGGTTTCTAGTCCCTTCAACTCTGCCCCATTTTCGGGGCCCAGGTCGGTCATGCGTCTGCAATAAAACAAGCGCAGATGTAGTGACTAGTGCGCCGCTATCGAATGATCATGTATGTAGACGAAAGAACGCCGTCCGTAACACGTTCCCGAACCCCTGGAGTTCTAGTCGGAAGGATTTCGAATTCTCTCTTGAGGTTGGGACTGAGTGGGTTGGCTGGCTGAGCGATGCAGGCAACTCTTGCAAGGGCAAGCCAAAGCTGAGTGAGACCGCAAGATGAGGAGAATTGATCGTGAGAAGCATATTATAGGATTGTGGAACTCCTCTTCGAGGCGTATAATCGGATCACCCAGCTTGAATGTAGGAAGTGACTGTATTCGTTCAGTGAACATATCCAGATCCGTACACGCAAATGTTCTCAAATAACCGCAAAGTCTGTGTAGAGGGGCCAGTACGCGTGCGCAGCTCTTCATATAAACTTGAATAACGGCATATTGAGTTAAAGCCCTTCTCCTTTATCACCGATAACCAACTTTCCTCGGATCGGTCTTCCAACCGTATCGAGCGCTTCCAGGGGGCCCAGGAGGAAATAGCCTACGAGCTAGTCGATGCGCCTCGCGCTCTAGACGTTCGGCCTCGGCTGCCTTTCTTGGGTCAATGGGTGGCACTTCTTCAAATGCTTTAAGTGGGTCCTCAATCGTCACGGCGGCCGGCTGTTTCTGCTCCCCAACTGAAGCGGGCCTGTGTGATGCAGGCGAGGTGACTACGGAGGGTGACACCACGTGTTCTGTTGGAGGCGGCTCAGGTTGTACCAACCCTGTTGATGCTGGCGCAAACAGCGCTGAAGGTGGAGGAAGTCCTTCAGTTGGAAAAATTGTACGCATAGGCTTCGTGATGAGCTTGTGAATTGAGGTTGCCTTCTTGAGAACGGTCTTAAGCGCCTTACGAGGAAGACTCTGTTCGAAGACTATCTGGGGCATCTCGTCCTCCAGATCGTCTGCGCATGAGGAATATGGTTGCGGACTTGTGCTTGCGTCCACGCTACTCGGAAGCCGCCCTGTCGCGTCGGAGTGGTGCTCACCGGGACCGAGACCGTATGTCGTGGCATTGCTCGCTGCCGCTGCCGAGTCAACAGGACGGGGATCAGGCTCGGTAAATACGACGCTGGGTCGCCGGTACGGGGTTTGATGCAGCTCTTCTTGTTTCGAGGTCTTCACATGAAGTCTCCGTCTAGATCGATGCGTTGGGGAGTGAGTTGGCTTCAACATCACTGCAGCGGGGGTAACGGAAGTTCGACGGCTTCGGTGCTTCGGTGTGACAGTTATGGCTACTGGTGTATCGCCCGCAGGGATTTCTGAAGTAATGGCACTCTGCCTGAAGTCTCCCTCTGTGGTGGTTGCCCCTGGAGTCATCTCGTATGCTGCGCCAGAATCAGTCATCTCAACCGTGGTGGCATGTCTGGACTTTGCCTCTGCATGCTCATTAGGCGCTAGTTCTGCAGAGCTCTGCCCTTGGTGATTCGTGATACTGGCAATGGAAGACGTGTCTCGCTCCAGCGCTTCTGCTCCACGCTCGGGTGTCACGAATGCGACTGGTATGGTTGGGGGTGGGGATGCTCCAGACGGTATCAACAAAGAAGGAGATAGCGTCGATGAAGGCTGACTCGGTCTCCGTGTCGGGCTTGTCACCGGGAACGCGTGAGGGGTTGCCTCAAGGTTGGGAGGGACAATTCGGAGCTGTTTACACTTACGATAGCAGTAATATCCCACAGAGAGGCATATACTAAAGAGCATGACAGCGAAGAACATAATCCACACGAGATTTAAGTAAATGAGAGTGCTCCAGATGCTCTTGTCACTTCCATCTCCTGTGCCTGTACCAGCAGGAACTTTGCCTGGATCGTTCCGCTCAGTATTAAGCAGACAGACGTATGTGAACGGGCTGCTCAGATGGCAGAATGTTATAGGGTAAACGCAGCAAAACGGGCTCATACCCACGCCAGCTGAGGATCGTAGATAGCCACAGCATTTAAGACGGCCTCTTGAACCGTAGTCATCGCATGTCTGCTCATCTCGGCAACAGCTCTCGCAGTCCGCCCGAACCTGATGTTGTGGGGAGCTAGTCCATTGGATTAGCGCGGCGAGAAACGTGCATAACACCCTGCGTTTAATCCGCTGGGGCTGAAGACGAAATAATTGTTCGAAGTTGACTATCCTCATTCTTGAGCATCTGCTCGTTGCATGAACCGACGGTCTTAGCCTCGGTTGAATTGCTTCATGGGCCTCTGTGGGGTTTACGGATGTTTCCCGGGCGACCACTCGCTTCCTTGCGCCTGTCTAGCCAGTACTAGCGTCTATCTTCCAGAGGCTACTATGCTAAACGGGAAGTGTTGCGTTCAAAGGTGAGAACACTTGCCTTCACCAAGTGGCACACTTCAAATCTGACCTGGCAATTCGACTTGAAATCTCTGTACTCTAAGCTGCAACGAGGCGACAAGTGTCATCACGGCATTGGCCAGGTGGATACACACGCCATAATCAATTACCAGCATCCATGCGGAAGACCAACTTCAGTTTACAATATCATTAATTGTCCTCTCGTCACCTCACTCACAGGGTTAGGTGGAATCACGGTCTGCGAGTGGCAACATGCTGCGAGTGGTGTATCCGTCCTGGCCCGGTCGTCAGCGAGGATTTTTGGGAGAGAGTGCATAATCTTCGGGGTACAGATTGCGGGGATTGGATTGGTTTCGTGCTATGAGAAGTGTTCCGCATGGCCTATGACAACGCGTTACACTGATATATTTGGGTATACTGCCCGACAGTGACTCATCAGCCTCCCATTTCCTCGCAAATTGCTTGCCGCCACTAAAAGAAATCTGCATTTTCCCGGGCTCTGCACCCCTCCTCGTACTCTGGGATGAGATAGGAACGGTTTTATCGCTGATTGTGATTGATCCACACCACCTCCAACTGCATTGTATCTAGGCGAGCACAGAATGGCTGAGGAGATCGCCACACAGGAGGCCAAATGGGAGGTCGAGGAGGGGCCTCCCGAAGATGCTTGGGGTGAGATCACATATACAGGCAACGTGCCAGGTCAATCCAGCATGTATTTGACGACTGATGTCGTTGTGTTCGGTCGACACCCTGGCTCCACTGTCATCCTCAACCATGCCGGCTCAAGTGGAAAACACTGCATCCTCAAACGCATGGGACGACGCGATGGCGAGAGTATCTTGATGCTGACGGATCTTAGCACGAACGGCACCTACGTGAACAACACGAGGATCGGTAAGAATCAGCAGGTGGAAATCAAGAGTGGGCAAGAGATTGTGCTTGTGCGCACACAAACCGACAGGCTGAGCTACATCGTACGTGCGTTTGACCAGGATCGAGAGCTCGCTGCAGAGATGGCACATCCTAATGGGCCTTACCACAAGTACGTGCTGGGCAGCGCCATTGGCTCGGGTGCGTATGCCACCGTAAAACGATGCTACGATAAGGCGACACAGCAGGAGTTTGCAATCAAGGTTATCGATAAGCGCAAGTTTGCTCTGAACCAGGGCGAGGGGGGTGGCTCAAGGATATACGCCACCGTCGAGGCGACGGAGGCGGCAGCCGCTCAGCATAATTCAAAACTAAGCAACACGCTGCGTGCAGAAGTCGAGATCCTCAGATCGATTGATCACGAGAACGTTATCAAAGTGTTTGACGTGTTTGAGACGGATCGATACTTCTACATTGTTCTCGAGCTTATTTCGGGTGGTGACCTGTTGGACTTTTTGCTAGAAAACAAGCGTCCTTTCACAGAGGACGAAGCTCGAGCACTGTTCTGGCAGCTGGTCGAGGCTACAGACTACCTACATTCTCAGCAAATTGTGCACCGTGACATCAAGCCGGAGAACATTCTGATCAACAAGGCCACACGCAAGATTAAGCTAACTGACTTCGGACTCTCGCGCATTGTTGGAGAAGGCTCCTTTATGAAGACCGTGTGTGGTACACCCCAGTATCTAGCCCCTGAGGTTCTTCAGCTTGCACCTGTGGTTGCACAGCGTAAGGGTCCGCCATCGCAGGCTGGCTACGGCAAGGCAGTCGACTTGTGGAGCCTGGGTGTGATCCTCTATGTCATGCTCGCAGCCGCACAGCCCTTCGATGAGAACACAATGGTGGAGTCCATCCTCGCCGGACGTTTCCAGTTCCCCGAGGATCGTTGGACTGGAAAGAGTGCTGCCGTAAAAGACCTGATTCGAGGTCTGTTAACCGTTGATCCCGAGCAGCGATACACGGCGGAGCAGGTACGGAATCACGAATGGATGCAGGTGGGACACGTTATTCGTAAGCCTCCGCCTGAAGTCTATGCAAGTGGAGATGCTATGACACAGTCTCCTCCCTATCACATCCCAGCCGATACCACAGAGGAGATGAAGGGCCCCATGGCACCTATTGCAGAACATACCAGCGTAGACTCCGCAAATGCATCCGAAGGCCCCTCAGAAGCCGACAATGAAGCTACCCCCGGCCGAAAGCGCCGCAAAGACAGTGAACGAATGGTCGCTCCAGCACCTGCTTGTGCCGCTGAGAGTCAGAACGCAAAGCGAGTCTGCCAGTAAGCGATCAACAAAGGTAAAATGGGACTTGTATTATAGCTGATTGGATGTATGTAAGGTAGCGTGACCGCCTCTGTGTCTCGCCGTGTAAGACTAAGGGCATCCTTGACGTCGTTCCAGCCTTCTTCCTCGGATCGACGCTTGTCATCGCGCATTGTTCATTACATTCATTTATGCCAGCCTTGTTTAATCTCCCACAGTACTGTCCATTCCTTGTGTCGATATAGCATAAAGCCTTCTGTTTGTGTATGCCAGGCCGCATCTGACGTGTGCGATCGAGTGCATCGAGTAAACTTTGGTGCAGTCGAAGACTCAGGAAGCTTAACCTGATGCGGCTAAAATCTCAAGTGCGAGCACATTGCAAAGCATTGCGAAACTGACTATCTGGCGTGTGTTGTACCATAATCCCAGCATGAATATATTAGCCTAACCACGCAGATCTGAGTACAATGTTTTGCCTCGCAAAGAACGCACGGAATCGTGCAATTTTTGCGTTCCCGCAGTATTATGCCAGACGCGCCGGACTTGCCTTAGAGTCTGCGCATCCGCAGGACATCTCTGCTTGTTCGGCTGTTTATACTTTGCTTAACCCTACTAGGTCGCATGGTACGTCTTTGTCTGAGCCAGAACGTGCTTATGCTGCCTCACATTTGCCCGCTTTACCGTTTTTTCCAACCGCGGAAATGTTCGGCCTTCTTGTTTCAGCGATACTTAAGACGTGTTGAAATCGCCCGACTCCTCATATAGCAACAAGCACACGAAAACCTGCGCAAAAGCAGGCGTCTTCGACAGCGAGTCCGCACGAGCCCAAGTCACAGCACCAAAAACCGAACTTCAGACCAGTCGGGGCAAGCTTCTCGAGAAAGCGCCGACCCGCGGCCCCAGCTCAGCCTCAACAGTCACAAAATCAGTCCCGCCAGTATAACCTATCACAGGACCGTGAAGATTTGGGAGACTCTGCTTCCAATAGCAAGGGAGGCCAGCTTCCCCTTCCGGATCCACGCTTGCTCCTCCCAGACGACCCCACCGCGAAGCTCTTCCCCCTCGACACCACACTTCCCAAGCGGTCACCTAAAGAGAGGCGTATCCAATACTCCGTCCGGACCGCGATCGATGCCGTAAGCCATATTAAGTCTGTTGGTGAGTGGCCCAAGGATCGCCCTGGAAGAGGCTCGGAGGACTCGGCCAATCACCGCAAAGCGCACTCTTCTTCGCAGACCCAACATGAACGACAGCAGAGTACATACCACAAACAGCACCAGATGCAAACGTCTTACACTACCTCTCAACCTGGTGAAGGCACTCGAGCGTCGCTGGCTCGCTGGGTAGAGACCGGTCTCTTTGAGAATGCAAGTGAGCCGAAGTTGAGCGACGTGGTTGGGAGCACAAACGGATCACTGAAGGAGCAAGGATTTGTGCCGTTCCAAAGGAAGGTTACGCTAATGAGGCTCCAGCAAGAGCTCTCAGAAGGTGAACAACTTGCCCCGTCACCTTCACTTAACTCCACCGAGTCTCAAACCAGTCCCTCTGAGACCAACCCTGCTGGGCTTGAGAGTACACCTGCGAAAGCAGGACGAGATGATTACGAGGTGCCGCCCAAAGAACTTGGCATGGATGTAGTGTTGGACTCGGCGCTCAACCTCCGCGAAGCACCTTGGAAGACCCAATGCTCTGATTTTGGGGAGGATCCTCGCTCTCAGGACGATCGCCATAGTGCCCCTGAGCAGCTCCCAACTTTCTCGAGACCCATCGGGCCACGGACATATGACGGCAAATTCTTCAGTAGTTCCTTAAACAACCCGAATAACCACCTCACCTTAGCCCAAATTCATGCTAAACTTGCCAAAGTCCTCAAAGAGGGCGACGTTATTGCTGCCCATGATAGTTTTCGAGCGCTGCAAGGAGTTGGAGTTGAAATGGACGTAGTTGCTTACAATATGATCCTCGCTGGTTTTATGAAGAAACAAATGTTTGTCTCAGCTGAGGCTCTTCTCCATGAAATGAACCAGCGACGGGTCAAGCCCGATGCAACAACATTCAACACGCTCATGAGCGGCTTTGGAAAGGCAGAGATGTGGAACGCAACAGAGGGCGTCTTCGAAGAGATGATTGCAGCAGGAATCGATCCTAATGCAGCAACCTTTGCCACCCTCGCTGCTGGCTATTTACGTCAAGGCGATGGAGCCAGGGCATTTAAGGTTCTCCAGGCGATGCAAGAATCAGGTGTGAGTGGTTCAGTGTACACAATGAATGTCGTTCTCTCAGCGTACACTCGCCTACTCGATATGGAAGGCGCAGTTAGAGTTTTCAACGATATGGTGGCTTGTGGAATCATGCCATCCAATGCTACCTACAACTGCCTCATTTCAGGCTTCCTCAAGGTTGGTAGCACTGAAGCAGCGCTCTACCTCTTCTCGCACTTGTACCGCAACTGGCTTGACCTGCGCTATCATGGGAGTTTACGACCAGATAAATTCAAGGTTGAAGATCTCGATCCTGCAATGAGGGTCAAGTACCAAAGAGAGTTGCATGCCCTAGATGAACTCCAGCTCCAGCGCAATCTCAAAGATATACCCATTCTCAGAGGAATCGAGTATTTCCCAACCGTCGCGGACTTGTCTGATCCCAAGTTTGCATTCAGTGGAATTACTCCCATCAAGGCGATTCAAAAGCTGTCGTCAGTGCCAGCTTCATTCAATGAAGAGGCGAATCGAGAAGGTTCGCCCTCTGCAACTCCAACATCAAGTACCGATGAACATTTTGCGATTCTCCTGCAGCATGAAGGCCAAACCCGTCCAGGTCAAACTGTTCTGGCGGTGCCAGATGTGTGTACGTTCAACACTTTGTTGCATGGTTTGACGAACGAAAGCAGTCGCACGCACCTTGTAGCTCCGCTGGTGAAGATCATGAACATTATGGAGGCACGACCTAATGTAACCACCTACAATATGCTGTTGCGTCATGCCTTCGCCAACCAGAAGAACGTGAAGTCAGAACAGATCCTAACCCTGCTTCACGACATGGCGAACGACGGTCTTAAGCCAGATCGATTCACATTTAATATTATTATTCACGGTCTGGCGTGTCGCCAGGAGTTAGATCGCATTTGGGATATATTCGAGAAAATGGAGCTTGCTGGCGTCCAGCCCGATATCATTACACTGAACTCGGTGTTGACAGCCATCTCAAAGTCCATAGCGGCGAGTATGTTCCCTAAGCAGTATGCGGGCAGTGGTTCTACAACATCCGAGGGCACAGAAGAGTCTGAGAGTGAGAATGCGCACATGCCAATCGCTCGCCGAATATCTTATTGGAATGCGCATATTGATCGCGTCCTCGAAGCACTTCAGAAGTATGAACTCACGCCCGATATTGTGACATTCACTACTCTTATTGGTGCATACCTCAATTTGGGGGATGTTACGCGAGTGGAGCAAACTCGCCAAGCAATGCGCGCAGTGAATATGCTCCCCAATGACATCACAATCGTCACATTGATTGCTGGCTACTCCCGCTTGGTCCGTTTTGACATGGTACTTTCCATGATTCCGGAGATTAAGCAGTTGAATATGATTCGCAATCCCTTTGTAGCACGTGCCCTACTGCAGTCCTTCGCAAAGCTCTCACAAAATCCCATGAATGCAATCGTTCGTGATCCTCAGAGGTCACCTGAAGGTAACAATGGATCAGGGGTGCATCCTGCCCCAGCTGAGCGTCTACAAGTGGATCTGACACTCCTAAACCAGACCTTTGTCACATTGTGCGTAGAGATGTACGTCAGAGAAGGAGTAGGCGCAGACCTTGGTGCCTGCAACGCGTACTTGACGGTTCTCGCTCATGCTGGTCATGCAGATCTAGCTTTGGAACTGGTTCGGCATATGGAGCGAACAGGTGAGGAGTATCTTCGCTTGGACGAGAGCCTTGACATCTCCCGACGCTATGCTGGCGGTTCCCTGAGCCGATATGCAGGAGCGTCAGGTATGTCCCTCTCTGCGAAACACTCCAGCAAGCTTGCGAAGCTACTCCAATTCGACACAGCGAATGAAAGCATCCAAGATAGTACCGATCTTTCCACAAGTCGGTCGAGACTCACGTTTGTCCAACTGTTAGAACAACACGGAGGAGTTCGTGGCCTAACTGCTGGCTCGGGTGCCCAGGCTGCTGAGAAGTCACCCGAGACGCCACGCAACGGTGAGAATGATACGAAGCCACGATCATGGAGGCGCTCGTATGAGAATGCCAAGATGGAGAACATTTGCCTGCCTCCACCCTCACTCGCGTCGTATACGTCGGTTGTGATGGCACTCGTCCGTGCCGACCGTGTTGAAGAGGCTTTCAAGTATACAAAGTATATGAGCTCGAAAGAGGTGCCACTTATCCCATCGGCCTATCTCCCGTTCTTCCGTCACTTCTTGTTTAAAGACATCAACCTCGCAAGGATTGAAGAGTTGATCGCATTGATGATCCAGCGAAAGACTCTGCCCACTCCCGCCATTGTGGGTACGATCATTTCATCGAAGGGATTCGCACCTTTGGACCCCAAGACTGCCTATTTGGCCATGCAATCAGATGACAAGTTGTCCATCTTCAAACAAGCCGACGAGACAACTCATACCCTTTTGAGGATTCTTAGAAACCTCCAGTCCAGTGGTTTTAGAATGTCATCACAGTTGATTTCCTCGTTATTAGACAGGACCGTATTTAGATCTGCATGGATCACTCCTCAGATTGCACAAGGTGTGTATGAAGTCATGGATCATGAGGCGCGATTGAACATGCAAACGGCTGCACAGACGCAAACGCAGGACCTGCCATCAGATGACAATCTAATCTACGCCCCACAAAGTGGATTATCTCAGGTAACCGATCATCCGAAAACAGGGGAGCTTGTTCGCATTGTAAATCATCTTCGTAAGCTTGCTCCGCAGCCAAATGAACCGCGTTGTCCCTGAGAACGAACGAACACCCACAGTCACGCTCGTGAAAAACAATTTGTATATTAGTTATGATTGGTATGCAGCAATCAGCTTATACTCGGAATGGCAGATATAACTCCGGGCCTGCCTTCAACTAGGCTTACGCCTAGATCTATACGTCTTTGCCTAGATCGCCCACTCCAGTGACCGAAACCGAGCTCACTAACCGTGAGTGAAAACCGAGTGGAATTTTTCGAACACACGGAATCTCTGTATAGAATAGAAATTGAATTTAACTGCAGTTTTGTACATGCATCTAAAGCCCGCAAGATCTGTAGAGTTATCCTTGGACAGTCACCTGCAACCTATCTCAAGTTCATCTTCCAACTTTTTCTATATATATAATTCCCTGTTCGCGTTTGCGCAGGAGCAATCCCCAGGTCCGAACTTGAAGCATTTTCGAGCGACCACATCCTGGTGTTACTTCCAGCTACTATGTTTCGCATAAGGAATCTTGGGACGGCCTTGACCAGCGCTGGCGTCCGACAAAGACCTGTCGGAGCGACTTGGGACATGGTGGTACACATGGCAAACTTGTCGACGAATTCGGATGTCTCGAAAGAGTGGGTTGGTTCAGAATTGGGTGGAGCAAGCACAAGCACTCCCGTAGGCATCCGCGCCTGCAGCACCGGCGTAGGTGGCTCCAGGAACTTTGTTACACAGGTCGCTTCCGCTGCTGTCAATACCCATGAGTCGTCGAAGACACGAATTCGGTTGGCACCAACAGAGATTCTACCACACAGGCCGGGTCAAGTTCGAGTGATCACAAACACAACTCGTGATGCACAGCAGTCGAATTGCTCTGCAGAGATGTCAGATGAACATCGGCAGCAAATTAGCCGCCTCATTAATGACTGCTTCGTCCCTCACAATGAAAAATACCCTGGATATGAGCAAATCTGGGGTGGGACAGTACCCATGTTCGATCTATGGAAAAGAGGAGTGCAACCGTTTGATGCGTTACGCAGGCAGATACGACTACTTCCCAACACGCCTACATCCATGCTCTTCCGATCGTCTGCAATCAACTCTATGAAGAACCAGCCACGCGATGTGATCGAAGCGTTTATCCAGCGAGCTTACGATTGCGGCATTGACGTGTTCACCAACTTTGATGCACATAATGACTGGCGAAATCACGAAATCGTAGCTGAGGCTGTACATCGTGCAGGGGGTCACTATCAAGCAGCGCTTTCGTGGGCGACGTGGCAGGCTGACCCTAGCGTTTTCAATGTTGCTGCAGCGGTTGACTTCTTCAGGGTGTGTGCCAACCAACTTGGAGCACATTCTTTGTATATTAAGGACCCAAGTGGAGTTCTTACGCCAGCAATGGCAGGCATGCTAGCAAGGGCAGTGAAAGAAGCCTTCCCGCATCTTCCATTGGTCTTCCACACGCACTACCAAAGTGGCTATGCATATATGAGCTACCTGCAAGCCGTGCAAAACGGAGCTAACGGAATTGAATGCTCAGCAGGGTTTGCAGATGGAGCAGGTCAGCCGTACGCTGGAGCTATGTTAAAGGCCCTGGCTGATCTGGGATACGACGTAGGTTACGAAGGCAGTCTCGACCAGGCCTTGAATTGCATCGAGCGTATCAACTCCGCATGCAAGAAAATTTGGCCTTTATACGTGAGATTCCCTCCAGGTGCCCTCGCAAGCAAGGATGCTGCAGCGCTTGCTCACGCAGCAGCGGCATCCATCCTTAGGACACCTGATCTGTCCGTTGACCGTTCAGGGATTGCAGGAGGTCAACGCTCAATTCTAGATCGGGAGCTTATTGACTGCGGACAGGCAAACTTAATCCCAATGGTTGACAGTGAGGTAACCATCGTCCGAGCTCTAGGAGGCAAAGTTTGTCAGGTCACACCTGTCGCAGACGCGTATGCTCGCGAAGCGCTAAGATTGTTGCGCATTGGCAAGTGGAGTTCTGATATGATGATCAAATCGCCGACGATTCCAGCGACGAAAGGAGTTCCTTCTCCCGATGGAGTTGTGTCTGAAGATGAGCTCAACACTATCGGTCGACTTTCTGAAGGGTTTATATCTGTTCTTATTGGCGAGGGTGGAGTTATTCCTGAACCTGTGCATGCACCATTGCGCTATGCTGCGCTTGTCCAGAGAGGTCGTGACTTCGTTCAGAGCCTTAGGCAACGGAGCATTTCGAAGGGTATCAGGAATGATCTGAATTTTCTGGACGACTTGTACAAGGCAGTTCCACACGTGGCAACAATCATGCTTCATCTTGCACAGCCCTGGCTCCTCCGGGAGCGCCTGTCAACCGTCATCGCAAGGCTGGATCAGCTCGCTCGATTGAAAGAAGATCCTATCCAAGCTAAGTTGTTGCAATTGCAATTCGACTTTGCAGCAACAAGATTCGGCGAGTCCACTGAAGATGGAAGGAAGCTAGCAAATCTCATTCTTTCAACAGCGTCCGTTGGAACAGGACGTCCAGTTGTCCCGACAATTGATGCACGCATTGACGAGCTTGAACGCGAAAGACAGGCCTTATACCATACCTTGACACAACTACTCGGAGAGGAAGCAGGTAAGATCGCAATTGAGCAGGCCAAGGCAGAAACCAAGCGTGGAATGCCTGGCATTAACCCCTCACTACGACCGGTCCCTACTACCAGAGATTCAAGGTTGGCTGCTTCAGCCGAAGTCGCCTACAGAATCGCCCTCTTCGGTGGAGATATCGAACGATATCAGCAAGTCGTAGGAAGCGAGTTCTCATATGCTCTTGCTTCCAAGCTTCGGTTTGACCCCTTCCTCGGGGTCCCTGCATCTGATGTGACAGTAGCAGTAAATGCCATTCTAGCTGAGGTTCTGGAAGTCCTACCTGCTGGTGTTATTTCGGCTCTGAACGCAAGCCTGCTTTCTACAAAAGACATTTGGGACCTTATTGCTCGCTGCAGTTGTATCACTGCTACTATACGCCATGTCGATCTATTGGAACCTGCACTTGAGAAGGCAAGGTTGGAGCTCGATAGGCTCGATGAATTGCACATTTTAGGAATCCGAGAAGATCAGAGAGAATACGAGGACTTGATTATCCTTCAGGCTTGTTTCGCTGAGACTGCCGTCCCCAAGTTGTTCTATAACTTCTTACGACAATATCGTGAGAAGCCACAAGCCTTTCCAACTCTGTACATTGGCCAGAACCGTATCGCCGCAATTACAGTTGAAAAGCAACCCCCACATTTCCCGAGTTTGAAAGATACTCTTGGTCCCGTTCCGCAGCGCCTTGAAGAGCATCGCTACGTCCTTCATGCTATACAGAAACCCTATCGTAACGGGGCATCACAGAACAGCATGGAACAGATCTTCAATGAATGTGTCGCGATTCGCCGAGATCTTCTCGAACTCCAGAATCGTTTGGCATGCCAGCGGCTCATTCGTCAACAGTTATCAGAACGTTCATCTAAACTCACTTCTGCTTCAGCGGAGGCGGAAGCAAGTTTAGAGGAATGTCCCCCAATACCAATTGTGCCATTGCAGGAGGCCACGCTCGGGCAGATAGCTGAGCGAGCCCTTAAGCTCGGAAGTGAGCTTGGAAAGAGAGTTGACGAGCTTGTCACTAAGTTGCTGGAAGATGAGAAGCTCTGGATAGATGTCGCGCAGAGTGCAACGCCTGCTCAGAGAACCTCATTGCTGAAGATATTGATAAACGATCTGATCACAAGACAAGTCGCAATTAGAGTATAGTAAGCCGGGTCAATACAGATCCATGATGTAATATATCCAACGAGATGATGCTTTATGACGGCATCTTGTTTGAGGTGGGAACTGTGTACATGGCTTGCAAAAATGAATTCGACTAGCGTGTTAAATACAATGAATTGTGACCGTGCTCATATCGATGAATGTCAGCTTTCTGGGATGGAATGGACTCGGGAATCCTTCATGACTTGAGCTCAACGAATCACAACAGCCAAACGCTGCTATTCTGACTGAAGTAATAGAAAATAGGAAAGTACAATGATGTTACTGCCCGCGGGCATAGAAATCTTGTGCAACACCTTGACGAGAGTGTAAGCAGCTCAGCTGTAACTTCTGCCATTAGGTCCTGCCGACTGCAGGAACACTTCGAATGAGCGACTCGGGAAGTGAAGCGAGTTGCGCGAGCTGCTCCTCAAACTTGCGAGAAAGCTCCTCAGCCTGGAGCAAAACAACGGACTTTTGGCTATTGTAGATGTAACAGTTTCTGAACACTGTTCGAACGTCGTTGACGAACTCCATGGGATTCTTGTACTCGCATGCATTCAGCTTTTTCTCAATTGTACCTAGGTCCATGGGGTGCTTAATATAGGTGAAGTAGTCAGGGATCTTGAGTGCTTCTGGATCAACGGGTTGTTTGAAAGGTCCCGCGTCGCGATCGCGTAGGAGCATCTTGATAATCCTGCTGCACGTCTTCCACCAGTTGCTTTGCTTGATCGGAGTAGTCCAGTCCTGGGCATGCTTGGCGTTCTGGGCCTCGAACTCGTCGAGCTCCGCCTCGGTAAGGTCGTGAACCACCAGATTCACACCCTCCGAGTCGATCTTCACCACCTTGTACTCCGTGAAGCACATCGGTGCGTCTTCAACAGGCTCAGTGAGGCCTTTTCGTGCGCACAAGACACAGTCGCAGTTGTCGTGCGGTACTGGAAATGCGAATTTTTGGTAACTCATGATGATACCCTATCGACTGAGTGAGTTTTAATCACGTCGTATCGACCCGATCCCGCAATTTCGCCTACGGTGATTTGTGCGGTTTGATTTGAATTTTCGGAGTAGTTTACTTGCTTTTACGCGAGTATCCATGTGAAATCCAGGTACTTCGAAGACTCAAAAGCGCTATCCCAGTGTAATAAATATTGTAATACTTTTATTCTCCCAAGGGCCACATCAGATCCAGCCAAAACAGGCATAAGGATCCATTTCCGAGCTCCTCGTCCACGACTCCAGACCACGTAAAACACAAGCACCACCTCAATAACTAGGCAAAATTCGATATCACTAGATAGATCTCGCTGCATATATTTGCTATTCCATATACGAGGCTGACTACCCCCGCGTAACTGGACGAAAGCCTGCGAAAACTATAATGAGTACATCGATCGAGATCGGACAGACGAGGCGCGAGCGCGATTTCGTGCCGATCGAGCCGAGTCCACAGGAGCCTGTCAAGCGCAGTCGATGGGCTGCCCGCTCTAAAGAGCCTCCGCAGCATTTATTCACAACAGCACCTGCCGATGCCAAGCCTGAGACCGTACAAATGCCCGCGCCGGCGAACCCCATCATCGTGAGCCTGCTTCCGTCGGTGCAGATAGACATCACGAAACCACCGTATGCCTTCTATGCGCGCCTGTGGCTCAGAGACTGTGCGCCAAATGTAATTTCCACCAGCCCCATGGATCCTCCCCACATGACCCATTCGCAGAGCCTCGGATCCGAGGTACCCAATCACGCACCACAGCTCATGGCAGGCGGATCCAGCCTGGGCACGCTCCCAGGCATCTCACTCATCACACCCAATGCCACTCTCCCGACAACTGCTCCGCCGTCACTGGCCTTCTCGAGGGCGCCCAGCCTGGCTTCCATGCCATCTTCAGCCTCAGTTAACTTGAGCAGTCCCCCTGGTCCTTCAACCACGACGACCTTGACATCGGTACCCTCGTCAGCATCAATCCAACGAGCGCCAAGTCTGAGCTCACATCCCTCGATATCTTCGGCGACACAGTCGGGGCAAACAGCACAAAGCAGCACAAGCCAGTCCGACGCCCAGAATGCCCGTCGCAACCTCCCCGATATTCTTCAGCAGTGCGTCAAACAGCAGACCTACGCCAAGATCACAGAGTATACTCTTGCATCGGCGGATGACTACTTAGACACGATTAAGCAGAGATTAGACCAACTCAGCAATTCACACGCCATGTTTTCGATGGGTCAAGATCCAATGGTCATCCGCGCACCATCAGGCCAATCTGCAGGTTCAATCGTGGGTACTGTCCCCAGTACATCCGTCCTAGCTGATTACTTTATTAATGTGCTTCGGTCACGTCAGGTCGGCGGAACAACAATGCAGTAGGATTTGCACTGGACTTCAGTTTACTGATTCATGTTAGATGTAGCGATACAGATTGCGATCATCTGGATCGCGTTCAATAAACTCATGTTTAATCAAACGTTCAAGACGCGCCTTGAGCATTCCCGAGGGCACCTGGAATGGCAGAAGATCGTTGAGAGTCTGAACGAGCGTCGCATGGTCCATAACTTTCTTCCTTTTCAGGATCCGAACGATAGCGGCTTCCACGACGTGCTCACGCTCGATAAAGAGACTCTTTGTCGCTGCTGCGGTTTGAGACGAGGCAGCTTCCACGGATCGGGGAAGCCGAATGATTCGTCCGCTGTTTGAGGTGGCTCCACGTGGTGGTTCATAATCCACGTTCAAGGAGTAAGTCGAGTCCTCGTGCATTACTAGAATGTTTGCTGAAGTGTCTGCACCAGCTGTCAGGCATCGCAACGTTGGTGCGAGCTCCGAAGCCGACGGGAATTTGGCTGACCTGATGATTTCAGTCTCAGAGATTCGCTGAGTTGCATCCGAAAAGAGAGCAAGCACTGCGGCTTGTGCGCCTGTCGCTATGATCTCGCAATCGGATGGGAGATTATGAAACAAGTTTGGATGAGGCTTCAGAACAGCACACCCTTGAGAGTGCACAAATACAAGACGGCGGCCGTCGTGGTGTGTGGCGTAGTCCGTAGCAACCGCCTTCAAAAGCATCGCCACATCTGGATGAGGCTCCGGAAGGGGACTTGCCACATCCAACTTTGGCCACTGCCCTGCAGTCAGGACAGTCAATGACAAGGCCAGAGGATGGTTTGCAAACGATGCCGGCACATGTGGACGCAGGGCTGGCGAGTCTAGTCGAGGGATGTACTGCTCTACCTGACCGCCTTGAGCTGATCGCTGCGGTTGCGCAGTCATAGCATCAGAGTCATCGACCGTCGAGGTGCTGCTACTACTGCTTGTGCTGCTTGTACCACTTACGGAATCGCGTCGCCGTAATTGCAACTTAAGGGTATTACGGCATCGCTGAATATCATCTAGCATCGCACGATGCTTTGTAGTGAAAGTGTGACCACACTCACGACCAATTGCCTTGAGTACAATCGCTTCCCAGCTTAGTGGTGTCGCTGCAACGGGTGACCACAAATCACCATAATCAACGCTGGCAGAGCCTGAGTAATGATAATTGGTTCCACGAGATTCTGCAAGTGGAACCGCGTATTTCAGGAGTTGGTCGTCGGAAACCCCTGTCGCATCCTTACTTGCTTCGGCTACGTCGCTCGCATACAGTCCAATCCAGTGAATGGCATCAAGCCGTAGCAGTCGCATACCCAGCGCAGCGTGACTTATGGTTTGGAAGAGGTCGCGACCGCTGATTCGGCGGAAGAGCGAGAGCACTCGGGAAACAACAAGCACAAACTGGGCAACATGTAGCCTTGGCACAACTACCCCGCTTGTCTTGTTCGCGACGATAGCAGCCAAATGCGTTCGGAGCTCGTCCTCAGTGAGGGGCTGCCGCTCCTTCGCAGCAGTGAGTGCTGCAGAGAATGAGGTATCTTTGAACAATGGGAAAGCATACTGGCCCAGAGTTGGATCTGCATTCACCAACTCTGTGGACAACTGGGGATTATCAGTCAGCTCAGGGAGGAAATGCGCTGGTGAATAGAGCAGGCTTGATGGATCACAAAGTGGATTGTATCCTGTGAGGATCCTGTGAAGGTATGAGACAATCATGTCCGAGAGTTGTGGAGAAACATCTTCAATGCTGCGCTCCGCAGTCCGGATGACTGTCTGACGCAGGGCAGAATAGGCATGAAAAGAACCAGCTAAGACGAGGAGAGCACCGTCTTCAAGTGCGATTAATGATTCTACAGCCGCAATATCAGCAGGAATGTCCAGCAAAGCCCGAGCAGACATAGAAGTCAGCTGTGAGGATTTACTCACCCCAGGTTCAGAAGAGGATGAGGATGACGTCAGTGGCTGGGTTGACATATTCACGTAAGGGGCCATTATGGTCTTGGTACAAACAATCAAATATGCAGCAAATGCGCCCTGAAGCTCGGCAAGGAGATTAAGTCGAAGGGCGACATCGAAAATCACCCGAAGCGGGCCGAGGTTGCAAGTTGCAAATAGAATTGGTGCGCCAGCTTCCAAGAGTACCGACAATTGCGCGGAAATGAGCTCGTGCTCAATAGCATCTGCAAGCGGAGTTCGGAGCGTATCGTGGAGAAGAGGTGCCTGTGCGCAAACCACGTCATCTGAGCCGTTAGAATCATCGGATAGCTCCAAAGCCTCATCAGAATTATTCTCGACAAGCTCATCACTTAGTCTCTGTGCTGATTGTAGAGCGCGAACCCCTGTAGCTTGGCTCAAAGAGGGGTCTTCAGTTAGACGGTTATTGTGTAGTGCATCGGCGCGCAGGTATTCAAGGTCGACGCGCGGGGAGGCTGGATCAAACCTCACCTCGATGGGCTCAGACATATATTCAGAAGTGCGCGCTTGAAGCTTCCTCTCGGCCATCGCATTACGAATGACAATGGTGACCGATCCTGGAGTGGCTTCGCACGCTGCAACCTCGCGCGTCAGCCTTCGAGAAGCCTGTGTAATATACGCTGCGAAGGCGCTTGGTTGCGCGAGCTCTGCAACGAACGTGCCAGGCCCGCCGCGTGGGAGCTCGGAGCTCACAGCAGACGAGGAACTGCTTGACGACTCCACAGAATTGGAGCTTTCGATGGAGCCAAGGTTATAGTGGGGCTGGGCAGCGAGTCGCGCGATCCATCGTGGTACCACGTGCTGTCGGACCTGAGGGAACTTGCTTTTCTGATTTTGTGGGGCAAGCTCAAAGGATGCTAAGATTCCGTAGAATGCGGCTGCAGATGCAACTGCTGTTGGAACCAAATGAGATTTGTGCATACCTAACGATATGAAAAGATCCGTGGTGAAACGGATGCGCATCCTAAGTTGAGCCCTATTAATCAAACGCCACTCGAACATCGCCTGGTCTCCATATCGAGCCTGATAGGCGTCCGGTGGTCGTTGTGCCATGGTTGTGGAGAGATTATCAAACGCTGCCAAGAGGGTAGGCTGCTTGAGGATGCATGGCTCGTACATCCGTTGTGAGATTCCAAGCAATATACCGAGTGATGTTACGCTGGCCGAGTGGTCAATCGAATCTGACGTAGGGAAGGAGGATGTAAGGATCTCTTGGTAGTACGCTAGCTCCGCTGACAGTCGTTCGAGGCTGGTGTGATACGAATAGGCATGTAGTGTCGCGACAAGCATGGGTGAAGCTCTGGAGATAGGTTTGAGACGGCGCGACAGATGATTCGATGGTGCTGCATAGGGGTTCTCGGCACCAATATCACTCGCGAAGAAGGTGCGAGTAAGGTCGAGAATGGCGCCACGGACGAAAGAACCATTTGAAATTGAACCTGCTAATGCAGGTCGAGCACCTACAGGCCCGAAAGCAAGTGTGCCTTCACCTGCATCGCCTCCTGTAGTGCCAGACGCCAGCGAAAAGGGCAGCGCGATTGGTGCGCGACCAGAAACGTAAGCACTCGTCTCCTCACGCGTCCTCGAGATACCATTTCGGATCAGCGTTGGTAACGCGACGCGAATGGCTGACTCCGCAACTTCTGACAAGAGTTGCTCCTGAGGACGCTTAGGAACGTCGCTCTGTGGTCCGCTCGTCATATCGTCTGAATCAGTTGCCGCAGCAGTAAATTGCACCCCATCGTCAATGAGAATTTCAAGGCACTGCATCAGCGCCTCTGCGTCAAGCTTGACGAGCGCGACATCAAGTGGAGCAAGAAAGGCGGTCAGTTGAGAGGCCGCTCGATCAAAGAGATCCGTCAAGTGACGAATCACAAGCTGAATCCAGATGAGTCGTGAGACACTAGGAAGGTACGCTGCAGCGCGCCGTTGGCCAGGGCTTAAGCCTGACATCATATTGGACTGAGTTGCAGTGAGTTGCACTGCTCCCTCCATTCTCTCCTCACTCTGCTCGGTGGTTGCGCCGTCCCCCTTTGAACCCTTATACTGCTGAAATGGCAGCTGGTTGAGGGGCATGCGTGCCACATCGTCAAAAGGACTGAGTATCGCTCGCAGCTCTTCAGGATACGACATGATTGGGACCTCGTTGAGGATCTCCAACAGCCTCGTGAACATGGAACTGACCTTTGCCAAATTGCCTACCGCTCCGAACATAATTTCTCCACCTGCGCCGACATAGGGAGTGAGGGAACGCAGGAAATGGTACTCCTTGCGAATGATCAGCATAGTCTGGCGGATGTGGCGACAGATCACTCGGAAGACAGAAAGGAACAAATCGCGTGGGCTGGTGGGCGAGAGTTTGCAGAACATTTCCGCCTTTTGGTAAAGGCTCTCATTGCTCACACCAGGAAACAACCCCCGCATGACGGCGTCGACGGCTGCCTCCAGTTCCTGCAGCGTCGTTTTCGCAATGTCCGTGGATACCTCCAAAGGGCGGCGAAGTTGGAACTTGATTCTTGAGCGCGTCTTCTCGCGCGAGGGTGATCCTCGCAAGATCTCGGTCATTGCGTGAGACTGTGCCTGCAAGACTGCGGGGCACTCAGTATCAGAGCTCAAATCCGCGTTTGCCTTGGATTTTGGTTGCGCCTGCTCTGATGGCGGTGTCGAACGCGAGGTATCCTACAAAAGTGTGCACAAGTTATGGAGGAAGTGGTGTTTGTTAGCGATATAGCATAAACGATGTGAGAAAATGCCTCGGTGGAATCGATTTAGATATAGTAAATACAGCGGCCCATAAGGTGTGCTGGGCAGTCAGTGCACGGTGACTCCTGCTTTCTACTCCATCAGAGTCTGATTTCAAAAGCGCGCCTAGCCGACTTTAATATGTGTGTAGCTAGGGATTAGGCGGACGAATCTGAATTTGTTCCCTAGGATTGGGTGGCGCAGCGCCTAATGCCTCCATTCATGTGTATTTTCACCAAGCGTATCCATCAGACCCCCACGCATATACTCAACGAGACGTTTTCCAAACCTCGCAGTTTCTCCCCTTGGACGTGTCTGTGGGGATGGAGACGTCATGCGGGTTCAGGCTTGAAGGAGAATAATTGCGCACCCTCAGCTGCATCATTTGCATCCGCTCATCTGTGCCAAAATCGCTACTATGTCTGACAATCTGAACCCGGCCAACCTTTAGCTCCGCAATTCGCGCCTCACCGGCCCCGCAGCCCGCCTGAGACACGCACGGCACCGTCCCCCAGCCCGACATGAGTTGCCTGAGCATCCACAACGTGCGTCACCGTGTTTATTGGACACGCGCTATTGGTTTGCCTGCCATTGGAAGAGAATGCCCTATCCTCCACGCAGTTAGATAACCCGCGTGGATAGAGCCTTGGGTAGCTCACCGGGTTTCAAGTTCCGCCTGCTGGAATGAATTGGCACACGTCTTCCAAGTCGTGTTTGCTCACATCTCCGTTTGATTCTACTTCTATCCTGTCATACATTTCCTCTAGGTCACTCCATCGAGCTCCATCTTTGTGGAGCTCAAGCCTGGCCAGAAGGCCAAACTTGCCTTCGTGGCGTCCAATTCCGGCTCCGAAATCGCTCGTATTAATGTCCACCCCAACGCAACCATCGCCCAGAACGGACCTGGTGGTACCGTATGTGTGTTGCACCCCAATGTTTCCCATCTCGTAACTGATCACATCCCTGAGTTCACACAACCCTTCGCAGTCTCCGTCACCGGCCCTCACAATACCAGCGTTAGCCTGTCCTTCACTAGCGAGCAAAACCTCGTGGTTCATCAGCGTAGCGGAAAGCGTACGGCTCAAGAGGCCAATGTGCCATCCGAGAAGGCCGCTGTCGCAACTCCACAGAAGAAAGTCCAACAGGACAAATCCGAGCCTGCTACACCGGCTCAGCCCGCTGGTTCCACTCAGCAGCCTGAAACGCCCAAGCCCGCCCAAACCCCTGCTCCTAAGGACAAGACCCAGAAGCAGTCCAAGAAGGAGGCAGAGGCAAAGAAGGAAGAGAAACCAGCAGCAGCCGCTGTGCCTGCAACTCCCGAGCCCGCTGCAGCTGCACCCGAGACAGGTGCTCCTGCCAAGCAGGGTAAGACCAAGGCTGGAAAGGAAGATAAGAATGCAGCAAAGGAGCAGCCAAAGGAGACCAAGCCAGAGAATGCACAGAAGGAGCCTGAAAAGAAATCCAGCTCAAAGCCTGCGTCTGGGGAGAGCAAACAAGAAGAAACGAAGCAAGAGGCCAAGCAGGAAGCCAAGCAAGAGACTAAGCAGGAGTCTCAAGAGGAGTCCAAGGCCGATGCAAAGGGCAAGAAGGCAGCGAAGCAAGGCCAAGTTGAGCGTGACAACACCCCAGGCTGGGATGCCATCCACGAAGATTCCACCGGTCTTGTATTCCGCAACACCCAGCCCCCAGTTATCCGCGGCAAGCAGGCCGTTAAGGGCTCAAGAATTAGCATCCGATACCAGGGTATTCTTTCAAGTGGTGTCACTTTCGACTCGAACATGCCCCGAGGCAAGCCCCTCTCGTTCTTCGTCGGCAAGGGTGATGTCATCACAGGTCTTGAGATTGGCGTCATGGGTATGCGTGCAGGTGATAGCCGCCGCATTGTCATCCCTCCTGCACTTGCCTATGGTGAGATGGGTCACCCCCCGCTTATTCCTCCCAACGAGACTCTCATTTTCGACATCGATTGTCTTGTAGTTGAATAAGGACTAGTGATCTAGCAACGAAACAAAGGAAAATACAGTGTGGTTATTCGTTCATTCACGACGAGTCTGAGTATGCGTAATGCTAAAGCCTGCGTGAGCTATTCATCACGTCGCTACGAGTTCCTCTGGGTTGACTAGAATTTTTTCGTGCCCGTCATTTTGGAGTAACGAACGTTGAAAGTTGAATGGCCAAGTTGCTACAAATCGTATGTACCGCAAGTGCATGAATCAGTCATGATATTGTTTCGTTAGACTGCAAGTTGAACTTTACTTTCCCGCTGTTGAAATCACACCGCACTCTCTCAACTCACTCGAAAATCACATCAGAAACCACGCACGAGAATCGAGGCGAGTGAAAGAGCACTGGGTGCTCTGGAGAAGAAACCATGCCAACAGCTGGAGGCTCTTCTGTGCTGATGTACCCAGCCGGAAACCGCATTGTTCGGGAGCGCTGGCAGGCCTACGTAAACCACCGCCACATTGCTCAAACCAGGGCGCCTGCCAAGTCCCACATCAACACAAAACTTGAGCACCGACGGCCGCCCGCACGAAACCACATGGGACTTGAGCGCACACTGACGATACGCAGGCAGAACCGTTTTCTTGTTGAGCAGATGATGAAGCAACGCAACCGGAAGCCATTTACGTTCTCGGCGCCGAGCAAATATAGCTATACTCCCTCGACCGTTCCTCAGCGGAATATGCGAGCAGCCACGATCGAGAGACAGAACAATGTGTTAGCCCAGCGCATCGAAAAGGCGACGCCCAAAATCGACTGCCACTTTCAGCCACCGTCGTTTATGGACAAGCGATCGAAATCTGATGGAAGCTCAGGGCGATTAGGGCCGTTTATCCCTCGAACGCTACCAACCGAGACCCGTGTGTATCACGAGACTCCACCGCAATTCCGGCACATCCAATCGAAAATTGACTCAGGCATCCCAAAGCGCCCTGCCTCTCCTCCACTAACGCCCAAGTCCAAACCTCAAATTCAAGTGGATCGAGGACAAAGCTTTGCCTCGCAGTCTCGTCTCAATCCAAAGGTGTCCCCACGATGTCTGGAGCACAAATCCGTCACAATTCTGGTTCACTACGTTGAATCGGACCCGTTAGATCCATTGGCAACTTACTCGAACTCGCCAGCGACAGCTTTGTCGGGTTCAACGACCTCGCCCGAGCCTAGCCCGCTTTCCTACAGCGAGGACGACGAGCATCCTCGGCAAAAGCCGAGGCATTTCACATTTAAATCCAACGCTAATGTCGAGCCCTATAGGCGCAAATTGCACCGCTCTACCACCCGCACTACCTCGGTTGCAGCCCTTCCAAGTCATCGCAAGATCCCATCGTGCGATGGGAATGCCAGTCCAGCACTGGATCCCTCCAAATTGAAAGGCGTATCCGAAAGGAGTAATCGGCCACAGTTGAAATCCACACGTTCGCACGATGCAACAGACGAGAAGAAGTTAAGCCGCGCAGATAGCCAAACTTCCCCACAACTGCCGATTCGTGAGGCGAGACGAGCGAGCCAAGTGTTTCCCGTGTATGAACCCTCGAAGCCCCGCGCGGCACGAGAGATTCTTATGGAACTGAAGCACCGAAGCAGGTCTCCCCAACAGCAATCTCAAAGAAAGACATCTCAATCCCAACCTCCTGTATCTCATCGCATCCTCGATCCACCAGCCCTGCGTCCAGACACATATCACTCATCACAGACTTCCAAGCCCAGCCCGAGGTTCACCAGCATTCCATCTCCTCTCACGGAACTGAGAGAGTTCCAGCTCCGACTGGCCGCCAAGGAAGAGATCCAGAGAGAGATCACTGCATCCAAGGTGTCGCAAGCGCAGGCAGGCATAGTGTGGATCCCTAACGAGCCTTACCATGAGGCTACTCGAAGACCATCGGCATCTTCATCGACAGGCACCTCATCACCTCACTCGAAAGACGATGAGTTGTTGTACACACATCAGCGAGTTGTACACAAATACCTCTCCCTCGATGAACTCGAACACGAGGCTAGACCAAGTCAGGAGCCGCATAATAAGCAGCAGCAGCAACATCCCCGACACACGAGTATAGTGCAGCTGATTGAAACCGACGAACCGCAGCTGTTTTATACAACTCCAGAGGATGAAGATGAAGCCGAATTGAAACCAATGGGGGATATTGTGAAATCACAGGAGACCGTCGAGAACTCAACTAACAGCCGTCAGCTTGATGTTAGTACGTTGAGGCCACCGTCACCACAAGAGGCTTCTCGTCCCGAGCCTCTGGGCCACAAACTGCCCTCGCAACCGGGTGTCGCGAACGAACCACTCAACGATGGGTTAGATGACTTTGTTGCGAGTCTCGCCACTACTAGTCCCTCTCACACACCATGCCAGCCTCCCCATGCCTCAACAGCTGTCCCTTCCTCCCTACCCATGGCTTCCACAACGAATCAGAATGTTCTGCGGCGTGGCTCAGCAACCACCGCCCCTGCCTCCACACTCCATGGAGCGGACTCGTCAGGTCGCTCCCTCTTCGGTCTCTACCGAACCGAGCGGCGTGCATTGTTTGGAAGGCGTGCAGCTGTCCCGAGCAACACCTCTGCAAACGCACAGCTCACCAGCAACCTCACAGGTGTGCCTCTCTCGGTCTCTTCCCCTTCCGGGTGCGGATCACTTGGATTGGAGCCCCAGCCTGGCTACGGTCCAAGCTACAGCCCCGCAATCGCGATCCCCGTGGCGCAGCCCTCCGGATCAGCCATTGTAATTCCAGTACCCATCCAAACTGTTCAGATAGTACCTAATCCATATTACATCCCGCTTTAGCAGGAGCAACTCAAGGATGACGTTTCCTCCTTGGATCATGCATGTGTACATAGTCCCCCTTAGATCCCCTCCCCGTCTCCAGTTCAGCGATACATACCTCCAAGATCAACCATCCCCCACCTGCCGGGGGTTCGTGAGTTCCACTGAGTTCCACTGAGTTCCACTGAGTTCCACTGAGTTCCACTGAGTTCCACTGAGTTCCACTGAGCTCGAGGATATTTTGATTTTGGAATCTCGCCCCCCCGGAATTTTTCGATTTTCGGACCGATTGGAACAAGAGAGCGCAAGCTAAAAATCGGCTGTGCCCCTGCGTGCCGCATTGTTTCAAGGGCATAATTGGATACACGACCGCTTTGCGTGCTATTCAAGCCTGAATTTGTATCGAGATCTCCTACCAAGCCTCCGTAATTCCACGCCAAACCAACCACTCGGAAAACAATGGACACTCACAAGGATAGTGCTGAAGGCGGCGGATCACCTACGTCAGCCCTGTCTTACCTTGTAAAAGAGCCAAAACCTGTGCCTGACAGCGTGCGCATTGCCAAGAAGTATGCCGGTCTGAGTATCGTACGCAAACTGCTCCTCGCGGGGGGTGCTCAGCCCAAGGACGTGCGTCAGATCGACCCAAAGGCGATCAAAATGAAGGGTTATCTGTTCAAGAAGGGCGTGCTGGGCTATGACGTGAGGTGGTTCTCGCTTAGCGGTGAGGACGCACTCCTCACATACTACACACATGAGAACGATCAGAGCCCCAAGGCGGCTATCCCGCTTTTTAAGTTCCAGGTCTATGGCTATGAAGAGTACAAGAATCGGCGCTCGGGTCCGCTCGGACGCAGTGGCTCCTCGAGAGAAGACGAAGACGACGATGGCGGGGATGGCAAGGAAATTTCCGTCTCCAGGGGCCGAACTACACCTCGTAACTCATTTGTGAGCCGACTAGGAGCGGGCGGCGCTTCACAAGGCGACAGTGACGATGACTCGATGGGTCCAGGTCATCGCACGCGCTCCGCACCCCTTCAAAGGCTACCTTCGCGGGCTTCCTCGAGCTTTCTTTCACTCGTGGATTTCCATTCGCCAGTCGTAGGTAAGGATCAGCAACAACAACAGCAACAGCAACAACAGCAACACCCGAACACGATCTCCCAAACCGATCTCTTCCCCGCGGCGTTCGCAGGCCTCCCGGGTATCCCAAGTATCCCGGGCATGCAGTCCATCCCAGGCATCTCAAGCATTCAGGGTATCCCCAGCTTCCCAGGCTTCCAATCGATCCCGGCGAAACTCAAGTTCCTGAACAAACTCCAAATGAACAAGCTGCCCGACCATCTCAAGTTCGTGGTTGTCACACCGTCACGAACGTACAAGTTCGCTGCACCCTCGGAGGAAGAATACGAGATGTGGGTTCAATCGCTTCAGCAGCTCTCGGAGTACAAAGCCGCCGAAGAATTCTCAAAGCGCCGAATGCTCGTTTCGACCTTCGACGATTTGCTGCAATCCACGAAGGCTCCTCCTCCGCCCACGGGCGTTACACTCAAGTCCGCGCATGTGTGTGCAAACTGCAAAAAAAAGTTCAACTTCACTCGGCCTAGAGCGCAATGTGCCCAGTGTGGTTATCACTTTTGTGCGAATGACCTGCGATGCCTGAGTCCAGAAGATAGTGAAACAAAGGAAAGGCACTGTGCGAGCTGTCTCCAAATCCGGACGCATGCACAACTGCGTTTCCATGCTGCAGCTGCCAACATCTCGCTCGAAATTGTTGAGGCCCGAGATCTCATGGCGAGTGACGCAAACGGTTTCTCAGATCCATACTGTGTTGCGTACTTTGAGGGCCAAGAATTCAGGACGCCCATCATTGACAAGTCCCTGAATCCCAAGTGGAATGCAATGTTCATTATCCCTTGGATTGGTATTTCTAAATCGATCGCCATCGGAGTATTCGACTTTGATCGCTACTCTTATGATGACTTCCTCGGCATGGTGTTTATTCCTCTCAGTGAATTGGAGCCTGATACCCTCTATGAAGATTGGTTCCCGTTGGTTGGACGCCCCGGCAAGGTATCGGACCAACATGCGGGCATCACTGGTCACCTAAAGCTCCGGATCGTCATCTCGCCCAACCTGCTGGCCACGATCACGACCTCAGTTTGGGATGGCGTAAAGCCCCGTCCAGACGACCCATTTTCTCTAGGTCAAATTACAAACCAAGTCAAACGCTTCGTTGGACTTCTCCAGTCATTCCAGATCGGTTGGTTTGCATCCACTGCTGGTGCTACTCTCCGGTACGAGCACCCCTTCCGCTTAGTGTGCTCAGTTGTTCTCTTGCTCTGGGCAGCGGCGAAATTCCCTGCTGAATACGTTCTCCCGCTGCTAGTATTCATGTTGTTGATGAAACTGATCGCGAACTTCATCGAAGCACGCTTGAATGAAGTCTGGTACGGTGGTGTGCGCATCAAAACCTCTGTGCTACAGAAGTTCCGGTCATCCCGAAAGAATAACGAAGACGACTCTGAAGATGACGATGATGTGAATGAGGGTGGTACGTTTGCTGACAAACGCGACCTAATGCCTGCATCACGGCATGGCTTCGAGGAAAACCCAGAGGTCGAAAAAGACGAGGACTTTGACAAGGATGCACCCCCACCCCCACCCCCGCCACAGGGTGTGCCCGCGGCCATGCAAGAAGATGAACCCGATGAGGAAGAAGAGGACAGCAATGTCAATATCTTCCAACGCTACCGCCAGGTGAAAGGCACTCTGGCTGGCTTACAAAACTCGCTACGCTCTGTTTCAGACCAGCTGGAACGGATTCAAAACGCCTTCTCATGGAGAAACCCTTCCCTCTCGTTCATGCTTATGATTCTTCTCATTGTTTTAATATTCATTTTATTACATGTTCCTTTCCGACTCCTGATAGCTCTCCTCACACTCCACTTCTCCACCAAACGGTTGCGTGTCCTCAAGAAGATGGACCCGCCCGTTAATGAAGAGGACAACTTCTTGGAGCGCATCCCAACCGAATATGATCTGTTTGCCAACTCAGTCTCTGTTCCTAAAGCACTTCTCAAAGCTTAAAGTAGCGATAGGGTCGAGAGAATGGATTGTAAAGGTAAAGTTCCCCAAGCTGTCCCTTGGGGATTCGTTCATACAAGATTGTTTCACTCACCAAAGTTGTATTGAAGATGCATCTGCATGAGTAAGACGCCCAAAGGCGCACTGGTATGATCTTTTTCCGCGCTAGCGCGTCGAGCCCTACGCAATCAACCCTCCAGCCTATTCGCGAGCACGAAAGTCCGACAGACGATCCTTTCAAATTTGGGAAACGCTGCCATCGTTGACTTTCACCTTCATGGTAGAACAGCATTCGTGCTGTAGAGTGTAGATCCCAATATTTTCTTGACAGGCCCATTGAGTGTAGTCCTGCCTCCTAGAGTCTCACTGGAATCCACTGTGTCAATCTCGCGTACGCAGGCAGGAATCACGAGTGGAACAATTTCGCTTGTCGACGTCTTTCTGGGTGTGTTTATTTTAGCCGTATCGGGTTAAAACGGCCGTTTTGAGAACTTGTGCGTACAATGTGAACGACTTAAAACGAGAGGACATCACAGATGATGAAGATGAAAAACTAATTCATTCGATTGATGATGCCTCTAAAACCCTATACCAGGCGTGGGATCACTGTCCAGTCCACAGATGCGCCCGTGCAATTTACCAAACCAGTACCCACTCAGAAATCCGAATTCTCGCTGTCAAGACCCGAAAGTCCGCGGGGTTTGGGAGTGCCGGGCAGTGGCGACACGTGTCCAGCACCAGTCATTCCTACTGAAATTGCGTCAGAATCCGGTCGCGTAGCTGAAATTGGCATTGGGAAGAATGGAGAATCATGACACTGAATGCAAATCGGACTTTAGGATTAGAGCGTGTGATTGGCCTGGATATCACGTGCTTACTTCGATTCTGTCTATATCCTCCATCTAGACGTGGCGTGGGCGGCACGAGCAGGTTAGTTGTGCTATCCGGTGCGTCGTGCTTCGCTGTGAGGTATATCAAATTGATTTAAAGCACCGCCACGCAGTGTTTTTTCTCTGAACCAGCCTCTGCTACATAGTGCTCTTTTGCGCGCATCACGACTTGGAGTTGTTCGAGATTTACGAAACGGATATTACAAATGTCCAACGAATCATTTCCACCTCTGCTATCGCACCCCGTACCGAGTGATGACATCGGCTTCACCGGTGAGCCAAACTACGGAGGAACGAACGAGACCATCGCAAACGACACTGAGCTCGGAACGGTGACCGATGATGCCTCTGTATTCGATGATAAGCTGGACGGGGACATGTCCCATGTCTACCATGAACCGGAAGGTACCAAAGTGTGCAACTTCTTTACACTTTGGAGCTACGTGGGTCCTGGATGGCTCATGGCAATTGCCAACCTTGACCCAGGCAACTTGGTTTCGGACCTGCAGGCAGGTGCCTATACTGGATACCAGCTGCTGTGGGTTCTGACATGGGCAACCTGCTTCGGTTGGGCTTGTCAGGTCTTTGCACTAATGCTTGGCGCGATCACCGGTAAGGACCTTGCACAGCTCTGTAGAGAACGGTATCCGCGACCCATCTCACTACTGCTGTGGGTGCTCATGGAGCTTGTCATCATTGGCAACGATATCCAACAGATCATTGGCTCTGCAGTAGCATTCCGCATTTTATTTGGTCTCCCGCTTTGGGCAGGCAGCCTAATCACGGCCATTGACACGTTCACGTTCTTGGGATTCCAATACTTTGGTATCCGCAAGCTCGAGGCCTTCTTCGCTTCCCTCGTCTTTGGCATGTGCATTTGCTTCTTCATCAACTTTGGTGTCATGGATCCGCCTGCCGCAGAGATTGCCGAGGGCGTCTTCGTGCCAAAGATCGAGTCATACGCCACCATGCGCATGGTCGGGCTTTTGGGATCTCTGCTGATGCCTCATAACTTCTTCCTCCACTCGGCATCCGTAGCTGCGCGCAAAATCAAGCGTGAGAGTCCTTTCCATGTTCGTGAGGCAATTAAATACTTTTCAATCGACGCTGCTCTCGCACTCTTCATGTCCCTTCTTATTAATCTTGCTGTCATTTCGGTGTTTGCTGCGGGTTTCTTCCGGATAGACTGCGCAAGGCAGGAGCTTGCCTGGGTGCCCGACCCAACACTTCCAGAAGGAGGTTCGTGCAAGGAGATTGGTCTTCTCAACGCCGGTAGCGTGCTTCAAGCTACCCTAAAGGGTTCCGCCGAGAAGGTGTGGGCGGTCGGTTTGCTCGCGGCAGGTCAGGCTGCAACGATGACTGGAACCTTTGCAGGTCAGTACATCATGGAAGGCTTCCTCGAAATCAAGCTTCCCAAGTGGAAGCGTATCATTTTGACTCGTGTAGTTGCTCTTTTCCCTGCCGTCTTTGTAGCACTCGCAGCCCAACGAAACGAAGGGCTCCAAGACATCGTTGATGAGTGGATCAATGTTCTGCAATGCGTTGCATTGCCGTTCGCGCTCTTCCCTGTGCTTCACTTTATCGCTTCAGATTCTGTGCTTGGTGGACGTGACTTCATCCCAGGCCGATTCAGACGTGGTATGGTGTGGTTTTTGGCCCTGCTCGTCATCACAGCTAACTTCTATTTGTTAGCTACAGATGTTCTCAGCGGTATGAGCAAGGCTGTTTGCTTTATCTTCGGCATGATTTCAGTCTATTACCTCAAGATCTGCTATGCCCTAGTGGAGACTGATATTTTAGCTGCATATGCAAAGGTCAAATCTTGCATTCAGTGTACACGTCAGAGGGACACGCACCCTCAAGAAGTTACCGAGTATCTCCCCATCGAATCTCCTCAACCCACGACTTCGGTTCAGATTAAGACGCAGGAGTAGTTTGAGCGAAACAGCAGCATTAAGTGTTGACTAACAACAAGAGCACTTCCCATGGACTTGTATGCTTGGTGTATTCAGTCAATACGCTTTTGCTCGAGGCACGCACTGCGTCTCTAAGCTTCATAGTCACAAATCATTGTTTGTCTCTCGGACTGTGGGTCATGTTTTGGGGTACTGCTAAGTCACGTGTTAGCGACCGTTAGCATTGAATAGTCTAGGCTTGGTCGTCCCTATCCGTCGATCTTACGCGTTACCCAAGGCGAAGGCCAGAGCTTGAGGAAACCTCTCAAGGCTGGTTCCCCACTGTCCGTGCAGCTCGAGGATGTGACCGACCGAGACAATTGATAGAACGTTACCCAATTCAACAAGACGCCATAAACTGCTTCAAACCTCGATCAAATAGGCTGCTTTCCCCCTTCGCGCTTGATGTCTACAACAACAACGTACGCAAGGTGGAAGTAGGCAAGCTAGGAGTGACTAGGGCTTTATGTGTGTGAACGGGAAAAATCTGTACAGAAGTTGAAACAGGACGCCTCCTTATTATCTCTGGGAGGGTCCTCCGTGGTATCGGCGAGTATGACCCTGAGCCTGGCCTTGCTGCTGTGGGGGCATGCCAGGCATTGGCTCCTGTTGATAGGCTACAATACCAGGTGGGTGCATCATGCCAGGTGGATAAGGCTGTGCTTGCGGAGGTACACGGCCTGCCATATGCATTTGCTGCATCTGTGGCATTGGGTACGGTTGGGGCTGCTGCTGCTGCTGCATCGGCATCTGCATTTGCATGGGCACACGCTGTTGCATGTGAGGCGGCAGCTGATGGTACTGCTGTTGAGGTACCGGCTGTTGCTGTTGCTGCTGCTGTTGCTGTTGTTGTTGCTGTTGCTGCTGTTGTTGCTGTTGCTGCTGCTGTTGCATTTGCATCATCTGCAGCTGCTGCAGGTGTTGTTGGTACTGCTGTGGAGTTAGCTGCTGTGGAGGATGCTGAGGGTGAGACTGCTGCAAACGCTGCGGGTGAGGCTGTGGAATGGGCATTCCGTGAGGTTGGTGGCCTTGAGGAGGCTGCATGCGTTGAGACTGCATGGCCACCTGCTGCTGAGATTGCATATGAGGTAGCTGTTGGTAGCCTTGCTGCTGAAGCTGCGCCTGATGCTGGGGAGGCAAGTTCCTGGGTGGCATCGCAGCGTAAGGGTAGGGTGCGATTGGCATTGCTCCTGGGATTTGCTGGGGCTGCTGTTGTTGCTTCTGCTGTTGTTGCTGCTGTTGCTGTTGCTGTTGCTGTTGCTGTTGCTGCTGTTGCTGTTGCTGCTGCTGCTGCTGTTGCTGTTGAGCCCGCTGTTGCTGTAGGATGTACTGGAACTGGGGAGGTAGTTCTTGAGGAGGCTGTTGAAGCGCACTCTGAGCCATCTGAAGGATCTGTGCAACTGCTTGCGGATCGACGTCTTGACGTGGCTGATCCTGTGCCAGCTGAATTGGTTGTGGGAACGGCGCCTTTGGATTTTGAGCCCCCAAGTAGCGCGCTTGATATGCCTGAAGCTGTTGTTGCTGTTGCTCAAGCTGCTGTGCCTGATAGCGTTGTTGCATTTGACGCTGAAGCTGCTGCTGTCTTTGGAGGATGGCAGCAGCCTCCGCACTTGCATCAGGTCCTGACTGCGCTTGAGTTGGAGATGGAACCGCAGCGACATGTTGTTGCTGTTGTGGAACCTGTTGCTGTTGTGGCTGTTGCTGTTGTTGAGCCTGAACAGGACTTAGTGCTGATTGTACTACCCGGCCCTGAGCCACCTGCTCCACATACTGTTGTGCTGCACCCTGCGAAAGTGTGTGAGGTGAATGCTGTTGTGGTGCTTGTTGTGGCTGCATTTGTGCATGCTGTTGCAACTGCTGCATCTGCTGTCTGCGCAGTTGGTTGATCAGTGCAGCACGATTATTCGGTTGTTGCTGCTGCTGTTGTTGCTGTTGTTGTTGCTGTTGTTGTTGTTGCGAACCCTCTTGAGACGGACTGATGGGACTAGGCTTCGAGATCTCATTCGATTGCGCGGACTGCTGTGTACCTTCCTCGCCTTTTGCGCCAAAACCAAAGCGTGTAAAGCGCGATACGCGCTGTTCTGGTTGGTCTTGCTCAGAACTCTTATTCTGCGACTGAGCACCGTCGGCACCAGACTTCTCAGGTCCGGCGCCAAAGTAACCATCCTCATCAAAGTCGGCAAAGCCGTGCCCTCGCATCTCTAGCTCACGTCGCTCTGCCGCTCGCTTTTCATCGCGGATTCGGTTCAATTCATCTTCCGTACGGAATGTAATACCCATTTTTTCGATTTTGTTTCGATCAGCCTCGCGATCCAAGGCAATATTCTGTGAGAATAGATCGAAGCTGGTGTCCTCCAGACTGAAGGCGCTCATCGCCCACTCAGGCATAGGCTCGTCTTCCAGTGACGAAGCACCTCCGGCTCCAGCAGAGCTGGAGCCTCCCTGCGACGTATTCTGATTCTTATCCCTAGAAGTACTAGACGAACCCATATTGTTGTTGCTAGAAACATTTGTCCGTGCGCCAGGGGCGAGCCTTGAATAGCGTTCAGTATCAGCGCGCCAGTTGCCTCCTCTGCCGCTTCCACCAGAAGTCTGGCTTGATGAGCCACCAACTGATCTCTGTGTCTCACCTCGTGGGTCAATTGAGCCTGGTGTAGCGGCAGGTAGTCCAAGCAATGTGGGATATTTCGCAATCAATCGGATGGTATCAATACCGTTAGCTGTTCGCTTAGCAAGAATATCACCACGAAGGAGGTATTGCGGTCGAGTTGGCGCAGTATTGATCTCACCGGTCGCAGGCGACCAAGGAGTGATGGTAAATGAAGCTAGAATCTTCATCATATCGACCGAATAAATATGCTGTTCACTGTACGGCCTACGCGCCGCAAACTTCTGGCAGTACGCCTCACGCTTTCGCTCTTTCTCTTCGACATCCTCATCATCATCGTCTTGGGCTGCCTCTGGATCCTCGTCCTCTTCGGCGTTAGACCCTTCGTGGACCGCTTCGGGATCTTCAGCAGCTCGTGCTCCCTTCTTGGGTGATGCGGTCGAAACAGATGCATCGTCGTCAGCAATGATGACTCCCGAGTCGTGAGGTAAGACGCCCGCTTCGGCAAACGGCAAGCGAGCAGGAATACCGGCCTCTGTGTTGGCTGGGACTGCGGCACTAGCAGCGAATGCTTTGAAGAAGCTGTCAACGGAATTGTTGGGCGTCGCACCTCCTACGGGTGGCTGACCCGGAGCTGGACCACCAAAGAACGGAGGTCTTAGTCCCGGGATACCTGGTGGTGGTGCCAGGCCCGGAGGTGGCATTGTAGTGTTGTGTACAGCTGTCATGGCAGGATCGTGCGGTGCACCTGGAGCGGAGGCGAAGGGTGCATTGGGATGGAACATAGCAGCAATGTTTCCGGTTTGCGATCGTGGCGCGAGTCCCGGTGGCAATCCTAGTCCCGGTGGAGGCACCACATGTCCATGTCCTGCAACTCCTCCTGCTACTGACGCCGCATGGAGTTCGTGAGGTAGAGGACCAGCCGCTCCGGCCCCCGATGCTGTCGTGGCTGAGGCCGTGCCTGCATTGGGGGCGTTGGCTGCCCGTGCGCCTAGACTGGCTCTGTTGATGATAAAGAAGGGGTGCGAAAGTAGAGAAGAAAGGTCTTTTCGTGAGTGTGCGCGTCCCATGGTGGTATCGTGGAAGTCAGGAAGCTTGCTCAACCTACGTCATAGCTGCAGGTCAAGTGGGTGGGTTTCAGCCGCGAGATATGAGATATGACTGTACTCTGTTCGTCGTGTGGGGCTAACGCTGCTTCAACATCGGGTCAACAATGCTGCGTCCCAAGAAGCTCCGTGGACCGTCCCACCCCCATGAAAATGTCTCGGAAACTGGGCTACGTACGCGGCTGAGGCAGCGAATTGGTCAAAGTTCATAAGTTTGCGATTGAGGTACCCCTGCTCGATGGGCAATCGCCAATCTCCCTAGATGTGAGTCGCATATGAGTCACAGTGGCATGAGACGTGATGCGCGATATATTATAACATGCCGATCCTACCCTAGATCCTCCCAAATAGCCCTCCAAAAGATAGATATCCCCTCCGCACCGCTTGAATCGCGGGTTTATGCGACCATTGGGCTCGCTTCCGGGCCAGCACTGCCCAAATGCTGTCGCAATACCTGCGATAGCACGCGGGAGACATGGTTTCGTGAGGACCAGTGGGCTCGGCGGCTGCGCAGGGGCCGCGAAACAGGACGCAGAGTGGGTGCGCAGGGAGGTTGGATTTGGGAGTCAACTTTGGGGATGAAAATCTGGGGCATTTTGGAAATGTTTCGAGAGACAAGGTTGGCATAAGGATGATCTAGATCATTCCAAACCACCTGAGCCACTTTATATATCAACATATCCACCTAGATCCGTCCTTTTCATCATCCAAAACACTCGGCCGGTCGTTCGAAAATCTTTCCGTAGTCCGGGGTGTGTGAATAGATTCGTTCCGATGTTCCTGTGTCGCAACCAACCAAGAGACGCAGGAACGACGCAAATACCATCCACCCACACCCCTCTCTTCCGCCCATGAAGAGGAAATTAGGCAATTTTCCAAGCCCGAAACAACACTGGTTGGGAGGTGATTTCGCGGGAGTGCAGAGTCAGCCGGGTGTGTATGGCATTTAGAATGATATTTAACAGCTTGGGCTACGCGCTGGTATGGATATTAATCTAGAAACACATGCTTTTGACCCCCAGTTACCTCTCAAAACTTAAACCTAGGGATCGATCCTGTTTCATCACTCGGGTTTCCACTCGGGTTTCCCACGTTGCGAGCTAGGCCTGACCTCGCGACTGACATTGTGCGTGACTCTCTACTATCCACCTTCATTTAGCGCCAACGCACACCGCCCTTAGGACACCCCCTTGGCCGGAAACCGCGCAGGAAAGACGTACGTCATCTTCGAGTCAGGTAGGGTATATATCTGCATATCTCTCCCTTGTCCATACTGAGCGAGTCAGTCTCGGTGTTGGTAGTAGTAGTCACATTCAGTACACTTCTCCTGTGAGCCTTACTCTCAGTTCAAAAGCTAGCACAGCATCAAGGCACGAGGATGGACGGCAACAATCGAAAGACCATTGATACAAAGATCGTTGTAATTGGTCAGGCTGGTGTAGGTAAGACGTCTTTGGTTACGCAGTATATTCGAAAATCCTTTAATCAACACACCACGACTACCATCGGTGCCGCTTTTACACAGGCCTGGGTTGATGTTGATAAAGACTATCGAATTGGTTTCCAGATTTGGGATACCGCTGGACAGGAGCGTTTCCGGGCCATGCTTCCGATCTACTACCGCAAGGCCGTCGCCGCGATCCTTGTCTACGACATGACCGACCCATCCACGTTTGAGAAGCTCGACGACTGGATTCAGGAGTTGCAGCAGCGAGCACAAGGTGACATCATCCTCACCATCGCTGCGAACAAGTCAGACCTTGCGCCAACTGCTGCCGAGGTTGTTCCCATGGACGTCGCTAAGGAGTATGCTGCTCGCCACAACGCCACGCTGCACGAGACTTCGTCGAAGACAGGAAAAGGCATTGAGCCCATGTTCGTCGACCTCGCGCATGCCGTACTCGAGCGTTACAAGCAGCAGGAATTGGGTGGCAAGGCAGGCCAGAACACTTCCTCGGAAACTGTGAATGTGACCCCGGCAAACAACACGCAGCAGTCGTCAGGATGCTGCTAAGAAGCTGTTGCTAGGATGAGGATAGGAATATCTCCTTTCCTGCCTCCTCCTCTTCTAACTCTTCTTGTTCTCCGCAAATGGTTTTATTAGCTTCGAGCATCGTCATCATGTTCATCCCACATAGCATGAGAGAAAGGCACGGGTGATTGGCCCGGAAGCGACCCTGCTATATGATCTGGCACAGCACATGCGTACATTTCTAGACGAAGATCACACTACCTACGTACAGAACATTTTTTTATTAGAAGTACGAGCGTGCTAAGCCAGTGGTAGGGCTCGTTGAAGCTTCCCCTCGACTGCCCACGACGCCGAGGTGTATGATGCGATTGGGCGTACATCTCGTTCCTAATCACCAATGTTCGTCTCAGCCACAACTTCGGCTCCAGCCACCCCACTCAAGCTGATCAGCCTCCCCCAGTTTGATTACAAGGCCGATGATGACAGCAAGCAAGCAAGCAAGCAAGCAAGCAAGCAAGCAGATAGATTGATAGATAGATAGATTGATAGACAGACGGATGGATAGATAGATAAATAGATAGATAGATAGATAGATAGCTACACAAACAAATAAATAAGTAAATGACAGCAAGAGCTGTATCGAGCTTGAATTCGCCAGGGGACGCATGCATGTCCGTTCCTAGTCGGGCAACACCCCGCTCAAGCGGTCACCAAGTGGAATTTTCAAGAAAAAACGGTCAGTTTGGCACACTGGTTGAAATTGAAGATCTCGCGTCGGGCCTTGTGCTTCCCTTAAGAAACCACATAATTCGATACGACACACACATAGGTAACATTTTACTTCGTTTGCACCAAGCACAACGCCGCATTAGCCTCAGTTATGTCACAATACGAAACCCCTCAGAGAGGCTCACGAAGGCTAGACCTGCTTAAGGCTCGTCTGCTCCAGACTCTGGAGACGGCGTGGCGTCATCATCCCGCCCGAACCGCGTACGAGGTCTATACAGACCCTGTCAACGATGCGGGCGATACTATCGGCGCAGATAACGCGGAAATCATCCACGACTTCACAGCTCAGGCACTGGCTAGTATCACCTCGAACGTTCTGGTACGACTCCACGTGATGTTTCGGCGCATGACTGGCTTCCAGCTCCCCCTGTCAGACACAATAGCTCCACTTTGCCGAGCTCATATGCTGAACCTAACCACCCTACCCCCCAACTCTAGGCCGAGTTCGAAGTTATCGCAGAGGAGCATCAATTGCTCGAGAGACTGAATCTCCTCGAGCGACTGCATCTGGAGGCCCGCAAGGTCCAGAGCGACTATGAACCCGAAGACCCGATGGCTATCGCGGAGGAGACCCTGCGCGAGGCCAAGCTGCGAGAGATTGATCGTCTCAAATCGCTTCTCGCGCAGTGTGAGCAGTTAAAGCAGGATGCATCGAAACAGCTCAGCGAGGCCGAGTCCATGGCAAAGGCCACAATTGAGGATCTGCAAATATTAGCCAGGGAGAATGCCAGCGTAGCAACATCACTCGAGCAGGTTGTATCCGTTCTTGGCTCAGAATAGGCCCTGCATTCCCAGTCCCAGCTCCAGTGTCCAGTTTCAAACCGAGGAGTTCGAACTGGGCCGAGACTCCATCCACCCTCGGGCGGAAATTTTCCTAACCGCCTCGTTCCCAACACATTTCCCAACACGCTAAATAGCGGCATTACACACGCCCGATCACTATCAAATGGACCTAAACGAACGAAGGATAGAGTTTCAAGCTGCCATGCTCATGCAAAAGTATGACATGCTTGAGGCGGAGTACGAGGAGACCCTCGCTGCAGAGATCGACCCTAGCAAACCCCCGATTCGAGATAATCTGAGGGGCCCCATGGCGCGCAGTGAGGCTGAAAGTGGATCAGAGCGCGATGCCACACAGTCCGAAGCTGCAGGCGCGAGTGCTGAGGATCCCGCGGCAAAAGAGGCCAAGGAGCGCGAGAAAGAGGAAAAGGCGAAGCAGCTGTTTGAGCAGGGAACCGATGACGAATTGTTCGGAGACCACTTTGACAACTCCATTTGCATCACTGACACGCGCGCGGACCAGATCAAAGCCGTAATGCGTGAGATTGACATCACGCCTCCGCCCTGGGCCGCCAATCTGGACGACGAAACTTTCCGCAAGGCGATTCTCAACCTGGCCAAGAGATGAAGTTCGCGCTCACGAAGGGATGTGAATGCGACCACGAGACAGGGTATCACTAGTTTTCGGCGTTTCGCGAGCGTAGTTGCCCCTGTCAATGCGTCGCGAGATAACCCTTCAACAATCCGCCTCATAGACGGAAAAGTCTCCGCATCATTACCAGCTCAATGTAAGTTAAGAGATACACACAAATGTACGCTAGATCACCAACATAAACATCATGTAAAGTTTTGAAGTAAACATGTATCTTGACTTACATGGCCCGGTCTCTATGATAACATAAGGAAAATTACGACACTACCACTTGTATAGACTACTTCTTAGTCTTGCTAGAGTTGGCAGCCGCATTCGCCTTCATTTGCTTGGCTGCGAATTCACCCTCCGCCTCTGGAAGATTGCTCAGTGCGAGCCAAAACCGACTCATTCGATAGCGCAACTTCAGGTACGCCAAGCCTCGAGCACGCACAAGCTTGTCGTATGCAATCAGAACAAGCGCTGGCACACCACTCATGGATGACAAAGGATTGTCCGGGCTTGACTCTGTAGACTCATCATCAGCGTTCGCAATGTTTCGAGGAACAAATGCAAACTCGTCGAGCTTCCACATCATGATCTTGGCTCTAGTGTCCTGCGCAAATGGGTCAATCTCCGGCTCGCCCTCTGGTGTGAAAGGCAGTTCGTCGATTGGCTCTCCCAACTGCAGCGGTGCGCGTTCCTCGGGTGTGAAGTATTTTCCAAAGTCAAGGTGGAAATAAGGGTCGCTACCAGCTGCAGCCTTGGGCCAACCCAATGGTGTAATCAAGTTGGGCACAATTCGACCCTGCAGTCGTTTGGGTTTGCGAACAACGGGCGACGACTTGGGCTTCTTGAGTTTTGTGCTGGCTTTCTTCGTGTCTGCTTTGCGTTCACTCGCAGCGGCTGCGGGCTTCGTTTGTTCGTCCTTTACAGCCTCGCTGATCAGATCAAGTTTACCACCCATAAAGAAATCCATCACCATGGCATCCATGTCTTCATCATCACAACCGAGAGCGCTTGCCACTGCTGCACTCGCAGATGCGTCGGGTTTCTTCTGACCTTTTGACTCGATAGGCTCTGGCAGTGGTGGTGGAACGAATGCCTCCTCTTCTTTTTCTTCCTCGGTGCTGCCTTCGCCACCCTCCGTTTCTGCCAGCTCGGGTGATTCAACTGCCGGGAAATTGGATTTCTGTCCCTGGGCCGGCGCGCATGGAGAGGAGTCCCCACCCGCTAGCTGGCGGTCAATGTCTTCCGGATTCACATGGATGTCCTGAAGGTGTGGTGCAGGACGATGGCGCGGATGCGGAGGCGCAGTACCCTCTGATGTTTCGGCCGCATTGGGCGACTGAGGTGCAGGAGAGATGGGCTTCGTTGGGTTGGAATTAGAAAGTCGCTGCTGGATGACAAGCTCGGGTGGTGCAGCGCCACGAATGCGTTTCCTGCGCACTGCTGCACGTTCCCAATTGTAGCTTGCACGGGCTTCAAATTTCAGGTCCCACTGCCGACTCAAAATGAGCGCATCGCGAGCCGATGTGGGTCGGAGCTCAAAGTCCAAGTATGCCTTCTTGTTAAAGCAGTCCTCACACACAACAATCACGTACGCGAAGATGTTTGGGAATTCGATTGCGTCATAGCGTGGTTCGTCTGGCTTCAGTCTGCGCATGCATCCACGGCATGTTAGAGGCATCGCAACCTCCGTGGGAGGCAGTGGATCCAATGGCGGGAGCTGCTTCGGTACCGCTGCAGGGAAACGCCATCGGAGCTCGGTCATGGTCTGCTCACGCAGGTAGACGGGCAACTCTTGCTGTGGCAGGTTGAGTGGAGCGTCAAGGTGAGTCCAGGCGCGAGGATCTTCGACGAAATTGCGCCACATACGATTGCACTGGTGCAGCGCAATCAAATCATTCGCATCGAGGTACTTTGCAATTCTCAGCATGATGGAGGGCGTGTGGAGGACCTGGAATTTGGAAGCGGATCGGACTTTGATCTCCTCCCCATGGATCCAGAGATCCATCTTGCTAAGGTAATAAATCGCGGCACACTTGTGGCAGTTTGCTCGACCGCAGCTGCCCTGGGCATACAGCTCGTGTTTTCCCGTTCGAACCGCTTTTGCCATCCACCTTCGGCCTTCCTTGCGGTTCTGGAGAATGCCGGCGTTCCTATCACCTCTCCACAGGGCGAGCCCATACTCAACCATAGCTTCTGTAAAACCATTCCTTGCGTCCATGATCATCATCTCGGTCCATGTACGCCAGCATTCTTTGATCACGTCTGCGAGCCTGCGTCCTCGTCCCGCGTAAGGGTATTGCATGGGCTGGGCGGGTTTGATGATTGGGGAATCGCCACCGTGTGGGCGCTCCAGAGCGTCTGGCGTCACTTTCGAATCAGCCGCCAACTCGGCGGCAGTTTTCAGCTGACCATTGGTGGGGCTGGGAGACTTGGGGGTCTTGGGCGGTTTGGGGGAGGCCGCACGTTGCGAGGCTTGAGTGGCTCGCGTCTCCCCCTCCTCACGCTTTTCGAGTTCCTCATCGTCGTCCGAGTCAATGGCTTCTGAGATCGGCTTCACGGGTACTCGACGCAGTGGGAACTTGAGACCCATGCCCCGAGCTGGCGAAGGAGGTCGGACTGGGGCGATGACATTGCTATTGCTTGTGACATCATTGCCATTTGCTGTGGTGGGGATCGCTACAGATGCAGCATTGCTGTTGGCTTCTTGCGACATTATAGTTTAGTCAAATCTGCTATGTGAAGCAGCGCGCGGGAGTCTAGCCCGAGGTATCTCGTTCTTCAAGTAGTCGAGCCGAGGAGTTTTCCGGGTCCGATGCCCGCTGTACGGGCTATGTGCGGGCTTATTCGGAGGCAGACAAGCTGCGCCAGGGAGCTATATCCGCCCGCAGCGTTCCCAGCCAGGGTCTATCGCTCGATCGTCCAGACCGTACCACGGCACCAGCGGTCTTGTTTCAAGTTCGCACTCCCCGGTTGTGAGGGGTGTCGTTCACAGTCAGTAAGGCTGAGTCGAGGTGTAGTAATCGCTCAGCAGGGGGTTGGATGGTGCCGAGAGTATGTCTGTATACCTCTCCAGACGTGGCACACTCCGGATGGTTCAGTATGCGTACTGGAGTATTCGGTGACACTTCCAACTGAGTTTCCGTATTCCGGGGTGTCGGAATACTTTCGTTCCCGAACCACCCACCCTCTCGCCCACCCACTCACCCACTCAGCGACCTTTAAACCATGGGTCGGTCGACCAATCCACCCTGACCAGAATTGCTGTGCAAGTTCGTCATCGCAGCGGAGGAATATGCGGTGTTTGGGGCTGATCCCGCGGTGCAAAACGCCGGAGATTTTGCAGGGGTGATGACGACCACCTGGCACCACTGCAGGCAGCAGGACCCAAGACAAACACCCCGCGGATCGATTTTACGACGCGTGTACACACCCGATGACGAAGTCGCTCAGGGCTTTTCAGTTCGACTCAGTGGGATGATTTTGAAAGGTGAATACGGCGGGTGGTGTGAGTGTGGGAGCGTGAAAGTGTAATAAGATTTAAGTCTAGTTAGATATTAACTGAATGAAAACATTTTTTCATGTCAATACCACACTCTAGATACTTAAATTAAATCCAAGCACACTTTAATCAACTCAGAGCTCCTCGCTCTCATACTGCACACAGCAGCTTTTTACCACGATTTCACCGCTTTGCCCCTTTAGCACCGCCTAGAGCTCGCTCACGAGACACCGCGAGACAGCCCACCATCCAATCCCCATGTCCAAAGCTGCACACATGAGCTCACACGAGCAAACAGCCTCGCCTCGCTCGAGTCCCTCCAGTCGCACCAGCGCCTCCAACGCTACGCGCGGACTGGTTGCGACGCTGCAAGAGGAGGACCATGGTCACGCTGGTGCTGCCGAGGGTTCTAGCCACTATAATTCAAGTTCAAGCTCCGGGGACGAACAGCCACAGCACCAGACTCCATCTCGACAGACACCATCTCGAACTCGCTTGACTCGTTCCAGCGCGCGCATCGGCCGACCACTCGATCCGCACGACATGTGTGAGGAGACGAGTAGTGCCAGTGCTACTGCTGCCGCTGCTGCAGCTGCTTCCTCTGCAAGCACGACCACGCCTGGCTTCGGTACCGACAGCGCTAGGCTGCTGGGCAAGACTCGCAGCCGAGCTGCGGCAAGCATTCGAGACATGGACTCGGACTCGGAAGAGGACGACGATAACGACAGCTTGTCCAGTCAAGACCACCCAGAGTTCTCGCGCATGAGGAGCTCATCCAAATCCAGACGCGACAGCAGTGGCAAGCGCGCCGCGACGACCACTCTGTCGCTTACCAACCCCAAGCTGCCTTCACAACGAATCGCTCAGAGCGAATGTGTTCGCCAAGCGATCATGCGAGCCGCTGAGTTGACGCCAATTCATGCTGAGGAGGATGATGATGAGAAGGACTCCGCAGAGCTGCGCCGTCAGCGAAACAAGTTCTCTGCCTCTCAGTACCGCAAACGTCGCAAGGTGTTCGTCGAGCTGCTTGAGGAGAAGGTCGCTGAGCTCGAATTCCAACTTAAGGAGGTCAACCGCCGAGCTCAGCTGCTTGAACAGGAAAATCGGCGACTGCAGATGGCTCAAAAGATGCAATTCGCAGCAGGACCCGCTGAGCCCGAGAAACAGGCGCCTGCTCATCTTCAGCAGGTCCGTTCAGCGGCTCATCCTTCGGTGTTCCAGATGGCTGCTCATCCAAACTTCCCCTTGAACCTGCCCGTGCATGCCGCGATTCCGCTTGCTCTTGCACCTCGAGGTATCCCGGCTGCACCAGCACCCGCACCTGTCGATATGCAAGCGAACGCACAACCCTCACCTGTTGATCCCCTTCGCGCTCAGGGGAGGGCACCTGCCACAACGGCGACGATCCCAGCGCACCATTTCGCAGCCGGCTCAGCACAGCCACTTGCTCTTAGCAACACACTGAGCGGCACCACCGTGGCGACTGGAGTTGCAAACGAGGAGGGCTCATCATCATCGTCATCATCATCATCATCATCATCATCGCAGTCGAGTGAATCCATGAGTAAGCTTCCAGTGCAGAACCTCGACTTAATGAACATGGTGCGCTCAACGTCAGTCTTCTCCGAGACCGCCCCAGCACCCCCCTTGACAGTCATGAACATCTCCTTGGAGGGAGCTCAACCCCTTCCGTTGCCCGGCGTGCCATCTGTCTCGACTGCGACGTCATCTTCGCCGTCTTCGCAGGTGTCTAGCCTAAGTACGATGCTGTCTCGCTCATCCAGCCGAGAGTCAGTCGACTCTGGAATGTTTACTTCACCCTCTAGCGCACCTCGCTCTGGCTCAGAGTCGCCTTCTTCGAGCTCGGTCGCCACCGGCATCGCGAGCGAATGCTCTGCGAAGACCCAGATGGAGGGCTTCTCATCGATGAGTTCACCTCACGCTGGTGCGTATCACGCAGCGATTGCCCCAGGATGCCCCATGGACGCACTCGCCCTTCCTCCATTTGTTTCGGCGCTCTCGAACAGCATGGAGAACGCGGACTCGGTTTATGCGCCTGCTCCCGTTTACGGAGGTTTGGATCATAAGACAGCCGAGGCCCAGCTCTCTTTGGAACGCCAATCGAGTGTTCTTGCATCGGGCCACGTTCCCATCTTCCCCACATCCTTCGGCTATTCCGTTGCGGCCAACCCAGCCTATCCATTCGCGAATCACGAAAACATGGTTCCGAAGTTTACTACTTTGGATCCCAAGGCAATGCACATCCCTCACAACACGTTGGCTACCATGGCGCTTGCGCCACAAGCATCCAATTACAATGCCGGAGCAACCGCTGCAACGTCGGATCTTGATCGAACGCTGGCAACAACGATCGAGGATCCAGTGCCCCCGCCGGCTCCCGTTCCAAGCGCATCATTCGGTCTTGTAATGTTCTGCATGTTTGCGTGCCTGATGATGGTTGCAGTTCCGGCTTCCGAGTACGCTTTAGCATCTACGATGGGTGTCTCGTCGGTCACTGCAACCTTGGTCGATACCACCTTCGGTTCCAGCTTCCCGTTCTCTGATCGAAACCAAGCAACTACTGCAGGTGGCAGCAGTGGCGGCGTAGGTTCAGGACGCGTTGGAAGAGTCCTGCTCAGTCTGGATCCAAGCGACCCATCGCACACATGGTCTTACCAAACCGATTCCGCACTGCATGTTAATATTATGCCCTTGAATCCACCTAAGCGAAGCAATCTTGCTGATCCTGCAGCTCTGGTGAACGAAATTACAAGCGGCAAGAAGGAGGACTTGACCACGGACGACTTGCTTTTCGAGGTCTTTAAGCGTCTCCTATGGACTCAACTCGAGAGCACACTGGCCCGATGCCTGCGTGCTCTACAGCTTGGGTCAGCCCTCAGCTTTGCGCTTCTCAACACACTGTTCGGACAGGTCTGCTTTGCGTTGCCACTCCTCGCATTGATCTACACTGCCATTAAATGGTGCTTACAACGTGGCCGAACAATTGCAACTTACGTGCTCCAGGCACCGCAGGTTGCAACAGGCGTTCCTCGCAAGGCCCCAGTGTCTACCCTGAGACGATAACTCGAAGCAGACTTTGCTTGCTGCGGCTCTTCCCGACTGATAGAGTTTATGTAGATGAATCCCCCTTTGTACATTGCTTATGCAACTACCTTTGTGGCATGTGTCGACGATCATGTATCTAATTATTCCCACGCTGTATAGGACCCTTCAATCCGATCATCCACAATAAACAACTCCCACATCGTTCTTTGTGAACTCATTCGCGTATCGAAGGTGCCGGTGCTTAAACTCTGGCTGTGATGGCCGTGGAAATGTGGAAATGTCTTTTGGTGTTTATTTACATTCATGTTACTTTACATTCATGTCAGCGTGGATGCTCACATGTGAAACGGATCGAGCCCGCTCTTGATATGGACGGAGAAAATCCAACCTTTGGGTCTCCAAATGTACGGACAGCCAAAGTCGCAACACTTACTATCAGGGGCACGAATCTATCTGTGTGCCGATCCACCCTCTCTCTTCCTTACGTACTAAGGGAAATATACACGTTAAGGAGGTAAAAGTTAGAACGAAAAGCGTCTGGTGAGCAGACATCCCCGCACACTCCCGGTAACGCGACTAGGCACCCGGAAGGCAGTGGAGCTCTCAAGATTGAACCAGACAAAGATTGACTGACCATCATACACGTGTGTTGTTGGTCATTGTCAATCAGTTGAACGAGCCGGTGAGAGGAGATACAAGCGATGAGGAAGGGCAGAGGGTCTGAAGGGCCAGGGTTGCGCCTGACATGTGGTCAGATGAATCCGACAGCGACGATGGAAACATTGGCTGCGCTAGATCAAAGTTGATGATCATTTCGGTACCGCTAGTGAGGGAGCGCTGTGATTCGAGCGTTGAAGGCGACAGCTGTGCTGGTTGGTAAGGTTCATAGACGCTACCGTGGTGGGGCGCGTCAAACTCTTCAGCTTCAGCAAGGCTGGAACTAACGTGCTGTTGGTGGTAGCACTCATAGCCGGGAAGGGGAGAGCCACTCGGCACGCCTGAGCATTCTCGACGGTGGTCATGGATGTTACGATTCGATTCATCGATCGATGCGCATCGGCACACGTAATTTCCGAGCCACATTGTTGAGACACTGAGGGCGTGTTGAGTTGGTTCCCTGCCAGGAAATGGTATCCACCGCCAAGCGTTACGTAGTTACCTGCGGATTGCTGAGGCCAAGAGGAAGCCTGCATACCAGGTTGGCTTGCCACCTGAAGCGACAGCGGCTCAATCGCACTAAATGCGGGGACGGTACTGTAGATTGGAGCAAGAGCATTAAACTGGACGGGTTTGAAAGACTGTTGCGGTTGGGATTGGGGCTGCAGCTGCAGCTGCTGCTGCTGCTGTGAATAAGCTGTAATGGGAGCCAGGACTGGCGAAAAAGATCCTTTCAGGGAAGGTTGCCGTGATCTTGTCGCCAGGTGACTTCGCTGGTCGCTTAGTTCAACAGGTGGGGAGGTAGGTGACATGTCTCCACCTACCAACTGGACACCGCGCAGAGTGGGAGAGAGAGACTCCGGTGCGCTTTCCTCACCAGAGCTAATCTCAGAGTGCTCCAAGTGCTGCTCGCTCTCCGAGCTGCCCTGACTATACTGTGAGCTCTCGTCATCGAGATCCTCTTCGTCGTTGTAGATGTCGACGGCCTCGTCTGCTAGGCGCATCATGAGGGCGTCCGAGTTAAGTCCGGGCTCATAAGTTGAGCGGCATACTCGGTCGATCTCGTCTTGCATAGCCGTGGATCGGATCGGGACGGGCTTCGCGCCCATGCTTCGGATCTGTCGGACCAGGACTCGGCAGTAGGCCCTCAGGACGAGTGCCGTGTCCCTATGATCATGCATTTGTTCGACGACCTCTTTCTTGTTCTTGCGCGAGTTCTGCGCCGCGATTCGGTTCTGAATCCTGCGTCGCAGTTTCCTCTTTTCGGGGGTGAGCTCGCGAGGGTTGGAAGAGAGCAGTTCTTCCTCCTCGGGTGTGAGAGTTTGCGGGCCAGATGCGACCAAGTGTTGCTCATGGTCATCTGTTCGCTGGAACTGGAACTGTAGCTGGGGATGATGAGGCTGTGGCGACGCACCCCTCGAGGACCGCGTCCGTCTGCTCATAGTATAGTATGGAGAGTGTCAGTGTGTCACGTCACTTTGGGCTTGACGGTGGTGAGCGGTGGTGAGCGGTGGTGAGAGCGTGCCAGGTGTTCGACTGCGTCTAGTGTGTAGTGTGGTGTGCTCAGTTCCCCGTGTTGTGTTGTGTTGTGTTGTGTTGGGTCGGGTTGAGTCCGAGCGCGAGAGATCCTAGAAACGCGGTCATGCGCGAGTGTGGTCATGAGCGAGTGGGATCGTGAGCGTTCGAGTGTGTTGACGTGACATATCCCCACATGATCTCACCTCTTGTCCATCTCGTTCGGGTCAAGCATCACGTGTCGGGATATATATCGTTGGGTGGGGTGGCACGCAGGAGTATCGGGTGGTGTATATGGTAATTCCATGTAAATCTTCATGTAAATCGCTGGTTTGTTTGGTGGTCCCTGGTGTGCTTGCCGCGTTTTCACTCCACATTAGTTTTGTTAATTCAGTGTGTTTTTCAGAAAATTTTCCAGTTAAACCGGTTAAATGGTTTAACTTTCTTGCTGAGTCAGCAGGCGGGGGGGGGGGTATTGTTCTGAATTTCCGGGAATTTCCCTGAATTTCCCTGAATTTCCCTGAATTTCCCTGAATTTCCCTGAATTTCCCTGAATTTCCCTGAATTTCCCTGAATTTCCCGGGTTTTCCTGGGGGTTTTTCCCCATTTCCTCCCATTTCCCCCCATTTTCCCCCATTTTCCCCCATTTTCACCCTTTTTTCCAACCACAATTCAACCCCGCTGCCCTCCCCAGACTTGCGAATTGTGGCCAGAACGCGCCCTGCCCTGGCTGGATTTCCACCACAATCCCGGCAGGCCCCAACCCGCGCCGGAATTGTGGTGGAAATCCAGCCAGCCCCGCTGACGCGAACACCACCCCTGACCCGTTTCTCACCACAATTCAAACTCTGACTGATTCAGCTGAAGCGATTCTGTTCCAGCTCGCCTCACCAGCGTGTTGATCGCACCCTGTGGACGCAACTCGAGTGACATGCACATTCGTCCACTTGAAGTTGGGATGTTATCATGGTATACACCCTCCAAACGCATTTACAAACACACCACCATCCCACAACCCCACTCATATGCACACACTCGGAGCGCTATTCGTCATCCAAAACCGTCTTCAGCGAGGTTTTCCACGGCGTAGCGCGGGGAGGTCGGGGTCTCGGGGTCAGGTGGAGGCTCGCATAGCTTTCCCGTTGGGTGAACCCTGCGTGTGCTATTTTTCCAAGCGTGTCCGAGCCCACCACGCCCCCGCTTCGAGCCGCACTTGCTGTTTTCCTGGCCCATGCCTCAGCGGGTATTTGAACGGCGCGGGTCCGGAACCAGGGGTGCTGGAATACCGACCCCAAGAAAAGCCCAAGAGGAAGCCAAAAAGCAAGGAAAAAAACGGGCTGTTTAGCGGGTTATATCTCGCATGCGGGCGTCTGCGTGCGTGGTATTGCGACGGATTCCAATGCATCTCGATCCGCTCAAACGACCTGATTCACTGTGATCCATCACGCCACTCCGGATTTACCTCAATATGGTTTCCGAGGCGGAAGATAACAGCTCATCATCGACGTGAGAGCGATGGAAAACCGCGGATCTCACCCCGCCGCACGTGGGAAGGGCCTGAAAGGGAAGCGAAGCGATGAGATGCGATGGGGTGCATCGGACTGGCGTGGTATAAGACCCCGCAAGGGACGGCGCGTAGGAGAAATATTCGTTTTTTTGGTGCTTTCTAGGCTTGGAACGGAGTGGGATTCCAACACTTGTGTGGATATGTTGCGTGATGGACCCGAGGCTGTCGCATCTGCAGAAATCTTGACTCATTTTGAACGCTGTTGCCTCGGTTGCGCCACCGATGCGGCTCCTTATGCTACCCTCCCCTCTAGCCGGCTTCACTCTTCTCCTTCGCAGAGGAATAGGACGCGGCTGAACCAAGTAGTTTGTTGGTTAATCTTTTGATACGCCAGTGCGATTGCTATTGAATCATGGGAAACACCTTTGCCAAGTTCTGGAGCCGACTCTTCGGCAAGAAGGAGATGCGCATTCTGATGGTCGGTTTGGATGCTGCAGGTAAGACCACCATCCTTTACAAGCTCAAGTTGGGTGACGTCGTTACGACCATCCCTACCATCGGTTTCAACGTTGAGACCGTCGAGTACAAGAACATTTCCTTCACCGTGTGGGACGTCGGAGGCCAGGACAAGATCCGTCCCCTCTGGCGCCACTACTACCAGAACACCCAGGGTATCATCTTCGTGGTCGACTCGAACGACCGTGATCGTATCGATGACTCCAAGGGCTATGAGCACTCTGCTCGCGATGAGCTCCAGCGCATGCTTGCCGAGGATGAGCTCCGTGACGCCGTCTTGCTTGTCTTCGCCAACAAGCAGGATCTGCCCGGTGCGATGAAGGTCCAGGAGGTTACCGAGCGTCTTGGTCTTCGCCAGCTCAAGAACCGCATCTGGTACATCCAGGGTTCCTCTGCGCCTAGTGGTGATGGTCTCTACGAGGGTCTTGACTGGCTCTCCACCACTCTTCAGAACCGCTCCAAGTAAGATTCCTAAGAAGCCCGTCACCATCTATCAGCGGTCGTGTCGTGCCGTGTCGTGCGCGTACGCAGCGTGTATACGCGCGATGCGTTTGAGAGAGACAGGAGGAGGCGAATAGGATGATATACGAAGGAAGTGCAAGAAGAAGAAGAAGAGGAGGAGGAGAAGGAAGAGAAAGGCACATAAGCCGAAGAAAATACGGAGAAGGCGCAGGAGCAGGCAGAGAGCTAGTCAGGTATGCCCCAGCCACCCCCTTACCGCCCCGAGAAAGTCAGTCGGAACGAATCGCTTCGTTTCCTTGCTACTTTTTTTTTCTTCGCAATTAGCTTGCTTGAGCTTCAGTTTGGTAAGTCCAAGAGGCACTGCTTGCGAGCTTGCTCGTAACGTTACAACTACGACGTATCAAGCCAATCTCGACCAAAGCGGCTTGCAGGAGTTATTAAAGAGCGAGAATGCGCAACTGATTGCATGATGCTTGATGAGGACGGAGGGCAAGGCATGCGCGGACCCAAGCAACAGGACTCGCGAATTTTAAGCCAAGCAGGTAGCTTCCTCTCGTAGGTATGACCTGTTTAGCATAATGATGCGATGCGATGAGTTGGAAGGAGAAAATAAGAAAGAGCATCGCAAAGCAAAGAAAAAACACGAAGACATTCATCATTCAACAATCTTTGATGCGTTGTGATACCACTGAAGTACTACCACTATTACTATCATCTTCCGGACGGACAGTTTTTGGTTTCATTTCTATTGCGACACGTGAACTTTATTCCCCAGTGGCGACGCAGTTGCAGTTGCAGTTGCATTTGTAGCTGTACCTGTAGCTGTGAAGGTCAACGCCTCTCGCCACTGCTGTTGTGTGTCATTACATAATGTTCCATTCAGGCCTGGTCCACTCGTCGTGCTCATAGCCAATGACATGGAAGTTTGTTCGTTCGACGCAAGTGTGGACCGGTCCCTGGTAGCAAGATGATTGTTGTTGCAACACTACCACAACAGGCATCTTCTAGCGTTAGGCGCGGATCCCACCCAAACCTCATAAAGCTAAAACCGTCTGTCTGATTCCAAGTAGAACCCCGTCGCGCTACATACATGGAACCGATCCCGGAACTTCTCTGCCTTGACTCCTCGGTTTACATGTTTCAGAATAGGCTCAGGTAGCTCCACAGTAATTACACAAACCAGTCTATACGATTTGCACTCGTCTGGCAGGGCGAATGACAGACATTCAGCCCGACGACATCTGCTCGCATGCGAGCAAACCGCAAATATCCAATTCTCTAGGACGAGAAAGGCTGACAGATATTTGCGCTGGGGCTTGCAGCGAATTGGCGGCCCAGTGCGAGGCAGTAACAGTCTCGGCAGCGTCAGACACATACGACGAGTCAGCTTCTGCGCTCCAAAGCTCTAATGCACGGCATGAGCCCCAGAGCGAGGTGCTACTCTCCCACGCAGAAGACATGATTGACATTCCAACGGAGGGTGTTGAAAAGGCCCGCGTGAATAGAGAGATCAGGGAAGTCGAGGCTGATGCAGGTCCATCAATGGACGACCAACTTATTCCGGTTATTCAAACCCTGCGACAATCCCTCCTGGAGTTGATCAGGAGGGTAAGGAAACTTGCCAAACCCACCTCACAAAGCGGAAGTGAGTCAGCGAGCCAACTTGAAAACGCACGTGCCCTGGCCAAGTTTTTTGGTCTTGAGGAGCCACAGAGAGGTGACACGGGTGTACCCAACACTGACACAACAGAGTCATCGCCATCATCCTCATCTCCATCTTTATCCGGCACAAACAGCAGCAGTGAGAGCTCATCCAAGTCTGCATCTACGGGGAGCAGTCCTCCCCCTGAGGCCATGCCATACTGCACTCCTAATGATGAAATCGAGCGAGCAGTCGTGAAGAATGCTCGCGATGCGGTCAAGCGTGAGAGAATTCTCTACAAAATCCAGTGCTGCCATCTCATAGCCAAGGCTCTGGATCATGCTGGCCATGCTGCCTCAGCGAGCTCACAGGCGCTTTTTTCAACGTCCAGAGACGTTTCCGCACTTGCGGCTTACATTCTTACTAACCCCACGTTACTTGTTGAGTTTGTGCAATTGCTGCGGCTCGTGGGCGAGCCTAGTTCAGATCAAGGGTTCGTCAACGACGATGCACTTGCATTCCTGCTCAGCGAAGATGAATCAAGCAGAACGCAACTCGGCCGATCACCGAGCCACACAGATTGGGATATGATCACCAGCGGTAGCGCCGGAGACGATACCCAGCTGTTCCCTGGGCGGCTTGTGGTATCGCGTGCTCGCCCAACTCAGTCAGCGGTTGATGCTGTAGCGAGCGCGCTCGACATCGCGTTGTATGAACCCGGTGCGAATTCGGACGTGCCACTGAGCGACAGTCAGATTCTTGCGGAACTGGTGTATCAATTACCCCGGCCTGCCGTGCTACGACACCTCGTACATCCTCACGGTTTGGTGAAACTTCCCTTCTCAACTCAACCAAATGATCCTGACGGCCCTATTGAGTTTCGGATACCATCAGCAGATTATACTCCACAGAAGCTGGCCCTTGAGCTCGAAAGTCTATGGATATCGCCTGCAAATCCCATCTTTCTGCGTTGGCTGGCGCTTAAGCAGGTTCAAATGGCATTTGACACCCTTGGCCTTGGTGGCTCACTCGAAGATGTGTTCGAGGACTCGAACGATGCCGTATTGAAGCGTACAATATCAGAGCTCTTTTCCGCTGACTCACCATTGGAGCCCATGTTTCTGCGATTCCGAAGGAGGCCGGCATCACAAGTTGGATCAGTGCTGCCACTTTGGCCGTCCGGGAATGCGGATGCTCAGAGTGCGCAACCACTCGATGAAAAGTGGTCACTTGCATTCTGCCAGGATGACTATCAGCTTGAGAATGAATGCATCGACGCACTCTGTGCATCGAGTCCATTCGACGATTGCACTGGTGTTGATGCAAAAGCCCGTCAGGCGTTCACTGAAGCAGTCGATGAACAGTCGAAAGACGATGACCAAGGTAGTGGCCATTCACGTGATCTGAGCGCGTCGTCTGCTGTGCCTGAGGGCTCGTCTGGTTGCCCTCAAGATCAGGATGCGAGCGGGATTCAAGCACAAAACAATTTCGTCAGCGGACTCTTGTACGGATTCCCATCCAATGCGTTGGTTCTTCCGATTTCTGGACCAGCACAGTCAACGACCAGCTTATCTCGGACTATTCCTACGTCCACTTCCACACAGAATCTTCAAAAGGCATTTGATCTGATTCTTCAGTTTGCCACACCTGGCCAGTCGATACGCTTCCTGTCCGCATTTATGGCAAACTTCCGTTCGTCAATCTCTCCTTTCGAGCTCCTACACTCCCTTATTTACTTGTATCTGTTTCCTTCGCCAGAATTTTATCTGAATTCCTATCTACCAATCCTTAAGTTACGTGCTATCCGTCCGAAGAAGGCGGGCCATTTCTGCGACAAGAGGCGGATCTCGACCCCTCCGACAATCGGCTCTCTACCTCAGTCTCAGCCTCAATCTCAACCTGACCCGTTGGATGACGCATCTTCTCAACCGGCCGCTTTGCAAAGCGTTGAAATGTTCTCTCTGGTCCGGCTCTTCAGAGCGAACATTATTGGCATCATTGTCGGCTGGATCGGCAGTGAATACGCCTCAGATTGGACACCCGCCATGCTTGTTCTGGCAACCCAGTTCCTCCAGCATCTTCCTAAGGACGATGCCTTAACTCAGATCCTCGCCCTTTCGCTATTGCGATTGCGGCAGTATCTTGATTCGTCTCGGCTCGCGATACAAGCTGCGAATGATGGTCGTGATTCAACGTTAGAGGCATTCAAATCAAAGTTAATCGAGGAGGAAGCCCTTGAGCGCGCAGCATTGAGGGACGCCTACGATCAAACTAAAGCAAAGCTCCTGCAGACTCCGCGTGGCAACCCCGATCGACTCGCACTCCTGGATACGGTCACTCGTCTTGAGAGACAAATGGAAGGCCTTGTCCACAGCTCAAAGGAATGCTCACCCTTTACTGATCCATTTACTCGTGGGTCCGTGCGCTACTTACATTACCTATCATCAAGTCTCTCTATGTTAGCCCCTGGTACGTCATTGGGAAGCCTTGTTCTCAGCAATCTCCCTGGTGGAGCAATCACAACGATTCCAACAACCTTCTTCCAGCTTGATCATGCACCATTGCCAATACCTGTGGAGCCTGTCCCCGCGCAAGCCGTACTGAGCCGTATGAGTTCCGTGTCGCCCTACTCGGAACCGTCTCGGCTATCGAAAACGGACTCAGCGTTGGGTTTCCCTGGAGTTGAGCGGAAGCTGAGCTCATCTACCTTCTCTCTCGATCCAGAAACACCTGGCATTCTTTCCTCCGCCACATATGCTGGCTCACTTGCTGATCCCTTAGTTTTCCCGCCGAGGCAGTCTACCAACGCTGCTGACAGTTCCAGAAACAGCAAAGAGCGTCGGGCATATGAGCACCTGGCACGGGTCTCTGCTCACGCTCTCACACTATTGAAGTATCGAGATAGCGGAGCTTGTGCAGCAAAGCTCGCATATGGCTTCGCATCGGTTTCCGCAGCGACGGCATTGGCGCAAGCAAACCAAGCGGCGGCGGGGCCCTCCCGACCTATTCTGGTATCAGCTCATGGGGCATCTTTCCCACTTATCCCCATTCCGGGCCTAGTGTTTTCAGCGCATCCGTTCAGCGCTCCTAGCCCATTGCAAATATGCAAACTGGCCCTAAGCCTCTCTCGAAGGCTGATATGTCAACTGCAGATTACGAGAGAGGATAGTGCTGTTGTCGACGTGTCAGGTGAGTTCGCAGCCTGGGACTCACCAGTTGGTGTCTTCTTAAGCCTTCCTGATTCCTCCTTGTGTAATCAGGTAGATCGCCTATTTAAGTGTGCTATGGAAACTACCGACCAATTCAACATCTTTTTGAAGACAAAGCTTCGCACTCAGTTTCCACCGTTACCTCTACCCCAGCCGCCACCACCCCTACACGAACTGTTATCGGGAGCATCTTCTCGCACCGAAGTTGAGACCAAGGTACATCCGTCAATGATTCTTGGTCCAGCACCAAGACCTCCAATTCCTTCTTTCCCGCACTTGACACAGACGTTGCCTCCACTAGACCTGGACAAGGCTTACTACTGGCAAGACTACAAGCACGTCGCAGAACAACTCACGTATCTATCGTATTCCTTATACTGCACAATTACGCCGAACGACATCATCCGGTTCCGAAGCCAACCTATCGACCCTTTCAACCGCACTGCGCTCATGGTTAGGCACTTCAATCAAATTTCATTCTGGGCTGCGACCGAACTTTTAGCTCTTGACCATCCCATTCAGCGCGCCAAACTGGCTACCTTCTTCTTGGATGTTGCGACCGACTGTCTTACTCGGTTGCGCAACTTCCATTGTGCGTTCGCGATAGGAGCTGCGCTTTCATTGCAACCTATCTATCGCCTGAAAGCATTCAAGCTCCAACTGGCTCAAGACGACGCTCAGAAGATGAAGGCGCTCGCGGATCTTACTGCAGGATATGATAACTTTGCAGGATATAGGAGACTTCTGGAACAGGCACGCAACGATCGTCTTCCTGCAGTTCCTCACCTAGCAGTGCTATTAAAGGACTTGACACTAGCCTCTGAGCCGTCTCGCGCCGAGATCATGACAGGTCAGATCAACGCAAATCGTTGGTACCAGGTTTCGTCCGAAATCATTCGCTTCCTTTCTTTCCAGCAGACGCCTTACCGGTTCGTCTCGGCTGTACAGCAGGGCCATCGCACGTCTGATACGACGAAGAGCAGGCGAACACTTTCTGATGCATCGCATCGGACACTTGCATCATTCTCTCGCGGATCTGATACAGAGCCCAACTCGTCATCACTTGTTCGAGTACCTAGCGTGGCCAGTGATGTCTCAGCCTATGTGACTCCAACTGGAAGCTCCCGTGACATCTTCTTGCCCCCTTCGCCCCGCGTAGCATCCTTAACAGAACCTAATTTGAGTCCAACAATGTTCTTTTTGACCCAAGGCAGTCGTTCGCCTACTTCGTCTCGGGTTCGATCTGCTACAGGCCATACAAATGCGCCACTGACAGGTTCATTTGGAAGTACTCAGAATGGACCAGAGCACTTGATCACCCTGGACGATTTCCGTGCAGTTCTAAGCCGAACCAGGTTTGGAGCGCTGCCACTCTTGCTGCCTTTTGTGCCAAGCGCAGTCGCAGTTGCAGCAACTAAGGAAGCAGGGCAAGCCGCTGAATCAGACGGCGAAACCTCGGACGATGAAGATGAAGATGAAGATGAAGATGAGGATGATGGTATGCTCATCAAGCCGTCATCTTCGGACGAGACAGACACAGTCCATGAACAGTTCCCTGTGCTTCCGCCTCTCCCGTCCATTCTTGACCCCACTTCTCAGCAGTATCAAGATCACTCTCTTATTGTCGCACGTCAATTGGCCATCCCAACACCCTTGTCGGATTTGCGTTTACCTTCACCTCGGCTATCAGCGGAATCTCTTTATGTAAACATGTTCGCGCCACCCTGGCCTAATTGGAGGTCGAGTCTTTCTTGCAGCATGGCGTATCTGGGTGATCACACGGCGGCACATGCAACCTTTGCGTATTTGTCTCAATGTGCTGAGGCTCTTGAAAATTGGCTGGAATCAGAGGCCGAGTCACAGGCATCCGAGAAAAGCGCACGAAAACGACGACAGTTCAAGAGTGGTGGGGTAGCACCAGTCAGGGTTGGCTCATTGAAACATTATCGTGAGGTAAGCCCCTTGATTCCACCTGCCGCGGTGGCACACCTTCGCAAGATGGCCAGCGCAACGCTGTTCTATGACCCCTGGCCTCGCCAGTGTTTCCGTGGCTTTACAAACAATAACTTGCGTAGTATTGTAAGTGCGGGGATCACACGACTGGTCCTCGAGCACTCTCATCTCTACACATGGCAGCGTCGACAGATTCTCAAAGCGAAGGATCTCCTATGGGACAAGCACCAGGCTGCTCTGGCGAGAAAGCTTGAAGAAACCTCAACTAGCCCTCTTGCGACAGCGGTGCCACAGACACCCTCACAAAGGTCAGCAAATAGTGCATCATGTGCGCTGGACGTATCTAGGCAGGACGGAGCCACCGAGCCTGACATTAACCTTGCGGCTACCACACCCGACAAGGACGGGGGAGGACTCGCCAGTTTGCTGTCAGAGAAAGCTAATGTTACTGCGCCGCGCAAGGATATCGCTGCTGGTGTCCCTGGCCACAGACATTCCCAGTCAACATTCCAAGGTCTGCTTCCGCAACAAAGCGACACTAACGTGTTCTCCTTTGCTAGTGTCCCTCCCAGCTCCTCGACTCTCAATCTGTTATCCCCAGGTCTTGGTGTCGTTCCCGAGCGTGTAGTGAACTGTGATGCTCAACGATGTGCGGAAACGAAGTATGACACGCTCGACATACCGAGTCTGAGGCTTATTCCTGATTTGCTGCGTGAGCTGATGGCTCGAATCTCAGTGGCGATTGGGCCCGAGGAGCTGCAACAGAAGTCGCTTGAGTTAGAGCCTAAAATGACTGACAGAGACTATTTAGACATCCTTGCATTGTCTACGCTAGTAGAAGATGGCTCGCTGTAGGCGTCGTCCCGTCCGATTCAGATTTCAGCGACCCCATTCGAGCAGGTTACTAGCTCGTTGGTGACTCACTTCATGACTCAATTCATGTGTTGCTTGAATAAAGCTGAACATAACTTAAATTGATCATACTGATTATAGGCGTCCAGAGCTGGAACTCAGGCAGCATGATGAGCCGTAGTAAAGCCTTTCTATGCACTCGCTTCACTCATATGCATTCCGTTCCGTGTGCTCTGCGTTGCAAGTGATTCCATCCACCATCCAGAGCCCAGTCGAGAGGGCTTCAAACTGACTAGAACTATTAATTTAGATAGTTGAAATTCAGCTGTTGCGCTAGTGACATTGCAAATTAAATCGTTTAGTTGAGTGGAAAGCTTTAGCTTAGACTTAGATAACACGTCTCAGCATCAAACAAACCATGGCAACGACGTCAAATTCTGCCGTTTCTTCTACGACCGTTCTCGCCCATGAAGCCAAGGCGGAGAATGTGCTGCGTATCACACTACGGCGCCGCCCCGAGCGCATCCGACGTGCCATCAAGATCAGTCAGGGCAACTTCCACGTAGAGTGGACCGAAGACACAGTTGACAACGAGAATATGAACAAGAAAAAGTCAAATAGTACGTTCCTCAAGGGCGTCCTACTTGTGGATTCCCTCTGACATGCGACGCATCTGTATGGGTTTCGTCACTTTAAGCCTCACCTGAGGGCTTGAAGCTGGCCGAAGAGCCTACATTCAGCTTGTCTGTCACCGGCTTTATCCCTCGCTCCCTCTCAGACAGCCGACTGATCGCAGTCTTTCACCTCACCTTACCTGATCCTCTTTAGAGTGCTGCATCTTCAAGAAGAAGCGTGAGTTTGGCGAGTCTTCTGATGAGTCCGACTGGGAAGAACGACATGGTGAAGGCAAATGGAGATTCAGGAACCAGAACCAGGGTGAAAATGCCTCTGGTGATCACCATGAACATGGAGAAGGCTGCTCACACTAGGCCAACCCCTGAACGACTCCCTCAAGCCACATTCAGCTGTCACACTAGATTCTATTGTACATTATGCTCAATATCACTTTCCCACCTTCGCGCAGGTTAACCGCCTCGAGTTTGCTTCGCTGCTTCATCTTCATTTCAAGGTTCTGTTGCTGAGCTTGCTTGTCCGTCTTACTGTCATTTGCTCTTGCACCGTCGGTGTTATTGCTAATCTGCTAAAGTATTCTATTTTAAGACTGTGCTTCGTGCTGGGCAGCATGGCCAGACCCTATATTACATTACACTACATACGCACGGTAGGACAAGCGCGCTGAGAGCAGAGCCTCTGCTCCATTGTTCCATGTCTGTCGTCGTTGATTAACCCCTGTTTCAAGTGTCTCGAGCACACATGTTTCAGCAATCACTCCGTTAGTAACCATTCAACTTGTATTTATATCTCACGTTGGTTGAATGACCTGTTCACACCCCGCATACCATGCGAGCAGCTTGAATCAGTGGACGTTCGTACGACGGACCTGATGATTAACCTCGTTTTCCAATACACTCTTGCTGCCTAGATTCCCAATCAGGCGTGGTGATACATCCGTCAGCTCAGGCGCTATGTCGTGCATGACATACTGGGTGACCAGCCTCGGAGCAAGCGAGCACGGGCCATGCCGCGCCAGTGATTCACTCAGTGCCAGTACACGGCCAGCAGCAACACCAGCAAATTTTTCTCGTGGCCTTTTCCGCATCCGGGGGTGAATGAATACTGCGACCAGTCAATAGTGAAGGTTCAAAAACAGCTCGAAAGATGGAATTTTGAGGGTATATTTCACGCTATAGGACTCGTTACGTGAGGAAGTAAACTAGATAGAGTGATAGACACTGGTCGTGTATACTGTATTTCATTAGTTTTTATCACAAAGGCTAGTCTTATAGCCAACATTTCGGACCCAAAATGACATTCATCTTCAACTGGAACTCAGTTCCAACTTGTGCCACTCGCGCGGGTTTTCCGCCCCTTTGGCGCCCATGCGCGTGGCTGCGGCCCACCTTCGCCCTACCAAGCCCTACATCGGACTCGTGTGCACGCGGCACCGCACACGCTACCCTGAGCAGCGCGGGCATACCACCCGTTAGGGCCCGGGAAACCTCCGATCTTGGACGCTTTTCAGGGTGAAATCTGGGTTCAAGGCCAGTTTTGGGGTGACTTTGGGAGCCGTTTTGGGTACTGCGTGGGGTTGCTATGGGAATGGAAACATGTATAAATACTAGATCTTGACTGAACGCATCGCTCACCAACACTGGATTCTGCTCTACACTACTCCCTTATCCTACGATGCTTGATTGTTCCACAACCGTTTTTTCGCTTCCAACCAAACCACGACGGACGTGTTTCTCGCGACGATCTGTATGTTCTCGACCTGCGACCACGCGCGCACTTGGTGTACTGACGAATTGACTTATACGCTACTTACACACATAACCACTTGACTGATCGACCCGCGTTTCCTCTCACGGAACCTACTATTCGACTTGGACTGGACACACGCGACACGACTTCGTCATGGCCAACTTGTGCCTCCGCGGCGTACCGACGCATGTCATGGCTTGTTCTGACCTCCATGTGTGACAAAATTATCTTATATGCGCATGATCTCGACGTCTGTGCGTGCGATCGACATGATCCTGACCTCTTGAACCACGACTACGTGACTGCTCTACTCGCATGAACCACTGTTGCAACTCCAGTGTACAGATAGTTTAGGATGGGCCAAGGACCACTTCCTGCCCCAATTATGAACCGCTTCCAGTATCGCGGTGGAAGTGACAGCGTGAAAGCAGCGGCCGTTTCAGTTCAAGGTTATCGACCTGAGATGGAGGACAAGCACACGATCGCATTCGACGTTCATGAAACCCACAAGAACGTTATGATCTTTGGTGTATACGATGGCCACGGTGGACACAGCGCAAGCGACTTCTTACAACATCACATTGTTCCAGCAATTCGTGCTCTCGAGAATCCCTTCGATGAGGATCAGATCAAGCGTGCACTACTTGAGTTAGATCAGAAGTTCTTAGGCACAAACTGTCCCGAGCCCGGCTCCACAGCATGTTTCGCCATTGCCAAGCGTTGTGAAGGTTCTAATAACGTACATTTCAAGATTGTCAACGTTGGTGATTCGCGTGCCATGGTCGTTCGTCCCGATGGTTCATGGGAAGCACTCAGCTTCGACCACAAGCCTCATACCGAGATCGAGGCCGCTCGCATTCAGAATGCTCACGGCTTCGTGCGAAACCAGCGTGTCGATGGTAACCTGGCCGTTTCACGTGCCTTCGGTGATGCACAGTACAAGTCGCGCACGGGTTCTCCTGAGGAGCACAAAGTGATTGCCGTCCCTGACTTCAAGGACTACGTCGCACGCCCTGGTGAAACCATCTTGATTTGCTGCGACGGAGTCTTCGAGTGCGCATCATGGCGCCGCGTCGCTGAGTTCCTGCAGACCCGCGTCTACGGTTTTGAGCCAGCCACCCCTCGCGTTGCCAGTGGTCTCCTGTCAAGGGGCGACGACATGCCCGAGGGTGAGGAGGAGGACAACGAGGATGAGCAGACTGAGGATCGTGAGCGCCCCGGTGCACCTGCAGATGCTATGGACCGCGCGCTTTCATTGGACCCCGCAGAGGTCGCTTGGGACCTTATCAAGGCCTCGATTGACACGGGCTCACGTGACAACCACACAGCAATTGTCGTCATTGTTGGTGATGGTTCGGACTACTTGAACCACTACCCCGCAGAAGAGTGGATTCCTGGTCCTTACCACAAGGATGCTGGCAATCCAACGTTCCAGCGAGCCTACGTTGCTGATTTGGAGATGAATGGTTATTCTCTGGAAGAGCAGATGGACAAAATTATCCAGTTCGAGCAAGCGAATGGCCTTCCTACATCCATTCCTACCAGCACGCAGCCGGCGGCCGCTGCCTCGTTCGACCAGGCCATCATCCGCCACATGCTGGAGCTCGCACACCAGCAGTAAACACATTACATAATCTGCGAAGCAGGTGAACTATATAGAAGGTTAGTTAACTTGTTCGTACCATTGCTATGTGTAACCACAGTTCCAAGCTTATCCATCCATCCACGCTGTCCTTTTTACTTCATAACCGCAGAGTTGCTGCACCCTATCATTCCATCACCTACTACCACAAAATTGGCACAAATTGTCGTCGTCGTTGTTGTTGAAAAAAAACGTGATCGCAGGAAAGAAAATGACTTTGATTGATTGATCGAGACGCTGCTACAACATGACACCGGATTGTATGTTGTATGGTGCTTTCGTCGAGTTGATTCTCGAAGTGAGTTTCTTCACTCCGCTTGAACCGAACCCAGTACATGTACACAATACATGTATGCAGAGATCAATATCAAGTCATTCGCAGTTTTTGATGTTTGTTGGAAACTCACCCAATTGAGACCCCGATTCTCTGGAGATCCTCTCGACGTGCTTCCCGGAACTTTCAGCCTCTCACCACTCTCCAAACCATCTTCGGTAGTCGCTGCGATATTTTTAAGTGCTCAACGCTAAACTAACCGATGCTTCTAATGTTCAGCGCGCAGTCTCGTGATCTTGTTGTTTGAACAGTTGGACCTTGTATATGACTTAGATAGTAGTCGTTTGGACATCCTGCTTGGACCGAGAAAACCAAAGTGCAGTGTGTTCAAATAGCCGGCTTGGTAATGTACACCGCAGAATTATTACCAGTTTGAGTGATTTCCGTTTGCTTCTCTTTGCTTCCGCTTCGTGTACATTCATTACATATGAATATGTAAGAATGTTCATTCTAGTACAAAAACACATCAGAAAAATTTCACAACTGATGATTATTGTATTTCATGTTGGTACTTGAAAGTTAGCAGAAGTTGGGCAATATCATGCGGGTGGTTTGGTTTGTGTGCTAATCTACATGGCGTTGGGATCTTCCTCCAATCGAGGTGGCTGCGGTTGTTGTGGCTTGGGTGAGGTTCGCGCGAAGAACTGAGCAAGTGTAGCTTGTTGTGGCGTTGCGGGCGAGCGTGATGGTGACTTGGTTGATTCCACACCACCGGAAGCAGCGGCAGTGGTTGGCATGGGGGTCGATGCTACTTCACTTGTTGGCGCTGAGGCTGGTTTTGAAGGTGATGCCCATGCTAATGAGGTGGGCTCCGAAGGCATTTTGGCTTCTGCTTGTGAAGTGCTGCTGCTTGACTGCTTCTTGCTTGTCTTCGGAGTTGACGCCTTGGAGCTGCTAGTTGCTTGAGACGCTCCGGTACCTTCGGCTTCTGTAGAAGTCGGTTCCGTAGCTGCGGTTTTGGTCTTGGGTGCCTTTCGAGGCGCCGCTTTCTTCTCAGACGTCTTCTTCTCTGTTGTAGACTCGGACGATGATGCAGCCATAGCGTCGTCGCTCTTTGCAGGCTCGGTTTGGGTGGCCGTTTCACCGCTAGTAGAATCTGTGGCAGGGGTTGATGGAGTGGTCGCAGAAGCAGGAGGTCTCTTTCGTTGCGGAGTCGACTTGGCGGTTGTGCCGCTCTTGCTTTCGTCTTTGGCCTTCTCGTCAGCCTTGGAACTACTCGACGTTCGGACTCGCTTCATAGCGCCTTCAGCTGCGGCATCTCCTTCACCTGACTTGGTTTCTGACTTGGGCTTAGTCGAACGGCTTGGGGATTTGCGAGGTTGGCCCAGCTTTTCAGTGCTCTGGTCATCTGTACTTTGACCAGACTGAGCAGATGATACTTGCGTCGCTTCGGGCTGTTGTTGTTGCTGCGGCTGCTGAGGGACAGGCTTCTCCCAAGTTCCAAAGAGCTGCGCTCGTATTTTCTTCACCTCTGCTTCAGACAGTGTCACTGTGGTTGATGTAAAGGGATCCTCAAACCAAACCTCCCCTGATGGCAAGCTACCGCTCTTGACTGAGATGACGCGTAATGCATCATCTGGGTTTGAACCAGATGGGTCCGCGAAAACACCACTCACATCCTGCTCTGGACCAAGCAATACACACTCAGTCGCGTTACCAGCGGTGCTAGATCCGGCTCCTGTTGCAGGAGCTGACCCCCCTGCTGCCGCTGCCGCGGCTTCAAGTTGTGCTTGCTGTTTGGCCTGTTGAGATCTGCTGTTCAGGAGTGCTGAATTTGCGGCTTGAATACGAGTTCTCCGATCCTTCATTTCCTCTTGGAACACAGCCAGTTCACTCGCGCTCAACCGCGGCCCTAGATCCTCTTCATCGAAGGATACAAACGACAGATAGCCATCCTGAGATGCAACCACAAGCCGAGTACCATCTTGAGTCCAGGCCGCGTCTGTAAGCGGGAGCATATGGAGATTTTCAAGCAATGCCAACGGCGTCCAAGTGCTGGAGTCGTAGACAACGATCGATCGGGTGGTGAGCACCGCACACAATTGCCTATATCCCAAACCGCACACACCGCGCTCAGTTGCGTGCGACGATGCGTCATCTGGATTGTTACCATGTTCAAGACTCCGACCCCGTGGGGCGAACACAGTAGGACAGAAGCGTACAGCGATCGCCGGTTCACCGCGAGGCATTGGCAGAACACAAAGGGGTTGGCGCAGAGTAGAGCGATGGTATACATAAGCGCAGGGTTGGGTGGGAATACTCTGGTTATTACTGTTACCGCTGTTGCTACCACTGTTGCCACCATCACCCTGACAACTCGCAGGCTTGGGGTATTGTCCAGCAGGGCATACGATGAATGAGCCATCAGGTGAAAAGGCAGGTCTGCGGAAGTACGTGGCTGAGGTTTCTCGGGCGAAGAGCTGGAAAGTAGATAGTGTCTGACCAGTGGTATCAGTGAAGACAGGAGCGTCAGCGGCGCTTGGAGCCTTGAGCAATGTTTCTCGGTCAACTAGTTCGTTGGACATTCTCCAGCTGAGGGATCCCTTGACTAAAGAAGCTCGCAATCGCAGCGGGTTTGTGCGCTGTCGGACCGAACGTGCCGCAGCAAGAACAGGATGCTGAATGGACTGGTAGAGACGCGCAGTTTGGTCACCCGACTGTGTGATAACGTACTGACCAAGCGGATCCCATGCTGTTCCTTGTCCCAGTTCCTCGTGATCCATCAGCGTCACTGCGAGTCTCATACCTGTGCCTGCACGGAATCCAACTGCAGTTGTGCGTGGGGTTCCATCTGCATTTTCTGAAGTGGCAGATTCACCCTCCTGCTTTGCTGTCATAGCACCTTCCCCTTCAGCTTGCTCCTGCGCTGCTGCTGCTGCTGCTGATGCCTGCGCTTGGTTCTTGTTAGAGCTCAGCGATATGGCTTCTGCTCCCCAAAGACTGAACTTGCCGTCGTGTGAGCCCGACATCAGGCCCGCACCGTCGTAGGACCATGCGAGGTCATACACGTCTGACTGCGATCTAAGGACCTGCGCGCGCCTCCATACCTCTAAACCAATGTTGAGATCCTCTGCGTCGTCACCGAACGCGACTTCGTTCTTGAGTGTCTCGGGACTCTCGTCGGTCAGTTTCCATAGGAAGATCTGGCTGTCATCTGAGCCGGACGCGAGAATGTTCGCTCCGGGGCAAAATCGAACGCTATTGACGTTGTTCGAGTGACCGATCAATTCCGAGATGAACTCAACCTGGGAACTCGCCTCGTAGGTTGCACCTGGTTTGACCCTCCAGATCTAGAGAAGCAGCAGAGTAGTTGGGCATGTACATGGGGTGAGTCGTGCGTGATGATCAGAGCCACTCCACCAAACCAAGTCACACATAATCCTGGGCGCGTGGCCGCCTCGTCAAGCATCCACAACCGGCGCTACGTACGCGAACACGACCGTCCTCGGCCGCTGTCGCAATGCGACCATATGCGTCAATGTCGACGGACAGAATTGGCAGCTGGCCGTGCCAGTTGATCATAGGGATTTCCACCTTCATCGAAGAAGGGCGCTAAGAGGTGGAGTTAGGGTGCCTTTGGCCACTCCTACGTCACCTATCCAGTACCGTGCGTGCGTTCTATTCTGCAATCTTGTCTGCTGCAGAAAATTGCGACGCGATCTGCTAGAAAAGAGATGAGTTGGGGGATACGGCGCAAGGAGATACAATAAGTCAGCTTGCTGTGCATAACTATTAGGTCCGGTCCGCAGACACACAGATGAATCGGGACAAATCCAGTCAACACATGTTCGTTGCAATTGGGCGGGAAAAGAGATCCCATCCACCCGGGGACGGTTTAACCGGGTCGGTCGCAACCAATTTTTCTGTGCCCGTAAACTTCAGCTCCAAATCCGTGAAGTGGAACATTACGCACTGCTTGTATATCTCACGAGTGATTGCGTGAGGTGACAAGGAAAACTGTAAAGCCGACTGCCGATAGCATTGCAACTTGTTCTAACCTGGTAGATACCCCTTCTTACCCTGAAAACCCCACTAGATTTCGATCCAACAGGATGAAGCGCGCCCTCCCCCCGCAGTTTAGCGAAGAGGCCGCGGAATCCACGGCTTCAACCAAGCGCGTGAGCATGGAAAGCGAGTATCTTGATGAGACCAGTTCGGATATCAATGTTATCACGGGCAAGCCGTACTCAGACCGCTTCTTCGAGATCTTGAAGGTGCGAAAGGGCCTCCCCGTCTACTCACAGCGACTCGAGTTCCGCGAGAAACTTAAAAACAATCAGGCGTTGGTGCTTGTCGGTGAGACGGGTTCAGGTAAGACTACACAGATTCCTCAGTTCTGCGTCTATGACGGCTACACCAATGGTGGACGCATGGTTGCGTGCACACAGCCTCGCCGTGTCGCCGCCATGTCCGTTGCGAAACGTGTGGCGGAGGAAATGGACGTCGAACTTGGTGACGAAGTCGGTTACACGATTCGTTTTGAGGATGTGTCTTCGCCGAAGACCAAGCTGAAGTACCTGACCGATGGTATGCTCTTGCGCGAGGCCATGCTGGACCCTATTCTGTCAAGGTACTCGGTTATCATTCTCGATGAGGCTCACGAACGCACCGTTGCAACCGACATTCTGATGGGTATCCTCAAGGGCATTATGGCCAAGCGTGACGATCTCAAGGTGGTGATCATGTCTGCCACACTTGATGCTGCCAAGTTCCAGAAATATTTCAACAACGCTCCACTGATGAAGGTGCCTGGTCGTCTCTTCCGTGTCGAGATCTTCTACACCCCCGAGCCCGAGAAGGATTACTTCGAGGCTGCAATTCGAACTGTGCTTCAGATTCACACTGTCGAACCAGAGGGTGACATCTTGCTCTTCCTGACGGGTGAACAGGAGATCGAAGATGCCGTGGCAAGGATCAAGAGTGATTGCGATCGACTGGGGCCTGACTTTGGTCCTGTCAATGTGGTTCCTCTGTATTCCACCCTTCCACCACAGTTACAAGCCAAGATTTTCGATCCTGCGCCTCCGCCGCGCAAGCCAGGAGGTCCTCCTGGCCGCAAGATCGTTGTCTCGACCAACATTGCGGAAACTTCGTTGACAATTGATGGTATCGTATATGTCGTTGACCCTGGATTCTGCAAGCAAAAGCTGTTCAATCCTCGTACACGTGTTGAGTCACTGCTTGTCACACCCATTTCACGAGCGTCTGCAGAGCAGCGCGCTGGTCGTGCCGGACGTACGCGACCAGGTAAGTGCTTCCGTCTGTACACTGCCAAGTCCTATCGTGAGGACCTCGTTGCACAGACTTATCCCGAAATTTTGCGCTCTAACCTGGCTTCGGTTGTGCTGCACCTCAAGACACTGAACATTGATAACCTCGTCACTTTTGACTATATCGATCCTCCTGTCCCCGAGACGTTGATGCGTGCCCTGGAGCAGCTCAACTACCTTGGTGCACTGGACGATGATGGTAACTTGACTCCAGTGGGTCGACTCATGGCAGAGTTCCCTCTGGACCCCCAGCTTAGCAAAATGCTCGTTGTCTCACCTAAGTATCGATGCAGCAGTGAGGCCTTGTCTATCGTTGCTATGCTCTCGGTGGCCCAAGTTTTCATTCGACCCGCAGACCAGCGTCAGCAGGCAGATGAGGCGAAGGACCGCTTTGCACACATTGATGGTGATCACTTGCAGCTGTTGAACGTCTTCGAGGCGTTCAAGCAGAATGGTGAGTCGGCTGACTGGTGCTGGAACAACTTCCTCCAACACCGAGTGCTCAAGTCTGCGGAGAATGTTCGCCAACAGCTCATCCGCATCATGAACAAGCATGGACTTGAGGTGACCTCCATGCCTCGCGAGAGCCCTGATTACTATCCTTCCATCCGACAGTGCCTGACGGAGGGTTTCTTCATGCAGGTTGCGCATCTTGAGCGTGGTGGCGATTACTTGACCGTCAAGGACAATCAGGTCGTATCGATTCACCCATCCACATGTCTCACGGATAGACCGGAGTGGATTGTGTATAACGAAGTCGTCCTGACAAACAAGCAATATGTACGTACCGTCACGGCAGTGAAGGGCGAGTGGCTCGTCAATATTGCACCCGAGTACTACGATCTGAGCAACTTCCCTGAGGGTTCGGCTCGCACACAACTCGAGCGATTGTTTGAGCGTAAGCGCTTCACGGAGAAGCGTAAGGATGGCAAGAAGTAAGTGATGATACACTACACAAAGTACTGCCTCGTATTCTCTCTACTAGTCGATTCGAGAGCGAGTTACTCACCTTTAAGCCCATTACTTCGAAGCATAGCACCAGAGAGCACTAGCCTCAACGCCACCCCACAACCATACCCTGGTTGGTAGAATACAAACTGTCATGTACTTTAGTGTGTAGCAGGTATAAGCATAGACCTCCTCGACGTGTAATGGCTGTATGTAGTGCTGTAGGGACTGGACGATCTGTGTCACCCACCACATAGAGACCAGAGACCTCCCAGCCCGAGAACAATCGCCCGTCCCGCTTGCCTCACCCAGTCAGTCTCAATTTCTGGTGGAGATTAGTGATCGCAAACCGAAACTTCTGGCGGGTGTATCGCACGAGGCGACAGGCCACACGCGGAGAGAGCCACACTAGCAGATATATCCCTCGCATTACTTCCTGTGCATTAACTTCTCACCCGCGTCACGAAGAGTATGCTCGCCAAATTGAGAGGCGCTGCCCAGCGAGCGGTTTTGCGCGCACCAACGATACCAGATATCCCGCTGGGAGGCCACGACGGCGGAGTGCATGCACGTGTAGTCAGAGCTTTGCACAGGCGCGCCCTCACCACACCCATTGCCACTCCTACGAGCAGCAGTGGCACGACCACCACCCCGACATTCACTGGCATCACAACACGAAGGATTGTCGCTTCGACCCTGGGTGGGCTGGGATATGCGGCGTGTGTCACAAACGCGTCCACAACCACAACTACAACCACAACAGCAGCGTCATCAGCCGCACCAACGCGAGCCGCCTCGACCAGTCCGGCTGCCGTGTGCCACATTCACACACATATCCATCCTCAGCATGCCAGGGGTCAGGAGGAAGATGACCCTCTGGCAGACCTTGCACGCAGACTAGAGCGATTCATGACAACATCCGCGGCCGCGACAGCGACTTCAACATCTGCGTCTGGGAAAGAGCGGACGCAGGAACTCAATACTGTCGATCCTAATGCACTTCGCATCCTTCGCGGAGACGATGGTCAGGTCAAGGCTGTTTACTACAAAGGAGTACCCATCCACAAGTTGTCCAAGTCGTCGGACCCAAGCAAGCAGAGAGTTGTACTGCTAGCGTGTGGGTCGTTTTCACCCGTCACCAACTTTCATCTTTATATGATGGAGATGACGCGTGATCATCTCACCCTGCATCATCCTGAAATTGATGTGATCGGTGGGATCATCTCTCCCGTTCACGACACATACGGGAAGAGCTCGCTCAAGGGCGTTGGGGCAGAGCGCAGAGTTCGAATGCTTGAGCTCGCAACGGATCCAAGTGATTGGGTTGCTGTTTCGCCCTGGGAGGCGATGGAGGCTTCCCGGTGGACGCCTACGCGTGAGGTTATGGAACACATCCGAGATGCTCTGCGAGAAGCGTCAAAGTTGGTAGAGGGTGAGGCAGGAAGTGCAGGAAGCCCGATCCAAGTCAAGCTATTGATCGGCGCAGATGTCTTTGACACTATGTCCGATCCAAGGATCTGGAAGCCATCCGATGTGGAGACGATTCTAGGGGACTTTGGAGTGATCGTCACCCAGCGAGCAGGTAACAATATCAAGGCAACCTTTGAAAAGGCACCCGCACTGAAGAAGTACGAGTCAAATGTCCTCGTTTCACCAATGGTCGTTGAGAACAACATCTCGTCCAGTGTCGTACGATCGCTCTTAGCTCAGGGTCGAAGCGTTAAACACTTGATTCCTGACAATGTGGCGGAGTACATCCGAACACAGAACTTGTACAATGCTGCTAGTGAACTGAAATATCACGACCGACCTCGTATGTTCGATGTAGCACGACTTTCGAAGCTTTAAAGCGTCCATGTCACCATACCAATGTGGCATAGCAATTTACATCGCAGTAACATTAACAAGGTTCATTACTGAATGGTTTATTTGGATTAACATACAATAATACGCAGCGCAGCTGCGATTTTTTACACCATTGCATCAGATCATTCACAACTGAGTTGCTACAGTGAAGTGGGTTACATTGGGTGCATGATAAATCGCGGCTTCGAGAACTGCCGCAGCTCTGCGCGCAAATGTCAGGTGCTGTTCCAGCTCGATATAGGTCGGGTCTGTTGCGATTGCTTGGAGGATCTGTTCTGGTGTAAGATTGTGCTCCGAATCCGTTACGTGTCCCGCAATGCCGCTTGCGTCACCACCAACGACAGCGCTGGGATGAGGGACATGTATCGTGGCTATCGAGCTCGTGACCGTTGACTGAGCGCCTGCTACATCCTCGTTCTGCCCTGCCGCATCGTTTGCTTCTCCGAACGTGAATAGAACGTCAGCCGTCGCGGGCTGGGCGGTCAGCGATTCAAGCTGGTGAATCTGGCGAGACATTAGTAAGGTGCGGGCATATGCTGCGGCCTTGGCCAAGAGGGGGGTAGCTGTGGGCGCATGGAGAAGAGTAGTAATGTGAGCTTCAGCATTAATATAGGCCGCCTCCGCTGCTCGGACGATCGATACAGGCAGGAGAGGACGTGGGCTCGTTCGCAATCTGATTCCAAAGTTGACCAGTTTCTCTGCAGCCTTCATGAGATCTTGCGTCATGGCAACATGATCATTATGGTGCGCATTCGTCTTCGTCTGGTACTCATCGATATCGAAGATGATTGTAACCGCCTGAGACGTACCACTCAGCAGATAACCATTAGCAGGTTCGATCGAAAGGTGAGCAAATGCTGCCAAGAGGGAAGTTGCCTCAGCACTCTCCCAAGCGGCGGCAGCCGGGATCAATTCCGTAACATGCGGTTCTACCGAGGCCAAGCCAGAGACCCACTGGTCCGATTCTTCTGATGGACCCGCAACATCTGGTCCTGCCTTCGTGGCCGAAGGCGTACGAATTGCTCCTCTTTCTCCTTTCGTAAAGCTATTTCCGAACCGAGTTCGCATGTCAGCTGTCAGCTGCTGTTCGTTTCGACCCCGGAGCACGGAGCTCACTGGCAAACCACTCGCCGTGGTGAACTCAAAGAACACACCGGCAGGTGCAGGCGCACTAACATTGACCGGAGTCAAACTCATCGCATCACCACCAAGCGCAGCTGCGGCCTTAACTGACAACTTTGACTGTCCAGGTACGCGCCCTTTGATCTGCACTTGTGATGGTAAAGCAGAAACTTGGGAGGGTGCGGTTTGCGACTGGTTACTGCCGGACATAGCCGTCGTCGCAGTAGCACTACCAGCGCTTGTCGGTGTGTTGAGCGACGAGCGAGGCTGATTTGGATTGCCACGGATTGGCGAGCTTGGAGGGACACTAAGAGAAACTGCGAGCGGAGGATGCGACATTGGAACGAGTGTTTCCGATTGAGGATGCTCAACACCGTATGCAAGCAGTAGTGCTCTTGCGGCCTGTACATTGGCTGATGACATCTCGGCATCAAGTAGGGCCATGTATGCCATTGGATCCGCATTCGAAAGACGGGCTCTATTGACCGCCTCGACTGAGTTCTGGGCTTGATTCTGAACATACTGCAACTGCGAGCGAATCTGAGCCCTGAGGACCGCGATGTCCACCGGTTTTAGATGAGTCTTGCATTGAGCTATAGATTGAGAGCGGGAGTCGAGGGGAATGAGAGCATTTTGCTGCTTGGCAGCGATGTACGCACGACATGCGGCGATTTCTGTGAGACAACTTGAGACCGAGCGCTCGATCGCTCTTAGATCTGCGAGCAAGTGTTTGACGACATCTGGATGGAAGTCAAGGTTTGCAATCTCGGATGACTTCGTAAGTTGGCTGAATTGATCGTAGTTCGACAACCGATTGATAGCTCGAAGCCGCGCCAACGCATTTGATCTCAGCTTCGCAACAGACCTCTCAGCGTATTCTAAATCACTAAGGAGCTGTTGGGGTGAGGGTGTTTTCGCGGAACCAGGAGATAACGTGCTCGTGGTAGGCGATGACGTAGTAGCAATGTGCTCGAGCGCCTGAGCAAGTCTTGGGCCATGCGCAGATGTGTTGTGCTGCCAGGATTCATTACATACTGCAGTCGTAGTTGCCATCAGGCTTGTAACACTTTGAGCTGCAGGCTCTACGAGCGTACGTTTTGCCTCGAAATGAACCCCTATGCGGCGAAGCGCTTCTTCCACCTCGGTGGTATCAAGTAGTGACCAAGTAGACGGTCGTTTGCTTGCAACCATGGCCTGGTGGTTCGCACATAGCGCACTCAAAGCATTCCAAGCGACAAGTGGCGGATCTTGCTGGATGCCCAAACTGCCAAAGGCCTGTGATACCTCTTCCTCTAATCGGGCAGCTTCTCCAACCTGAGACAACGTACCAGGTGCCGCGAGAATTATTTGTTGCATGTAAACCTGAGGCGCACGCCACTTCTGGTCTAGAGGTTGCCTGTTTCTAGCCACAAATTCCGCTGCAGGACTTGTCAAGGTGGGTGGTTTCGCCATATAGAGCGCTGCCAAAAGGGCGACGAGACTAGGTAATGGAAGGTCTGCGAACGGAGTATCGGTAGCCATTGACAGAGCTAGGGCATCAATTGCCCTGGCGAGGAATTCACACAGGGCTAACAGTGCTGGATTTGCTGTTTCAACAGAAGAAGCCGCTGCGACGGCTGCGGCCTGCGCAGTTGTCATCGCAACATACGCGTTTTGCTTAGCTTCGGCCAAATTTACCGTTTGAACATTATTGGGAGCACTCCGGTCTGATTGTTGGTTGCTCTGCTGCTGGCTGAAGGATCCCATCAATCCCCTACGCTCATTGAGTGGTTGCTGGCGACCTGTGGAGGTTCCAGTACTGTTACGAGGCGGAGTGGGAGTTGCCTCACCTGTGGTATTAGCGCCAGCATTGGACAGATCATTTACGAGTGACTCGTATGCAACGGAAGCAGCAAGCGCGGCTGCCTCGGCTTTGTCCACGGCGGCAGCGGCTTCAAAGATGTGCTCGTGGCGGCTCAGTAGTTGCTTGCATAAATCCGCGACACAAGGAGGCATGAAGGGACGTAGATACTTTAGCAATTCAAGCGTGAAGTGTGCCATAGACCGTGAACTCGCAAGTAATTTCTGAACGTCGATATCAGCATCAGCGACCTCGTCCTTAGTGTCGCTTGACTCCCCTCCAGTGCCAACCGGGACGCGGTTCAACAGCAGACAAACAAGCATGCAACATGTCAGCGCAGGTACAACGGGTTTGAGAAGAACCTCAAGAAGTGTATCTGCATCTGCTGTGGAGGGCAGCTGCGTTTTACGACAAGCGTAGTGTGGCAGAGACCGTACTGCTCGTGCCAGGGCACTACGCAGGCCGAGCTCGGCATGATTCTCAGCGAGGTGTCCCTTGAGGAACGCGTCGCCTCTTTGCGATGCATTCGTTGGCGTGGCGGTACCAGGTGCTCCAGAGGACAGAGAACTACCGGCACTCACAGCAGTATTGGACTGGCCTAAGGAATTGTGCTGAGGCTGCTGAGCTCCAGGAGAAGAAAGGGCAACAATGAGTTGCGCGAGAACGGCAGGTACTTGGTTCAGACCCGGAACCAGCTGAACAGGATCGTTTTGCTGGCTCTGGGGTTCAACAGTGACAGTATTCGCGAGCGTCGAGAACGCCGACGGAACCAGAGAGGTCGCTACCTTACCAACCTCAGACTTGAAGATCTTGCTCATCATATGCCCTGGCAGGAGTGAAGCCAATGTGCCCAAGTTGGACTTGTAAAGATGTCGCTGAATCTCCTTTCGAGACTCAGTGTCCTCAGGGTCAACTCCTGGAGCTGGTTCGGTCTCGAGTGATTTGCCTGCTAGGAGTTCCTCTCCTGCTGCTGCGACCACCACTGCGAGGCCTGAATCAGGCACAAGCGTACGCGCAGTCGCAACCGCACGCGCGGTTGCTTGCTCAGCCTCGAGCTTCTCCTGAAGAAGCGCGTCGCTGGGCTCGGGCTCATTTGATTTGCCTCCTATGTCTGAGTTGCGCAAAAGATAGATAGATGAGGCACATACTGATCGCTGTCGAGCCTTTGCACCACAGCCAAGCAAATCAACGATTGTTGTTGGAACTTGCTGATCCTGCTCGGGACTTGATGTCTCCAAGTTTGAAGTTGAGGAACAGACCTGGTAGGGGTCTGTTAACTGCATTAAGGTCTCCTGCCGCATATCAGACACATCATTCGCAAGGCCAGGTCCGAACCAATTCGAATTGCTCGCGTCTGCAGAGCTTGAAATAACTGTATCGCTCACTCGTAGTGCTCGGTCGCCAGAGGTTTTCGGGCGGGGTGTCGTTGGGCTGAGATTGAGAGGCAACATAAAGGGATCTTGTGTTGAAACCTCCGAATCCTGTGTGCTTGATGCACCGCCGACGACGTTTACCTTCGCAGGAAGTCCGAACAGACTCTCAAGTTCGGAGTCTCCAGGGGTCCATGACTCCGTACAGGTTCTCGCGACCACGTACGATACAGAAGGAAGTAACGTAGTGGCAACTTTGGCTGTCTTAAGACCGCGCCTCTCTGCAACTGCTTCCAAAGACGCGTCATGTCCAAGCCATGACGCCAAGGGGTTCTTGCAGGCTGGTTTAAACGCTGCGTCGAGATCGAGCGAACAAGATGGGTTAACATCTGGCTCGTCAATCGCTGCGCGAACTTCACCCTTGAGAGCACGCTTTGGAGCAGACGAATTCTCCTCGTCTTCCCCTTCTGATAGAATTGCATCGATGTCTGCTTCATCAACGGACGTCGAAGAACGATCCGACTCGAATCCACTTGCCATCATATCAACCGGGCGGGCGCTCAACAAAACTTGCTTTGCAAGCGCGACGTCCGAGTCGGATTCATCCGAGTCAGAATCAGGTGACTCAGAGCTACTGTCGTCTTCGCGAAGTGATCCTTTCCGAGAGGAAAGCGAGACACGATGGCTCAGTGCATCAGGTAAGAGGAAGGCATAGTCTTCGTCGGCTTCCTGCTCTCTCGTCAACATTTGTTCAACTTTCGCGGGGTCTGCTGAGGCGAATCCTATACTAATCAGTCGCTTTGGTTCGGGACGGCTCTGACCGTGGTTGTCATATCCTGCGACCTCTTCAGCTTCATCAGCGCTGCATTCGTTATCCGTGTCGCTGGTAATCGTGTCGTCAGTGTATCGCGGAACCAACCCATCCGCGACATCACACTGGTCCAGCTCCAGGCCAAGGTCCTCGGAAACACTATCTACGTAGTCTCTCTTGGTGTGCAGCGGAATTTCGGATCCTTGGGAGTCTTGCGCACCTGGTGCCATTTCTTGAATTTGAGAGAGGGACAGCAGTCTCGTTGCAACGCTGCGCTCCTGGTAGTTGATATGATGACTGTACGCACCAAAGACATTTTGTAGTGTTAAACCTTCACATTCGTCGTGGGATCCAGTCGTTACTAGGGCATTGGGGTATTTCCGTTCCATATCGTCAACAAGTCTGTGAATCGATTCTTCGTGCGTCAGGGTTTGACCAATGGCTTGATCCTTTACAGCGCGTGATCTATCAACAGAACCGATATCGGCACGCGAAATACGAGCATCCACAGGATACACCCCTTCGAAGAGGATACCGGGCAATGAACCAAATGTGGCATCCTTTGGGAGTTCTTCGGGAGCATCGCCAAGTTCATCGAGCGGACTTGGTGATCTTCGCTCCTGCGTAGCTGCTACTACTGTTACAGCCGGAGGCGACAACCTTGGTCCCGTAGATTCAATTTGAGGAGTTGCGTGCGAGGACTCTCGATGCACAACCGACTGTGCAGTGCTGCGAGGCGAGCTAGGGGGAGATGTTACAACAGCGTGGGATATTCCAGCTGACGCTGATGATGATGGTCCATGTCTATGGACTCCAGAGGAGGGCCGGCTCTGAGCAGCTCCAATTCTTGGCGATGGAGAGAGCGACTCCAGTGGCTGCAATTGAACGGTCTCTTGAGCAAGTGCTTGGTATTGCTTAACAACTCGATGAGCATATTGAAGCACCTTATCACGTTGCTGCTTGAGTTTTCCGACTTCGCTCTTCTGAGATTCCAGTAAATCTTTGACGCAGGCTGCTAGGCGGCCGAGTCCGAGCCCACGAGCTGATAACAAGCCCTTATGGTTACCTGTGCGCATTTCGTGATAAGCTTTGATCGTGAGCTTGCGAATGATCCTGGTGAACACATCGCTGGATCGTGAGCTGGCAGATTGCTTTGGTCGGGATCTGGTAGATGAGTGTGACAATGAACCAGGTGATTTGGCATTGGCCCTATGATTAAGCACGGCGTATTCGCTCAGTCCGAGCTTCGGTGACCCAGACTCCATGCGGCGTTCTTCCATCAACGCTCGCTCAGCTCGACGGACGGCTGCATTGAGAGCGCGTGCACGTGATGCCTGCAATATGGTCGGTGCGACTAGGCCTGGAGAAAGATTGATGTCTACAATCGCAGCATCGAGGCGTCCAGCTACTACTTGTCCTTCAATGTCCTTTTTCGCGGTTCTACAAGGTGAGTGCGGGAGCGTAAGGAGCGACGCCGCACCGAGACCAGCAGACATATCGTGTGCGCGTCCGTGCACCACAACTGTTACACCTCCGACCTCAAGGACACGCAAGTAAGGCCCAGGAGAAAGCGGCTCAAAGCTACACCAGATAACCGATGTTGAAAGCGGGGGAATGACAGTCTTGGATGGGTTGATTTTGATTGCTGCATGCAAAGGGTGTATATTCGCCAACGTCTTCACGGAGGATCCAGCGGCTTGTCGCAATGCTGCGTACTGTGGGTCTTCGATCATGTCATGGTTGGGCCCTGAAACAAATGCCAAGGCCTTAGCAGAGAATCGCATGGTAAGCTTTGGGGATGCATTTCGAATAAGTACAGGTACATTAGCCTGGGTCCCGACAAGTACATCTCCCAGGAAAACAACAAGAGGGGGAGAGGAGGCTGCGTAGGCGTCATACCTGATTCCTTGGCTATGACTTCCATCAGTCGTTCCAATCTGAATATCGGTGCCTGGAATAGTCCACCGAGGGAGTGAGGCGATATACCTACTGATGCGTGTTCGGCGTCGCGCTAGGGCATCCAGCTCTTTAGTCAAGCGCAGGGCAACGCCTTGGGCAATTGACATGCAAAGTACGCTGGCCACAGATCTTTCAACCAGTTTGGCGTATGCCTCGCTGCCAAGTTGGCCAGCAATGCTTTCAAGCCGGGAATCATTGAACAATGCCAGCTGTTGGGAAAGTGTGTCGTCAGCCACAATCTTCTGGGTCGGGAATCCATCAGATACCGTTGTTAGGGTAGAGCTCGAATCAGCATCAATCACGTAGCCAAGCTCCGTCATACATGCCGAAATCCGAGGGAAATAGCTGGTAGTTAGGGCACGAATATTATTGGCCGGTAGACTGTCAAGCGCGAAGTCCGAAAGCGGAATGCTCAGATGATTTGATCCGCTGGCTCCATCCCCAGCAACTGGCAAGTCCTGATTAGCGCAAGCCTCAAGGCCCAACGAGACTGCTAGGGGAGAGCGATATCGAAGAGCTACAGCTTCACTGATCGCATTCCAGAGCTCTGGTAAGGATGTCAGGAGTCCATCTGATACCGCAGCGAAATCATCAGGAGTCACTTCTGACACATCAGATCCGGATGTGATTCCCAATCGAGAAATCAGCGAGGTTGCGACGGGCAGGGTTAGTTGTAGAACCACAGCCATGATTCTGCTAATCGCGGCTGCATTTGCGGGCCCCACTTCATCGAGTGGTAGTCCTAGCGCTTTCAGCTCGTTAGATGCAAATTGCACAAGCAATGTGGAAAATGATGCAGGCGCTTCGGTCACATCAGTTGGTGATTGCACGCCATCAACAGAAGAATTTTGTAGTCGTGTATAACTTACTGACTTTCGACCACTCACTGTGCTAGTCTTTCTCTGGTGAGTCACCGCAAGAGGGGACGATTCCGCCGCGAACTGAGATTCGGCGAGTAGCATCTCAAAAAGTGATGCTGATTTCTTCTCAAGTGCGTGAGATTCATCATGCGACGAAAGACTGGCAAGCGCAACTCTTGGTAGTCGATTAATTGGTGAACTGAGTTTCGACCGAAGCTTCAGAATGGTATTCAAGAACCCAGCTAGACCATACCTCAGAGACTTGCCATAACCTGAGGTCTTGAGCACATCTCCCAGAGCAGACACCGCCGTCTGAAGTACAGCAAATTGGTAGTGCTGTTGCTGTCTCAGAGGCCGTTGCTGCTGAATCGCAAGTGTGACAGGTCGAGGAACATTCCCAACTGCAACCGAAATGCTCGGTCGGACGAGAGTTGCAGCAAGGCTGACCGATGTTGTCACCAATGCAGGCGCGACCTGCGGGTTGTGTCCATCTGCTTGTGTTCCTGACGCAAAGAAAGTATGAATCAGCAACGCATCCAGCTTGCGTGGATCAGACACCTCCCCATCATCCTCTTCAGAAAGACCACTTGATTCCGCTGGCTGGCCAAGCGATGACGAAATAACTCCATGCAAAAAGGGCAGACAGGTACCTTCATGAGACTCAGTATCTGCACCCTTGGTTGCAGGTGCGACTCGCTTGTGGTGCGCTTTTGAGGGATCAAATATAATTGTTAGCGAACACTGCTCACCAGGGCCGAGGGAGACTACGGGGGAGTCCACATAGAACCCATAGGAAATAACAGGGCTTCGATAACGCGTATGCTGGCGGTCCTGCCACTTGGGCGCGGACACAATCTCCACGTGGGTTCTATCTCCAACCTTGCGGATCAACTTCAGAGAGAACAGGAAGCGCACATGGTTCTGTGACATGTTGCGGAGTTGGATGGTGCGACGAACTGGAATTCTGGATGAGATGGCATGTGTTCCAAAGTTGAGGGCCCTCGGTACGACAAAGACCGGAGGCGTAACGGTTGTTGTCGTGATCGTGAGAACCGCCTGCGCCGTCTTCTCAGCTTTGTTGTGAATAGTCATCGCGAAACCAGACGAAGGGTGGGTTGCCGATGTTACTGCTGGAGAAATCGTGCGAATCGAACACTTGACAGCATGTGTAGCAATTCTGAACCATGTGCTTTGAGATTCTGATCCAGTCATGCTCGCGAAATGATACTGGGACGGGGGTAACGAGATAGGCCAGCTTGGCCAACTATTCCTGTCTGCGTGCCGATCTCGAGCTAAGAGGTGACGTCCCGAAGCCTGGTTTGACTCCGGATGGGTCAAGCCAAAACGCCCGCGCGCGAATAGGATTGGGGAAAAGGTGCATTCAACTCTTACTGTCTGACCCGGTGAAATAATGCCTTCTGACGGGCTGAATGTCAAGAATGGCGCGAGTAAACGCTGCTGCGCCGTTCGCGATAGTTCACTGATTGGGACAATCCCTTCGTCCGTTTCGGCATCAAAACTGCTGCCCAACCAGTCTCCGGGATGAAGAGTTTCGACCGCATCGTTCAATCGACTTGTGGGTCGAGCGAGGTTCACAGGAGAGTCCAGAACAGGATGCTTCACATCAGTCGTTTGCGCTGCTTCGATATTCACCCGTAGACCACGATCCACGAATTCATTCGCTGCACTAGTCTGAGCCATCACTCCATCAGTTCTTGAAGTACACTGTGCTTGTCCCGGTTTCTGTGATTGAGAACGATGCTGGCTGCTTGTGAGTTGTGCCTGTTCTGTCATATCCTGAACAAAACATGGCACACACAGACGTCGCACAACATCTCGCGCTGATGTGACTAGCGACTTGTTACGCCAGGATTCAATTTCCTGATGGCTGCGCTTCACTCTTGAAGAACGTGCCGTCGAGTCGCGTGCGCGACGGCCGAAGAACGAGAGCCTGCTGCTACTCGGGCTCAACCTGCTTGTGCTAAACGTTGATTCTGACCTCACACTGCTCGAGGGTGAATTACTATCTCCACTCTCCAAGTCTATATGCGATCTTAGGCACTTTCCTTGGTACTCCTCATCAGAATTGGTTTTTAAATAGGTTACTGTTCTGCTTAGCACCTTCGGCAGGGCAGCGACTTTGTCAGTCTCCACTGAAGTTGTGACACATTCCTCAGAGACCTGCCCGATCATTTCTTCTAGAAGACCTAACTTGAAAGCCAACGAGACATCTGGGTTACAGTTGCGGAGTTCAATCGGGAAGGTTACACTGTCACCATCTGCGATGGCAGGCAAGCGAACTGATGATGAAAATGCGGCTGAGTCTCTGCGATGCAAGGATGAGTCATCCTCTTGGTCGTGCTGTGACAAGTACGGGATCGTAGGTTTGACTGCAGGCAATATCCGCATCGACAGACCTAGTTGCGATGGGAAAATGTCAACACCTCGTCCAGCGCACAGAACTGTAGCTGACGTGCCATCCTCACGCATGAATCTGATTGGAACCTCGAAGGGACGATCACCTTGCAGAGGGCTAGCTGCAATATGTACGACAGCCCATGTATGCGGACGTAGCGAGATCACAGCGCCACTGACTGCTTGGCAGAGCGAAATCATATCTAGTAAGTCTCTCTTCACATCCGAATCCTTGTTCACTTCAGCCCTGGTTAAGGCTGCGTTGATGTTCGCAGGCACTGGCAATGGAAGTGTGAGTCCGTTCGTGCTCGCGCTGATTACTGCTGCCGATGTACGTGACAAGGGTGGTACCTCAACTACAAGCTCGTGATATAAAGGCGACGGATTCGACACAATGACTGCCACTGATGCAGTTTGGCCAAGGGGAATATCTCCAAATTGGATGCCTAGCATTTTGCTATCATCTTGGGACCACATAGGAGCACCCTGAGACAGTGTAGCGTTCGCGCGAGCAGAGATCTTGGGTTGATCCGCTGCTAATGCCACGCCCGATTGCCTGCCCGCCAGCGTGTATCGTGGGTCTGCAAGGGCAAGTGATATCTCTCCGTCACAGATGAAACCTGTTAACGTGAGTTTCATCGGTAGCGTTTGGATTTCAGGACTCGATAGTGTCAAGTCGAACTTGAAGTAGTCCTGAGGATCTACATCGAGCGGAATTGCATTTAATAGTGCCGGAGGAATGACCGCATCAGGACGACTTCTTCTGGTGCTGTGTTGTCGAATCACGGCCCGCAGTGCACTGGTCGGAGCGAACGTGACTCCCACTTCAGCGTATGTTCCAGCCCTCACAAATGCAACGCTAGGATTCACCGTTAGGCAATCCTGCAGTGTTGTTGGTACTGATGCAGTGACTCGAGCTGCCGTCGTTGACGCGTTAAAGATCCTGAAAAACTGTCGATACACACTTCCAGTACCGCACATCTCAAAATTAAGAGTCGAGTGACTGAGCGACAAAGGTGGAGAAGTGGCCTCTCCTAACAGATCAAGCTCAAATGTGTTAGGTGTCGTCCAGTAGAAGGCCTCCGGTAAATCCAGCTCTGGTTGGAGGATATCCGCGCCTGGCTCGACACGTGGTACAAGCGACTTGGTGTAGCTATCAAATCGATCGCCTCCCTGGCTACTCTCGTGCGACCCCGATATTGTACTAGCCAGGCTCGAACCATGGGGACGGACAAAAGATGCACTAATATGTAGTGTGCTGGCATGGGTTCCCTCGGTTTGCGGGTGAAACTCGATAGGGAGGTGGCATTTAGACCCTGGTTCCACGACGAGGTGGCGCGGGACCTTGAACGGGGTCAAGGCTGATTTCCCTCCACTGCCAAGATATTCTGGTGATGGGGAGTCAACATCGGCTTCTCCTTCGTTTGCGATTGTACACGTAAGCTTGATAGGAATAGCGCCTTGATTTGTGAATTCCAACGTGGTTACCGAACTCTCGCCCATGACACAGCGGCCAACCGTTAAGTCGAAATATGCGATTCTGGGGACAAAGCTTCGGAGTGCCTGGGGGACTAGACGCTCAATGTAGTACTGTTGCGGGTTGGCCAACTTTAGCTGTGCTGTTCCCACTGACTGCTCAGGCGGGAACAAGAGATCCGATTCGTCCTTCTTCTCAGCCATGGGCTTGGTATTGCTGAACGGTATGCTCGAACTCGTAGCTGACATCTGCGTAGGTGTGTCTCGATGTTCACTTACCGTTGATAGCAGCCTCACTGACATCTCAGCACGTTTGGCGCGGATCTTGACCCTAAGATAGAAGACACCTCCATGTTCGGCCAAAAATGGCAGCTCACAATCCATGTCGCGAAGCGGAACGCGCAGCCCGGCCAGTTGATCCACAAGCTTGGATGTGATTGAGGACTCAGGATCAGTCACATCAGAAGTACTCTTGTAGTTCAGGCCTGAGTGAACGAGGTTCGCTATGCGAGCTGCGTCAGCAACGTCTGCTTCTGTAATTGCGTGCGGTGTGAAGATCAATTTGAACTTGGTGGACACGCCCGCTCCGAGTCGCCCTGCTGGGACCATGCGAATCTGGAAAATATCCGCATATTCGGACGGAATGGGCAGGGGTCTCAACGCATTTGATCGGTTTGAGACATTGACCGCTTTCAGTTCCAGCTCATACACGGCTCCTGGTGAGTAGTTCAGGAACTCAGCAACAGGAGGGTCGAATGTGAACGGCGGGGGTGACTGTCCTCCTTGTTGAGAACTTCCTGACGCACTAGGCGGTTGGAAATAGGCACCGGCAAAGAGTGCCTTGTTCCTTTCGTTGACTACAGCTTTCAGTTTCTCAGCACGCTCAGCGGCGTCGTGAGCGTTTTTAGGCCCATAGATAGATTTCAGTCGATCAGCCTCCTTACGCAACGCCGCCTGTGCTTCATCTGACAAATAGTCTCCGCTCGACGAGATCTGTGGGGTTGCTTGGTTGTGGTTCGATGTTGCTAAATCTAGGGCATTCGCCACAAAGTTCTGAGCAGCAAAATTACAAGTTGTAGGGAGGTCTCTCGGACTCGGTCGCTCAGTCGAGGTTCCGTGTAACACAGCGCTGGTGACTGAATCATGTGCGGCAACACGCGCTTGCTCCGCTCTGTCAATTGTGGCACGGATCGCGGCAGACGCAAGATGTGTTGTTGGGAAATTGTGAATGTTCGTTTGAAGTGTCTCGAGTTCGAGTTGTGTCTCAAATGGGTAGGTCGAGCGATGTGGATTCTCGAGTACTGAGGGTCCAGCCCTGCGCATGTAGCGAGTGAGCTCTTGCTCCTTCTCTTCCTGCTGCTTCTTCGCCTTGGCTGCCTTCTCGAATTCCTTTCGGACGCGAGCAATGATCTCCTGTTCACGCTTCAGAACACGGTCTTGAAGATTCTCCTGCCACGCTCGCGTTGCTTCCACAATATCGAGGATGCCAAAGACAGCATCAGGATTACCTCCTTCGAGCTCAATCATACGCCTTTCCGCTCCCCTGCTCGCCTCGACCTCTCGCTGCTCGGCCTTTCGCCGCTCAGTCTTCTCAGCGTCTCGCATCTTGATCGTATTGATCGAGTGGGTAAGCTGCTTAAGCGCCGCGTCGCGTTTGTGAACTTCTTCTGTAAGTTCTCGCTCACTGGTTTGCTTTACCTTCGGGATCGCCCTAGCTGTGCTGGTGGCCGTTCGTTTGTCCAAGGATTGAGCTGCTCCCAAGGTCGCGTCCTGTGTTCCCTTCACTGGACCTAGTGCAGTTGACAGCGTCCGCGACTTGATCGTACGAGCAAGCGACGTGTCAGGCTCGGCGGCCCTTCTACTTGGCCGCAGTGCGCTCGGTCGAGCCGGTAGCGTCGCGCCCAGGTTGGGCGCATCGGTTACGTGCTTTCGATGGTTTCCGCCCTCCATGTGCGACATATGTTTGTGGCGACAGACGCCTATCGGGGGTCAAATCCAGTCACACTCTTCTTGATGAATGGTATGCGCGTGGAAAGTTCGGGCGTAACCTATAGTAATCCAGCAAACGGGGAGTCCCAAGACACTTTGAAGAGTTGGAAATCGCTAGCCGGTACATTTTGTAGTTATTACGTGGTATTCAATAACGCCACGCGGATATACTTGATGCATTATAATTTAGGGATGAACAAAATAACTTAATATCATGTTTAATCAGCACAACTACACGCAGGTCGCTCCCGTCTTGCAACCGTACACTGCCCGAATTCAAACTGTTCCGACCTGGCCCGAGCCAAAAACGGCTGTGAACTGGGCGAATGGGGGCTGATTGAGGCAGCGGTCCATTTAGTGCGGGACAATTCCAGGCGTAAGCCACAGTACAGCAGGCACTGATGACTATTTGCATGATTCTCACAGATGCCTAGTCCAATACAACATATATTCTCACGCTCTCTCTTCCGACACTCCAGTAAATGACAGATCAGTTGGTACTGTTTATTAGTTTTGTCCTAAGTTAGGATCAATCAAGAGAGAGATCGAGTTATAGCATTATATTTGACCATTTCATACGGATTGATGATTAGGTCATGAGCAGTGATTGATTCGATTACACACATGTTTAACAATCCTTCAGCTTCTTAGCTTGAGAGACGGATGACTGAGTTGATCGTACTCAGCCTCACCTTGGGTTGCTTAAGAAGACATGTAAGCGGAAGGCTCAATCTTGTCAGGAAGCGGCTGGATGGTGACAGCGAAGCGGTCCTGAACCTGCTGAAGGATGGCCTCGTCCTCATCCGAGGCAACGAATGTGATGGCGAGACCCTTGGTGCCGAATCTGCCGGAACGGCCGACGCGGTGGAGGTATGTGTCTGCGTTGGGGGGCATGTCGTAGTTGAAGACAATGTTAACACGCTCGAAGTCAACACCTCGGCCGAAGATGTCGGTCGAGACAAGAATACGAGAGCGGTAGTCCTTGAAGGCGGTGTATCGTTCAATACGAGTCTCCTGATCAAGTCGCGAGTGCATGTAGATCGAGGGGAAGTTGCACTCATTCAAGACCTTGTTAAGGAGGGTGCAGCGTTGTACACTCTTGACAAAGATAACAACCTGGTTGAACTCGAGGTTGTCCAGAAGGCTATTGAGCTTAGCGGTCTTCTGGTTCTCCTCGAGCTTGACGTAGTACTGAAGGAGACCATGAAGAGTCAACTTGCACTCGTCAACAAAGACTTCGAGAGGAGAGTACATGAATCGGCGAGCAATGTCCTTGGTGTCACCAGGGAAGGTGGCAGAGAACATCATTACCTGCTTCTCACGCGGAGTTGCCTGGAAAATCTTCTGAACAACCTCACGCATCTCGACGTTGTCCAAGAGCGAGTCGCACTCATCAAGGATAAAGCGCTTGAGCTTGCTAACGTCAAGATCCTTCTCGTTGATCAATTGCTCAATACGACCGGGAGTACCAACGACGATGTGAGGGCAGTCTGTCTTGAGGATATCCTTGTGCTGTTGAACAGGGATACCGCCGAAGAAGACCTTGGTCTTGATCTCAGGGAGGTACTTGGAGAAGCGAAGGAACTCCTTGCAAATCTGGAAGGCAAGCTCACGAGTGTGGCACAAGACGATTGTGTTCACACCCTTGGTACCCATATCAGGGATGAGCTGCTGGAGGGTAGCCAAGACGAAGACGGCAGTCTTACCCGTACCAGACTTGGCCTGGCAGAGAACGTCCTGACCGTAGACAGCCTGAGGAAGGCATTCCTGCTGAACTTCGGAGGGGTGCTCGAAAGCAGCGTCCTGAAGCGCTTGAAGCAAGCGAGGGTCGAGCAAGAAGTCACGGAAACCCGATGCATAGATACCAGCATACGAACCCCTGTTTTGTGGAAAGGCAAGTGTTAGGATACAAGTGGTAGTTTTACAGGCGGAAGGGATGAGTATTGTGCGTACACGATCTGAGGGATAGACAGCATTGTCGGCAGTCATTGAAGACGTTGTGGTGCAAATTAGTCGCAGTAAGCACAAATCCGCGGTGGTTGCCGTGCCATATCGTGTCGTGGAATGAAGGGCTTGGGGGTGGCATTCGGATGTTGCTTTCACAGCTTCGAAGTAAATAACGAACACACCGTTGGATACACTGAAAGAGAGTCACCGGAACTAGGTTCACAGTTTAGAGCAGTCAGTCGCTGCTTCCCTCTCAGCCACAAAACAGGCTTTGCTTTCAATTTATCCTACTGCCTCATACCGATCCATTACCTGAAGCGAATGCTTTAGTAACAAGCCATGAATTAACCGCCCCTCAGCCCAGATCGCTGACATCATCCATATCACTAGTGACAGGCAACCCCAGGGAGTGAGCAATGATTGATGTTTGGAAGGTGCCGTTAGAGCGGGTTTGCGATCACCACAACTCGCTTGTTCTCCTTAGATCACTTGACTACTTTCTTGTCGCGCAAGTCGGGTTGATTTGCTACGCAGTGCATCATTTTTCGGATCTTGCTTGGGGCAGGACATCACTTGCCTGGGGAGAGTTGCGCACAGAACATTCCAGTTTGGGGTAATAAACTAGTAATCGACCATCGCGGTAGCACTCTGCGCAACCCCCACTGCAAACGCAAGACATGGCTTGCATTGTCTACTCAATTACGGTGCTCACCGCCCCCGTGCAAGAGCAGTGAGACACTGATCGAAGTTCGCACCTCAAGTTTCGGCTCGCTCACTTAACAAACTTTGTTTGAGAGCTCGCACTGAAACACATGTTTCTTGTGAAAAGAAACGATGAGTGTGAACCTTCCTGAGTAACCCATATCTTCACGGTTCAGTTCGGGTCGCTTCACTCACAGAACGCAGTCTTTGAGCATGTTCACCACGAATCTGCTTCGGAAGGTGTCCAGGAACTCCTTCTCGAACTCAAGAGATCCTCATGTTGGTGGCCGCATTTCGTGAGAAAACGACCAACGGATTATGTTCCAGCACACTTTTCACTTGATCCTCGTCGAGATCTGGGTCCGCGACGTCGGATTCATCGGTAAATCAAGGACTTGGCGAACTTCGCGCGTTGAGCTTGGAGCCCAAGCGCGTCGATGTTGGCGCACGAAATGCAAGACACACCGCAGTCATGGGGTGTCTAATGATCCGTGCAGTCAATAGTATACTAGGTATACAGTCATTTCGCGCTTAGGAATCTCGCGTATAGGGGTCGCAATCACCTCAAATCATCGAAAATATGCTCACTTGAAAGAGAAAAAAAATCCAATCAGCGTGGGAGAGCTAAATATACGTACTTTTTGACCTCTTGTGTCTTAGTTTCGGTCACCTCATTGGCAGCCTCTTCGTCGTAATCAACGTATTCGTCCTCCTGAACGTTTTCAACGGGCTTCTCGGTCGTCGACATCGTCAAATAGCTTCTTCAATTACCCCAATATTGAGCCAAATTTTCCATTCTCTGCTCACTTTCGCGCGCTCGGGATTTTGAAAGGTTTACGGGGACAGAAAAATTCATTGCAACCGAGCGAGTCAAGTGAGACAGCTGAGCTTGGGCCATTGCAGAGAGTAGTTTTGCTACTGATCTAGCGCTGCCAAACGCAATGCCATGAACTCATGGGGCGCATAAATACAGCCTCCAGCTTAAGCCACACCACATGTGCTGTTGCCATCGGATGATGATCGCCTTACGGCAGAGTCATAGTGAACAGGGAACCAGTGAACCAGGTACAGTGGAGGGTGCTGGTCCGCGACTTGGATATCGTTGTCATCGAAGGGCGAGAAGGCTGTAATGTAGTTTGTAGGAGCCTCACCTGGAGCCGATGATACCACAATAATGTTCCTTTGCAGCACGTTGCTCGCAGCGATGAGCGCTAAGTGATCTCCTTCTTCTCTTGGTGCTGCCGTACTGTTCAAGAGCCTAGAGGGGCGATGGTACGAGAAACGAGTAGTGAGGCATGGTGCTGGTCTATAGCACGTCCGGCTCAGAATGCAAATATCAACTTTCATCTGGCTGCGTACCTACAATACTCGTCCCAGGTACTGTGCCGATTGCCTGGGATGTAAAAGTCGCTGAGCTTGGCCCCTTGCTCAGTTGGTTCTGAGTGAGATGCTGACGGTTTAGCTTGGGAGTCATTCGGATCCGCCTCAGAAGGTGGCTCTTGTTCGGGGGGATGTCGAGAAGAGCTATGACTGTCTACAACTTCACAATTCTCTCTGGTCTCGTCCCCTTTCACCTCCTTAGCTTCGTCATGCTGTGATTTACTTTCTGCATCTCGATGAGGTCGGAACTTCGGGTCAGCAAGCATACGCTCGGCGTCTTCAATACTAATGTTCACACGCCGAATACGCAAATTCCCATTGTAGTATAGCCATGCAGCGATGCGCTTCCTTAATTTGAAGCTCTCTCCCGTGCGAACGTAGCGCCAGTCGTCCCAGTCCAGATTTTGTCCTTCGGACAGAAAGAGTTGATCAGCAAGAGCATCAAACATGCAATCGCCTCGTACAGTCATCCATTCCCTTGGGCGGAGCTCCATACCATATTTGGCCAGTCTGTTAAAGGATGCGTATGAGAATAGGTGTGATTGGCGCGAGTAAGAGACTACGGCTGGTTGGTTGCAACGGTTCTTGAATTCAGGAAGTAAAGTAATCCTTACACCGATTGCACTTGAAGTCGCATAAATTCCATCGTACGCACCTTGTAACTAGCCGCTGATGATGCTCAGGATCCTCCGTGGGGTGGATCCAAGACGAAGACATGGTCGCCCGGAAGCTGTACAGGTCCCTATGAATTTGATGCGTGTCTTGCTGTGGTAAGTTTGATATGACCGGTCTTCAGGGATGAAGGGCGAAGTGCACCTTATTTTCAAAACAAGTTTCCGTGAGATCTAGTCAGTAGTAATCAAACTGTCACCGCCGCACTCATCAGCAGAAAGCCCAACACGTGGATCCAACTTGAAGAACCCTTGTTACAACAGCAGCTTTCAGTCGGCTCGGGCAGTCGAGAATATCTCCTCGACTGGATTTTGCACTGCGTGTAGAGCGCAAGAGGGGAGTTGACGCCATGAGACGTGGCCTATGAACAGACCACTGTGAGTCCTCCTATTGTGTATTAAACCCTGGCTGCTATAGCTTGTAATCTGTCCTAGCAGAAGAACAGATCATTAACATGTCCAGCCGAGAAGGACCACGGTGGCATGTTTGTGCGGCACATAGCATGCCTTAGGTCATACCACAACCTTCACAGCTGCCTATCTGCCTGCAAATCATAAATCACTCCTCCTAGAGGGGGCGCCTGTGCTCCTACCACTACTACTCCCCAGAATCGGAGAACTCTGGTTTTGCCTCACTTTTTACATTTGATTACTTCTTGAGAAATCCGCATTCTGCGCGGAGACGGCGTTTATCTATGATGCCGTTACGCAGCTTATACCTCGTGTACTTGTTCTGCGTGTTTGCCTTCGTGCTGCATCTGCCCCTGTCCACACATGCCATGCCCGAAAAGAGCACCGTGACGAGTGCCTTGAAATCCGTGATCAAGGAGGTCAGTGGGAAGGCCTCCAAGGGCGAGGAGTTTGATGGGAAGGTTACCCCGCACGCCACGATCCCTGAGGCTGATCTTGACCTCACCCAAATCCTCACCAGCGGTGCCGGAAAGCAGGATCAGGGTGCCGCGAGCCCTGCCAAGTCCATCTCGGTGAAGCTCGATCTTGCTGCGGTCGAGGGCAAAGCGGCGACAGGTGGACGTGGTGGACGGAAGGGCACAAGTGCAAGGGGCTCTGGACAGACAGACACAACTGAGACCCTTGCTGCAGCCGCTGAGCAAATGTTCGACGTTCCCCGAGGAGACCAATCCTACTTTGCGACTTTCGATGCGACGGCGCTGTCAACCGCATGGGCGCAGGTTGTTACCCATCAGAGACAGGTGGAAAAGAAACTAGCACAGGAGGCTGGTGTTGATCCTCAGCAGGTCTCTGGGCAGAGGAATGTCAAGACCCATACCACGACTGTCCGCACGACGAGCCCCAAAGACTTCAAGCCGGGCTCCCCCTCGGCATCGGCAGCGGCCAAACCCGCTAGCAAGGCCCCACCCAAGCTGACACCTAAACAAAAGAAGGAAATGACGGACACTGCGACAAAGACTATTCACAAATCCAAACTTTTCAAGAGACTTGATCCCACGAACTGGATGCGCTACATTAGTCAACAGCTACCACTCGTGATGTACTTACCTTGCGAGTGTGAGCATGATCTCCAATTTGCAAAGGCCCTCTCCCTGATCAACACCGCAGTTCGTAAGCGCCAGTGGACCAATCGCTTTACTTTTGTTTACGTCCCCCTTGCTACGCAAAAGCTTGTTAACTTAGGCTCTGTTTACCAGGTCGACGAGAGCATTGTTGAAGTTGGTATGTGTACGCCCAAGAAATGTCCCGGTAACAAGAAAGAAATTTATCACCGCTTCGTCACACCGTTTCCAGAGAATGAACCTCCAACTGACCTAACCATTAGCGTACACGAGGAGTGCTGTGGAGACAAGTTCAGTCTCCAGGTTAGCGACCTCAGCCACATCGGATTCAAGGTCGATGTAATTCGTACTGGTGTCCCAGCAAACGAGGGCTGGCGACAGCCGTTGAAGTTGTCATGGTCGACCTCCTCTCGATTCCTGCTTCCTGGTGGTGTGCCTGCGCTTGTGCTGGACAACATCCCTATGGGAGTGCACATGGAGAAGTTCAAGTTCAGTTCGTCGCTTCCACCCTGGAGCACAGATGAAAACAGCGTTACGCAGTACGCAAGCGAATTCATCATTTTTCTTGAACATTTCCAGCTCGGTCGATTGCCTCTCGTTGTACGATCGAAGCTACCGCCATTGCCAACCGGGCAAAGCATGTTGGCACACGCGTCGTTGAATCTGAACCAAATCGCACATGCTTATCGAAAGGAGGTCGCTAGCAAGGGTGAGATGGTTGAAGTTGTGGGATCAACATTCAGAGACATCGTCCTTGACCCGGACAGAGACGTGCTTCTCTTTATTTATTCGCCTCTCTGCGCTGCCTCTCGAAGTCTTATGCCATTGTTCAATCAGCTGGCCAAAGAGCTGGCAGGATCCGATCGTGTCTTCATTGCGAAGCTTGATAAGACTGCAAACGACCTGCCCATTACAGGAATTAAGATTAGTCACCTACCAACTGTGCTTTATTTCCCAGCCGGGGACTACGACTCACCCTTGTACTCTATGTACGACTACGATGACTACAATGGTTCCAAGGCACCACACAACCCACTTCGGCCACACTCTCACTTTACAAAAGAAATGGTCCTGAAATTCATGCTGGACCATGGTAAGATGCGAGAAAGCTGGCCAGCCAAGCTTCGCGAGGAGATCGACAAGGCAGAGCCTGAGCTATATATCCATGAAGATGGTGACCACGACCACCACCACTAGCATTGATGCTGGCTCTAACGTAAGGAAGTCTGCTGATTAGTAATTCTGCTGCTCATTTGATCACGCCTACATTTAACTTTCCCCTTGTGAGAGCTGGATCTTCCCCAGCGCTTCACTGTGTACACAAGCCGTTCATCCTCCAATTCCATAAACATCTCTTCATCAATCAATTCGTTGCTATACGATCAGGTCCTCGCCAGCGAACAGCATATGCTTCTCCTCCGGAACTGCATGCTATTTTGGTATCTCCACACGACACTAATCCGATGCGATGTACCAAGAGAGTCAATACAAAGCACGTGGCTCGCAGTCTGGGATGACTTTATCCACCCGCGGAGGGCACTGGGATATTTGGCGCTTTGAACATAGTGTTAAAACGCTGTTTTGGCGGCATTTTTGAGGTGGGATGTCTTGAGAGCCCGCGTTGTCAGATGTATAATTTATTCGAGCATTGATATAATCGCTTTATTCATGTACCCATGAAGTGACATCAGGCTAAATATCCACTTTTGACCCTCCCACGTGATCCCGCCATCGCACTTCAGGGAAGGACTGGATATTCAGGCTAGATTGAAGTGGGTACCATGGGATACCTGCTCTATACGCCTCTACAGTGTGCTGACAATCGATTCAAAATGCTTTCTCACTGGTTCGCCTCTCTTAATCCTCGAATTCTATCACTCTAGTGAATGTTCGCGCATCAGGTTCTGAAGCGTGTTGCTCAACTCGGTGGTACCTGGGCACGAGGTGCCCAACGCGGTATGGCTTCAGCATCTACTCGCGTTCTGCAGCCTTCTTCCAACAAGGCTGGCCTGATCAAGGACTTGAATACGATTAGGGCAATGCAAATCGAAATCCCTATGCGCTCCCTCGCGACCGAGAGCTCCACTGCTCAGACTCAATCGACGAAGCCTACGACGGTGGATCCATCTTCGATTCCAGGTTTCACTTCGCCACGTGTCCCTGCGCAAAACAAGATGTCAGTTATGTTCACGTTGCCGAACTCCGCTGGTGCTCTGAGCAAGGCACTTGAGGCGTTTACTCATTTTGGTGTCAACATGACACGTGTCGAGTCTAAGCCATGCCTGCGCTCCAACGACTACGAGTTCCACATCGACTTTGAAGGTACCCCTCAACAGCCTAATGTAGTGGCTCTCATTGCCAAACTGCGTGAGCTCGCAAACCAAGTGAACGTTCTTGAAAGCCGCAAGGTACCGTGGTTCCCTCGCCGAAAGAAGGATCTCGATGCCATCGCGAATGAGATTCTCGACGCAGGTGCTGAACTTGAGGCGGATCACCCAGGATTCCATGATCCAGTTTACCGTCGCCGACGCCAGCAGCAAGCGGAGATCGCTCTGAACTATAAGTACGGCGACAAGATTCCACGCATCGAGTACACCAAGGAGGAGGTTGAATGCTGGGGCCAGGTCTATTCGAAGCTTCGTCCACTTCACGAGAAATATGGTTGCCGCGAACACGTTCGCTTGCTTCCGCTGTTTGAGCAGAACGTTGGTTACTCTGCCACGAACATCCCCCAGCTTCAAGACATCTCCGATTTCTTGATGGATTGCACTGGTTTCTCCCTTCGTCCGGTTGCAGGCCTCCTCTCTGCCCGTAACTTCTTATACGGCCTGGCATTCCGAACCTTCTTCTCTACCCAATACCTTCGTCATCACTCGAAGCCCCTTTATACCCCGGAGCCAGATATTGTCCATGAGCTCATGGGTCACGCGATTCTGTTTGCCGACCAAGACTTTGCGGACTTCAGTCAACAGATTGGTTTGGCAGCAATCGGTGCGACCGATGAACAGATTCTCGCCCTGAGCCGCGTTTACTGGTTCTCTGTTGAATTTGGTCTCACAAAGCAGGACGGCAAACTGAAAGCCTACGGTGCTGGCCTGCTCTCATCCTATGGTGAACTCGAGTATGCTATGGGCTTGAACGCTGAGAAACCCGAACTCTGCGAGTGGGATCCATTCGAAGCCGCCAAGCAGGACTATCCTATTACTACATACCAACCGAAGTACTATGTTGCAGAGAGCTTCGAGGACGCCAAGAAGAGCATGACCAAGTTTAGCGAAACGCTCAAGAAGCCATTCCACGTGAAGTACTGCCCTAATAGCTGCACCATCGATATCGATGCCAATGTCGAACTCACCAAGGAGGAAAAGAAGGCAGGTCGCCTATCTTATGACTCTTTTGCTCACGAATAAGTGAAGAAGTGTTAATCTCAGTTGCAAAAAGGCAGTTGCTCATTTCATCCACCGTCGCTTCGCGCCATTACTTAACAAATCATCTCTCTTGTTATAATCTCTCATAACAGCAGGGATAATCCGATCAAATTTATGTCTGTTTTACGTATACACAATCCGAAGGCTACTTTTTAACGAAACAAAACTGATGTAGCCCAGTTAGCCCTCAAATGTGTCGAGCATAAACACTTGCTTACTGCTTATTGTCTTTGTTGTTTTCGTCCTTGTTAGCATGCACAACCTCGATGCGCACCTGATTGGACTGCTTCTGAACTGGGTTGCTACGCGTCAAGAACAGGATGCCCCCGATGCCAAGCAGAGCGACAAAACCGATCGCCGCATGGATGGGGAGGTTAGGATAGAATCGGCCCTGCTGGAGCTGAGCCATCCACCATCGGTGGACAGAAGGAACGACAGCGGCCGTAGCGATCAAACGGATCGGTTCTGTTAACTTGGTTGCACCCCAGGCCGCAGCGAAGTTGATCACGAGCGGCGAAGCTCCATTCATCATGCGGTCGAGCTTGGTCATCACCGACGCGGGAACCCATGACCACGAGTGCATCTTCTCAAGAATCTGGTCTGCCGTTAGGCCAATACCGGTCAATGTGACGAAGAAGATGCCACCGAGTGTGATAAAGTAAATGCCGAGGTAGGTCACGATTGCAATCGCGCCGTACTTCTCAAGTAAGCCCTTGAGACCCTTCTTGGGAGGCTCCTCAGGCCTGCGTGCTGAATCAGTTTGGGACTGGGACGTTGAGAAAGCACGAGCGGGTACGCGGATTGGGTTGATGAACTGGAGATTGGTGATATTCTTTGTGAGTGACGGCGTCGTAGTCGTCATCGAGACACGTGGTATGCTTGGACTCGACGCAGGAGATGTGGGTTTCGTCATGAAGCTCGCGGCGAGACGGGTCGATACCGGGCCCAGATTGATTAGCGCAAGTTCACGAGCCTTTGGGCGTGCCAATGCCTTGGCAAGACTACACGTGAGAGTGCAGATAAGACGAGTTCTCAGCTCAGAGTCGCACCTTCGGAAATGCAAAGCAAAAAGAAGCCCGAGATCTTGGGATTAGGAACGTACCAGCTGGCAAATGTCTTAGCTTTGAACATGTCCTACTGGAATGTGTCTAAATATTATCAGTGTCCAGGGTGGCAGTGCGGGCACACTGAGTTTTCCAATCACAGGAAATCACTCTTCAGGCCGTTGATTGGCCACTGGTATGGGGTGGTTCTGTTGCTCTGGTGCAGTGGCGCGTCAGGGGATACCACGCTGGGACGGGGCTTCACGTTGCTACTGTCATCTGTGCACCAGCTTCAGGTGCTGGACTGGGTGGCTCGCTACCACTGCACCTCCGATACAGCTATCACCCAGCACCCCGAAATACACTTTGTAAGGTCATTCTCCTCAAATAGCAAACCACCAGCCTTATCGCGTGGTATTCTGCATTAGCGTGGCGTCCCTATCACTATATCGTCGATTTGCTGCAGCCTCGTGGCTAGGACGGACGTAGCACGGGCCCAGGCCGAAACAGGCAGAAAGCCCAGATAATTGCACATTAGCTGGCATAGCAAAAATAGGGAGAGCGGAGAGGTAGACATAATACTATCTGGCTGGACAGTTTGGATACCTCTTGAAGTATCTGAATATTTACCTCGCTCGAAGCTGCAGCCACCCGCACCGCGGCTATGGCACGAAAACCGGAAGTAGGCTCAAGCCTCCTCCCCTATGTGCATCGCAGCAACTTAAAGGACCGATACGGTTTGCCTGTTGACTCGTACGTTGACGGAATATTCTATGTGACTGTATTTACTGCGTGGATATGATCCTGCTTGATGCTGCGATGCCACCATGTAGGTCTAATAATGCTTTTCTCGCCCGTCTTACTCACTTTGGATTGGCAATTCCCATGCTCCAACCGTTCGATGTAGCGATGAGACCGTCCTGCCAAACGTGTCACTCTCCACTCTTAAGGATACAGATGTCCTGCGCCAGGATCTGACTGACCGACTCGATCGGGCGCGCATGGACAAGTGGACTGACATGCTCAACGCTAACTTTTCGGCGTACTTTGCACTGTTCCCAAGCAAGGTTAGGCGGAGAGTGCGACGCGGTATCCCAGCTGTACTGCGAGGGATCATATGGCAGAAGCTTTCAGGTTCTCAGGCATTAATTGAAGACTCTGGAGCTGCGAAGTACTACTGGTATCTGCGTCAGCCCGCAACGCATGTCACGGATGAAATTGAACGAGACGTCTATCGAACCTTCCCGCGACATCCCTTTTTCCGAGAGCGCGGTGGTCTCGGTCAGACTTCCCTTGGCAATGTTCTCAAGGCGTTTGCAGCTTACGACCCAACTGTGGGATACTGTCAGGGTATGGGTTTCCTAGCAGCCATGATGCTGACACAAATGAATGAAGTTGAAGCCTTCTGGACACTCGTTACAATCATGGAGGACGATCGATACGCGTTGCGAGGATTGTTCACACCAGGTCTTCCAAGAATCAGAGTTTTATTCAAGCAACTGGAGTATTTGATGAGGCGTTACCTGCCGCGACTGGCCGATCATCTCGGTACAGAGCAAGTTGACCCATCGCTCTACGCCACTCAATGGTTTATGACGCTCTTCGGTGGATCGAAACTGACGTGGGAATGCCAGCTCCGTGTCTGGGATCAGTTCTTTTGCGAAGGTATCCGAGCTGTGCTCCGCGTAGCTGTTGCCATCTTGGCCAGTGCGAGCGTGCGCTTGACCCGAACCAAGTTCGATAACGTCACAAGCATCATCGAAGCCGTGGAAGCCCAGTTCAACGCAGAAACCCTGTTCGCTTCGGCATTACAGTTCAAGGTGACAGATTCAGAGCTCCTTCAGGTCCAGCGTGAGGCGATTGAAGAGTCCGAATCGATGGGCATACCTCTGCACTGGCAGCGACTGCGCCGTATAGAGCCCATCCCATTGGCTGAACTTCAAGGCTTTCCCATTGTGAACGGTTCGCACTCCAAGTGGCATGTCGGTAAACTCGGTGGGCGACATTCAGCATCCGCTGCGCGACACCGCGCTGCAGCAGCGATGTATCCGTTTGCTCAGTGGCATGAGTTTGCAACACGAGACGATATTCCCCTAGTTCATATGCCACCAGAGACATCTGCGCACGGAGAGAGCGCTTCAGGTACAACATCCTCCAGCGAAAAGGGTCAGAGCAAGAAAGCTGCCACGTCAATTTTCCCATCATCCAACAATTTGGAAACTTCCGATCAGCTCAGACAGCTCACGGGTGAGAAACTACTGGAACGTCAGCGATATGTTGAGGAGGTGGAAAGTAAATACTGGTTTACCTACGTATTCCCCTCCCCAGATGATATTGCAGAACAGCTACGTATTGCGCAGCAGCGCCGGCGCCGCCTTCGGTACTCACGCCTGCCACCCCGTTTACGAGCAATCGTTGCCGCTGCTGCGGCTGCCCAACGCATGGAAGAACGTCAAAAGCATGGCGAATATGATTCATCCTCTCTCAATATGTCGCTTGATCACACTGATTTAGCCATGGACAAACTACAAGATGGCTTAGGACAAGACCGGATTGGCGGCCCAGATACGATTAATGACGAATCACATCTAATGGGTACGAGTGTACCGACTTCACCTTCTGCCAAGATCTTTGACCAAAGCGGCGATGCGCACAAGGTAAACAGTACCGCAGCGAAGCGAGATTTAACCGGCTCAAAAACTTCCGGCCTCGCAGCTCTGGATGAAGTTATGTCTCGATCAGCCAATGGTCAAGGGCCAGAAGCAGGCCAGAGTTCTACGCACCCCATCCTTGGGTCGAGTAACCCAAGCAATTTGGACTTCGCCATGGAATGGTTCCCATTTGATCAAAACAACCCTTCTGCAGCGGCAGCGGCAGTCGCCAATCAGAGTACAATCGCAGCAGCAGACTACTACGGGCTTGATGACGATGAGTTTGACCAGGCCGAGACTCTCACATACGACAGTATTGACTCAGCATCGAATGCCTCGTCCTCCGATTCAGGCTCTGATTCCGTGTCAGATGACGCCAACGGTGAGCACGATGATTCGGCCGGCTTCGCTGGAGATGAATCCTGGTATGAATATCTCAACAGCATCGCCGATGAAGCGGTGGATACTGAAGTGCGACGCAAGCGACACAAGTCCTATGTACCGATCCCATGGCTTCGTGGTCGACGGTCTAAAAAATTGAGCGCTGCTGCTGCGCCTGCGAAGGAAGAATCGTTGCAATCAGACTGGTCCCTATTCCCAACTGCTATTCCATTGTCTGTCCAACTCTCAGCAACAGAAGATCCAAGTCTAGCGGCGCAGCTGGGTGACAATGTTATTGTAGCCGCGGCTGATGAAAGGGCGTTGGCTCACTTCGTTGGGATGGATAGGAGTGAACAGCAAACATCACATAAGAGAGTCACCGACGCGACTATCACCTCCGCTGAAGATCCTCAGCTTCACGGCTCAGCGGACGACGAAGAAGCCTATCAGGCTGAACGGGTATTAAAAGCAAGTCTTTCGAACACCCATGGTGCAACTGCTGGTGCGTTCGGCGCAAGTTTAAGCCGTGGCATGGCAAAAGCGATCACGCGCATGCTTGATATGGAGGAGGAGGAGGCCGCAGCATGCGTCTCGTCTCAACTTGACTTGGCAAGTCCAGCTGTGCTTGACAAAGAATATGCACCCAAGCTCACAGTTCGACCTGCTCCTAAGTCAGTCGGGGCTCGTCTCGATCCAAGTGCCGATGAAGATGCTGATGACGAGCTGAATGGATCTATGACTGATGCAGAAGGCGCTGATATCGAAGAAGACGAAACGCTCGCCGGGTTACAAGCAATTCAGAGTGATCCACGAGCCCCGCCTGTACTTCGGTCGTATGCTGCATGGCAACTCAAACAGCAAAAATCGGCAAAGCGTGCCGCAGAAAAAATTAAGCATGGTGGTAAGGACTCGGATGATGGAAGGCCCAAAACCGAGAAGGGACAGACTCACCCTGATGCTGATGCATCGTATTCCAACTCACAGGATGCGACAACGCTGGGAACAGCTTCAAGTACTGCTTCTACGACAGCAGCTGCCACCCAGTCTAGCCGTTCAAGCGAAGATGATGCGCTTTTGTCGGCATCAACGCTGTCGGCGATTGAACGTGGTGAACTTGCGTATTGGCGCGAGTTGAGTGCACGTAGGAAAATTGCCACAACGTCCTTCTTCGAGCGCCTCGCGCGTCAGCACATCGCCGATCAGATGCGAGCTCTTGCTACAAAATCCATGGCGAGCGCGGCTCAGCAGCAAGTGGATGCCGTAATGGAACTTAACAAACGAGCGAATGCAGAAGATCAGACTCAACTACAAAGCTTATCCGATGAACTTCCACCGGTTGCACCTACACTTGCATCAATCATTAGCCAGCAGGCTGTGGGATATACGAACAAACTGGAAGCGCTCGCTGCTGTGGCAGACAGCTATGTAGGTACGGTGGTGACTGAGGCCAGGCAGGGTCCAAAACAGACGAAGCCAAAGGCTCGCGTCGAGGTGACTTTGCCAATGACCGCCGCCTCTGCTTTCGAAGAGAGCGCACGGTACACTCCATTCCGACTTGCTACACAAGACGATGGATCGGCACAGGCTGCGGCTGATGAGGAACTTGTCTCGACGCTTTTGAGTGAAAGCTCAGGCGTGCGAAAGCTCACCGTCGTCCCTGAGCTGGACGTGGAACTGGGATTAGAGGTACATCGTGAGGCAAGTAAGGAGATTGATCCAGTAAATCAGCAGCTCTTGAAAGTCATTCAACGCCAGAATGACCCCAAAGCCCTGTATGCTCTGTATGATGATCCACGCAAACTCGCAGAACAGCTTCAAAGTCGCAGCGCGCAGGCGACCGGCACGGCCCAGCATGCTGGTACAGGCCTGAGAGGCTTCGACCAAACGTGCAGCGGACAAGAGTCGACTGTTCTGGATGATATCGATGCCGAATTACTTCAGGAAGTCGGTATTTCAACTGCGCCGTTGGATGATGCTACAGCACTTTCGATGGCGCTTGACGTGGTCAACATTCAAGCTCAGTTGCAGAGTCAGACTCTGACGAAGCCCGTCACATCAAAGCAGTCATCTTCGACATCCTCGCATCCAACTGGCAAGCAACCTCATCAGCACGGGTCCAAGACACGCGGTCGAGGGAGTGTATCTAGTGCAAGTCATGCGAACAGCTCAAGTCGCAACACGAATGAGTTTGGTCTGGCTGATGTTGCAGCTCCTGTGGCTCGTACAAAATCCAAATCACATCAGACAGCGGGGGGAGTATCCACAATGTCCTCAACAACTTCCGGCGATCCCGGAGTCGCAACAGTGTCCTCTAGTCAAATGAAGCCACCGCCCAGTGCAATTCAAGAGGTCCCTGATCCAGAGGACGACGAGCCCGCAGCAGACCTCTCGACAATCATTGCTGGACTGGAACAGTATATGAAAAAGGCTCCCTACTAGACGAAAGCAGATCGTTCATCTCACGACTGGGCGGTTCTCACGATTAAGAATCGAATTGTCGGCCCGCAGTAGATTTAAGGGCACGCTTAGTCAGAACCAATCACAATAAATCTGCATGTGTGATTCATGGCCTTGAAAGCATAGGTATGACATATTACTGCTTGGCACCACATAACTGTGCCTTAGCATTGCCAATCGCGCAGACTCCAAAATCAAGGCCAGGACGGTTACAAAATCCTGAGGCGGTTTCTACACTTTCTCAGACTAGATATCACACGACGTGGCAAGTTCACAGCATGAGCCAATATATGAAGTGAAGGACTCAGCGGTTATTAGCCTATACACGAAGTCACACGCTTAGCATGGAGTTCAATCACCCGGAACATCCGCCCGACTCCATTACTTGGGAGAACGAACCTGTAACTCCTACTCTGAGCGAGCCTATCTCGGCGCTGCAGGTGCTTGATTTGACAAAACTCTATCATTCCATCCAGAATAGGCGCGGTGATGTTGTGGGCTTTGCCAAAGGCGACTCGGGCCAGCAGGTTATTCCTAGTCAGAGCGATGCTCAGAGTGTCACAGGAGAAACCGTTCGCAGTCACCGCGAGTTCATGCTTCGTCAAACGATTGAGGACGTGGCCTCGGTACGCAGCGTGAACCTTGTCAGTGATGCCGATGATGTGGTTGAACTTGCCAAGTATTCTGGCAAACGGCCAAGCATGAACCCCAATGCACCCATTGTGCAAAGCCTCGAGACACTGTTTGACACCAAGGCAGAGACACACGCTATCCGGCAGCTCCTTCAGGCAGCTGCAATTCGAGCAAATCCATCAGGAGCTGAGACATTGGCTACGCCTGGACTGCCGACTGTCTCAAGAGCATCGTCCCGTATGAGCTTGGCTTCACCAACTGCGTCCCGGCCTGGTTCACCAGCTTTCGTGCATCGACCATCTACTCCTGGCGTGCTAATCGACAGAGACTCAGATGCCAGAGTCCGACGCATTGTTGCACAGTTCAGGCGGGGCTGGAATCAGAGACAGCGTCTAAATGAGGCGAGAGGAAAGGCGCAGGCTGCGATGCTTAATCTGCAAGCTGCCCAACAACACTTGGTAGAATGCGAAGCCGAGTGGGAGCGCCTGCATGATCTGTCCGAAAATATAAGCGTGACCGGAGGCCTGCATGAAGTAGACGTCGCTAGCGCGTTTGGAACAGCCCTGCATGACGCCGAGATTGCACTGCAGAATGCTCGGCAGTTGGTTCAGCGGGCTGAGGATGAAGAACGAGCAGCGAAACGCGGGTTGGAAGCTGTTTTGTTTTTAGAGATGGTGAATTATGAAAATGAAGGAGGAGCCTCGGGTGGCTCTACTCTCTTGGCACAGACATTGTCCGAGCCGTCGAAAGCAGCTAAGAGGTTTGAAAAAACCAAGATGGACTTGGCTCAAGATATCGTCGATTTTCGAAGGCGTGTGGGTCTCCCTTCCCACCTGGCGACCTTGCCGAAGCATGTTCAACGTGTACTGTTAGGTAAGACCGATAGTTTGTCAAAGTCCAGCTCGCCTCTCCGAGACCGACCACCTAGCTCATCATCGTGTGGAGACCTAAATCAAGATGGTGGGGGATCGCAAACCGACGACAAAGGCTTTGTTAGCTACACAGAAGGTCGCATTGGGCAGTATCGGCTGGTTATTCCTGTGCGCCGTCCTCATTTCCCCTTAGGTAGCCCGGGCGAACGTGCGATTCTTATTGACTGGATGGAGCGACAAGGCCTCCCAGAGTCTGTCAAGAAACAAATCTTAGCGCAAGGGCCAGCAAGCCAGACTTTGAGGGCACTTGAAACCAATTCAAGTGATGTACTCAGCCAAGTTGATAGCTGGACGTACACACCAGGCTCATTGGTTGCTGCAACACTAGAACGCGATGCTGGTCGACGCATCGAGCGAGCTAGGGCAATCGCAGAGCATAGGAAGAAGATGATGCTGCGAACATGGAGCAACAGTGCTGCAGCTACTCGAGTCGCGGCCACGGCACGCAACGCACAACACGACTTAGCCCAAATACTCGAGCATCCGGGTGTGACTGTCGAGCCGACCGAAGCGGATATTCTGCGAATCCCAGTCGTCGGAGGCGTTGGCCAAGGATCACGTTTCCGTAAGCTGCCTAGCCATCGATACTGCGTCTCCGATGAAGCGGCCATTGTGCTGGCGCCGCTAATCCGCGCGGCCGATGACGCGGCCCAGGAGCGGGCAACAAGAGGTTATATGCCGCGACCGCCCCCGAAGGCATTGCCATATCTTTCAAACTCGATTCCCGGTCCATTCGGTGGAACAGGCGTGAATCCCCGCCCCCCAGATTCACTCCGTTTACAAACCAATCTAGACCATAACATCCTCACAGGTCTATCAGTATCTGGAGTCCAATCGGTACTAGAGCCATTATCTTCAGACCAACAAAGTCGTGCACTTATGGCCAAATCCACCGAAAGCACAAAGAGTGGAGGAAATGCCGATCATGCTGAAATTAATGACTTCATGATAACGCCTCAAATCAAGGTTAAAGCTTCACCGGAGCGACCACTTCGACCTGGCTCTCCTCGCGAACGTTCTCCTAGGAAGGCCGTGGATGTGGTGGCTAGACGGCTACGCGAAGCGGCTGCATTAGATTCGGAGTTGGAGCGTCTAATTCTCAAGCCGAAAATCCAATCGCAGGAGGAAGTCAACGCACCAACCTCCCCACAACTCAAGGACTCACAACCTCTCCATGCTATGGACCGCACCTTCGTTTCACAAACAATTGGATTGGGTCGGGATGCCCCCGTGTCTGTTGCTCTGGCAGCGAAATTTCGCAACGAGTACGAAGCGCTACGGACAGTCCACCAGGAGCCTGACCCAAAAACAGCGCATAACCAACCCAACCTTGAAAGGTCACATCGAACAATTGGTAGCAGTTCTCCGGAAGGGAAGCAGAAAAAGAGCCACACAAGATCAGTATCGCTGGGACGGTTTGCACACTCCAAGCTTCATTCCTATGATGGAGCTTCTCACAGAGAACTTGCTGATATTCCACAGCTGGCTGCGCTTACTCCGGGCCAAGGAGTTCGCGAACTTACGCGTGGCTCCCTCTCAGCACTCTCCAAAGACCGCCTGAATCACCCGCATAGAAAGAGTATCAGCGTCGAACGTTCTCACGAGGATGAACCAAACCACCCACCCGGGGCAATGACCGCAAGTATTGTGTCGGGACTCGCTACGGCTAATAAGATGGCTGATACTAGTACGTCTCTAGGGAGCGAGGTGCCCAGCACACCATTTGTTGTCCCCGAAGCGATTAGTCATGCCACAGTCGTACAAACAGCTCGTACTAGCTTCTCGCTATGTAGCTTGGATGGGTTGACACAAACACAAGGCCAAACCCATCCACCGGGACAGACTGCCAAACCTGAGGGTGGGGGGAGGGACTCGAGCGCGGAACCTATGCGCGGCTCTGTTACAGGCTCCGGACTACTAACTCAGGAGCTTTACGATTATGTGCAAGAGCAGTCAAAGTACATTCAAGAAATGGAAGAACGTGAGCAAGAGCAACGCCAGCAGCTTGCTATTTCGCGCAAGAGTTTGTACCAAGGTGGTTGGTTGTCAAATCCCCAACTGGCAAAGTTGCGCTCTTTGCGTGAGCGTGGAATCGCACCTACAGTCAATCCAGAATCGAAGTCAAATGCTAGCCTGTCTAAACCCCAGCCTACGATTGACTACAAGCATCGTGTCCAGCAGTCTATAAAGGAAGCTGAGGCTGCTTGGCAACAGCAACTATGGCTAGGACGAGTCGAGCATGATCTGGAGAGGCGAACGCAACAAATCAACAGCCAACTGTATGGGTCAGGAAGCACGGAGAGGTAAGGCTAATGAATAAAGTGTTAGTACCAACCAATGCCAGATGTTGCATTGGTAGCGGTAAAATTAGACTCGGACTGTTTGCCGAACCGAATGATGATTAACGAATTGATCGTGTAGGCGATGCTCAGAAGACCTTGGGGAACATTTTGTACGGGACCTGCTCACAGTACAAAGACCATGCAGTTCCATACTTCCGAGCACATCTCAGGTCGTCACGTAGGGCTCGATCAATGAAAATCGCCAGGAGGAATGCAGGGTAAAAGAGGAGAATTGGGTTGAGAAGGATGAAACTAGGAGTGGCAGAAATAAATACAGAGAGGAGAACCCAAGCCCAATCGAGAGTGAAGTGGAAATGGCGCGCAACACCCCAGAAGCCAGAAGCCAGCAGGTACGATTGCTTGAAACGTCCAAAACTATCAAAATATCCAGCTGTGATAATGTTAGCGGGCTTACCCCAGATCTTGCAGGCATGAGGGTTACGTCGGGCACGCAGCTTTTGTTCGTCGGCGACGTAGTTAAGGACTAGGAAGAGCACTGCAAGGGCGAAGATACCAAGCTGACAATAGACAGGGGGAAGTGGGATCACATTAGCAGAACGGACCAAGAACAAAGAAGGCAGAGTGAATGTGAACGGCATGAAAATAGCACAACCGTAGACTAGATAGAAGCCCTCGTGGTCGTGAATAATATCGGTCGAAGCGAGGTAGCCTGCCTCCCAATAGTAGTGACGTGCGACAAAGATGACTTGAATCAACGCAGAGAGCAGTACAGCGGTCTGTGCGGGTCCTGCGATCTTGAGGAATTCGAAAAAGTTGGCACAAGTCAGTCGCTTCGCCTGAAGCTGGAACTGAACGCTTGCCAGAGCCAGAAGCACTACAAGCACGCCCCACAAAGTCATACCGATTCGGGAGTGAATGAAGGTCTTGAGCTGGAATTGGAACCAGCACTCGTCTGCATTTACATCGACGCTACCAAGATCGATGGGCTTGAATCGACCAAGCGTCTTGGCATACAAAGAGGCCAACTTCCTCTTGAAATAGGTTAGGGTGGGATAGGCGAGGGTAGGATAAAGCTCTCCTCCCGAATAGAAGTCAAAGACAATATTACCCGATGCAGAACCTGAAGTAGATGTGAACACATTATCCATGGATGTAGGTGCAATGAGTGCCTTGAGATACAACATAACGCAAATTCCGAAGACAAGCACCGAACCTGATCCAAGAACGTAAGGCAGGTTTTCATAAAACTCGAGAGGAGAAAGGAAACCCTTAACTCCGATTTTGCAAGTTTCAATGCAGTCCCGACCGGTGCACAATTTTAGGCACAGATGAGATAGCTCCCGACAAAGCACATTCGACTCAGATACGCCGAATACAGCGATCAGGGTGATGAACAGTGTGATGGCAAACGACAGTAAGCCGTTCAGTCGGTGAACCGGTGTGTATCGTCCTTTCGTTGTGATGCCATGAATAAGTTTTCCAGGCAGGAACACCATCAGAATAACTTGCAATAGCAAGAAGGCGCTCCAGAACCGCCAAGAAAAGGCGTTTCCGAAGGCATAAACCATCAGCCGGTCGAACAGATTAGGTTGGCGCATGAGAGCAAATACATACTGGAGCGTAGCCTTTCCGTCCATGACAGAAAGGACGAGGAAGAATGCGAGCAGCGGGCTGGCCGTCATCAGAGCAATAGGTCCGACCGTGTAAACAAAACTCGTAACCCATGCGGGCTGCCATGAAAGGTACGGCGAAGTCCCAGCTGACTGCGAGGGTTCTTCTCTCGGAGCGGACATAGGACCGGGCGCAGCTACAGTCTTGCCTGCACTTCGCGGTGACAACGGAGTTGCGTGTGGGCTGATTGGTCGTCGTCGGAGCGGCGTGGTGTAAAAAGCAGGCGGGGTATCGTCCTTATCTCGGGGGCCAGGTCCACCATGTGGATCGATAATCATCTCCGAAGGATAGACGTGCCCACCTGGAAGACGACCATACTTCTCGTCAGCGAGTCGTTCAGCCTCTCGTTCCGCTTCAAAACGTTCCGTAACGTCAACAAACGGAATTTGATCTGCAAATGGGGTTCGAAGGAGTCCCGCTGCGGTTCTGTCCGCAGGCTTAGGAGTCGACAGTTTCGTTTGTTCAGCCTCGATTTTGTCCATCAGACGGCTCTGAGCTTGAACGCGAAGCATTACACGGCGAATACGGGACATGGGGTCCATACCTGGCTCATACTCCAAGGCAACTGTAGATGACGACGACTGGATGGGTGTGTTGGCAAGGACCAACTTTGCGGTGTTGATCTGTCTGATCGACACCCAGTACAGGTAGGCCCATCGGCTAATAAGCAAGCCGATATTGGCCGCCGCAAAAACGGCGAAAAGTTGACCATTGTGAAGGTAGAGATGCACACCCCAGTAGAACAGACCAACCGCGAGGGTAGTAAGCAACAGTCCGACAGGAAGGAGATAGCCATGTTGACCCTGATACACTTCTTCCAGCAAATTAAGGTATTCCTGATCCTCTGCGAGGTCGTGCGCATAGGAGCGGAGATCCGTCATCGCTGGCTTGCCGGCGCGACGACTTGCACGTAGGCGACGGCGACCCTCTCGATAATTCCTCAGCGATACTCGAACGGCCTTTGGGATTGGGAGCAAGCTATCAATCGAATCAAGCATCCGGCGGACTAGGGGTCTAGTAGGGCTTTGCATCGGTGACAATGATGATGTCGTCGATGCTTCCGCCGTTGTGTTTGTTGATCGCGCGGCGTTTGTTCGGGAGATTGGTGTCGAAGGAACATCCTTAGTCAACATGCCGCTACTACTGCTACTGCTCTCACTCGTAACAACACCTCGTCGCGGCCGCGATATGCTGCGAGCGGTAGGCCTGCTTACTATACTGCCTGCGCCGTCAACTGTCTCCTCAGCGTCATCCTGTTGCTGGTCACGGAAGACGCGAGAGCTGAAGCGTTTGGAGGAAGGTGTAGTATAAAGCGCCTTTTGAGCGTCATTCTGATCATCCCCAGCGCCACTACGGCTCTGAGAAGAGTATGCGCCGCGCCTGAGCAAGTCTGAGCCGTTCATTACGCTGTGATGCAACCTGACACGCGCCCTTCGCCCTTGAACGTGATCGCGAGTCTGCGATGGCTTTCCTAGAGTGCCGAAAAGAGTTAGTTTCGAAGGATGAGAAGGGCCTGACTCGATGACTGTAGAATCAAAAGACATGCAGTGATGAGACACACACAAAGGAAGGTCTCGCATCCCCACTCTCTTGCTGTGTGGCGCTGCGCGCAGGGGGTGGCGAGGAGTCCGAGACGTTACTCACATGTTACGAGTCTCGAAGAGGTACACGGCAGACTCGAGAGAGAATAAAACCAAAACATGTCGATAGTATGAACCTAATGACATGCATTGAATACATATCCACACTATGCTACACACCAGTACCTCCAACTCACTAGTCCTTAATTAGCGTGCTTTCCGGCCAAATTTCGAATCTTGTGCGCGGAATATCTCCGTACCTGCCGCTCCCAGCACACTGCGACTGTCATCGAGTAATCCTCCACTCCCTGACATACGTCATTGCACGATGACTGCTCCACGGTCTCCAACGCAGGGCTCAAAAAAGACTGTTTCGAAACAAAGTGGGGCGGGTAAATCCGAAAAGGTTAGCGTATACGTCACGGGGAGGGATGCGTCTCCAGTTCCGTCGCCACGTAAAGCGAGCGTCAGTCTGAATCCTGAAAACTCCGCTGAAAGCGCCGTCGAATACGTCGGTTCCCACCCAGTCTCGCCCGAGGCACCGCCGAAGAACACATTCTGGGGCTATATGCATCGTGTGATGTTGCCATGGGTCCTGGACTACGAGCATCATGTGGTAGCTGTACAACGCATGTTTGGTGTTGTCTACAGCGCGCGACCCAATGAGGAGCCCCAGATCACAAACAAGCTTGCCGACCAGCTGCTGCGTCTGGTCTCGGAGCTGGGCAATGAGGTATTCCTTGCGTTGTGGGCCACGCTCATCAGCACATGGTTTGACTACCGACTTGCAACGCAAATGGTTATCCTATGGGCGTTTGCGCTCTACTTCGGCCAATACTTGAAAGACTCAGTGCGATTGCCTCGCCCTGGCCTTCGTCCTGGGAGTCAGGTCGCAAGACTCGAAAAGCATTACCAGTTCGAGTTTGGTTTCCCCTCCACTCACATGATGCTTGCAGTATCGCAACCAGTACTGTTCATTTACAAGTTGTATACACAGTACGAGATGACGTCTGTGCCTCTGTTCTTAGGGCTGTTGGTATTTGCCACCTTCTGGATGGTTGGTACTCCACTCTCGCGGTTGTATCTGGGCGTGCACTCCAGTTTTGATGTTGTTACAGGTTGCATTCTCGGACTCTTCTCATTGTTCTTTGTTACATTCTCAAGCGACCTTGTGGGTGGTGAACTATACACGCCCCTTGGTGCCTTGTGTGTTGTTCTCGTATCGATTTTCCTGATGGCAATCTACCCCCGACCAGGTCGATGGGTCAACTCACCAGGAGACACCGCAATTGTTGTCGGTACAACCGCGGGCGTGCTTATAGGCTATGCGTTCAACGTGAGCGTAATTATTCCCATGTTCGGTCTTCCATTCGGCCCCCAACCACAGTCGTTTAGTTTGAGCACGGAACTGTCCCAAAGCGGCCTTCAGTTCGTCACGTACCAAAAACTTGCTCTGCCCGTGTCCTATGCACACTGCCTGATCGCAATTGCTCGTCTTTTGCTCACTGTCGTCTGCATATACCTCGCGCGCAAGGTGATTTTCAAGCCTATCTGCTTAATAGTCCTTCGAGCACTCTTCGGAAAAGAACCACCGCATACGACGGCGGAAGAGACAGCACTGCTCAAGGGCGACAAGCTTGTTCGGGCGTATCAAATTGAAGTATGGGAAAAGTTCTTTGGCTATGGTACGATGGGTTTTGGTGCGACAGCAATCTGGACTTATGTTTGGGACTACATCGGGCTCGTCTACTCGTTGCCCAATATCAAGGCTTAATCCATACCACCGTCTCTCCATATTCCGCCTCTGCTCACCGTATGTATATATTGTTCTCCCAACATATTGCTTCCACATCCTCACTGACTAATAAACCTGTGTTCAAAATCAAGTTACTTTGTATTATGATTGCGGCTATGATTGTACGACAAGTAAATGAGACGATTAAATCTCTTAGATCTGGCACTTCCGAGCCAGAATGGACTCACCTGCTTCTTCCCACTCTGCTTTGGTGATGAAATGGCGACCGATGAGTGCATCAATGTCGGCACGGGTTGGCGTACCCGCAGTGCCTTGAGGAACATTAAGTGTCAGAGGGTGGACGGCTGGTAAGTGAAGTTCATCTCGAACCCAGTTCAATGAACCAATCCATCCACACACGGCTGGGTGAGGAGTTCGCATTACATGCACAGGGATGTCTGTGGGTGCTAGGCGGCGGAGTTCAGTCTCAAGTCGAGTTGCCAAACCCACAAACTGTGAGCTTGCGCCTAAAAGAAGAATGGATGACCACATGGGACCCTGAACGACGGGAGCACAGGCCGAGATTGCGTCTAGGACCATCTCAGGAAGACCCGCCTGGGAGCTTCCGATATCCGATGGATGGAACAGAAGCTCGGGGACGCTGTATCGTTCCGAGATGAGAGAAATGACCTGATCGTCGCTGTCGTTCTGAGCAGAGCCCAACGGCGGGGGTTCGCGAACATAGCCATAGCGCTGGCCATCACTGGGCAGGACATAGTCTGCGCGCAGCTGGTGCTGTCGCCGTCTGTTTTTGGGCAGTGTCATGTCTTCATCCATTCGTGTGAATACGTAGCACGCCTTCTCTTTAGCGTCATTGACCAAGCACGTCTCTTCAAGCACATTGAATTGCCGGTATGAAATCAGTTCCTTCAGGTAGTTTGTCATGACCTTGCCGCCAATATTCAGCCGGCGGATCGCTCGGCGCACGGGTCGACCATGCACCGTCGGGATGATATTTGTACCTGAGAAGCCCACATCGATGATCACTGAGCACGGATACTTTAGAATAGGATAATTCGCAGGCAGCGAAATTTGCGCCGCAGTAACGGCGGCTTGGAGCCGGCTTGCAATGGTCTGTGGTACATCGCCTGCGCGTGCATCCGCCATAGTATCTGAATCAGCTGCAGCCGCCCCTGCGAGATCGGGGCGATAAAACAACGAAGGGGTGTGGATGGAAGAGATGGCACGGTGTGTCGAGTGGAATCCCACACGCTCAAAGATCAATTCCATCATCTCCTTATGCTGCATCGAGAGCGGAGGCTCCAGTAAGCACAGTGACACGCTCGATGGGTCTGTTACCTGTACGCCTGACGTGGGCGAGCTGAACATTTGCTTCCAAATCAAGGTCTCAAGTTCCCAGTTGACGATCAGGCCACGATCCATGGGTCGTCTGAAGAAAAGACCCGAAAGATCGGTAACCTCATCGCACTGATCAGCAATATAGAGTCGTTTCTCGCGCTTTGGTCGCACCGCATAGTTCGGTACGAGGCTCGGCTGGCCCGTAGAAGTGGCAAATCCGACTTTGCACTTTTCGGAGCCGTTATCTAGCACGACGATTCTATGGTCCATGGTCGTACCAGGCTGGATTGGCTTAAGAGCGTATCTTCTTCACAAAGCTTCGGCTTGCTACCCTGTGTCTCTCCCTCAATCCCGTAAAACGTGTTGTGGTATATAGCAGTCGAGGCGGCTCGCCGGGCCGGGGACGGGTGGATGGGATCTCGTTCAAAATTCAAAATTGGGCCGAGACATACTACAATCTCTAGGTAGCGATATTGCAAGTGCAGGTGAGTGTGTCAAGTGTATTTTTAGTACATTCACTAGATCACTGCGTGACAAACCTGAAAGCTTTGGAGGGCCTTCGAGGCACCCAGCAAAATAGACCTGTTTTTGGTGCAAAACGAAGATGAGCCGTTTGATAGAGCCGTCGAGAACCTCCGACGGTCCAAACGAGCTTCTCTGTGATGATCGACCAGGTACGTTGCGTTGCATGCTTTGAGATAGCGCCGAAAATTACGACAACTGTGTGACTGATCTCATTGAATGCGTATGCGTTCCAATATGCCTCGGGCAAATCTTCTCACTGGGCCGACTTTGATTTAACCCCTGCTGACCACCCAACGCTAGTGCTCGATGTCAAGGACATTCACCTGATTGGGACAGATATGATGTCACTAGATGACGTCGCCAACATTGAACATTGCGTCAACCTCGAGGAACTCTGCATTCACTCGACCAACATGACGCGTTTCGATGGACGCAAGCTGGAGAAACTACCAATGCTACACACACTGAATCTGTCCAGCAACTATCTAACTTCTCTCGAAGGCATTGGTAACTTAGAAAGCCTACTCTCATTGGATGTCAGCTCCAACAACCTGACGTCACTTTCAGGTCTGTCTGGACTGCACAACCTCACCAGACTCACTGCGGCCTACAACAGGATATCGAATCTCGACGGCTTATCACGACAAATTGGGAAGTTCCAGGTTCGAGCGCCGAAGCTGATGTATTTGGATCTCCGAGGAAATGAAATAGCCACCCCAGAGATGCTTATCCCACTGCGAGACCTATCCGCATTGAGGCATCTGATTCTTTATGACACACCTCGAGCCGGTCATGCGTTGCAACTTGTAAATCCGATTGTTCGATTGAAACACTACCGATTCTTCGTCGCTCAAATGCTACCATGGCTGGACACCCTAGATGGTCTCCCCCTGCCTCGATCGCTCGATGAAGCAGAAGCTCAGCTCCAGCAGCAAGTTGGCCGTCCTGTCATCTTGCCAAAGCTAGAGCCGGTTGGTTCGCGGGTCCCAGCGGGAACAACGTCCCAACTCCCGCCAGGGCCAAATTCATCAGTGATATCATCAGCGTCGCAATTAAATACCAAAGTGAGCCCTCGAATCCGCGAGGATGAAGTGAATCTTCCAGCGGTCAAGCCGAGCACGACGTTCGTGGAGACAGGAACGCCTCTTATCGATAGGATGCTCGCGATCCGGGCAGCACGAGGAAGAACTCCAGCCCATGACTTCAATTCCAACCCACAGTTCCCAATACCACGGGGTGAGATCCACCACACTGCCCAGCCAACAACGGTTGCCACTCCTCAAAGCGGTCAATCGCATCAGCACATCACGCTGGAACTAGGAGTCCGAGTGCTTCCATCAGCCCATGAGGTTTCTGCAGTTGGACCGACTAATGTCATGTTTCGACCTAGCCAACCGTTGCCGACGCAACAGCAACCACAGGTAGACGCAATACCAACGCCCAGGGCAGAGCTGATCAGCTCAAGTATTCCAACTGCTCCAGAACTCCCAACTGCTCGCGCAGCTATCGAACAAGGCGCCACTGGTGTGACCGCGACAGAGGTGCCTCTCTCAGCTCGATCTAACCACAGCACTGCAACAGAGCCTCTGACCCCAAAAGACCTGCCTTCACCCAACCACTTACGTTCGATCCTCGTGGGTCAGAATGCCCAGCTTAGTCCCGAAGAGGCCAGAGTTTTGGATAAAGTTATCCAAAGAGTGCTTGGTATCAATGAGCGACCATCCTCGCAAGATAAGACCCCGGGCCCCGAACAATATCAGGAAGGCTCAATGTTTGCCATAATTCGTGAAGCTGTTCTGGATGCGATGAGAAGTCTTCAACCAGTCTCTGTCCAAGCTGGCAACCAGACGACCTCATCGCCTCCACAAATGCCTGTCGAAACAATGCCTCCAGGAGAACCAACCGCCGAAGTGTCTGCAGAAGACCCGCATGAAGTGCGCGAGAATGCAATGGCTGGGGACAGGGATCAAGATAGCCAGAGCGCAACCGAGCCCTCATGTTCTCAAGCTGAGCACGAAGCAGTGATTTCGCAATTTAAACAAGACTATGAGAACCGCATTGCCCAGTTGGTCTTAACGCTCGAAAGCGAAAGGAATTCAGCTACCCACGCGCTGACCGAGCTTGAGACGCGGCACCAGAAGGAACTCGACGAAGTCAAATCGAGTCTTCGAAAGCAGCACGAAGACCAGCTCAAAGCCCAGGACAGTCTGTATACAACCAAACTCGAGGAGCTCCGTCAAACCCTCGAAGCAGCATCTGCCAAGGAAAAGCAAGATCTTGCCCATCGCAACGAGGCGCTACAGAGCGCTTTGAATGAGACGAAATTACAACTCCAAGAGAGCCAGCAGAAGTCTCGTCAGCTAGAGACAAGTATGAATCAAATCCTCAGGCGCATGGCAGAGGCCGAAGCTGGAGCCCGCGCCACAGTCGCGAAACTTGAAGCCGAGCTTCATCGTTCAGTTAAGGCTCAGCGAGCAGCCGAAGAGGCTCTTGCAGAGGAGAAAAGGCTATTTGATGCGCAAAGCACTGATGTGAAGGACCTTAAGGAGCTATTGAAAGTTACTGCAAGGAATGAGGCAAGAGTCGCAGCCGAATTACGCACCGCCCAGAAGTGCCTGTTGGCGAGCGAGCGGCAATGCGAAAGCCTGCAGCAGTCACTTAATGCCGTCATGCAGCGAGCAGAGGCTGCGGAGAAACAGCTTGCGCAAATGAAGGCAAAAGTGGAATCGATTGAATCAGATTCCGCAAAGTATCGCAATGCAGACAGCGAAATCCAGCGTTTGAACGCGATGCTTGACGAAGCTAACGCAAAGATTGCGTCACTTCGGCAGCTGGAAGGGCAGAAAGCCGCACTGGAAGCAAAGTTGGTCAAGCTGGAGGAGACCTTGAACATCAAGAACATGATGCTTGACGACAACGTTGAAATTATTGAGTCCTTGAAAACTGCGGCCCGCGACAATGCAATTGAACTTGAGCGGCTGAAAAAGTCCGAAGCAGACGCCCTGCAAAACCTAGAGGACGTGAGCCTGCAGAATATATCGCTAGCCAAGGATCTCGAAGCGCTTAAACGCAAAAGTGAGGAAAATGAGAAGAAGTATGCGCAAGTTGCGGCGTATGAATCCCAAATTGCAACACTCAATAAGGATATTGCAGCGCTACAGGCTGCCCTGGCAAAGAAGCAGGAGATTGCAGACCTGGTTGAAAAAGAGGTCATCGACATGAGGCATCTGTTCAGGATGAAGGAGGTTCGGCTTGAAAAACGGCTGCAGAGTGAGATGGAAGCCAAGCAAAAGGAAATCACGGAGCTGTCAGCCAAACTTGAAGAGGCGATTAGAACTCAGAAGCAACTAGAGGAGCAGCTCGCGCATACAAACGCAGCAAAGACCCAGGCTGAGAAGGCTGCTCTTGACGCGGCTGCACGAGTCGCAGAAGTCGAGGCGGAAATGAAGAGCTTGTTGAAGGCGGTACGTATCAATTTTGGCGTTTCATCCCTGTCATGTTTAACTCTAGTGCTTGTTGTTGTATTTCAATGTGTGTACTCATTACCGAAGCGTGCCATCCCGTCATGTCCATACGTCTAGAATGAGAAGCGAAGGCGAGCCGCCATGATGCTTGTTCAGGAGCTCTCACTTAGTGGCGAGTGATTGAAACGCTTGGCTAGTCCGTGCAGCCTGTTCTGTACACCTAGGTTGTGTTAACACCGGACTTTTGTGTCGTGATCGTGTCGGACTGCTCGTCCATTTGGGACTCTCAACAGTTGGTTTGAATCTCTGGCCCAAGTTTCCACCACTCGCTTCCTCCCGAACAGCAGTTAATGTAGACTGTTTGGGGCTCTTAATGGTAAGCCGAGTCGCTTCCCTCGAGGCTGCAGTAGAGTCGCTGCTCAGCGAATAAGGTGATGATGCAGCAGGAGGATTGGTCGGTGCGAACGGAAGCGTAAGAGCGACAACGCGCAAGGTTAAAAGCAACTCATGCAGTGTTTGGAATGTGTTTCCTGCACCCTTCAGTTGTCTAATGACATTAAATGTCGTTTCGGTCCCTTTGCCTGCCTCAATGAGACGATCAATATCCTTAGATGTGATGGTCTTTGCCACCGACAAGGGGAGTATCCGGGAGAAGCTAATCGGAGGCAAGACTGGATATTGTGCACGCAATAGCTGCAGCTCCACCGCAGAAGGCAAAGCCAATGGTGCGCCAACCCCTGAGATAGATGAATGTGACGTTTCCGCTGTGTTGGCAGAAAATCCGAGCGAAGTACACTCTTCGGAATCATCTTGTTCAAACGGCGTGCACAAATCGGACGCTTCAGGTTGCCAGGCTGATGAGGAAGATGAAACCGTTATTTGCGCCTTCATGCATTTGGACTCGCTGCTCAGTGTGGATGACCTGAGAACTGGCGTGCGATCCGTTCTTGTGGAGCTTCGTTTTGAATGACTCTGAGCGGTCGTTGCTGCATCGCTCCGCATGTTCAAACTAAGAATGGAAGGTTCAGGAATATGAATTTCAGGTTGTCCTGGGGCTGTCTTTTCCGAGGTACACGGGTGCTGTCTAGGTCCAGGCCTGGCAGGTACAGCCAGATCCGAATTCGACGTACTAACATACGACGATTGTCGAATGATCATAGGAGGTAAGGTCTCGTTCGGCATAAAATCTCGCGGCTTCGCCAGACACAGTGACCAATTAAATTCAGCACAAATGCAAAGCAAGCATTCACATCCAACAATCGCAGTGAACACTTTTTCGCGTGTTTGACTCTCCACAAAATCGGACTGAGCTGCAACTAGTGATCTGTACTTTGAAAGATCTTCTGCCAGTAGCTCACCATCAAGCAACTGTAGCAGGACCCTGCGCTGTTGGGAAGAGAGCAAGTAGTTACTCTCTAGCAATGACTTAGCAGTCTCGATAGTGTTTTGCTTCCAGGCTGTTTGTTTGGGGTCCAAATCGTTTCCTACTCCTCCTAGGGGCTGGCTCTTGGTAGACTGAGCGCTTAGTGTAATCCGTGAAGTGAACTTTCCACTTGGCAAGTGTGGTCTTGCCTCAGGAGACACAAAGGCAGAGCCACGTGATGGATAGAGGAAGTTGAATCGTTTCCCATCAAGACGGTCGCTCCGTGCAACTCCGTTGACATCTCTTATGTTCGTCGATGGACTATGAGCTGAGAGCGGCGTGGGTGACTGAAGCTCAGCCATGAAAGACTTGTAATTGCGACTCGTCAATGGAAGTGCTAGCAATTGCAGCACGGATTGCAGAATAGCAACCATTGCCATCACTTGTTCTTCGATTTGCTTGAGTTGAAGCACTAGTATTATGTACGGCTCAGTCAGTTCGGTAGGGAGCAATTGTGTTTGCTCGAGTATATCAGGCTGACAGAAGATGTTACTCTGTGGAGATCCTACGCACAAGCGATCCACACATATTACAGCTGAGCCACGTAGATCACGATCACCTTGGATGCTCAAATCCTCAATACAGTCGAGGAACCGCAGTGATCCATGATCACTCCGCACGCTTGGACTTGGGTATGAACTTTGTGGTGGTGGCGGTGGAAGCATATCGCTTTCACTTTCAGGTCGGAATCGGTGTTGGTACCGGATGTTAGGAGGGGCCAAATTCTGAAAACCAGACTGAAAGGGTCGAGGGAGAGAATAGTCCTGCAAATACTGCTTAAATCCAACCTGTGTGGGGTACCGTCCGCGTCTAGAGCTAGAATACATAGCGTTGGTGCTGGGTGAGCATCGACTCAAGGTATTATAATGGAGACGTCGTGTCTCAAGGTAGGGTGATATTCCGGCATCCCACCTCCGAAACTTTCCGGGTGAGTCAATGAACGATCCCAACTCGTCGGCTCTATCACCTAGGTACATCGGTCCCCTGGATCCAGTACTAGTTGCGGAGGCAAACCGCCTCGATGGTAGGTGCGCAAACTCAGGTGAGCTTGCAAATGAAGCCAATGAGAACGAATACTGTGATGGCTGAACAGGTGGGATCATTGTAGCATTGTCCGGAAGTATGCTTTCAAATGGAGTTCCCTGCTGGTAAAGATACTGAGGTGGAATATCGGAGTGAACGCCTGAATCACCTGCTTTCATTAAACGAAGCGTCTTATCAAGTGTAGCCCTTGTCAGCTTGTGTTTGCTTCGTAAGTCATTCTCAAACCAGGACACAAGGTTCGTCTTTTCCAAAATCTCAATTGCAAAGAGGACTGCAAATGCCCCACCGCATTTCGCGATTAACCGTTCAGTATGCACGTCGCCGATCAGGCGAATAGCACCATTCGTGATTCTCACCAGTTCTTCAATAGCGAGCTGGCGAGTCAGCCTGGGGCAGAGTGGAAGCTTTGCAAAGCACGCTTCGCGTCCCCCATTGCTATGAGGAGAACCACAACTGGACCCACGGGTCAGTGCGCACTGACCATGTTCGGCACATTTTTGGGCATCGGCAAGCTGTCGAGCACAGTCGCGAGGAATTGGAATCATTGGAAACGATGAAGAGGAACCTGCCCATGCGAAGTTTGGAGAACTTTCAGCTTGGATTACTGTAGTGAAGAGTCCGTTCTGCTGATAGGCGAGGTGCTGTTGCAGGATCAGCTTCTCAATAACAGTAGCAGGCAGAGAAGCAACGCGTGCTGAAGGAGGGTCTCGTTGATAGAGGGAAGGCTGCCTCCTACGTGTTTCAAGGCCATTCGTTTCCTTGCTTACGAGACTGGTTTGTCTGGACCCCGAAGAATGACCACCAACGTCTGATTCACCCTCGGTAATGAAACTAAAGGTTGTTCTCTGCGATGTCATCTCGCGAACGGGAGGAATAAATTGGAACCTTGTATCGTACACGGGAGTCATGATGTGTTGCTCATTGCACGGGGTGGCATTTGAGCTAGGCGTAAAGACCGAACTCAGGTTAGCGTTCGTATGTGTAATTGCGCCCCGATGAATTGGACGTGTGTTAATCACTTTAAGATTCAACGGAGGAACTAAAGGTCTTTCTGGTGGCAGCTTCTTTGCTATGCGAGGCTGGTCATGTTCAGAGAAAATTGCATCATTCGTATCAATCGAATCAGTCGAAGCTGCTAGGTCTACGACTTCGCTATCACCATTGCGAGGAGAAGTACACGGTCTCGACTTAGCATCAAAGCGAACAAAGGGTCTAAGTGGATCGCTCCCGATTGAATTCCCAGCTGCCAGTTCAAACTCCGCAACTTTAGATCCGGTCTCCTTAGCGACGCTCTTTGACATGTCATCTTGCTCTAGTTCCACTCCCTCAGACACCGTATCGAGATCATTATCATCAAAGTCCACCAGTTCAATCATGAGTTCCTCATCATCTGCAGGAGATGGCACTTCAAGCACCTCGATTGGCTTCGGTCTTACTTTCGACTGCTTGCTGCGCTTGTGATGGGACCTGATAGACTGTGAATCACTCTCCATTTCATCATTTACAACACAGTCGGTTGTCTCATTCACACCACTTCGGCCTGAAGGACTCGTACTGTCCTCCTCGGAGTCGGAGTCAGAGGAAGGAACGTCGATGAAACGGGCAAGGGTTTGTTTCATACTCCTGTGAGCGGTTCTATCCCAAACTCTCCTAGATGAGCTAGACTTGAGTAGCGATGCGGAATTGCAGAACGAGTAAACAGTAGAAGTTATGCTCTTTGGACTTGAGATGTCATCCTTTTCGGTTCTGGATTCGGAAGGTGTGAATGGGAGCATGACTTTGCTTTTGAGAGGAAGACCAAGCGGTGCCGTGACGCTTAGTGGTACATCATCCTGACCGAGCTTTTTCCCTGGACCGTCACCTGATTGCTGTACTGACGTTGTATCAACGCTGATTACCACGTCGCTCTCCGCCGTCGGCGGGCTGCCATTCGCGAGTGGTAACTCATTCTCCATTCCAGCAGTTGCTTTAGAAAGTAGCTCAGATCTGAATGCAGCTTGGATGCGGTCATGCAGCCTTAAGACATCCTCGATTAGGCTCGAAACATCGTTAACGCTGTAAGATGGATCTTGCAGCAGTAACTCTAGCGTTACAAGCAGGACAGCAGGGCATGATATAGACGCAAGAAGTGCTTCGATATCTTCGCAACGTATTTCAGCGCTCGACAAGATATCCGTCTGAAGCAGACAAAATATTATTGCCCTACGGCATTTGCTTAGGCCGATTCCATGGCGAGCTAATTCAGTAATGAACTTGGCTTCTCGTTCGAACTCTGACGTGGATTTCGCGGGACTCCATTCTTGTCTGTAGCGAGTAGAAGGAAATATGAGTGAGATTAATCCACGCGCAAAGGCGTGAGCGACACTTTGCTGAGCGTGTGTACTCGTGGAGATCACTGACTCAATTTGCTCAACTCGAAGTGAGGTTGGATCAGCCAAGAGCTGACGCACTCGGTAGCAGCACTCCATCAGAGAATTAAAGGTTGGAAACTGTAGCCTACATACGAAAGCGTTGACGCATACAACAAGAAGCAGTAGAGCGCCGCCTGCTGCGTGAATGCACATTTCCACTTGGCTTGCATCAAGGGAATGCGCCTCACCTTCATCAAGAATCAGATTCATCGCAATGAGCTCGACATGCGCCCTTGACCGAGCACTTTCCAACGCTTCGTCGTATCCTTGTACCAATGAATTGTCGGGGGCACCGACCTGGTGTTCACCTTTGCTTTGACCAGGCATTGTCTCATGAGACCCATCTACTTCGTCGACTTCGAATGGAAACTGGCACAACGCATCAAGGAGAGCTACTAGGTTTCGAATATACGTGATGACGTCGGAGGTCTGACTCTTCACTTGTTTGCGTAGTTCCGAGCGAATTCTTCTTCGAAGCCATTTTCGTGCATACTGCCGATTAATCAGAACATCCAGGACCATTTGCCGGCAGTATGCGTCAATTCGAGTATACATCATTGGAAAGCCTCCTACCACAACCTTTCGATTCGGGTTTTTCGTTGATTCTACATCTATAGTGGCACTTGCAAGCGCGACAAAGTCCTCCGGGCGAAGTGGTTCGAACTTGGCTGTAATCTCGACTGGATGGCATTCCAGGTAATCCTCCGTTTGATCAGAAAAGTCACGATCAGTGTCCTGAGATTGTTCAAGCCAAGGGTATGGTAGGGGGCAACTCACCGCAAGTCTCAAAGTGGTGTTCGCGTTTAGATCCACCATGGACTTTGCATCAGTGCTGATACTACCAAGCTCTTCCTTCGAGCTTACTTCGAGCCCAATGAGGACGGGGTCCATGGTAACACTTGTGGATATAAGCTGAAGTACGGTCTCTTTCTGAGCCGACGGAGCGCTTGTCGTTACCTGGTTTAAGGAACAAATCTCGGACTGCTGGCTCAGAGCTCCACAATCTGGGTTTGGCGTGGTACGCGTGACAAAAAACTTGTTCTCCTCAACCAAAGGGGATCGAACCGGGGTAAAGATTTCAATTTGGGCTGGCGGCTTCGGACTTATTAAGTAGGGTACACCGTCTTTATCAACCGCGACAGGAGCATGCCGTGGTGTGGAAGGTGGAGGTTTGACGGTCAAATTACGGGGCTTACTTCTCGGGGTCATAAAACCAGCGCTCTTTGCCTCCCCACTGGCAACCCCCTTTTGCGAAGGTGTGGCAAGCTCTGCTGAACGGGCTACGCAGTCGACAGGTTCATCTTCCTCGCTTCTTTTAGTAATACAATGTCCGTGCGAGCCTGAATCATTGGGAGTGGACCCCCGATGACTACTCTCAGCTACAGTACTCAGTTTGTTCAGCGCGCTTGCTCTGCGTTCCTGAATTTGACGCAAGTGCTGAGTCCACATGCTCCAAAGCACCGATTTGTGTGTCTCGTCGAGTTGAGTGACGAGCGACACGAGGGCATTGGGGAATGCCTTCGCCTCGATTCCGCGCGAAGCCGTGTGCTGCTCAAACTCCTCACAAGTGCGCATAACTAGAATGCACGTTACGAAAATCATAAATTTTCGCACTGACTGTGTGCTGAGACGACGACGCTTACACATTTGAATAATGTCCAGTAATGTTTGGGGAGAGTCCACATCACTGAGCAGCTGATCAATTTCCAGACTCGTCATGAATACCGTGGGGTCGTCGAATACTCCCTGAGCCGGCTGTCCGAGGTACCGGTACACCAGCTTCTTTGCGTCATTACGACAGGTAAACCGCGAGTAGAACGTGGGAGCAGTCGCGAGCTCGCAGGTGTGGATACGAAGCGCAGGTAGTTTCGTTTCTGGGTGTTGTGTAGTGTGTTGCGCGTTCGTTTTTCCAGTACGCGCGTGGTCTGAATGTGACTCCGTATGGAGAAATGTGTTTTCCTCCGTAGAGCCGGATGACATTCGCAATTAAATAGGATAAAACAATATATCCAAGACGGCTTCAAGCGACGGTTTGGTTTTTCAATTCTCTGCACCACCGCAACACCCACTTCTCAGCACTTTTCCAACCTGGAAATTTGCCTTTTCCAGCTCCTCCGTGGCGACCGAATTTGAAAATTCCGGCCCGGCGAGGTCGCGTTCGCGGAGAACGGACGCTTCGCGAGGAGCTCGCGAGCCTCACCCAGGGCTCGGACTGAGAATATAGGTGCTCCAGTATGCGGGCTAGTTTTATCCGACCTCGCTATGCATGCACTCTCGTACAGTCCTCTCGAGCGAACGCGAATCCTTCCAACGGCTACCACGGTAACCGATGGCGCACTCGGCACTCCGTTCGCTTATATGTAGTCTTCTATAGGCTGACCACGGTGAACACACTCAGTAGGTCCAGTACTGCCCATATTTCAGGCATAAAGGCACCAGACTCCAGCTTCAAGTCCACCTGGCTACTCGTTGAGATTTACACGCACGCTTAGAAGGAAGTTCTGCTCGAGCGTAGAATGACACATCTCGCTCCACATCCAACATGATTGAGGCAGATGTATCAAGCTTCCTTCCTGTTTAACTCCCTATCACCACATGTCTTGACACCTCACCTAAGAGTCGAAGCAGCCATGCTTTCCCTGCCATCATACCGGGGTTGATTCCATCCACCACCCTCGGGACGAATGTTTGGATTCCTGGTACACTTCTCCGCGATAGGAAATCGGATATTCCACAGGTTGAGAGGCAATTATTACAATACTATTGCGAGGAGGATCCGCAGATATATTGAATTACCCAGACCATGCAGCGCGCTCTGCTAGAATGTCTGCGGAATTGCGCAGCAAAGCATTTGCGGAGATTGGAGACACCCCCGGCACGGAAGCTTGTGTATATGCTCGCAGGCGTAGGGCCAGTCGCCCGCTCGATGAGCACCTCCGTATCAGCATTCCAGACGAGCCCGTCTGCCCCTGTCGCCAAGTTCTCTAGTGTTTCCCGACGCACCATCGTCGAGGACGAGGACCTTGACATGGACCTCTCCGCCGTAGACCAGTCCAAGTTCCCTCGTTCGGTAACGCACCAGTTGAGCAATTGGAACGATCAGTATAGCAGACTGCATCTTGAGCAGGCGGACGATATTGAAGCTCTGCGCAAGAAGAGTATTACAGAGTTGCCAAATCATATTGTACCTCTATATCTCCGACTTCTCCACCTGCTTGAGTCGCCCGTTGTGTCCGATGCGGAAATTGAGAAGGCATTTAACATGCTCGTGGCACAGGAGCCGAGTATCAACAGAATTGCAATGAACACCCTCCTTGAGGTCGCAAATCGCCATCACAGATATGGTTGGACAGTGAAGCTCTTCTCCAGCTATGCTCACCTGTGCTCAGGAACTATGACGAGCACGGCGTGCACGACTGCCCTGACGGCATGTACGCGAATGATCACGATGAAAAATGCGCTGCATTTGGTCAAATCCTACCCTCAGGGCTTCGAATCGATGACGCCCGCAGACTTTGGTCGATCAATTGTGGACCAACTTTTGAGCGCCACAGACAACCAGTCAATGTTCGTTGATATGGGTGCTCTCACTGCTATGGCAACCTTCTATGGAGCCGTTGGCGAATGGCAGAACGCCGTGCTACTCCTCAAGAATTGTGAAGCGCGATACGGTGCAACTCCCAACACAGCCGTCTACAACGCCGTGATGACTGTGTGCCGTCAGCACAAGCGCTATGTCCGAGTTTTTAAGTTGTACAACGAAATGAAGGAGAAGGAAATCCCCCGCGATCGCATCACGATGACGATTGTGATGGCATCCTACGTGGATGCGAATCGACTTCAAGATGCCCAAAATCTCCTAAAGGAGTATCTCGAAACAGGTGAAACGATTCATCCGAACATGCATACCGTGATCTTGAGCGCCATTGCCTCAAAGGGAGGAAAGGAGGAAATCAATTCTTTCTTCGATTTCGTTTATCGATCAGGTGTCATTCCAGAGGTACGGTCCTTTAACTCGGCAATCGCCGCGTATCTCAAAGCAAAGGACTATGATGAGGCCATTCGTCTCTTCGCGGACATGCATCGACTGCGGCTAAAACCCTCCGCACTAACAGCGACTCTAATGATGCGATGCTTTATCGAAATTGGTTTCACAGAAGGTCTCCTTGGTGTGATCCCGCTGGTCACCTGGGTTGAGCAGAGAGACGTCAACGTCCTGGCTGCCTTGAGGATGCTGAGGTTCGAAGGACTGCATGGAGCGATTATCGACCTGTGCAACACTCTCCGACAGCTCGTGGATGTATCAGTCCGCACAAACACGCCTATGCCTGTCGCGTTCAATGAGAGTATGTCTGTGGTGCAGATCTATCGTTATGGCATCGAAGCTGCCCTCTACTTGGACATGCCTCAATTGGCGGTAGATTTCATCCAGCACATGAACGATAAGTTCAAGCTGGCAAGCTTCACGGCGTCACCTGGCGAGCAGGCAGCGCAACTCGTCTTTGATATATGCAAGCTAACACACTCCGATCCAAGGATACATAGTGAACTGTATCTCTCCCTCGTAAACCTCGCACTGGTCGACTTGGGACGACGACTGCCAATGCCTCACAAGGTTCAGCTCAAGCACATGCTAGACTCGCGGGCAGCCGCGATTGCAAAGTCTGTGTATGGAATTGCAAGTGGTAATGGAAACCGGTCGCATTTTGCAGGAGGCGCGTCAGAAATCTTCCGGGATACCATTCTAAAGTTCAAAGCGCAGATCGAGTCAACATCGGCAAACGCTTCACACTCCCAGTTTACATTTGAATAAAGTGGAAGCAAACTGTATCAACTAATTGTCGTGATTATTGAGTTTAATCACTCGAAGACCTGCCTGTGTATTTACTATAGCGCTGAACTGTACAGAGAGGACGAAATAAGGAAATGACCGGTGGGAAAGTGATGAGTGGTCCTCGCAAAGAAAGGGACGAGCGTGAAACGGCTCGTGGACGGGGGTGGAGGACGATGGTGGGATTTTCACAAGCTATGGCAATTAACTCAAATGTGAGAATTACAGTCGATGGGACAACTTCTGCTGGCCAAGGTCGACAAGGAAGACTGAACGGATGGCGCTGAGTTGAGATCGAACAAAACCTCAGAAAAGAGGACTACTACGGAGAAGGCGTAGGCATAGGAAAAAGATGACTGCGGATAGTATACTATGAATGAAGCTCTGGAGGTGACACGAGGCGGCATGTCATCGCGCAGTGGGAGGAAGTGGAAGTCAGGGTAGATGTGGGCATCACACTGTGTCTGCCCAAGGGCACGGAATACGCCTCACCTTCCAGTAGTGTCCTTGCACTCGTCACCAGAGCCCTGGGCCCTGCCCTGCAGGAGCGAATCGATGTGACCCTGCAAGGGCTTTGTGTGGGACTCGTCGAGAAGCTTGAACTCCCTCGCGAAGTAGATAAAGTGTTTGAAGCAGGTGTTGAGGTGGGCTTCAGCGTGGAGTTCAAGAACGCGATCGAAGTGGCTATGGTAGACGTGGGCGTAGACACGGAACAGGCGCTGGAAAATCTTCTGCACACGCTGATGGAAGTCCTTAGGGAACGATGAGCCTAGCTGCAAGGGGAAGATTTGCTCATTGGTGAGCTGGTTGTCGACCCAGTTCATGAGCAACTCAACGTATTCAGGGGCGGAGACTTCAACCGGTTCTTTGTACTTCTCACCGTCCATCCAATGATACTGGTAACCGGCACCTGCAACCATCTTGGGACATGACTGGGGTGTGCAGGAGTCTGAGATCGTCCCGTACAGCAGGTTGATCTCGTTAAAGAAGTCGACAGCTAGAGATGTGATGTGAATGATAAGACAAGTGAATTGACGTAAATAACGGTGTTCATCTCGTGCAAGTGTCACGTTAAAAGGGTAAGCACGCGCCACACTCCTCCTAGCCTGCTGACTCGGGCCGGAACTCGTTGCAAAAGTATACGTACTGTTCACAGCCAACCACTCATTAAGGTCCTCACCCTTGGGCAGACGCACGGCTGCGCTCATATCACCTGTGCCGAGCGTGGCCTGGGCGTACGACGACAAATCGCTGCGCTTGCCCTCTGAGTGGCTCTGAAGAGGCACCAAAGTTCGATACTTTTTGGCGCCGACACCGCTGTAGTTGGAGATTGGAGGCAGCATAACCGTAGTGTAAGTTGGGTTACATGAGATTATATATTTGTTATGCACAATTTAACGTGAGATGTGACGGAAGACGCGTAAAAAGGGGGAAGGCAGTGGGTATTTAGGCATTGACTGGGAATTGACTGGATATATCGTGACTTACAATAATTTCATCATCTTGTTACGAGTCTAAAAGGTGAAGGTGTGAGATATAGAATGCATTAGTAAAGTCAAATTGAGAAGCACGCGCCATCACCGTGCTCAAACCGAGCCCAAACACTCCTCGTTCTCCACTTGTCGACTGGGATTTTTTGAAAAACGGGCCACCAGAACAGCGGTGTGACTGGACTCTGGCCTGTCGACTGAGGTGGCGACTGCGCCGGTGGGGGAATTGCTTGAGGGAACATGTTTGGTCAGGTCAAGGCAGTTTCGAATGTTAATACGAGAATGCATACCACGCCTTCCATGCACTATGGGCCGATCAAAATATACAATATGACTGGGCTCAAGAGCTAACCAATGGGCATGGGCTGTTAGAAACGAGTTGGCAAACATGCCCCGCAGTGCAGTTTATTGATTATGACTGTTGTAATGTGTGAAAGTGAGGACCCACTAGTGAAAAAAGTATGTAGTGTAAGATGCACGCGAAGCATGCGTAATCAGATAAGTTACACTCGTTGGTGGCATGGTTACTCCTCGATCACCGAACCTCTAGAGTTGCGGCGAGGAGGAATCGGTCTGGGCTTTCGTTTGTCCAGGAACTTCTCTGCCCGCTCAAGGACATCCAAGGCATCTTCGAGCTCAAGGTTACCCACCCACTCGGCCTTGGGTGAGTGATACAGCTCCGTCGCTGGTGGCACAGTTGCCAGAGCCTCTCGAGCTTCAGCCACAATCTTACTGAGCAACTGAGCAGACTCTGAAGAGGCCTCCAGGGCAACCAGCTCTCGCTCGAGCTTGTTCACCTTCTCAAACAAGCGAACGCGTGCCACTTCAATTGCTTCCATGTAGGGCTGCGCCTCTTCCGGATTCAGACGGCCTTCCTTCTTCAAGTACTCGCGCCCAATGGGACCAAAGTAAGTCGAAGTGCGAACTGGATAGTTCAACGCATGGCCAAGTCCGCGGAGTAAAATAGAAACACGAGATGGCATCACCCACTCATCAATATCGTGTGGCAGAGGATTACGTTCATAAAGTGTCTCAAAGTACGACTGAACGTTCATGCCTCCTCTTGACTCGTACGTGTCATAATCGAATCCCAAGACAGCCATCTGATAGATAATGTCCTCACATCCTTCGTTGTGCTGATACCCCATGTGATTGTAGACTCGCACAATCTGATACCAATCCTGCTTCTCGAGGGCATTATACAGACGAGCAAGCAGACGACGATCGCGCTTGGTCAATTCCTTGCAGCTGCCGAAGTCAATCAAACCCAACCGTCCGTCCTCAAAAAGCAGGACATTACCTGGATGGGGATCAGCATTAAAGAACCCATTCTTGATGACCTGATGGCCATGCACTTGGAAGAGAAGTTCAAGTGTTTTCGCCATGTCCACAGTGTAGTGCGGCTTCAAGTAGGCTAGCTTAGCACCGGTAAAAGGTCCAATGAAAACGTTATAAAACCAACGCAGCGCGTTACTCAACTTATCTCTGACGCTATAATAGAGACTTGCGGCCCAAATGCGGTTGGTTGTCACTTGATCCATGTACTTCTTCATCTCGCGCATGTCTTCTTGAGTCAATTCTTTGATCGAGGATTTACCACGCACGCGAGCATAGATGCCGAGCAAGACGTCGTAGATCTTAATAGCAGGTAGATACTCCATCACAAGGACTCGCTTCGTGCACATGTCGTGGAGCGGCTGTGGAACCACCACCTTACCTGCGTAGGGCGAGTTGTTCATGTTCGTCCCGATACGCTCCAAATTGTGGGCCTCAATTCGATAGTCAAACTCAGTGTGGAACTGCTTTTCGATTTCCTCAAGGAAGGCCAAGTGTTCGGGCTGGGCCAGCCGACAGAAGAGCTTAATTGTGGACATGTCCTGTGCAAACATTTGCTCGACATTGTTGTACTGGATTTTGACCACCACCAGCTCACCAGTTTTCTTGAGGCGAGCCAAGTGCGTCTGACCAATCGAAGCCGCGCCTAGAGGCACGGGTTCAAAGTAGCTGAAGACTTCATCGATTGGGCAGCCCAGTTCCTTTTCGATTACATCACGGACGTACTCATAAGGCTCTGCGGGAACATGGCTCTGTAATGTCTCCAGTCGTCGGATCCACGATGGCGGAAAGAAGTCCTGTGTGAGGGAGCCCATCTGACCGAGCTTGATATAGTAGCCTCTAAGACTAAGGATCGCATCCAGCACAGCGTCGGCATACCGTTCATTCAGGGGTCCATATGTCAAGCCCTTCACAGTATCGAGATATGCCAAGTAACGCCCCGGGGCACCCTCGATCTCTGGAGCGTCAGGTGGTCGAAGTGACACGGAATCCGACGCCATGAGTGCTCGAAGTTCTGTGGGTGCGTCAGGTCCAAGATGCCCATCAATACCAATGTGCTCTGTACCTGGAAGCCGGAGAAACTCTACCATTGGCTTCCTCACAGCCTCAGGTAGAGCCATCGTCAAGGGTCGCAGGAACAACACGAGCCTAGTGAGAGGCCTCGAAAGCACAGAATTCAGCACACCCATCGAGTAGTCTGCGACGTTCACAGGTCGATAGGTCTCCGTTCCTGCCTGAAGCAAATCTTCAATGGTAGGGCATAGCAGGCTGTGGGCAACGATGTGGGTTGTGACTCTGAATTGCGTAATGCGGTAGTGCAGGTAGATTGGGAAGGCCCTGCCCCAGAAGGAGATCGACCTTCGCAATCCGATTTGAACGTTTTCATCGAAGGAATAATAAGCGCCCGCTCCAGCCAAGGCGGCGAAGAGAAGTATGAATCCCACCTTCGACCTTGACTTCCGTGGCTTGGCTGAGTCCTGATTCTGCTGTTGAGATTGAGAGTCTGCCTTTTGTTTTGAGTCTGACTCGGACGTTGCACTTGTTGCATCGCTTACAGAAGCTGGAGCAGCGGCAGAGGCTGTCGAGAAATGTCGCATCAGGTTGCGATTGATAGGCAGGGCTGTAACAGAGTTTGATAGAATCTGACGAGCAGTTTGGCATGAAGGAGATGCACGCAGCTGGGTAACTGATATTGACGTACCCAGCTGTCGATCCTGGAGTCCCAGTGAATCTGTCAGGATGCCATGACTCGACAAACTAGAGTGGTCTGGATCCGCGAGCCTGACAGTAACACCATGCACCGCAGGGCTTGCTGCCCTTGAAAACAATGCTGATAGGAAAGCTCTTCTGCCCGCAGGAGTCTTGAGAATTATCCGAGCTCTCAGCATGTTATATACTGGACGATTAACTTGCCAAGTTGCGAGCCTGGCAATTCACGTGACAAATTATCAGGAGTATGCGCTAAGCCAGCAGGGCAAGTGCGATGTGAATGCCGCAGACAGGAATGAACTGACGGCCTCGGCAAATATCCGCGAGGGATCCTGTGTGCAGTGGAGGCGTGGTCTCGAAATCCACACGCAACACGCCGAGTAGGAGTTAAGTGCGGGATTGTCGGACTTCCAAGAATACGCACGAGGCTAGATGTGAAGGCGCCAGCTTGGGTGGGTACTAGGGTCTTTTAGGCATTCATTATCCAAGTGTACAGTCAAAACATTTCAGCACCGGGGTTTTCCTGCAAATTCCACTCATACACAATATCCTTCAAGTGTTGAAATTTGACTCTATCCACCCCCCTGCTGAGTCCATTCGTCCTGGCCTGGATCCGAGGGTGACCATATGTTTGCCCTCTGTTTGGGAGCCCACACATGCGGTACAGGCGTTGTGGTGCTGCAGACAATAGCTGATGCCCTGATTACTCCGTAGCCGCGTGATCACGGCAAGACTCCCTGGGGGTCCACCGCACATGACTGGACTTCACCCCGAGAGGGCGGAAAGTTTTGAATCGTAATCAAGTAAGTAGAGTCGTGATATCTCGCCGCGAAGGCAGTGTGGATAAATTCCTGAAGCGCAGATCGACCCAGTCGACTTGATTGCTACAGTTTATTATATCCTAGCGCCGAGTCACACGGTGCATTTTATTCAACGACATGTTCCGAAACTTGATTCAATCTGCTCAGCGCGCACAAGCAAGCCTTTGTACCGCATCCGCAGCACGGGCGACTGCCATAATGCGATACCAGCCTGTGTTTGCCCTGCCAACTCAATTTTCCACGAGTGCCACCCAAGCTAGCCAGGACGCCACTCAAGCTGAAGAGACCAAGAGCGAATCCGCTGGTCGAACCTTCACCAGTTTCATGAGAGAGGTGCCCTACATCCCTGGGAACAGCTCGAGAAGCAGGCCAGCGTACGGAGGTGCTGTCAATCCAGGTGCCAAGGTCAAAGCAAAGGTCGCCTACAATGCCCAAGAGCTTGCTGAGAAGATTCTGGCTGGCGATCGTCGGGCACTATCTCGTGGCATCACGCTCATTGAGAGCTCGCTTCCAGAGCACCGTGATATTGCAAATGACTTGCTGCTGAGACTACTGAAGCACCAAGCCACCAACCCAGGCCGAAGGAGCAACACAAGCGCCTCAAGCACCTCAACTGCCCCAGCACCTGCGAAGCCAGCACCTGCGAAGCCAGCACCTGAGTCCAGTGCATCAAAACAGTACCTCGATGGACTCCCTTCGTCTACGTGGTCAGAATACGCCCAGCACGAATCATGGAAGAAGCGCATGCAGCAACAAGAAGCTGATGAGAATGACGGGAAGGCTCCTCCCAGCTCACAAAAAAGCACAGAAACAGCTGCAGCGCTTGCGCTCGACGAAGCAGCCCGAGCAGAGGCTGCTGCTCGAGCGGTTCGTCGGCATGCCCAGGAAGAGGTGAAGTTCTTGACACGAGAACAAGGCAGGCCTCGAACGCAACTCAGGATAGGTATCTCCGGAACGCCAGGTGTCGGTAAGTCGACTTTTATTGAAGCATTTGGAATGCACCTCATCGAGCAGTTCGACCTTCGTGTTGCTGTCCTCACCATCGATCCTTCGTCACAGCTAACTGGGGGGTCAATTTTGGGTGATAAAACCCGCATGCAACGACTCGCTGCCCATGATCATGCGTTTGTGCGACCTACTCCGTCCAAATGCACTTTGGGAGGTATCGCTCAGAACACGGCCGAAGACGTCGTATTGTGTGAGGCTGCTGGCTACGATGTGATCATCATCGAAACCGTTGGCGTTGGACAGAGCGAGGTGGCAGTTGCCCAGACTGTCGATATGATTATTCTATTGATGAACCCTGGCTCAGGCGACGAACTGCAAGGTATCAAGAAGGGTATCATGGAGTTGGCTGATTTGATTGTTGTCACGAAGGCGGACGGTGCCTTGCTGGCTCCTGCGCAGCGCACCAAATCAGACTACGAAAAGGCGCTTCACTTCTTCCAAACTGCGGGTCAGTCGTATGGATGGCATCCCCAGGCTTTGCTCTGCTCCGTGGTCGAAGATTCACACCGATACCTCGACAACCTGTGGCGGAAGGTCCTCGAGTTTGAGCAGGCCATGCTCCGTCCCGCCAAGGGCATCTACTCTCCAAAACTGTTTGCACACGGCGGAGTCCACGCTGGCATCAACATCGATGCTGTAATGGGTGCAAACCGCGAGAAGCATCGCGAGACGGCTTCGACTCTCATGGACTCAATGAATGTGCTCGAGGCTCGAAGAGCATTCCAGCGACGACAGTGGATGTGGAGCCAGTTGACAGAAGAGCTGCTGCTTCGTCTCCGTCGCTTCTCACAGGATGGCACGGACATTGATGAAATTGAGCGCGAGCTCGTCGTCAACCTAGTTACGCCGCGCGTTGCAGCAACCCGCATGTTTGACATGTGGCTGAAGTCTCAAGCCAAGTAGTTCGTTGAATAATCCCACTGATCGCAATGTCACGCTTCACACCAGAAGCGTGGAGTGAAGCGTTAGTTATACTACAGGCGCTACCCCGAATTGCTATTTTAGTTGTCATGTATCAAACTGCCCATGAGCACCATTCATAAACTAGCTGGGCTTTGGGTCCGACCTATGATCATTGCAGGGCTATCCGAGCTGACCACGCTACGACTTGAAGTTACCGCGTGGAAGTGCAGCCCCGTGTGTGGACTGCTTGTATGCGCCGGTGTCTCGTGTCAATGCCGCGGCATTGGGACGTGGCGCGGGCCAAGAGCCAGTGCGGGTGGAAATTTGAAAGTTGTGACGTCATAGCACCAAGGTATCTAAATAGTGGTATCGCCGAGGGTGTGGATACAATCTAAACATATCATTCGACGTATATCCACTGGGTTATCTATTTTATTAGGGGTCTAACCCGCCTCACCACCACAACATGTACGCAAATGGGCACACAAATATTGCCTACTCAAACTTTCCTACGCACGTGCAAGAGAACCGGCGTTTGCCCTATATCGTCATCGGGCTCATCTTCGCACTGCTTGTGAGTGTCCATTTCCTCGCCCCCGACGCACCCCGCCTCGATGTCATTAAGCCTTCTGAGGCTACGGCGCTCGTGGACTCGGCCCCAATTACCCAAATCACATCCATTCCACAGCCCACGAAGGAGGAACGGTCCAAGGAGACGTTGCCTAGCGTGCCACAGAGCCCGGAGACTAGTGCAGCCGTCGCAGCCGTCGCCGCTGCAGCTGCTGCCGCTGCTGCTTCGGGAACGGTGCAACCTCCCATCAACCCCATTGATCCAAGTGAGCACGCCCATGCTGTGGACTTTGTCAAGTCGATGGCTGAAGCTGACGCACAAGAATCGGGGAAGGCACCAGCGGCATCAGTAGCAGGAGGAGGATCTGGCAGTCACGCAACTTCTGCCTCCACATCTCCAAACACGAGCTCCGCCGCGGCGTCAGGCTCGGGTGGGTCACCCACTGCGTCGAAGCCTAAGTCATCCGCCGCAGCCATCTTAATCGCCCCCGAAGAAGCGATCTTAACACCAAAGGGCGAGATCCTTGTCCCCATCCGTAGTGAGAAGCCCCCAGTTGTCATTTCATCTGAAGGAGGCGTGACACCGCTCCCCAGCGCGGCTGTCGTGGCTGCAGCGGCAGCAGCTGTTGCTGCCGTCGCAGCGGACACGAAGTCAAAGGCGGACGCAGCGTCAACCATTGCGGCTGCTGCAGCTGAAGCTGCCGTTGCTGATGCCATCTCGGCTGGTGACGCTATTGACACCCCTGTGGCATCAGTCATTGGTGCAGCTGCAGCCCGCAATGCCGTCGATAGCCTTGAGTGTGCTCGGACGCCTTTTGTGGAAGCAGTGACAGCACTCGTATCCAGACGAGATGCCACAGCCAAGCGTCCCTTGGTATTAGTTACTGGTGCCAATACCCTTTTGGGCCACGCCATAACACTCTATGCACTGGGTACACTCCGATTTAGTGTAGTTCCTGTGGACTACCTTCCTCACATCGCGGCGACGCATCATCACTCAAAAGTCCATCCATCAAAATTCGATGCACGCAGAGAAGTATTACATGTTGACTTCCACAACGCGACTGACGTCAATCTACTATTCGATAAATATGGCCCGTTTGATTATGTGTATCATGCAGCAACAGAAGAAGCAGCTGCGGCCAAAGGAAGCTTCTTTGACCGACGTCGTAGCGCTATTGGCGGACAGCTCACCACCATGCATGTTGTCAACGCAGCTATCACTCAGAAACCTGCTGCCCGTCGTATTGTCTTCGTGTCATCTGCGTCAGTCCACGGCCCTCTGGCAGATGCGCGCTCCCTGCCATTGCGAGAGACGAGTTCGCACCGACCTGCGACGGCCTCGGGTATCGCGTACTCAGCAATGGAACTCGACTTGCGCGTTGTCAGTCGTGCTTCCGGAGTCCCATTCACTGTCTTCAGAACGCACCCCCATGGTCTAATAGGTGCTCCGGGCCCCGTCCCCCCGCCCGACCCAGCGTCAGATCCCCAAGCGAATTACACGCAAACCACTGCGGGAGCGTACATGGTGAATCACAACTTGGCAATGGCCCTCGCTGAAGCACTTGTTCGATATCCTCAGGCTTTGATCAACGTGACTGCACCAGCGATGCCCGCCTCACTACATGACGCAGCGAAAGAATCGATGCGTAAGAAGGGGGCCAAGGAGAAATCGGCAGCGCCCCCTAAGCCGGCTGCTCTACCAATCCAGCCTGCGACTAACACTAGCACTAGCTCAGTGGCAGCCTCATCAACGTCAGCCGCACCGGGCTCCGCACCGGTGAGTTATATCGAGCTCTCGACTCAAGTTTCCGCGTCGAATCAAGTACATGATCCAACGAGCAGTGCGTCGGCAGCTCCCTCGACTACTACCACCGAAGCATCACAAAGCGCGGCTGCCTCAGCTGCGGAAGCAAAGACATCGACTCCGCTGCCTGCACCCTCCGCGACCAGCGCTGCTAGCACTGCTGCCGCTAATCAAGTCAAGGCTGCGGTTGCCGCAGCAATCAGTCTAACTCGCACTCCTCCTTCGGTGCCACTACCGGCACCGGATCCCAAGGCTCCGTTGCCTTCGCCAGTCGTTGAGCACATTCGAGCACTCAAGGGTGGTAGCTCGCCCGCTTACACGTACCCGCACAGAGTGCAGATCGACGCAAGAACGGCTACACTGACTTTCTCTCATGTGGATAATCTTGCACCCATCATCGCCGCAGCACCGTTATTTGGTGCCACGAAGAATCAGCTTTTCTTAGCGGCGCTTGATGATCACCCCGTAAGTCCATTCGAGCTGGCGTCTCTGATCTCTTCAGCTGTTGGAGCGACAGAAAACGTGATCATGATCCATGAAGATGGCCAACCTGAGACAGAGGCGGGCTTTATTCTCCCAAAATCGCTACCAGTAACTCAAGTAGCCCAACCAGCCGATCGGCAACCGAAGGTTGCTCCTGCCTCTGGGTCGAACTCAGCGAAGGAGCCCAAGGTTAGTCCTAAGCCGTCTCCCTCGGAGACTAGCCAGCAGCCCCTGGCGCAGTCACAGGAGGAAAGTGATCTGCCTGCAAGCAAAATTGCGGATTCGCTGGCCGACGAAATCCAATCTCTCTTGTCCGATGATCCAAAATCGAGAGCGCGCAAATCGCGATCGCAAGTGCTCCTCCAGCTTCAGCAGACGATCACGGCATCAACACGATCTGATGAGAGTGCTTCATCTAAGAAGTCGTTGTCGTACACGTTCATGACGCCCGGATTCGCAGCGATGGAGGATCAGATAGCGAAGGCCTCCTTCACCACTCAGGACAAGTTAAGATGCTTCTTTAACCCGCCGCCCCCGCTTCCGCTGAAGGCCGCTATTCAACAGACAGTAGATGCGATGCGCTTAATGGTTAAAGAGGAGCACTTGCGTTCCGCGGCAAAGTCAGTTGAGTCGATCGGTGTCCCAGCGACTGAAGCGCTTAGTGCTGCGTCCAGCCCATAAGTCAAGGGCAGAAATGCCCCGGTTGTGTATATTAACCAGAATTCCGTGTATGTATAATAAATCCAGCCTGTGTCTAGACTCCGTATGATCTTACCTTGCCTTCCACGTGCCATCCTGTGTCCCAGACCCACCTGCCGCGCTGGAACCCCAGCCAAGAGCCGGGCTGGGACCTGAATCCGTTACGTTTGTCCTCATTTCCAGAGTGTGTGTATCTCGCGCTGAAGCGAGTGTACAACTCAAAGAAGCATACCATTTGGGTAATAGCTTCTCGTAATTACTAGTCAACCCACAAGCATGGACGGCAGGATCGTCACACTTCGGTTTGTGACGGCCATTCCTATCGAAAGTGATCTGGGACCACTCGATGGGGAGATTCAGCGCACGATGGGCGGCCTCAAGGATCCCAATTGGGTTGCCATGTGCGTTCCCTGCGAGATCGAGTGGTGTGTCATCGACGCCAAGACCGCTACCGTCCGCGAGGTCCTCCAGGGCGCTATGCAGAAGCTACCACCACAACTAAGTTGGGCCTCGATAGTCAATGCCAGGGTATATCCATCCGAAATTGAGGTCGAGGGCGGGCCTGGTGTACCGGCTGTTGTTGCACGTATACCAACCAAGTGTTTCCTCGTGCGTGGTATCCCCCAGATCTACCACAGCCTCGAGGATCGCGCGTTTGCCCACGACACAAGCGTTTATAAAGCCAGTCCAAGACTGGGTCGCAGGGCCTATTGGGACGTGTACCTGGGCGTGCCTCCCGATATGAGTACGTAATACGATTGTAAATGTCGCGTTGCAATGTGTATTATAATGTCAATGAACTAGCGTATCCGTATGTGCTAACGTGTTCGACTGCCTTCTGTCTTCTGCCTTCTGCCTTCTAGCTGAGAGCTATGCCTGGCGAAACGGCGAATGCCTCAAGGAACCTCAAGTAAATCCGTCTACCGCAGTAACTACCGCGGCAGCAGCAGCTGCTGCGAGTGATACAAGTACCAATGACTCCAGTCGGGTTGGTAGCGCGAACCACCCTCAAACGAGTTTCTACTCAAGACTGTTGGGTGCACCGTTCACCAAAGAAGGAGAAGTTATTACAGAACTCGAAGCGAGGCAAGCACTCAAGTCAATGCATCAAGCTGATGCAAATGTGCGTGAGCTTGCTAGGAGCGCAGCTGAGCTTTTGTATCCAGACATGTGCAGCTATTCGGACCGTGGTTATGTGACTATCGACCAGTTCGAGAGAGCTTTTGGTTTGATCAAGGCAGAAGATGATAGTGAAGACCCTGGTTCGCACTTCGATGGTGACCTCGCTTTGCAAGCGTATCTCTCAGCCGCTAGAGCGGGAGGATCAGCATCCAGCTCGCGTTCTGGAATCGGCACACCTCCCATGGCGCCCGCCCTTTCCAGTCCCGCACCGCAGCGAATAGGATCAAGAGGGACATCGACGCCCAGCCAGCAATAATCATTGATTTATCCGCAAGATGTAAAGTGGCCCACTCCACAATATATGGTAGTAAAGGCGCAATATCCTCTAGTAAGGATGCTAAGTAGGAATGACTGTATGGTTACTAGTTTGAGATGTTGTCGTACGTGGACCGAGTTCGAAAATTAGACCGTCTGAGGTCCAATTGCTTCCACCATCCCAGAACTTAGCATTGTCAGGCACTGCAATGCCAAGACGTGACGGCTGGTAGCTCATCGAACTCCAGGAACCTGCATGTTGAGTACAAAACAAACTAATGTTCCAGACGATGGCGCTCATTACAACGATGTAACACGTATCACCGTCTGTAAGGTGTTGGCGGACGTGATATGTATCCAAAATAAAGGATTGAGAAAAATTGGTAAATACGTAACAGTAGGTATCAATCAGATCAATAAAAGAAATGAATTGAGGACTGACAATTGTCGACTAAAAGTGCTCAGAAACTGAACACGGACAGGCATCAAGAGCTAGATTGGTACGACATGGTGCCCAGATACGATGCTGCTATTCAGCCCCTGCACATAGGCAGAAGAGAATACTAATGGCAAGATCGACGGAGGAGGGATGAGCGACTCATCAACAACTCACTTATTGAACGACGGTCGCGCCGGGACCCACATCCATGTTGGTGAAGGCTGGTGGGGGCTGTGAGGCTAGGTCGTTGAGCGCATCGAGCTGAATAGGAGCAGAAGCATGGGCTGTGATCGCAGCGCCGTAATAGTCCACCTGGGCGTACTGTGCAGCCTGGGCATGGTAGTTCTGCCACGACTGCTCGTACTGCTGCATCATCGCCGCATCGTGGTACGAGGGTGGTGCAGGGAGAACAGTCTCGACGATCTGGTAGTGAGTAGGTGGTGGCGGGGGTGCGGCCATGCGCTCCCAGTATTCTCGGGCTGCCTTGGCAGCAGCTGCGGCGGCTTCGGCCTGTGCCCTAGCAATGCGCTGCTGGTCTTCGAACTCGAAGCTGCTCCATGACTGAGCCTGCCAGTCGCGAAGCTGGACGTTGTAAGGCTGGATGATAGCCTTGAGGTTCTTACCATTGGTGGTGTCAATGCCATAGTCGAAGGACTCGTCCTCACAAGGCATGTACATCTTTTGGGTGAGGTAGCGAAGGAACGTAGCGGTCTTCTCGTCACGGCCGCGAAGCTTGGTCTGGCCAACATTGAGTGCGGCATCGGCATAAGCATCAGCAGATGCCTTGCCCAACTGGTGACCCTGCTGCGCAAACCCGTGGATCTTGCTGCGGATCGCCTTGGAAGCATCGTAGGCAGCGCTAACCTGGGCATTCTTGCCGCAGACCAGGACCTCGTCCTCAAGGGTGGGTGCGGAAAGGGCGCCAATCATCAAGTGTGCAAGAGGGCCGTAAAGTGGTGGGTTGGTTTGGATAGAATCGAGCATGCGAGCAGCAGTAGGAACGCGCTTGTCACCAGCGGATATCTCAGTTGCAATGCTGCGAGCCAAAGAGGCGACACTGCAAACTGAGAAAGGAACGACACCAACGCCCTTGAGGTTGAATTGCAACTTGGCAACGTGGGGCAGGGTATTGAGAGCAAGACGCTGCTCAACGGGCAAAAGATGCATGAGGGTCAGGAAGGTCTGGAGGAAAGGACCGTCCTGCCATACCTCCTCCTTGGCTTGGAAGTATGTGCCATCGAAATTGTAAGGAAGCCAGCCACTGATCAGGGTAGGCTCAGCAAGGGTGGCGATGGGGGTGCCACGGCGGTAGACACAGGGGAAGACACTCATGTTCGGCGTGAATGGGCAGCAGAACCCCGAGCTGAACTTACCATCGTACTGGACGAGGTAGCGACGGCTGCGATCAGCGTTCTCGAAATGCTTGCGGTAGCGGTTCATGCGCACCAAAGGATCGTGCGTGCACTGATCAAGTGGGAGGAATGTGCAGCAGATGCAGGCACCAGCGTAGCAGAGTTCGATATTCTCGCTCTTGTCGTCAGGGAAGACATCGTTGATGTAGTTGTTGATCGGAGGGAAGTTGGTGACACCACGGCCATTGGTCTCTGCGGGAGCAGGCGCGTTGGTGTTCATCTGACCGGGACGCATGTTGATGAACTCCTTGGAACCGCCACGGCCATTGACGGTAGGACCAGTGCCAAGTCGACCGCGGACAGCATCAGCGTAGTCATAGATGAGGGAGTTAATGCAGGTGAGGCCAGGACCGAAGCAATCGGGGGTGATACCCAAGAACAACGCACCCTGATCATCAGGCGCAGACGACATGTGTTTGGCGAAGTCAGCGAAGCGGAGATGGCGCAGTGCAAAGCCCTTAGTCGCCTCGTGAACAGTGCCTTGATCGGGGAAGCATGGGAAGATGAAGACACGAGCAGATCGCGTCCAATCCACATCCTGTGCTGCGAGACCGTTGTAGCGCTGCAGATCCCAGAAGTTCACGGAGCAACCCAGCATCTGGCACAAGTAGCTCCAGGCAAGGAACTCGTTGCGGTCGATCTTCTCGCAGGTGATGAGAAGGAGATCTGAGAGGATGTTGGGCTGGAACTTCGGTGTGACTCTGATGCTGCGCGAGTAGTAGCAGATGCAGCGGTCACGGAGGAGGAGGTCGACACGCCATGGGAGCTGCATGAAAAGCTTGCTGCCTGCATCCGTCTTCATGCGAACAGTGAACTCTACGGTGGTAGTCGTCTTACCATTGAACTTAGGCACGGCGAAAACGGCTCCAGTGCCACCATCCTGGATAACGTAGTTGTTGCCAGGGACAGCAGGGGCGATGATCTCAAGAAGAGGGTCAACAGTGAGACGAATCTCAACCGTACCAGCAGATGCATCGCCAGCAGAGCCCGGGGTCTTGCACTCAGCAACGACTTCGGACTTGGGACCACCGTATGGACGGCGAGAGATGTTCTCGAGGATCACCTGAAGCTGAGCAGACTCGCCGGGGCCGAGCCAGTCAATGACTCGGACATCGACAACGCGCACTGGCCACTGAATAGGAAGAGATGGAGTCTTGACCAGTGACTCTGGGAAGGGGCGCTTGAGAAGGCTCACCTCAGAGGTCAATGCTGTGAACGCCTGGTAGTTGCAATCCTTGGTGGGTTGAACATCCGCAATACGCGCACGGAACTGCGTAGGAACGCGGTAGCGTGCCCCTGGCTGGACCTCTGGGCAGACGTGAGTAATACCAGCAGAGACCGTGGGTTCATCGGCACGGATGGTGGCGATGGCACCAGGGGGCATCTCAAGTTCACCAGTGTTAGTAAACTCGAAGTTGTCCACAATGAACTCAGAGGCTGGTTCGAAGATACCATCATCGTTGTCATCATGGATCTCGTAAGTGACAGTACCTGCCTCAAAGCGGTCCGACACCGTCTTGATGTGACGGCCGTTGTCGTAGATGTGAATGTAGGTGTTGCCGTTGCGGCCCTCCTGACCATCACGACCGGAGCGGCCGCTGGGTCCAGCGCGACCATCAGCACCACGAGGACCGTCACGGCCACGGCGGCCGTCCTGGCCGCGAGGACCGCCAGGCCGGCCATTCTGTGCAGGGCCACCGGAACCACCACGGCCACCATCACCACCTCGACCTCCTTCACCACCTTTACCACCAGCACCACCTTGACCTCCGCTACCACCTCGGCCAGGCTCACCGCGGCGTGCATCGTACTCGAAGAGCCATAGAAGAGCAGTTTCACGTCGGTCGACAGCGATATGAACGTTACCACCGTTACCGGCATCACCACCATCACCGGCGTTACCACCGGAACCTCCATGACCACCATCACCACCACGCTCGCCATCGGTACCGTTGCTACCATTACCACCGGCTTGACCAGGGTTAGTGGCATTACGGCCAGGCTGTCCATCGCGACCATCACGACCACGGCCACCATCACCACCGCGACCACCGCGGCCACCATTACCGCCATCACCACCATTACCACCCTTGGTGTCAATGAAGATGAAGTCGGACTCGCCGCAGTTGATGAATGCCTCACGAGGGCTGTTGTCGATACCGCTTACGTAGAGCTGGTTAGGGGAGCCACGGATCGCAATACGGACATCATCCGAGTGCTTACCGTGTCGGCCGTTCTCACCATTGCCACCAGAGCTACCGTTGGTGCCGTTCTCGCCCCGAGAGCCGTCACGGCCATCGTGACCGGAACGACCTTCCTCACCGTTTCGGCCATCACGATTGTTGGTGTCCACACCAGCAATAGTTCTAAGGATTTGTGCGAACTGCTGGCGCTTGTGTGCACGCGTCGCGAGTCCATTTGTGCCAACATACTTGGTGGGCTTCGCGAGGATCTTCACGGGGGCCTATATTGTTGTGAATAGACGGGCATCGCCAAGCCGCGTACAGTGGATGCAATTTTGATGAGCTTTGTCTACACCGATGATATGAAATGTATTGCCACACGAGATATACCAGCTCGAGTGCCTAGCTGCTCAAGCTCTCCTGGCAGCTCGACTCGAGAATCGCCCCGTAAAGGCAGAAGCGTCGCGCATCAGGGACAAAGAGCCGTAAAACCTACCTCATCCGGACGGCTGGTGTCAACTTCACCGATCTTTGCCGACATTTGGACTATACGTGTGGAAGCAGAGGGCGCGTAATGACCTGAATTCAGCTGAAAACCAAGAAACCGTCGGTCGGAGCGAATTCATGTTCGAAAATCTCGTTCCCGTGGTTGTGCATGGATGTGCTACGATATGTATCAGATAGGATGCATCGTTGTCTAGGTAAACAAATATGAAACCATTCCGTGCACTGACTGCGCACCGCGTAATTTACTTTCTAAATTCAATTCTCCAACAGTTAGATATTTAACCGAATTTTCACCACATTTTGGGGGGCGGCCCGGGGGCCAACTCGCAGCATGCTGCAAGTTGTCCTCCGGCCCCCCTGCGAACACGTGCTCCTCAGAAACCCCAGATGGTACAAATTTCGGCATCTGCAGTTTGGGGAAGGTACGGTATGCACGTCTTGTGTCCTTTCACGTCAATTCCTGAATACGAGCGGCTTCATTCCTCTTCGGAGATATCAGGGCCAATCAACATCACAGTGATAGGTGTTATGGCGTGTTTATGAAGGATAACAATAGACTAGACACAATGGAGAATGAACGTGTAGGCAAACTTGGTTCTTTGAACCAAGTTTGCTCTGGTGAGCGATTGTGGTTACTGCGTCGATTCTGATTGATCATCAAGCGACGGGTCCTGGCGAACCCGCTTCGGCGACTCTGTCTGTGTCTCCAAACATTTGCTGGGAAGGATACTGCTGGAGATCCCGACTTGTTGTGTCTCCTCTTGTCCCACGCAGGGCTCGGCGGCAGATGTGGTAGCAGTATCTTCTTGGAGCTGTGCCAATGTCTTTTCGTCAGGAGACGGTTCCATAAACGTATATGAGGCGACAGTCGATTCGTTGGCTTGCACCAACTCGGAAGCCGTTGCGGGCTCAAGAGCCTCATCTCTAGTACGCTTTATACCCAGTTCAGGGGCCGAGGCAAGGTTCTGGTCCTGGTCAACAGTTGGGCTGAACACTGGAGACGCGAGTGCTTGGGATACTTCCCGACCAACCTCTTGGTTTCCAGAGTTCTCCAGGACCATAACCTCCGCTGTAACTGATCTCTGATCTCGAATTGGATCCTGTTCTTCTTGCATAGCTTCAACTGGTTCTTCAGATGGTACATGCGTGGTCTCCTCTACGATTCCTGCATCAGCCTCTTCCACTGCCTCAGCAGTGGACGCAACAGGCTCTGCGACCGAAGTCTCAGTTAAGCCCATGACATCCGGTACCGCCTCAACTTCAGCTTCGGCTTCCGCTTCAACATAGTCCAGACTTCCGTTGATGACCGCTTCGTCGGAAGCAAAATCGTCGCCTTCTGCCGACATAGATCCGACTTCTTGCGGGTTAATGGTCTCTACGAGTTGAGGAACCTGCGACTCTAGGGATCCGGTGGCATCCAAAACCGCCTCAACTTGATTCAGTTGTTGGACAACGTCAGCTGGCGCTCCAAACAAATGCGCTTGCTGAGCCTGGAGTTGCATTTCGGCTCGGCTTCTTCGCCCTCGACCACGTTTGACACGCGTAGGACTCGTATTGGCCAGAGCAGTTGGCACCTGCTCTCCTAACACAATTGCTTGAATTACGTTTGCTGCTCGCATCATCTGGGGCTGATAGGCCTGAGCAACTGCTGTCATGGTATCTGGGTCCAGCGCTGTGAGCTTACTCGCGAGGATCTCAACTCGCGTGGAGGGATCCTCCTTATCAAGGCGGAGTACGCTCATCAACTCAGGATCAGCGGCCAACGACAACACATCGAATACAGCACCCATCTGCAGTTGTGGAGTTTCTGAGGCAGGCATATGCGCCAATTCTTCAGTTAGCATGGCGAGGTGGTCATCCAGTGCACGTGCAATGGCGTTCCGGATTTCGCTTGGTGGTGCTCCCATTGAGACCAGCTCTGCGAGGCTCGGGTTCGCCTCACCGCCGTCCTCACGTGCAGGGACAACCGAAGCGGCGGCGGCTGCAGCCGCTGAAGCTGCTTGAGCGCGAGAACTTTGGCGACCAGAAGGCACCTGGGGCGAAGTCACTCCCATCTCCGCACCAACAGCTGCTGGATTTGACTTCTTCCTACCTCGTCCTGATGGAGCCGTAAGAGCAAGACTGGCTGTGACTCTCTCAGACGCCGCTCGCGGTCTGCGACGTTTATCCTCGGTCGGTCGAAGGCCCATGGTCGGTGCATCCATTCCGGTTGCATTTGCAGCTGCGGCAGCCATTGCCATGGTCGAATCCATTCTAGTTTGCTGGTGAGGTGGCGCTTGCTGCTGGGCAAGGGAGTTGGAGGGGTAGTAGACGTTAGAAATAGGAAGACCCGCGGCTCGGGACAGCGAAACAGGGATCATGATGATCCCTCCATCGATGTCTGTCATGGGCTGGCTCGCGTTGTCCAGTAGAGGTACCATTGGTTCAGGGGGAGGCTCTACGACCTTCGTGTTGGAAAGTGTCAGCAGTTGATGAGGTGGTGACGAGCAAGCCGATGCGCCATCTGCTGTCGTAGAAGATGCAGAGGATGAAGATGAGGATACCGCTCCAGCGTCCGCTGCCTGAATATTCGCCATTTTTGTGCTCATGCGCTTCTTCGTTCTGCCTGAGACGACTGCATCAAAGTCACCCATCTCGGCCTCACCACCAAGTGGACTCGCGCCTGACAGGACTGCGTCTGCCGCGGCAGCAGCTGCAGCAGCGGCCTGGAGGGCCTGTTGCTGTTGGTATGTTGGCAAAGTCGGGCCACCTAGGATCTGCTCAAAGGTTTTGCTAGCCTTAATCGAGTGGATTGGAGTTTCCAACGGTGGGAAGGGCACGTAAGATGGTGCTAGGGGCCATACATGCGGCTGGCCTAGTGCAGCACAGCATCGTGGGCAGATATACGGGTCCTCAAACACAGATGCAACGTCAATGGTGGTACCCACGCACTCGGGATGGAACCAGTCGTCGCACTTTTCGCAGCCCAACATGAAGACACCATCTACAGCAGGCTTTTGGCATAGGCAATAACACTTGCTCTTCTCCTCGGCCAAACGGATATCCTTCGCATCGAGCCATAGACGCGGTACTTTGTGAGCTTCATTCACGAGCTCCTTGAATGATGCCGGACCGGCTCGGTGTTCGATGAGCATCTGTAGGCGAGAATTCCATGCTTCTGCCTTACCCACTTCAGATTCGAGTCTGAGAGTAAGATCGCTATAGGTCTTCTTGCAATCACGTGCACGATCCGAAAAGATCTTAACAAGTGCTGAAATTGGCTTGCGAGATCGCAAGCCTTCACTCTCAATGGGCATCCATCGGTGCACCGCTGCAATTCGTCGAGCCAGGTCGACGGCAGTCTGGGTAGTAAGGCATGGGAACCGTCGCCTGCATTCTGCTTGCGTCTCGAGTAACTTTGAGACATGGGCGGGCTCCTCTAGAACGGCCTTCGCCTGAGAAACCCATGCCTGAACCTGACTGACAAACTCATTGAATGGAATCCAGACACGTTCAACATCGCTGCGCTCAAACACACTGTTCTCGGTGGCTGCCAAGCGTTCTAGCTCGGTTTGTACTGCAAGCATTTCCTTAACAGACCAGCGTGCATTTGACAGGTAGTTGCTATCGGCGAGTGCACGGGCATTGGCGGTCAAAACAGATTCAGCCTTCTCCATGCAGAGCAATAGTCTAATGCGCTCTTCAACGAGCTTCCTCTCTTGCATGTGCGCTGGGATACTCTGGGCTTCGCGTTGAAGCCATTGGAGCGTCTCCGAACGGATTCTACGCTGGAGGTTAAGGGCAGAGACACCCGGAAGTGGTGTTGCCGAAGATTGATCATTCTGGACCTGGGCTGACACTCGTGCGCCTTGGAACGATGATGAAGTTACATCTGCCGACCCTTCCGGTCGGGGCGAAATTGCCGCATACTGCGTTGGCGAACTTGCCACGTCGGCTGCGCTCTCGGACTTCACTCTTGCATCTACCATAGCATCAGCATCGCCTCCTTGAGCCTCTGTAGGGTTGCCGGAATCTTGGCCAGCCTCCTCGGGAACTTGGTCATTGCTGATAGCTTCAGAGCTTTGGACGCTAGAAGCAGCAGTAGCAGCTGCTGCTTCTGCAGCTGCGGCTGCCTCTCGCATTTCCTGTTCAGCAAGCTCGAGGCTCAACCGAGATCCGCCTTCGTCATCATCATCACCATCAGCATCGGCGGCCTCTTGCTCATATCTTTCAGCCCGGGCACGCATCGTCTCGATTGTGGGCTCGCCAGGAAGACGTGCATCCAGTTTCGCGTTCAGAGCTAGAAGGGCACGTCGACGCCACATGTTAGCGCGCGACACAAGTGCGCGTAATCGAGCAGTTTCGGTAGGCTCGGGGAAAATGCCAGAATATGGCTCGGGAATTGTTGCCAATTCTTCGAGAACACCCAAAGATGGACCCCAGCGACGTGAACGACGAGGTAACTTCGTGCGGAATCTATAGGGCACCAGTCGGGCTGCCGCGCATGAGGGACACTGGAACTTCTTAATCTTTTTCACATCAAATCGTGAAATTCCGAGGCAGCTTAGGTGGAACCAGTCGCCACATCCATCACACGCAACCATTGAATCACCATCTTCGATAATAAGACGACAGAAGCAATAGAGTCGCTGAGGAGGTTGCTGAAGGGGGTTGGGAGAGATAATACCATTCGTGAGGGCAAGTGCGCTCTGGACGGTCGCGGCCGCTGAACCAGACTGAGAGGTCACATCTCCAGTACCAGTCGCATCACCTGGAGCAGCACCAGCACAATCTTGCTTTGCATGGCATGCAGCTGCGACGCTAGCGGACAGGGCAGATGCTGGAACATAGTATCCCATGGCCGATGCAATGGCATATTCCAGAGGCACTTGAGTTGGCGCTGCAATTTGGATGTGACTGCCAGCTGCTGCCGGGGCTACAAGCTTTGCACGAATCGCGTCCACCACAGCGGTTGCGAGCGTCTCCCTCAGTTGCGGCATCATCGCAGTGGCCAATGTTTGGGCTGCCGCGCGTTTTCTAGCGGAGGTTGAAGCGGCCGCTGCGGCCAAACTCTGACCACGCCCTGCACGTCTTGGACGACCGGTTGGTGTCAAGGGAACAACACTACTCGACGCTCCTGAGGTACCCTCTTCATCACCTGCAGCTTCAGGGTTGGCTGCAGCCCCACCAGCCGTCGCTACTCCCATAGCGCTTAACGCAGACGCGGTGGCGGATGCAGAAGCCGCGGCCGCAGCTTCAGCTTGAGCCAAATCCACATTTGTTACCGAAACGTGCGCAATCGCGTACGTCAACGCTTGGGGTAGGGGGCACGTTGAGGTCTGCCAAACCTTGCCGGAATGATGGAAGTAGAGCAGAGGGGTTTGCGATGCGGCGTATGTGGCACGGGCTTCAGAGATCGTTGTTGGGTCAAGAGGGTCCAATTCGCGTAGCTTGAGAAGTGGCGCGAACTTCGCCACGGCCTGCGTCCAGTCGACCGCTAGGGCTGGCCTGCGTGGGTCTGCCTCCACGAACCATGTTGTCGGAGCACCCAACACGACGTCGGCGTTCGCGCGACTCAAGTGCTTGGCAACAACCGTGCGTATCAATCGACTCCATTCGGCTGCAAAAATGATATTCTGCTCGAGTCTGTGACATAAATAGCGATGAACCGAGGCGAAGTCGGATGGATCCAGTGGGTCGTCGAGCCATGTAATTGGACCCCAGACTTCGAGGAACATCTGACGCTTCGCGCTAATCTCGGCCAGCACACTTGGTGGAAGGCCAAGTGATGCGAGAGTTGGCACTGGCTGCCCCGAGAAGTCAGTTGGGATTTCTTGCCCATACAAACCCGTTGAAATGAAGACATGGCTCGGGACAGGAGGAAGGGCTGCTGCCAGTGCCAAAAGGCTTCGCAGCCTTACATCACTCGTAATTTCATTGGGAGGGAGACGAGGTGGCCATGCATCCGGTTCGGCTGGAGGTTGTTCTGCCTCTTCCTCCACTTCAGTCGACCAGGGAATCGTCAAATCATTGCCCATTGCTAAAGCGACATCAATCAACACTTTCGCCGACACTAGTCCGGGACGACGTGCAAGGACAGCTACAAGTGCAGTCAATGCGTTCGAAACCACTTCCTGATCGCGTTCTGTGGAGATAGTGAACATTCCACTGGGGTTTGAAGCACGAGCACCACCCAGGGCGGCGAGCTGCACTAACAGCTCTCTGAGCTTATTGAATGGTTCGCATGTCGAAGGCTCGAGCGTTGCAATGTGGTAGTAAATTCGTGCGAGGTATGCTCGGCTGGAGAGGTGCGCTTGTGCAATGTGCACGTCTCTTGGCTCGATTGAGCCCGCGATTGCTACTCGTTGCCTCGCGTCCTTGCAGCGTTGTCGAGCTTGATTGAGTAAGACTACCAGACGCGTAGCCGATGTATGCGGGTCCATGAGCGCCTCGCGTGCACGTACAACCCATAACTTGCTCCAGAACTGGGATTCAATCCATGGGACCTCAGGCAGACGCACTGGGATGAACTGTGTCCTGTTCAACAATTGCTTGATTGTATCCTTGCGTGTGCCCTGACTGAGAGACGGAGCCATTTTCATGGGGACCGTCGCGATTGACATGGTGGCCTCACCCTGCTGGTCAGCAGCCTGTGTAGCATCGGAAGACTCGTGCGCAGAAACCACTTCCTGCTTCTCACAAAGTGCCTTCACGAGCGCCGAGCGCCAACTGCGGATAATTCCAGCGATCTTCATAAGTTGTGGGATTTCCTCAAAATCAACGAGCTGTAGGGCTGAGGCCAGAGGGGTTTCAGATTTCCACTTGTAATCTGCGCCACTCTCGTTGGAACCGGTGCCTGAAGTCTGGGACAGTGTTCTTGTACTTGGCACAAGAGTTTGCACGAGTTGTGCTAAGTACTGTCGGGCGTTTGCTTCTTCTTGTGTATCTGCCAAATCCTCAAGCGCTGCCTGCAGCCATTTTGAGCTCTCTGAACTACTTGCGTACAAGCTAGATAACCTACACTCCCCGCGTGCACTCAGGCTTTCTTCAGTCTCCAGCGCCTCATCTTTGTTCAAACCCATACCTTGACCATCATCGTCAGAACTGGTCTCGTCTTCGTCCGCTTCTCGTTCATCTCCCTCCGGGTTGTCAAACTCGCCACCATCTTCATCGTCTTCTCCGGTACCCGATCCTCGATTCGAACCTCGGGCGCTTCGACCTCGACCGCCGCCACGCGACACAGAGCCACTGGGCTGAAGTCCCGACAAAGAAAACAGAGATGAGGTCGTACTTGCAGTGGGAGCTACGGGGGAGCTTGCGGGTCCGGCGCTCGGGATAAGAGAGCTACGTTGCTTACCTGCAGTGCCACGCTTGAAACGCAATCCCGTGCCGTGAACACCTCCAAGGATGTCACCAGCTAGCGTGGCTGTGCTGAATCCCAATCGCATGATTTCCTCCTGCGTGACGTGAGTTCCTATGATTTCGTCGTAAATCGGCGGATTCTGGGGTGAAAGCTCCGTGGCTGATGTAACAAGTTGTTGAACAAGTTGCTGCTGGAAGCTTGTTGAAAGCTGTAACTCACAACTCGCGCCATTCACATCTTGCCCGACCAGAGGAAGTGTCGTGATAGCTGAGAGGTACATCGTCCTTAAGCCGCGAAGCGCCGCGCCCGCTGTGACGGGCACAAGGCTTACACCTTCCAAGTCAACGACCTTGAGAGGAGAGGCTTTGAGCGACTCAGAGATTAAGGGAGCGAGCGGGGCAGAGTCCTCATCAAGAACCTCGTGGATCTTGGCCGAATTGAGGATGCATGATGTGACCTTATCGATAACCTTCTTAGTCACACTGCTGGCACGTTCCGCTGCGGCTTGTACCAGAAGACGAGCTTGCTCACCAAAATCAGCCGCCGAACCGATAGTATCCGCCAATGCGACTACCGCCGGGTGATATTGAGAGAGGGATGAGGCAGAATCCGATTGCCCTAACGAAGCCAGCCTGCGATTTTCGCGCAATTCATTCACGGAACTAAGCACGGCTACCTCCGCATACTGGAACTCGGACACGGATTCATTGAGTGCAGCTTGTTTGACCGATGGGTGATCGGCCAGGTCAAAGAGCAATGAGGTGAGGGCACATGCGCGCGGGTCTCGAGAATCAGCTGCAGCCTGCTCGAAGTCCACATGCGCGCCGATGGCAGCGTTGAGTCCACTGGTGCCTGCACCGGGTTGTCCAATATCATTCAAACCATCTGACGTCGTCGTCGCTGATTGTTCATCTTCCTGCGCCTTGTCGGCTGCGGCTGCAGCTGCACCTCGGCGTCGACCTCCACGTCCTCCTGCGGCGGCACTGCTTCGTGCACCTCGGCGACCTGAGGTAGATTGCACTGCGACAACCGTTCCTACACCTGCGCCTAAAGAGCCCAGTGAACCACCAAGGTCCATAAGAGCAACTGATTGGTCTGTCTGAGCTAAATGCGCCGTGCTTGCAGCCGCCTGCGTAGCTACAGCGGCTGCCGCAGCGAAGATACTGGATGGGATTGGTACGGGGGCACCTGCAATGGATGAGCGAGCTCGGGCGTCACCTTTCTCATTCTCAGCCTCCTCACCCGTGGTGTTAGCCTCTGAGACTGCTTCGGGATTTCCGTCTGCCCCGCTCGACGCATCATTAGTATTGCCAGGAATTAGCGTAGCGAGGGTTGCGGGCGATTTAAGGGAGGAGAGTGTTGACGCTCCAATCAATGAGACAAGTGCAGACTCCAGTTCTGCGAACGCCTGGAGACTCGGTGTTGATGCCTGCTGCGCAGCTAGTGACTCGTAAACCGACGGATCTGCGGTGAGACCGAGCGTCATCCCAAGACCCATGCCTTCGGCTTCTGCGGCTTCAACTGCGGGGTCGGACAGGAGTGACCAGTTGCTGTCGGCCCCACCTTGGCCGAGTCCTTCAAGAAGCACAGCCGAGCGTCGCTCGATAAAGTCAGAGGAGATCTCTGTAACGTGCGATGGACAAGACTGTGGCTGCTTCTGCTGCATAACCTGTCGACGCAGATACTCGAATTGAACTTGCAGCTGCTGAGGGAGGGCTGGCACCAATCCGGTCATTTTTAGCGCATTGAGCAACCTGGTGGCACCCGAGGTAGGCGAGAATCCCATTCCTGGCTGTGACGCGGTAGTTGCGGCCGCAGTGAGCGCCATTGAAATCGCAGATGTAAGTGGGGCACCCGGCCCCTCTAGGAAATCGCGTAGGGCACTAACCACACGCCTCTCTACATCCGGTTCCTCTTCATCTTCGACTTCATCATTGTTGTCATTACTACTGCTACTGCTTGACTGTGTCTCAGGTTCGTTTGACGTCTTCGCTGCCGTGGAATGATCAAGGAGATGGTGCTTTTCGCACAACGACAAACCCCACTTGATTGCTGCGCGTGCGCGCGCCTGCCACAGAGTCGCAACCGCAAGTCGTCGGGTCAACGTGTACAATGGCTCTTGAGGTGCATAATCAGTACCCTCGGAGAAGCCGCACCGCTTCATATATAGAACAACCTGTTGAAGCTGCGAGACAGTCACACGAGGCACCTTAGTTTCACCTCGAAGGACACACCAACCAAGAGCAAGCGCTGCATCCACATCACTCAACCTTGCTCTCACAACTTGAACCAATGGAATATGCAGTACGGAGAGTGCATTGCGTCGGGCGATGTTCGACAATGCTTGAGCTGATGAGATAGTCGTTGACACGCTAGAGCCTGAAGATCCCGACGACGAGGTTTGGGTAGAGTCGCCTTCACCATTTTGACCCGCACCGAGAGAGCTCGTTCCAGCACCTCCGCGCTTGACTTTGCGTGCTGATTTTTCGGTCCTATCGGATGTCCCATCCGCCTTTGCTGTTCGGCTCGCCCCACTTGAGCTACTAGTTACCCGTCCACCACGGCGCCCGCGGCGTGAACCTACACGTCGAGGAGGAACCGAGCGAGGCTTCGAGGCGTCAGTCATGGCATCCCCGTCTTCGGCATCGTTCTCCACCTCTTCAGATTCATTTTCATCCGCATCATCTGTTGACGGGTCTCCATCGGCTTCAACCCGCATCTCTAGATCTTCGGCTCGGCCTGGAATACGTCCTCCTCGCGCCGATTTGGAAGTATAGCCTTCATACAGCCACAAGGCTTCGCGCAGTGCTGACACGGCTTCGGCTCGTTCCGTTCTTGCTTTCTCGAGCGCGGTGGCAGAGGCGCGCAGCAGGTGCCCTGCTACAAGCGAAGATAGGGTAAAACCGCGAAGAGCTGCGACGACCGCTTGGGACCATTCAAGCCCTGCTGTTCGAAGACTCGTCACTAGCAACAATTCTGGTGACGTGGGCGGCAACTGAGCGAGGAGGCGGTGAGATGCCCGAGCATGCAGCTTCTCGATCGCAGACAATGGGATGTGATGCGTTGGTACGGATTCTGGAACAGGGCTAAAAGCGTCTTCAGGCAGGGCTTCTTGAGGAAGAGCTAGTCCGTACCAGCCTAGTGGGTAACCTGGAACTGCAGTGTCTCGTGCAAACTTGGCAGCCGGGTCGATGAGAGAAGGTGTTACAAGATCCAATGCAACTGGAGCAAAGATCGGCGCATACGAATCATTAGGACTCGAGCTGTTTGTGCTGCAAGTTGTGCTTGTTAGGCTCTCCTGGGACTTTGGACTGGCCAGCAATTCAAGCGCGTTCAAGAATTGCATCATCGCTAGTGTCCATTGCGAAGGATTGCTTGGCAACTGCGCAGTGATAGCGCTCGATACTGCATCCTCGGTCTCCCGAGTAGCATATTCGTCATTCGCACCTGGCAGATGCAAAATTCTATGCTGCTTCAACAACGTTGACAGTGCCGTATCCCCACGTTCCGCGCGGTGAATGAGCCAAAGAGATGCCAACACGCGTTCCTTCGTTGGTGCTGCCAGCGCAGTTTGAACATCTCTGAACCATGCCCATGTCTTGTCCACCACATGCTGTACCCGATTCGCCCTTGGAACTCTGACAGGAAGCAGCCGAATCGTTAGTTGAAGCCTTCTCCAGAACTCCAGGTTTCGCCTGCGCGTTGACGTCAAGTGGGTTTGGGCTTGATGTTCACACTTTAAGGCTAGCTTAGTTGCACTGTAGAGACGAGCATATGTTCGGTTTGTAGTTGGAATACCGATTTCATTGGCCTCTTTGAGCGCTTGCTCGGCATCCTCCAGACTCAGTCCACTTAGTCCCTTGGCAAGCATCTGGCGTTCCATCATCTGAATTTTGCGCACCCACAAATTCGCCGCCAGGAACCGACTCAAGCCGGCCAACTCGGGTACTTGGAGCGGCAGCAACGCTCCCAAATCGATGTGATCTTGCACTTCGGCGAAGTACTCCTGAGCTGCCGTGCCGTTAGCTTCTTCATCTGTTAGCGGCGGTGCAATCGGCTCAGGTTTTGTGATATTCCGAACAAAGTACATATCGCCCTGGGCGTTTCCATCTGTCCTTAGATCCGTCGCTGTGGGCTCAGCAAACTCTTGCTTAAGAGCCTTCTGCGACTGGTAGGACAACTTTTGGGGTGAGCGACTTGCCAAGGCCTTTGCATATGCGGTCCAGTCTTCGCACACCTTGATGGCGACTTCCAAGTATGACAGTTGAGGGATGTGCATGAAACCTAGACGACCTCTTGCGACTGCCAGTAGCTCCTGAGCCTGCTCGAGATGAAGCTTATAGTCAATAGGGGTATCGGTTTCTGTGAAGCCAGAGATGTCGACAGGTACGTCATCGATGTAAACGACAAAACCGCCTAGCAGATCATCCGACTCGTTGAGCATATCCTCAGTTAACTGCCTCAGATCATCATCATCATCATCATCATCGCTGTCCTGCCGTCCTCGTCCCCTCGAAGGTCGAGGGCGCAGTCGACGCAATGGGGTATCATTGTCATCATCGTCATCATCATCATCATCTTGCTTGAGTGGCGTCCCCTTTCCAGATGTGGGGTCTGTTTCCATGTCGTCAGCCGGCGGAATTTCGATCAAATCAGCCTCAATCATTGCAGCCAGCAGCTTGTACGAGGGTAGACTCGTAAACATGGGTAGTGGGCCCTTTGGAGCGACGAAAGGCTCCCGAGCTGCTGCTAGCAAGTCAGGATCAATGAGCTTTGGAGGAGGGATTGGCCTCGAGGAATAGATCTTTGCATTCGGATCGATTTCTAGCAAAAGGCGTCGAGGTACAAAAGGCAGCAGGCGCATCATATGAGAAAGGATTTGCTTTCGGAGCAACAGCGCACCACGAAGGAATTCAGCATCGATAGTAAAGACACCCTGAAGCCTACGGTCAGCCTCACGAAGGAGCTGAGTGACTTGGTCTGGTGTCATTTTGCGCGATGGGACCCGAGGATCCGAGAGCGCACCCTGGTCTGCATCTGAGTCCTTATCTCGGGACACGGACTTGGTTTTGAAGCGGTCTCCGCGCCGCCTTCCACTGCGATGGCTCTCATCGTCAGATCGATCATCATCATCGGATGCATCACTTTCCTCGACGGCGTCCGCAGCGGCGCTTGCACTGCTGTTGGCTGATTTAGCGGACATCGATTGTGTGAGGATTGGAGTGGACACGTAAGGTTCAGTCAGTCCATAGAACGAATCGCTTGGCGCAGCAAATCCTGCATGCACTTTTTCACGGACGTTCGAGCACCATTCGACACCCTGCGTGTACAATTCGCGGAGCTTGCGTCGCTCCTTGGATGTGACGTAGGGAATTAACCACGAGTGCTCTTGCTCTAATTCTTCCAACGAGCTCAACATAACGCCATCCCGTGTCCTGAACAGGCTACGGAACGCGTGGTGCCATCCGTTCGCGCGTTCCGTGAGTAGGGTCAAAACAGCTGCTCTGATCCAACCAGGGAGCGGGGACGGCGGAGTTGTGATACCAGTCGATGCGGCAGCAGCTGCCTGAAGCTGCGCAATGGCTTGAGGGTCCATGACCATTCCGCTAGCTTTGCTCAGCTCAAGTTCTTCGACGGCTGAGCCCTGCTGAAGACCTGCCACTACCGCGTTTGTCAGCGTACGCAAACGACTGATATCGATAGCACGGTTTTGCTCATGTTGACACATGGCTCGGATCAGTACGCGTGGTAAAAAGCCTTCATCAGTTTCGGACACAGATGCTCCCGACTCTTTCTGTGCTTGCAGTTCCTCATCATATGCTTCCTTCAGTTCGTCCTCAGAAATGGGTTCAATACCCAATGCCTGACGGACTAGCTCTCGCCAGACATATCCTCGTGCTTCTCGGGCTTGGGATTTGGCAGCAACAAAAGCCTCTGTGAGATCTTCTGGTGCAACTAAGCTACTCAAATCCAGTTCTTCACCGAGAGGAACAGATTCTGTGAGGTGAGCAAACCCAACTCGGGAATTGGAATCCATCCGGATGGACGTGTAAAGTTTAGATCTGAGTTTGGATTCCGATTCTCCAACAGACAAATGCTCGTCAGTAGTTTCTTGAGCTACCTGCTCCTTGAAAAGTGGTGCCTCGGCGAGCTCCTCAGGTGAGATAGGCGTGCCATCATACCGATACATAGTGATGGGCGCCGGTGTGGGTAAGGCCGGGGCAGAAGCCTCATCCTCCGTTGCCACCTGATTGGCAGCTGCAGCTGCAGCTTGGGTAGTCTTCACAGTGCTCATTGCAGGACCAGTCAAGTTATAAGCTCGCGCAGTTGCATCCGAGCTGATACCCATAGCAGTGTTCACAAATGCATACAGCGACTCGGGATCGCCACGGGACTTATCTTTGTCCTTATCCTTGTCCTTATCGCTTGTCCCACGACCCACGTGCCCCTCCGTACGCCCAGGCGCACCGGGGAATTTCAGTCCTGGGAAGGAGAACAGCGTGAGGTTGGGTGCTCCTGATTCTTGCTTGATCAGAGACGTTGGGGAGAGGCTCGGGATTGGTGATCCAAAGGGTACTATCGCGCTTGACTCTCCAGCCTTCATGGTATCACGGGATTCTGTCATTTGAGGTTCATCTGTGAGTTTCGAGTTCAACGACCGGGCTGCAACACGAGACCAATGCAAAAGCGCCGGTAGCCGATCCGAAGCACCTGGTGCCAATCCACGCGACATGCTGTTCAACACGACCGCTGGCATCTGCATGTAGTTGTAATTAATTTGACGCTGATATAGCTCCTGAATTTCCTGCTCCACCCTTTGTTCCTGCTCGTGCCTGGTGCTAACATAGACATCGAGAGACATGTCGTCCACGGCACGTGGGGACGGCTTTTGGTCCGAGTCTATGCTACTGGTCGACTGACTCGATACTAATGACATGTCCTCTGCTGTCGCACGGTGGCTCATGACCGTTGTGTGATAGGTCCAAGCAAGGGACTCCTCGTGTTCCATCGCCTCTAAGATCTCATTTTTGCTTGCCGCTCGACGGTACTGCTCAGGTAGCGACGGTTGCTCCTTCGCAGAAACCCAGACCTTGGGAGTCTGAACAGCTGGAAGGCGTAGCCAATGTGCGTACGGCAGCTGACGTACATAAACGGGCTGATTTAGGCTTCGTTCTCGGACTCTGGGAGCATGTTTCAGCAGCTCCTCAAGCTGCTCCGCTTTGATCGAGCCGCTGGCCTTCGCTTCGTTCGACTCTGCAAGCGTAGCCGATGGCACATAGTCCGGCGCTGGGAATGCAACGCCAGCGGAAGCATGCGACAAGACCGGTGCATCCGGCTGGGTCGCATAGACAGAGCTAGGATTCTCTGCACCTGGTGTTGGTTCAGTCCCAGTCGCGCTGACAGGCTGAGCTCTTGAGACTCTCTGTTGCTCCTCTTTGCCGAGGAAACGATCCAGGAGTGGCTTCACAATATAAGACTGCGCCAGCTTTGCGTTGTAGCCAACGTTCTGAAGCAGCGCTAAGACTCGTTCTGTGCTGGTGCTGTGCACAGTCGAGAATTGCGGGGGAAAAAGTGATTGTACAAAGGAGATCAGCGCGCGTGTGTCGTCGTCGTGCATCAGAGATGCAGACCAGATTAATCCCGGTCCACCTTCTTCTAATGTGAAGGCTCGTCCTCGCGCCTCATAGGCTGATGCGGGGGCATAGTTCGAAATGAATGGGGGTGGTTGTGTCTAGAGTTGGGATTGGATGGGCAGCAGGGACGCGAGCCGTGTTAAACGAGACGTTCCGATAGGCACAATGGAAATACGTAAAACGCCTCCATTCTACTATGCATCGATCAGAAGCCCATGCACTACAGGCTGCCAAAGTCATCCGGAACACGTACTTGATAAAGATTTGGATCCACTCGGGGGGCCTTGTAGGGGTACGTGGAGCCCTCGAAGCTACCGAATAATCCTATATCGCAGGGCGTTGGGTTGTCATAAAGGAATCATACACAGTGCCAGGTGAGATGCGTTGCGCCCCTTCGAATCATGCTGCAACCGCGCAATTTTCATGAAAATCTTGAAAAGGAGCTCGGAGGGTGGCAAATTCACTCGATTTATAATGCGCGCAGGGGAGATCCAGGTGGAATAATCCTACATCCATATGCGGATCATTGTGACACGCATGGAGAAACAAAGTCGCAACTGGAGGCCTCCTCATCACTGCGAAAAACGTGATGGAATGCGCACGTACCCTTGTCCAGAGGTCCTATGCCCGCTGCTGATGCTGTAGCACCAGGGAAGCTTCCCGTGGGGAAGCTGCCGTCAGCCATGTGGCGGGGTTTCTAGAGTATAAATCTATTGAAAGGGGTGAAATCCGAGTCAGGTCCTTACCTCAGACGTGTCTAAATCGCGGATAGTTCGACTTTTTCCTCATATCCACATTGCGCTGGGAAGGAAAAGTGCATCTAGCGCGTGATCCAGCCAGGATCCTGTGCAGAGAAATCAAAGGACGACCACACTATCCCACTCGCTACGCAAATATTCATTACTCTCACAGTTATCTTCAGCGCATGTGCGTGATTTCGACTCACTCACATTGTAGTTCTTGTTTAATTTTCCGCCCGAAGGTGGATGGAATCTCTCCGACACTATGATATCTGCGACTGAACTACGCGCTAAAACACAAGTGACGCGAGATAACAATACCGCACCGGGTGCTGGAGCGTGCTGTAGCATTTACAACTCTGAGTGTATTGCGCAAACGCAAAGCGGTGACACGAATGGACCTGATGGATACTCTAGGATCGTCACACGATGAAGCGCGCTGTGCTGGGCTTGACGAGGGTGCGTGAGCGTAGATGCGTGTAGCGCATGACTACACCATACAGCACTTCATGCATGCGCGCAGTAGCTAAGAGTACTAACGAATATCCAAAGCTAATGTGCTAATCGATTCATGGAGTAGGAGCTAGTATACAATAGCACAAAGTGTAAGGGGGTAGGAGAGAAAAGATAAGCTAATAGTAACACACACACAACTGGGGAGTCGCAATACGCAAGCGATGGAAGCGTCGATAAACAATACCGCTTATTTCTTCCTCTTCTTCTTCTTGACGACCTCCTCCTTGTGGATCTTGACGACCTTGGGCAACAGCGCCTTAAGGTCCATAAGCAGCATCTGCTTCTCCTTCAGGCTGATACCAGGGAAGCGGCGGAATGCCTCCTTGTAGGTGTGGAGAATATTCTGGATCTCGGCATTGTTAGCACCCTCAATGTCAGGCATCGACAGATCAACCTTGTCGAGATCTGCATAGCCACGGAAGATGTTGGCGAGTCGTTGGCGCTTTACGCTCTCGATGTACATGCGTGCGTGGTGCAGACGATAGGCGTACAACAGACCGACGGTGGGCGAGGTGGAGATGCCGAGGTCAGCAGGCATGGGAGCACGTGGTAATCGATCGCTGGGGGTCTTGGGCGTCCACCAAATGGGCGAAGCACGTGTGGAGCGGTTGAGATCGTTGTGGCTGGCGTGACCATCGAAGAGGTAGGTTTCTCGTGCGGTAGTGCGCATACGCTTGTGCATAGCAATAACCTTGTCACCTACGGCATCTGCATCGAAGACCTCTGCCACCATGCGATGCTGATCGGCCACCACAGCCTCGCGTGCGTGCTCAGGCATCTGCTTCATGAGCTTGTCCTGCTCACGCTTCGAGTGGTGGTACAGCTCTTGTGGGATGGCTGTCAGGGCGAGAGGGGGTGATAGTGGGGCGTAAAAAAACCCAGGTGAGTGATTGGAGTGGGATAGTACACTAATAACGGCAGTGCAGTGGAACCAACGCGAAGGAAAGTGCTAATTTCGAGACTCCACTCGTGTCGGAGCTTCGAAACTTGGGCCTTTTCCTCTCCAATTCCAGACTCAAGTCAAGTGGTACAAGATGGCACCAGGCGCATCTGACGCAGCCAGCAGTATCAAGCAACATATCTGTACACATTAATGAACTACGTACGCTGCACGGGCGAGGTTTGTTCCACGCCGGCAATCAAAGAGTCCGGTAAGTGGGTCGCGAACGTTTTTCGCATAGCATCGCACAGCGGGGCTTGCTTTTGCGGTGCAACTCGGCGGGCAAGGCGTGAAAACATTGTGACAATCGAATGCAATATTCAGTGAAGTAGAATATTCCCTACCTCCTCGAATATCGGCCTTCAAAGTGTGACCCGTCCTTCACTTCATTCGGCAGGAACTGCATCTGGGGTGCGGGAATACACGGGGGGAGTGGAAATACCTTCGTTCCTATTCTCTCTCTGCGTTCCTCGAAGTTCCTCGAAGTTCCTCGAGGGCGAGGTCGACCGAGGATCCCGAGCCGCCACGGCTTGACAAGGCGCATAGTGACCTTTCGGGATGTGCGGTATGGCATCCAGCCCAGGTGATATGAGTCGAAGTGAAATTTTCCGCCCCCCAGGCCCAGCTTGGGCGGTGGCGCAGAAAAGTATATAAAAAAATCGAAACGAATCGGCCAAGCTCTTCGACTCGACGCGTATCAAACTCAATGAGCATTGTCGTTTAGGTTCGGTTCGGTTAGGTGAGGTGAGGTTGGGCTGATTGGATCAGGATCTCATGTGGATTGCAGGATCTAGTCATGGGATGTTTCATTTCTTCATCCCCATCGATACCCAACCCGGCGGAGATGATGTTGAATTTATATTAAAATTCTATACATGTATGCATAACACATATGCATTCACAAATTGTGACACTTTTTGGGTGTAAGATATTTTTGTGGAATTCTTTCGATCCAATTTGATCTGCGTTTCGGATGCTCTTCTTGCGTTGATGCATGTTGCACGCGCGCGATATGGATCCAAATGAGACATCCGTTGTCGGGACTACACCTACGACCACGTGTGCCCGAGTTCGACTGTGTCGCTCGTGGAGAACCGAAGGTGACCCAACTGGAGCTTCCAACCACAAATGAAACTTCGCCAACGGACCTCGCTTACTTGGTATGCGTCCTGTTCCCCCAACTCCAACCCGCTCTCGATCTTCTTGTACTGGCAAACACTGGGACGCTTCTGCAATTACGCTGACATCATGATTTCCGCAAAGGTAGCGTAGCACGCCAAATACCGCTGCTATGGGTAAACAACCTGGATCACCAAGCTATCAAGACCTCGTCATCGAGGCTATCAAGGCCTTGAATGAGCGTAACGGTTCCTCCCGCTATGCCATCAACCAATTCATTCAGGCTAACCACGCCAACGTTGCCTCTTCGCCTGCTTACAAGCATGCGTTGGCCAACGCTCTCAAGAAGGGTGTTGACAAGGGTATCTTCATCATGATTGGCGCTTCCTACAAGCTCAACAAGGCTGCTGTCAAGCCCAAGAAGCCCGTCAAGAAGGCTAGCGCAAAGAAGCCCAAGGCTTCTGCTGCTGCTAAGAAGCCTGCTGCTAAGAAGTCCGCTGCCAAGAAGCCTGCTGCCAAGAAGGCTGAGGGCAAGCCCAAGAAGGCTGCTTCCAAGAAGGGTGAGGGCAAGCCTAAGGCCAAGAAGGCTGCTGGTGCTAAGAAGACCGGCGCTAAGAAGGCTGCTGGTGCTAAGAAGACCGGTGCTAAGAAGGCTGCTGCTAAGAAGACCACCAAGAAGTAAGCGACTAAGCTTCTGTTCAAGGCGGCCTTCCCGAGCGGTAATCTTCGAAGTGCCTCTCGGTGTTGCGCTTGACTTTTGGGAGGTGCTGCAAGCGCGGCTCTTACTCGGCAGAAGCCAGACAGGAGACGAGCGGCTTCACCCTCAATTCAACTGTCGAGCACAACTCTGAGCACTACAGCAACTACGAGGAGCCTCACAAACCAAAACAAAATATTCCTAAACCCAATCCATTTCGGCGTTAATCAACGCCATCCTAACGAACATTGTTTCCACATGTCGAATAACGCTTTTTTCTAACATCCCGGCATTTAGACTTTGTCGTGCTAGTTGCCACATCATATCCCCTCTGGCTGATGAGGTGTTTTAACCATAACCATACAATGTTACTCCACATAGTCTTGTATTCTCGACCTGAGTGAGCGCGAGATCGAGGGGGACGGAGAGGGCCAATACCAAGTCGTCAGTCTTGGGCGACACGCTGTTTTACGACTATGTTCAATCCCTCGTCCAGGCTTAGCGTTGCTTGGGAGCGGCTAGCAGCATCGATGCTAGTTCTCGTCTGCAGTGTGCCTACAAATGTGATTTCCCGGAAACATGCGGGACATCATGTGTACTGCTGTTAACAACGTTGAGTGTAGGGTCCCCGAGCGGCGCAGTCGTTGACGCAAGAGGAACCGGATTTAAGATCTTGACTCCGGGAGGCGGTGTCAGAGCACGCCGAGTTGTGCTGGCGTTGAGCAGCTGCTGTTCACGGAGCTATAGTGACATGAAGATACATTTTTCATGGTCGTCTTGGGTTAGATGCCGTGTCTTCAACGTTGCTCAAACGGTTCCGTAACACGATCATCCTTGGTTTTGGGTGTGTCAAGCTTCAACTGACAGCTTGACGTGGAAGCCACAGAGACCTTCGGGTGCTAACACATGAAGACCAGTGGACTATACTTACCCTTGCTATCCTGAGTGCTCCGTCATCGTGGTCATCGAATAATCCCACAAAAAAGAATTCGTTATGCGTTAAACTCCCTGAAGTCTGGTTCAGACCCGCCTGCAGTGAGGGCTGTGGCGATGCAGGACGCGACATTGCATCCACCGCCTCAGATGCCTTGGGGCCACCGTGCGATGACGTTTATATCCTGTGTAGACCCAGCCGAAGGTGGTTTTCGCAAACTCGGGAAATGTGGAATGACGTGATTTCTTGACTGTTGAGGCAAGCACTTGGTATATGCGCTGTGTAGGGACGTGGACGATGAGGACCAATCTGACGCAGTAACGAGAGATGCTGAAGCAATTTATGAAAGATCAATGGTTGTCTAGTGCATAGCGGTCGCTGTGGTGTATGGTCACTCAGCTTCCGACCACCAGAGTAACACGTTATAAGTACAACACAACAGAGGTAAAGAGACCAGACGAGGTAGAGAAGGACATAGAAAATGAAGGATGCCGAGGTACTGGTGCATACAAGTTGCCAAATCTTGACAAGTTTTGACAGTTCTGTAACATGCGATAGCAAAAACTGCTGATGCCGTCGGCTCGGTTAGGTTTGGTTGGCTTGGTCTGGAGACAGAGACTAACTGAGACTACTACTCAGCTAAAAGTTGATACGAACGTCTCAGAAGCAAAGCTGCTACGTTGAGGCGTCAACTAGTTTAGCCGAAGGCTAAGAGTTAAGACGTTAGTTCAAGGATCGTAAGCAGTGGGGAAACCTACAGTAAGGTGCCTGCGAAGATATGACGCAGGCGGACATTATTAATCGATTAAATTCTGCAACAATGATGATGGCGAAGCAGAGGAGACGGTCTAAACAGCAATCATGAAGACCAGATGGGTTCGAGGGTAGGGGCGGGTCAAGGTCAGGGGAGAGAGGCTGAGGCTGGAGCTAAAGCTGGAGCCAGTGTGCGTGACAATGTACAGAGACCGGTTTTTGATGAACGAAGTGATGGTGGGGCTGAACACAAGTCATGCAAAAGCCAACAATAGGTCATGGGTTGTTAAGTCTGCTTAGAGATGATAAGAGGTAAAGGTAAAGTCTGCATGGCGCGTAACACTCACGAAGCGAGGCTACTGGTCAAGCAGCTTCGCAGCGCGGGTCACTAACACCAACAACATACGGACGAATAGAACCAGGATCAAGTGGTCTGAGGCTTCGATGTGGCCAAATGTTGCAACCACTAACTTTGGTGTGATCGTAATACCGTGGACTTTCTCAGTTACGGTTTGTGACCATTTGTCTACAACCGCAATGACGAGCGCAGGATCCACAGCCTCGTAGTCATCGACATCGATACACTGGAACACCTCTACCAGTTGCTTCACGAAAGCAAGGTTTTCGCGGTACTGGGCAAGTCCGCTTAGGGTCGAGGAGTTGGGTGGTGGCCAACGTGACGCTCCCTCATGGTAGAAGTTCACCGTAACATACGTTACAAACTCCTCAAAGGTAATGGGAGGCGCGCCGTCGTGCACACGAGAGGATCCAAAGATGAACCCTAAGTTGATATTTTCAGGAGCCTGCCCTTCGTACGACAGCGTAAGAATGGCAGTGGGAAGATCCTGGATTGGAATGGCAAGACGGGTAATTGAAGGTTCGCTCGTGCTTGAACTTGTCACGTACGTCGCAGCAGATGTAAAGGCACGCACCAATGACGTTGCGTAAGCGACAAAGCGCTGAGAGCTCTCGATGAGCATACTTAACGCCTTTTGTGTGGCCTCGTGTTCCTGCGCCCATGTCGGAATCTTCAATCCTGAGCTAGCAACACCACTTGAATGGCTACTCGCGGCAACTGGTTGTGATCCACCGCCTGCCTGGTCGATCACAAAGGTGTGCCCCGCAGAGACTGTAACATTCGTGATCGCGCGCTTGGTCGACAAGGGTGAGGGACGGGTTGGTTCAGATGCATTCGCGCTGAGAACAATAGACAAATTATTGTCACGCTTGTCGTCCGTCTCTTGCTCCTGTGTTTTGCTGCTCTCAAGTGATTTCGAAGCTTGTTGTGATGCGAGCATTCTGCCTCGTGGAATCTCAAGTGCACGGGAGGGATGCATTCCGGTATGAGATTTCATGTAAATGCCTGAACTGTGAGGTACCTTCACTTCACTCATAGCTACGCGAGTCGAGGTACGCTGCTGTTGGTGAGGGATTGGTGCACTCGGCTGAAGACCCCTCATTACTGCCATGGGACTGGAGCGCGATTCTTCGCTTCGACTCCCTTTTCGCCCCTCCAGACTAGCTAAGCGGAGGGCTGCCGATGCGGGTGCTTCTGCTTGAGATTGAGGATCGAGGACTGAAGTTCCTTTGGAAAGTTCACTTGTAACAATAGCAGCATCGGGCTGATCAATCGCAGTACTGACACGCATGGCTACACGCCGTGATTCGTGCGCGTGCTCATTTGCCCCCAACGTACCAAAGTACCGAATCCCGGCCGAGCGAAGAACAGGACTGACCTCGACTGGAGCCCTGCGCATAGTAGCAGGCTTCTGAACATTGGGGTTCTCGCATGGAGCAGTAGGCTGCGTGGGATCCAGTGGCGAGCATAACTCGCGCTTGTTCGCAAGGTGCTGTAGCTCTTCAGCAACGCGATTTGCGCGTAGAAGGAAGCCACTTAAATTGGGCTTGCTGGAAGCGGATGTAGCATCGCTAGTGGATCCTCTTCGATACTGAGCTTCAGCATCAACGGCATCGTCCATTGCAGACGTTGAAGCAGAATGATGCGCTAGCGCTTCGGTTTGCAGTACGAAAATGGGAATGTCACATGCATTTGACTGCGGGATTACTGTAACACAATAGTGTCTGTCTTGTGCGTATATCCAGCCCTGAAATTGTACACTATCGCCATCCCCTCCAGAACTGATCGTTCCAAATATTGTCGCAACAGGTGACGTGAGCTCTTCTGACATGTAAACTTCGTAGCGTCCTCGCAGTGTATAAGATTCAACCTGAGAGCGTGAGCCGTGTTGCGCCACCTCGATGACACCAGCAAGCGTGGCATGCTTCAGGGTGAGCCTGCACTTGGCGATACGATGCGTCTTCCTCTGAGCGAGATTAAGCAGAGTTGAATCCAGGTAGGAGAGGCGTGGCCTCAAGCTCTGATCGCGCGAGTAGCTTGGAAGATCGGACAAATCAATGGTAGTTCGCTTGTTTGGAAGCGGCGTTGGGTCGCTACCGCCCTTGCTTAATAGGGCAGACGCAGAGAGCGTTCCTGCTTGAAGGAGTTGAGACACTGACGCTTGACTTCTTAGGGAAGAAGTGGCGGTCGCGCTAACTGTTCCAAAACTTATCGTGTTGCCCGAGTTGGGTGCAAACCAAACGGGGAGATATGCGCGACTAATCTCAGTTGCTGACGCTGGGCTCGTACAAAGAGCAAGCTCACTTGGAAATGCATGACGCTGGGCAATTTGCTGAGAGGCTAAGCGGCATAGCGCACGCCAAGCATGACTACCAAGTGCGTGCTTAAACTGTTCATGACTCCGCTCTCGTGCTGTGTAGGAGATATCCTCAAACACCTGAATGTGCAGAGTGGTGATAGCATCCTCTTGCAGCTTCGTAACAAGCTGCTCAAGTTCGAACGCTCCGCCCTCACGCATCGTGGCTGTCACAATAGGGCGTAAGAGCTCGATAAGGTGATCGTCAGATGTCAGGTTCCTCGTAAGTACCTTTAGCAACGTTCCTGCGGTCAGTCGTTCTGGCTTCTTCGGAAGACCATACACATCTGCGAACGACTGGCTTGATTTGAACTTCTCAGTCTGGACGATGACGTGCGCATTGAGCATCATGATAAAGAGGGCGGTAATAGAAACCTCACCTTTGTCACTTTCACTCGTGCTCTTAACTTCTAGGCATTGTCCCTCTCCTTGGCTGTGATCCAGGTTCGAGTCGACCATCTCATTGGAATCACTTGCACGCTCTTTGTCGACTACATTCGCGCGGATTAGAGCGTCCCGCCACTTGAAGAACTCGCTGGCAAGCGTGTGGGCATGGAACCTCTCCTCGTCATGAAGTGGACTCGCAAGCGAGGCAATCAGTTGCTCAAGCTGCTTGCAGTCCAGACGGTCCTGCATCATGCCTGCGACTCCTCTGGCACCGGTCGTTTCCCGATTAAGATGATGTTGGCGATGCTTGTGGTTATGCGAACGACTAAGGTGCGACTGTTGATGATACAGTCCACGTGCTGAGTTTCCTTTAGCTCGCTGCGCCTTCGAAGCCTCCCTCCACCAGCAGCCCAACCCTCCTGGCGGGGCTCTAAGCAGAGCGGGTAAGTCGTTGGGCAGCACACTTGGGAAGGTCGTTGCGACGGATGTAGCTCCTGTTGTGGGAGAGAAGAACGAGCTGGCAGCGGCATGGGGAGTAGCATCTGATCCTGCGCTTGCTACATATCCTGATCCTCCTCCGGCGGGTTCTTGACTGGGAGAATCTGGTGTTGTGAGCTCGTTCTTGCTGTTCTCCGGCGAGCCCATCGCCTCTAGCTTCATCATGGTGATATCGACGGAGGTCTTTCCCACTTAGTGGTGGGTCAAGAACGAGTGGTTGGGAGGTATTACCCCTGGCTTGGTCGTCTTCGTCGTGTGAAACGGCGAGGTTAGTGTTGAGAACTGTAATTTCGGCAGGGTAATATGCCGTGTTGAGTTTGTGTGAAGGCTTAGGGTGATGTTATATATATTGCAGTACTCTTAGAGAAACTGATGATATAACTAGACAGCTCCAGCACTGCCGCGCATTCGCGTATTTTAATCAAGTATCCAAACCCTCGCCCAACAACCGTTACTCTTTTTTTCTGATTCACCAGTCGGTGAGCCGCACTTTTTGTGCCTTGACTGCGCGCGACACTGGGGTGACCGGGCAGTGGACGCCCAGGAGAGCGAAGAGGCTGCTTGTCAGGTCACACAGGCAGTGAAGCGTGCAGGGTCGGCCCTATTATGCGCAATCATGATGCGAAGTCACCAGTGTCACTCCCAGCTGATGCCCCGATTGGCTGGTCTCGGCTTGCATCTGTGGCATATCTCATCAATCAGTGAGGCCAACGTGCATCCGTGCTGCACTCAAAGTTGAAATGGAGAGTTTATTAAATCAACTGCAGATCAGAATGGTAGAGTGGGAAAACGAACTTACTGTACATTAAGTGACTGAGCGGAAGTCTTGTTAATCTGTACACTGTAAAAAACATGAAGATGAGTTTGTTATCTGGATTAAGCATACACATACTTATGAATGGGAGTGAATTGCGCGCGCCCCGTTCTTATCTTGTTTGGCGCGAGGTAATACCACGCTTGAACAGACTCATTCCAATGCTCGTGCCGTGCTGTCCTGGGGCCCCGTGGGGCAGAGTCGATTGAACTGCCATGGCTGCAGGCATGTTGGGTAAATCCATGAGCACCAGGCCTGGCTTTACTGCCGGATGGAGTTGCGGCGATGTTGGAGGTTGACGATGGTCCTTCTCCACGTTCATGAGACGCATGTGGGCCTCTGTTGGGTTGAACACACCAAGCGCGGTGAGACTGCCACCTGTTGCAGAGTTACTGGATGTGCTAGACGCTGCCGCGCTGAAAGCGCTTGAATCATGCAGCCTTGTCGGCTTACGCGACTGGCTTGAAGCTGCAGCGCCTGTACGACTGCTTCCAGGTTCGGCCGAAGTGTCACTGCCTCGAGTTTCACCCGTACGCCTAGACGCGAGTGATTCCAGTGGTTGCTGGGCATGGCCAGGTGTTGGTGAATGGGGTGGCACCTTGAGTGAACTTATCTCGCTCGGGCTGCCGCTGCCATCCGCGGTGTTAGAAGTGAGACCAGGAAGCGTAGTTGTCTGACCTGATGACGCCGCTGAACTTGGACCTGCGGTAGCTACACCCCGAAGCACCAATGCTTGGCCAGAGGCCGAGCTGGTATCTTCCAGGTAGGCATTGTTATCCGCCGGATCACGCCATGCAACACTGAACAGAGGGCATTTCAGATACTCATCGACCATGGTATTAGCTGGGTTGCTAACCTTGCTCTTGCCCTCATGGTCTTTCTCACTCTGCGCGGAACGTGCAGCGACTGCGCGCTCGCGTTCTTGTTCTAGCTGCACAGTGTTGACGAAGTCGAGCTCGACAACGCGGAAAATGTTCGGAATTGCCGCTTGGTGCAATGCCAAACAAGCTGCAAATTGCTCAGTGCAGAAAACGCAACCTGGAGTTGTGATAGGCTCGATCATGGATGCACGCTCAACATGTCGTCCGTAGTATGCGACTTCGTTCACGAGCGGGTCTGGACCCGAGAAAACGGGGCCTGCATGCAGACCAATACGCACCGTTGTTGATTTTGGAAGTCCGACAACGGTCCAGTTCGTCTGGTTCACCTTAGCAAGTAGGCGTAGCGCAAATACCGCGCAATCGATAACATTTTCGAATACGCAGAACAAACCGTCACCCCAAGTGCTTGCATGTTCAACTCGGGACGAGCCACCCATGTCATCAATGGTTTGTTTCACGAGCTGCAAGAAATATGCATTGAAAAGCGGTAACGACTCTTCTTTTAGCTGTGAGTAGTTCTTGACATCTGAGAAGAGCATGAAACGCGGGACGCGCTTAAAGTTGTTCTTATCCTCCATACGGCTTGGGGCATATCGAGGTGGGAACCTTCTCGCGCGAACAAGCCGACCACGTGTTTTCAGAATGGGCTCTGCGCAGGTTAGCTGAGACAGGTTTGTCACGGACTTTGAGTCCGCTCCCGTCCCATCCTGGGTTCCTGTCTGAGGCAGCCCTCCGTTCGCAAATGAGCTTATATTCGTAGTGATAGTGGCCAAAGACTTTCGGCGAGCCCCCGTGTTGCTAACCTGGGATTGTTCTTCAAGCTGTGCCTGGATAATGTCAAGCCGAATCATCCTTGCTCCAGTAATGCACGTCGGGTTCAGGTGCGCGTTAATCGCAGGATCTTCACCGACCTCAACCGCTCGTTGCGAATAGTTCATGAAGAAGTTTGCTGTCGCTGAAGTCGAAGTCCCATCGCTACCTGAGCCATCAAGCTGGAATCCGGCTGCCTGTGCAACTGCTGGATCACGGAGCATCTCAGGAAGAAGTGGACAGACATCTATCGCGAATTTCTCCCAAGAAGCGCAGATAGGGAAACCTGCAGATCCCACGAGCGTCTCAGGTTCTACCATGGTCTTGTAGTACGCCACATCCGGTCTCACGTAAGCACTTCTGCCATGTGCACCACTCCCCGTGTTGGATGACGCTACCGCCGCGGCCATTCGGAAGAAGCTCGCGGGATCGCGTGGACCAAGCGTTTGCACCTCTCGTTCGAACGATGTTAACTGAAGAGTTTTAGCACCACCGTATCCGTCTGGGCCATCTTCACCTCCGAATTCGTCTCGGTTTTCGTCGTAGTCATCGGTATCATCATAACCTTCATCATCATCAATAGCATCCGGGTCTGATCGCTCACTAAGATTGCCTCGATACGAGGCTTGCAATCGCTTGCTTCGTTTTGAGCTTCTGGGGCTGTTTGGTTGCTTTGACAAGAGCTTTGCAGCATTCACACTCGTTCGTTGCTGCTTACGATGTGCTCGTGTGTTCTCTTTTTCAGCTGCACGATGCTTTTGCCGATCAGCTTCTGCGATTTGCTGCTCGTTGGCGGGTGGTTCCGGTGTAATTTCGCCGTTATGGAACACTGCCAGCAATAGGAATGGTAGTACGGCGCGGTTATCGTACGTACGAAGAATGGACAGGCCTTGGACGATACGACGACCGAGCTCGAGCAACATTGGAGTTGAGGCGTCCGCAGGTCGGAAGGTTTCCGTCGTCACGTAGTGCATAGTGGCGCGACTGAAGACAGCGGCAATGCGTCTGATCCACTGTGTCGGATCTTCGGTTCCGTGCATGCCATACTCCAGCGCGTATGAATAGAAATCATCCTTATCAGAGAGCAAGCAGATGTGTACCTCGAGATCCCGCGCGAGCATGGTTTCTGCGAAGAGGATATCCGTATCAGTTAAAGCTAGCACGTAACCCACGCTTGGTTGAATACGATCGATTTCTTTGAGGAGCTCCTCGACAACACGTTTACGCAGAGGTGAATTGTAAGATGAAGACGCCGTATTTGATGCGAAAGGAGATGCCGAATCACCTAGTGGCTTACCATCGCCACCCGCCGGCACCGATGTGGCAAATGCCTTTTCAATGATCGCTTGAGCGGCTTCGGGACTGAATCTCTGTCCCAGCTCAGTATGATGCGAAGCGAAGGTAAGGGCGCGGAAAGGCTTAAAGAGACTGAGGAGCTTCTCAATTCCAACACACTCCCGGGTTGAGTTAAGCAACCGGAGAGAGGAGGCAGTTTCGGCCACTCGCTGTGTCAAGCCTTTAGGAAGAGCCGATGCCTCGCTTAGAGCACGCTTATACCAGCTGACGGCCTTGTCAAGGTCACCCATCAGTGCGTAGGCTCGACCGAGATGGGTCATGAGTACGTACTTTTGTTCCTGCAATCGCTCCTGACGAATAGCCTCAATGCGGGCCATCTGTTCAGGCGTGAATTCAAGAATGTCTTCAGCAGCTAGCGCCTTCTCTTCATTCTCAAGTCTCTTCCTTAGCTCGCGCGCTCGCCAACGTGCGGCATTCGCAGCTGCTAGTGTGGCGCGGGCGATTGCTGAAACGGTTTCCGACGCAGAACTGGAAGTAGGGCTGGTGGCTGTAGTAGTTGGAGTCACGATAGATGTCGTGGCGGATGACCCACGGTTCGGACCACCACGGCCTTGTTGTTTTTTGTCCGGCGAAACGACTGCATTCTTCGCCAGCGTTTGTCCACGAGCCGATTTGGCTGGAGTTGCTGCGCGTCCTTGCGGCCTATTGCTGGGTGTCGTTGGTGGCTGGGTGACTCCTGTGCGCTTGGTTTTGATCGGTGTACTAGGTGTCGACACTTCGGAAATACCTTGCAAGCCCAGAGGCGGTACATGTGTGGTCGCTCCAGACTGGGGAGTTGGAGCCTCTTCATATTCGATTGTCATTGTGGACTGATGACCGTTGTCAGTCACACCAACAACTGTAGTTGTGGTGGCGGATGGCTCTCCATCACTTGTCCAATTTGCGACATTGGCCAAGAAACTGCAGTGCCACTCAACTACCTCCTCACGTAGTCTGGCCCAGAGCTCCTTGGCGCGTTGGCGGAGTCTCATTTTCTTTGCAGCATCGGTTTCTTCGAAATCCTTTCCTGATGACGGCGTTTCAATTGCTGCAGCCGCATTTGCGCCTTTAACCTTTGCTGCTGCCTCCTTGCTTTGCAAGTCGACCAGCTCTTGGGCTACTAGTTGGACAGCATCCTTTGCGAGGAGATAGGCACCATCAAGGCGTCCAGCAAGCAAAGCCATGGTTGAGGCGTTAATAATGGCCTCTGAGCCACGCAAGGCTTCGGATGAGAGAATAAAGAATGCTGTCGCCTCTGCTGCAACGTTACGCAGCATGTCTTCCATCGCACGTCGAGCCGCGGGCTCCAATGCTTTAACGCGATAACTCTGCGCTTGTTTCGCCTGAGCGGGTGTCAAGACGAATTCAACTCCAGGCGCAGGATATTCGTCCCCCAGCACGGCCCTGAATGACTCGTCGTATAACGGATCCGTTGGAAGTAATTTGCTCTCCAGACCGTTGGCAATCCTAGCAATGTGATGGCGGGCATGGTTCCGCATATGCAGATAGCGCTGCTGCTTCAGACGTCCCGCAAGTTCGTAAATCTTTGCGCGTAGTTCTGCAGGGAATTGACGATAACATTCCTCAGCCATATCGGCAAGCTTGCTATCCAGGTGCTCATCGCCATGACCTTCTGTCGCTTTAAAGAATTGTTCGAAAACGCTTTCCGCTTCACGAACGCGTTCGAGAAGCCGCTTCATAAACACTTCTGCAAGGCGCGCATTGCGACCTAGTGCTGTGGTAAGCACACGGTAGTATTCTAACCATGGATCACCTTGGAATCTATCTTCACTGGCGGCATGTGTCACCACCTGCCATGCTTTCTGAGTCAGGCCCTGCTGAATCAGGGACTCAACAAGCTTTCGCGCGAAGATTAAGTCAACTTGGCTCAGTTGCGGGGTTCCTGTGGAGCCAGCCCCCTTATCTGAGCTGTCCTCATCTGCAATCAGCGAATCAGGTTGGAAAAGATAGCTTTCGGCAAGCGTATGGAGCTCTGATGATGACAGATGCTCGAGCCAAGTGGGATTTCGCCGAACTTCGGAGAGCGTGAACTCCCTTCGGCTCTTCGAGGCTGAAGCTGCAGAGGCAGTTGCGGATGAGTTTGTGCTGGGACTCGTGGTCGATTCGCCACTAGGATTCACACTTGGAATAGCTGGCGCAGGTGCATCCTCCTTACGAGTTTCACCTGTGCCAGATTCTTTGGGCGCGATGCGATCCGCCAGAGGTGAGGGGAGTGGTTCGGGAGTTTGAGAGCCGTGCCTCGGCGTTTGACCACGAACTTGTGCAACCGACCCTCGGGGTGTTGATAATTGGTTCGGGCGATTAGCTGGTGGGCTCAACGAACGCGAAGCGGCTGTCGGGGAGAAAAAGACTGATCCTCGACGAGCGGAGTGAGGCTGCGTTGAGGTACTGTCCGGTGATGCAGTCAGGGAAATGTTGACTTTTGGTTTGGGCGACGTGACGATAACCGGAGCTGGGACCTTCATCATCGCCAGGGTGCTCCTGTTACGCGTCACTGTCCAGAGCAGACTACCAGCAGCAAGTGCAGCCGCACTGATGAGTTGCAGTGTCGGCACCTGTGTTGGCTGAGTAGCTCGACTCCCATATATCCCCCCAGGTACGATCGAGGCCCTGCGTCCAGACACTCCGCCTGGCGCCGAGGGATTCATGCTTCCAGCAGCATTCCCATGGATCCCCACACTAGCGGAGGAACTTGCCGTGGAAACAATAGAAGCACGGCGATAGGCCTGACCTGGAGCGGGAGCCATAGCTGAACCTGGAGCTGCCGACTTTAGCCCCTTGTTCTGGACCATACTGGTCATCTTGGCTTTGGCTGCTGACACTCTAGAGGCAACGAAGCCCATGATGTCTTCGAGTGACTTGAGCGCTCCAGATCTCAGCGATGACAGCGCTGGGTCGAGAATGGTGGCTAGAACTGCAGCGCTCATTGGACCGTGGCTTGAGACAAGCTCAGATGGCGCTACTGGTGTTGTGCTTTGGTTCTGAGTATATGACAGATAGGGTATAATGAGATCTCCAGCCATGACACCATTAAACGCATTCGGGAAACCAGCAAGTGCTGAAATTTGTGCCATGGTGTGTGCGAAGAGGTCTGAAGAGCCAGTGCGAGATGGGTGGTTTCGTGCATTTCCTCTTCCACCATAGTCGTCTTCAAAAGTGTGCGTCTCGTCGCGCGAGTACTCTGGACGGAATGGCTTGATGGTTCGAACGGTATCCTGTCTTGTCGTCTCGAGGTCCATCGAGTCGCGCCGTTGAAGACGTACTAAGCCACGCGAAATTAGAGCATCCTCAGCAAGGTACTGAAGCAGTGTGGCAACTGTAGGACCGCGATCTGCTAGCTGAAGTGGGAGGCCAAGTTGCTCGAGTAACGTGTGGGAAAACTGCGACAGCACATCCCAACCAGGCAAAGCAAACCCACCTCCGGGCACACGACCCTCTGACTCTGGGTTTGGCAATTTCGAGCGGTCGTCGACAACTCTGAAAATCTGCGATAGAGTACCTTCCGCCTTAGGGCTCTCAACTGGCGATACATGAACCGATGAAAGACCATGAGACAATGTCACAATACGGTCTCGAAGCAATGCCTGGAGATTGCGGCGAATCCAACCGTCGTTTTGATCAACTCGTCGTGCATGCGCGCTAGTTGTTTGACCTTTGCCCAGAGTGCTATCCGTCAAGACTGCTACCAGCGATTGAAGGTTCAGCCGACCATCTGGAAGGGCCGAAGCAAGGAATGAGCCACTCTCTTCATCTTGCCCTTGTCCGGACGACAGGCCTACCGGACGCGCAGGACCTGCGCGGCTCGGGGGTATCTGAGGAATTGTGTTGAAACCAAGCGCTGACGCGCCGCTGAACGCCAAAACAGAACCTCGTCTCGACGCAACTGATGAAGATGAAAGCGCACTTCCGGCCACGCCTCCTGTGCTGAATGTCGTGGATTGGAAAGTGGATGAAGTCTGGGACTGCGGTAGTGGTTGCTGGGCCTGTTGCTGAGGCTTTGCTTGCATAGGTGTACTGAGGAGAAGTCCTGCCGCGGCGGACCAGGCGGCAGCGGACAAATCTCCAGTAATCAGGCGTTCCATCAGAGATTGAGACGCACGCAGAGGAATTTCAAAGAAGCATGGCGCCTGAATGACTGAAGTTCTTTCCAAAATGTCGCGTGGTAACGAGATTCTGAAGAGCAAGCATGTATCGTACGATTTCGCCAAATCACGGAATCCAAGGAACTCGCAAATAAGTGGTTCAATCGCATCTGCACGAGCCAGTAGCTCTTCTCGAGTAAGTGGCGCCAAAAACCTTCGATATGAGGTAAAGTCGGTATGGACCTCGTTTGACTCTAAGATATCGGCATATGCATCGGTTTCTGAGGTGGCACCCGAAGTGCGCGACTTGGCCTTGTTGCGCCTCTGCTCTCCACCATGGCTTACGGCAATTACTCGTTGTTGTGAAGCAAAGCCGTGGCCTTGTCGGCTTTGTAGAGACGTGTAATATGCCCCTGGACTATCATTAGTATCAGAGTCATCCTCGTCATCCCCCTCCGAGTACTCACCGTCTTCGCTTTCTTCTGCATCCATATCCTGTTGCCCTTGGCGCATTGCTTCGTTCCCTGGTTTGGCTAACACCTCCGCTCCGTAATCCGGATTGAGCGCCAGGGCGTGTTTGGCTAAGGACTGCGGGTAGAGAAGCTGCTTCAGTCTCGCGTTTTCATCCAATGCACGCTTTCCTTCCATAGTCGGATCGAGCAATTCTAGAGGTAAGCCCATCGCTCGCAATGAGGCCTCCTCCAGGACCTGCATGTAAAGTTCGTAGCTGGGGTCTTGCACCGCGGCATCGTACTCGCTTACCGCAGTTAGTCCCGAGTCGGCATGATGGCCGCTACCCATGGACTTCTTTACCCCATGATAATCGTCACCTCCAACTGTCAGCATTTCTCCACGAAGTAGTTCAGCCGCTGGTCCAGTATTTAGCAGAATTTTCTCTGCCGAATTAGGGCGGCCTCGCCGAATCTTCGCGAAAAGCTCGGCCTTTTCCACAGATCCACCGTAGGGTGTACCATTGGGATGACAAGCATAGTGGTGGAACAAGGCACAGACAAACTGCTCTGAAGCAAGGATAGAGCCTGATGGGGTAACTGCTTTGATGCGAGCCGCGCGACAAACGTGAGCGCCGAAGTAACACATCTTCTGCAAGACCGGGTTGTAGCCTGGGAAGACTGGACCAGTATGCAAACCCAGTCGTACATTAGTATCGTGAGGCAGACCCAACTCGTGCCAGTTGATCCGCCTCATGACTTGGACTAGCTCTACCCCGAACATGGCACATGCATGGACACTATCGAAGACGCAATAAAGACCGCTACCCCAATTTTCTGTGTAAACTGGGGCATAACCAGTCAAATGCTCTACGAACTGGATGACTTCGTAGAACCTCTCGTAGAATTTTGGCATTCTGGATTCAACGAGCATGTCTGCGTTGGGGACATCGGCGAAGAAAAAAGATCGGATAACGCGAGGTGCATCAAGCGCTGCACGGAACGCGGAGTCGGAATCAAACTTCATATCCTCCGTGACACCCATGACCAATCGGCGCGATTTGTCGGCTTCAGCGCGATTTTCTCGTGGAAAATAGCCACGTTGGGTCTGAAGTTCAAGCTCTGAAGTGCTTGTTGAGTGTGACGCCATGGATCCTGCAGCTGAAAGCGCGGGGTTCCTAAGCCATTGCAGTAAACGATGCGAGAGATTGCTCTTTTTGATCAGGGACACTGCCAATGCTCCTGGGAGGAGCGGCCGCGCAGATCTCAAGTCTTCCAAGGTTACATCAAGCAGATGTTCCAACGGTACCTTACCTCCACAGAATGGCTTGCCCTCTAAACTCTTCACATGCTCAACAATCTGCTTGGCGTGGCGACGAATGTGAACGAAGTGCGATAACAAACGTGCCGGTGTTACAGCATTGGACGAGGTCAGCAGCAGTGCTGTACTCGCTGGGGAAGGTGGTACCGGGGTAGATGGACTTCCGCGTGCGTTGAACTTCGCAGCATTTGACATTTGTTCCTGCTGCTGTTGCTGGAGCTGAGCTACGAGCTGTGTCAGCTGCTGCAGCAAAGGTCGAGGTAGCGCACCGTCCATCGATGAATTGAGATCGGTGATCCAGGTGCTCAAGAAACCGTAGCTCTGGTAAGGATGAGTGTGCACCGCACTGAGATAGCCACGAACACCCGAGGATGAGTTGACACGTCCAAAGGGCTGAGATCGCAACGAATCACCAATGGCCTCAGGGTAAGACAGTGAAGCGTCGAAGTATGAAGTAGATGCTTGACTTGGATGGGATGCATAGGGATTCGAGCGTGACACTGATCCGATCCCGGTGTCCGCTGAAGGATAGGGTTCCATCTGACGAGTTGCTGCGGTTAGTGCCGCTGCAACTTCAATATCAGAGGCAGTTGGCCCCAGGACATACATCGCTCGCTCAGATGGTTTTTGCTGCGATTCACGCGAATTAATTGCATGAATTCGATCCATCTCGCTGGACAGGACATGATGTGCAAAGGGATCACTCATTACACGTCCGTTGAATGTTGAAAAGGCCGAAGTGTTCCCCAACAATGCCGAGGCTTTCACTCCACCACCACCTTCCACCGTAAAACCGAGTTGGGACCTCGTTTGAGAGACAGTTTTATCCTTGAGATGCACAATGGTCGCAAGATCATCAGCAAGCTGTAATCTCATGTGAAGGGTGTCGATTACCAAGGTCGGCTGTCCTGCTCTAACGGATTCATCTACAAACTCCGACACGAAGCCAGAGGTGCGAGCGAGGCGTGGATCAAGTGCCGCAACACACACCAACTCGCACCCTGTCTGCATTGCACGCAATTTCGCGAGTCCTTTCATGTTGTTACGCGCAAAATCATACAAAACATGGTCGTTAAGGAAGCGCTCATTTGTGACATAATGCAGCACCGCACGTTCCATGACAGCTGACGCGCGTTCTGCCCATCCAGCTAGTTGCGGCATTCCATAGTCTACCGAACCCTGGAAGAAATCCTGACGCGCGAATGGAACAAAGACGTGCAGTTCAACGTTCATTTGAAGCATCAACTCCGCGAAGAGGATATCAGCGCCCGATGACACGAAGCAGAAGGCCATTTTAATCGTTGGTAAGTTGGCAAGCTGCGTTATTAGGCCATCGACGAACCGCGCCCAGAACCTTGGAATGCATGGGAATACAGCATCATTCGATGCCAATGCGGCGATTTCCTCTAAGGGTGTCAGACCTGAGTTTAGAGAAGGATCCGCCAACGAAGTCATCGCCAAGCTTGGGAAGCGGCGGTCGTATGAATTTGGCAAACCCGTAACCGGATCAGTGTTTTTCGGCTTAATGGTTGCTTTGCGCCTATCCGAATGACCGCTGTCCGGCGAAGTCTTTGAGTTTCGTTTGGGTGCAGGCTGATCCTCCTCATCTGAGCTTTCATTGAGGCCGAGACCCTGATCTGATGAGTCACTATTCGACTCGTCTGAATCGACAATCGCACTGCCCAGCTCATCCTCCACCTCCTGATTGCCCTCATCCAATTTCACACTGCTTCGAGTTCTCAATTTCTTTCTAGGATGGAGACACTCAGGTGTGGATGCGATTTGCATCGCATCGAGAATAGGTGGAGCATTGGACCCTTGAACCGCTTCGAAGTGCATGGTTCCTGCGGAGAATGAAGCCTCTGCCTCGCTCTCCGATCCTGAGGACTCTTCCACATCTCGGCTCGGTTTCTTTGCCCTTGATTTACGTCGACGGCGAGTAGCATTAGCAGGTTTAGACTCCTTACGACTCTTCTTCGCAGAAGTCACCTGTGAGCGCTGAGCGCCAATGGAGGCTCCGCTAGCTTCTTGAAGGTGGTCTGATCCAGATTCATAATGAGCAAAGTAACTGAGTGGGTTCGACCCAGGGAGTCCACGCTCGGGCTTTGCGAGGGGGAAATAGCGGTCAGTTCGGAATGCAATTAACGGTGCAAACGCTCGATCAGTGGGATCCAACCCGGAACGTAAATCCTGTGATACTTGACCCTTCGCCACAGCAGCGGCCTGGGTGGACACATACGCATAAGGTACGCTCTGATATGTGGTCGTTGTGCCCTCGATCATGTTTGCTGCAGCCAGCGCCTCTTGTAGTTGGGCTTGCTGCTTTGCGTTTGTTGTTTGAGATTGGGCTTGTTGTTGTGCCTGTTGGATCGTTTGGGCTTGAGCTGGTGTACGATGTTTTGCGTAGAACAAGTCAGCGCCAACGGACTCAGAAGAAGGAAGTGGTCGATCCAGCCGATGTCCAACGAACATAGCGATGCAACCTGCGCTTGGTGAAGTACGTGCGGCCCGAGCTAAGGCTGTCGCTGATGTCAGAAGTGCCTCGGGATCCTCGTCTTTGGCGGCTTTTTCACCGATGTTCTTCAGACCTGTTGATCTCGTAGATCTCTCTGAAAGTAGGGAGGAATCCTTAGTAGGTCCTGCAGTGGTGTCTTGCTCGGTAGGTGATGCAAGGAGCTTAACTGTAAGCGCTTCAATGCCATGATCGGTCCAGGCGTGCTTGCATGGGAAGTTGTACAACGTGCTCGCGACAATCGGCAGACCTGATGAGGATAAAAATGGGAACTTGCGTAGTCTCCGAATCTCTGCTCTACCAAGTCGAGAAATCGGAACGGGCAGTTGCAATGGGTCAAAAAGGAGGGATGCCACCGTAGGGTCGACCCGCTTGGACAGATCGATGAGACGGAGTAAAAGCTGTGCAACTGGAGAGTGGCTGAAATTACTGAGGGAATAGTTCGTTGGCAAACTCGAGAAGTTCTGCAGCGGAGTCGTGCCGAGCGCAACTGCCTCAGATGATCTCAAAATTGATCCAACAGCGAGCGCAACTCGAAGGGACGCCTTCGTAACCTCCGTTTCAATTGCTGAGTACGCAGCTGATTGTAGGATTTGAACCAGACGATCTTGCAGATAGCTAGTCGTCTCCTGAATCGTATGTAGAGCATCCGTGAGGTGCAGTCCGCCCAACTTTGCACGTTTCACGAGTCGCATGCCAGCCGAGAGTGCATATGCTGCAGCGTCGGAAAAACTCATGACGGGCTCAACACGCGTTGGAGTCGATGGATTGCGGGCGTAGGATGGTGGGTAATACCACTGGCCTGAAGGCGTCTGTTGTTGTTCCAGTTGTTGTGCAGGGTGCTGCTGTTGCTGCTGGAGTGAATGCAACTGGCCTTGGGCATGATAAGACGTCGATTGAATTTGATGTTGTGTGTGCTGAAGCTGTTGATGCAAGCTGCTCATGTTATCGTTATATAGCTGAGACTCAAGCTGTTGATGCATCAAGGTCGTCAGTCCAGCTCGGCCGCGACCAGAAGCAATAACACCATTGGGCAGGTTCATATATGTTAGTGCGGTTAACCATCGAGCAAGCATCGCGGGGGTTGTAGTTTTTGTCAATGCGGTATCAGCGAGTGCGGCAAGGATCATGCCTGGCTTCGTGATCACTGTCTCTCCTGGTTCTGCAATTGTGGCAAACATGTCAAGAGTGGGATGTGATGTTCCTTCAGCGCCTGTCGAGGGACGCCTTTCCATGTGCCCATGTCGTGTTAGCGCAGGAAATTGCTGGATGACTCGTTTGAAGGTCGAAGCTTGGTCATTGCCCAAGGAACCCGCTCCTGCAACTCTTGGGCTCAAAGGCTGTTCAGGAGGTTCGGGTCCCATTTTGCGCCCGAGATCGGACTTGTTCTCAGTATACAGGCCGGAGAAGCGCGAGGTTGCTGCGGCAACCGCTGATAGGGTGTACAATGATTGAGCTTCTGCAGCCAATTGGAGCAACATCGCGCGGAAAATAGGACCTGTCCACAGAGAGTGATCCACCGCAGCATTGAGATGCGCAGCACCAACTCCACCGAGTGCATGGACATCCACTATTCGGGTGCTTGATTCAAGCTTACCCATCGCTGGTGTGACGAATCCATTGGGAAGCGCGGCGAGGAGGCCCGATATTGAAGGCGTAACAACGCCATCTCCGGTTCCTTGTTTGGTAGCTGAGTCACTGAAATAGACTTGGTGAAGTGTTGAAGTCCATACCCGGGCTTTTGCGTCATGCGCCGCTTGTCTCTGGGAAAGCGCGGCCAATGCTATCTCTGCCGGTCGTGGAAGTGCTAATACACCCGAGGCGTCGGCGGACTCTGTGGTGACTCCACTTGAACCGGTAGGTTGACCTGGCGCCTGGCGATCGTTTTTGTCCTGAAGACTTGTACTTGGGTTACGAGCATGGCCACGTGCGGACGGCATCTCGTCGCCTTTATCCGCAGCATCTGCCCGACGACGTGATGTATTCGAACCACCTGCAGCACGTCGGCGGCTTGTCGTCGGTGGTGAGCCCGCACGAGCTCGAGCTGTTCCTGGCTCGCGCCCCGACTCATGCTGACCTACTGTTGCGAGCATCGCTGCAGCCGCTGCTGCAGCTGCCGGGGGACCAGCCAAGGCGGGATTCGAGAGTCGAACAGGGTCGTCGAAGAGGCCTGGATGGACGGCGCGGAGTTGAATGTACAAGGAACTAAACAATATTCTCGCTCGTCGAAGCGACTCGCGTGCAACAAGAGCTGAAGCGTACCACTCACCTGCAGCGAAATGCATGGCTGATGCCTGCGACAGGTATCGCGGGAGGTACTCAACACCGGCCTGCCACGCCGGAGAAGCATAACTTGTCGCTGGATCACCACTTGTGGTCAGTACCGACAGCGTCGATGATGTCAGCTTGACCGGTGTTGCAGGTCCATGGCTAGCATCTAAGCTGGTCAGAGCATTATCCAAATGTGAATGGGTCGGGGCTACGCCTACTGATTGTACTGAACTTAGCCACTGATTCAATTTCTCCTTTTCTGCTGGCTTGGGCGGGACACTGATAGCTGAGGTATTGGATGGAGCACCAGCAAAGCTCAGTAATGTTGAGGAAGCCCCAAGTGTCGATGTGAATGATGCGGCGCTTGCAGGTTGGCGTAATGATCCAGAAGCACTGAGCTCCTCAATGTGGTCCTCAGCTTCAGCGGTATTGTGCTCCTCATTCGAGCTCTTGTCCTGACTCACGTCGGCTCCAAGCGTCGCCTCGGAGTTTGTGGCACTCGGTGCCTCTGCGGGAGGGCTTGTGGTGAAATCTGGAGGAAGAACAGGATTGAAATGGGGAAGCAACAACCATGCGGCGTAACCATACACCCTGGCTGTGAGCGCTGCGAGTAATCGCTTGCCTAATACCATGTCGGGGTGCTGCACGCACAACGCATGGCGAAGAAGGGACGCCGTTGAAGCCCAGGCATGCGCTGACAGGTAGTCAAGCTGCGTTTCCGTTCTATCTCGCAGCAAAACAGTCGCATCGGCAATGTCGTTGATGGATCTAACAGCGGCGGGAGGGAGACTATACATTGAAGGACCGAGAGAGAGTTGTTGTTGCTGAAGATGTGAAGTCTGCTGCTGGGTCTGGCGTTGCTTGAGCTTATACGCGTTTGAAATGTGCTCATGAATTTCATCTAGTTGTGTGGCGGCTTCTTGGAAGTTCCAGCTGCTGAGCAAGGCTACGGCGCGCGTGTAGAGCAAATCATAGTTAGTACGATTGCTCTGGAACTTTAACGCATACTCGCAGGCTTCAAAAGCATAATGTGGGAAACCACAGTCAAGCAGACGTCGGGGGAAAAGTACAGACGCTTCGGGATGTTGCCATACAGCGCGATCCACATGGGCGGAGCGCTTCATCATGTTTCGAAGATGCAGGAACGAAGATAGAAGCGCCATCCCATCACGCGGTGGGACTAATGCACTACCTTTAAGCCAGAAGAGCACATCTTCGCGTAACTTGGCTATCGCTTTGTTGTCCGCTCGATCCTTCTTCGACTGATCAGCAAGCGTAGCCGCTCCGCCCAGCTTAAATGAGACACCTGGTGCGCTAATATTCAAAGTCTTCTTGTCAAGTTCAATGCCTTCATTGGGCAGCCCAAGGGCGGGATCCTGGATGAACGCCATCGTCGAGCGCTGTAGTTGCATTAGAAGTTCCTTATGCGTCAAGTTCTTTGCGCTGGCTTTCGCTGCCTGGAGTTTAGCGTGCCGCGCCTCTTCATCCAGAGGCACATTGAGTGCGTTCCGTTCATCCGATGCGTCATCGCTATCATCATCTTTGAAGCGCGTCGCAACTTCATTCAACATGTCATTGTCATTATACGGAGTTTCCAGCGTCAATCCCACATCATTGTCAGACTTTGTACCTGCATTGGAAGCGTCGTCCTTACCACCCGATTTAGTCGAGGTTCGATCAGCCGAGCCATTCGACCGAGCCAGGGAGGCTGACGAAGAGGAACTAGTCAGGCTCTTGGGGCCCGACGTATTACCGCGCGCTAAGTTAGCGCGAAGCCGTGCAAGCGCGGCATTAGCCTCCTCGACTGCTTGTCGTGCAGCAGCCGTTCTTTGTTTTGCCTCCTCAAGTGCTTGGACAAGGTAACCATACTGCCGTGGTGGAAGGACTGGCGGCTCACCCGCACGGAGTCTGTCCCAATTTGTGACCTGCTGCAGGAAACTTGAGAACACGGCCAGAATAATGGTGTTTGTGGTCTTCGTCCGCTGAGAAAGAAGGAAATTTTGGAACGCCGACTGAAGCATAGCGCTATCAACATGCCGACTTCTGACAAGACGAGCACGACGCGAGAGGATCTCGCAGACGGTTCGAACGAGTCGGTACGTCGTCCGATCTGCAATCTTCTGAGCGAGCTCGTGCTCCTTCCTGCGGGCAACGGATTCTTGGCTCTCGTTCGACGATGAGGTTGGTGCCTTCTGCTGTGACGAAATCGACGGAGATACAGCGGGCATGAATGGTGACCTGCTCGGATGAGATTCAGCCGCTACCCCATGCGACGATGGGGCTCCATCCTCATGGAGTGATGGTGAAGCTATGAATCCCATGTTTGAAGGCTCTGTCGCATCTATTGTGGGACTGAGCAAGTCTGGGTTGTTTACATCGAAATCGAACTTTAGGCTAAGACCAAATGGGTTAGCCCCATCGTCATCGCCTTTCTGTTCTCCCATCGTAGAAAGCAGAGCTTCATCGTCCAGGTCGGCCTCATCAACAACATCTTGCTGAACTTCACTGGTTGCCGGGGAGCTCAAACTCAGGGCTGGCGGAAGTAAAGCAGGCTCTGACGGTTGCTCAAGAACAAGTGGTGTCATCTGTTGAGAAGAGTTGGCTAAGCCTAATTTGATTTTCCTTTCTCGATACTTGGCTAGAAGCGTTTGTCGTCGTGTTGCTGCCGCGAGAAGTATCTTGGCTTCGGGATCGACAACTGCGTCGTCATCATACTGCCTTTGCAAATATGTAACATCCCCCCGCAGCACTGCAAGACGATGATCAAGATACTGAAGAGCCATGGCAAACGAGTTTGAAAGCAGTACGGAAGCATGAAGTCGGCACGATGCGAATGCCGCGCTCACTACATGGCTCAGAGATCCCGCGACGTTGCTGGCGGCGATGACAATTTGCGTCTCGTTAGGTGTCCCTCGTGAATCATGACCACCCTGAAACCTAAGCAGATCGTCCAGTCTGCGGAAGGGATAGCCCCCTGTACTGACAGATCTTGCCAATCGCGGCTGCAGAGTTGTCACATCATTGCTCATAGAGGATGGCGGACACGGGATGATGAGATCATCAGTAACTACGGACTCAGTTAGGTTAGCGCCACCAACAATATCTCGATTAAACATTTCATAAAAGTGGTCCGAGAGTAGGTGATGAGACGCTGCATCAGACGCAGTCAGATATGCCATGTCTTGCCATGTATCACGTTCGCGGGCGCGACCCAGTGACAAGGGGTGCAAGGTGGCAAGTCCGTCGAGCAGGAATTCGTAGTACTTACGGCGATTGGACTGAACGTGTGCTTTGTCATCCTGCAATGCGTCTAACTTCGTGATGAAACTCGCAGCGATGTGTGGATATGCGAGAGGGACTCCTTCCACTTCGATTGTGTCCAGCCCACCGGCTCCATGATGAGTCGGATCTGTTCGCGGGGGGTTTGGCATGGAGAGTCCTAGAATCTCTGCTAGCAACAACGCTTCGTCCCTTGAGGCATGGATCCCAGACCCAGTAGATACGAGTGGCATGAAAGTAAACGGTGTTCCTGGTCCTATGTTTCGCGACTGCGAAGTCGCATGTGAGCGACAAGCTTGGGAGGAAAGCATAACACCTGCTGCGGTCACCTGGAATATGTTCACTTCAAGATTGTAGATCAACGCATTCACAAAAGTCGAGGCTTCGCGCATGGACTTCGATTCACCGTCAGTTTTTATCTGGGGAGCCAAGAGCAGAATATAATCAACGAGCGACACTAACCAAGGCTCATGCGCAGCACGGCTTCGTATGGAAGTGTAGCCGGTTTCAGTTCGAGAGGACTCGATTGATGGCCTGTTCGCATATGAATGACTGTCGGGAAGCTCTTCGGAAGGCGGGCCCAAGGCTGTGCCCAGCTGGCTCGTTCGTGGCGTCGCTGGGGTCAATGGTTCGACTTCATCACCACTCTCCGCAATCGCTGCCATTTGTATCGGCGCAAATGACTGTATCCGTCGCTGCTTCGTAACCTTGTCGCCATATTGTGCCAACGGCATTAAAAAGTCCAATCCATCAATGTGGGGCCCGGTATTGATTTGTATCCGACCTTGCTCGCGTCGAAGCCCGCGTGCTCTTTCAGCGTTAAATTTACCGCTTTCGTCGACATCTATGTCGTATACAGCCAGAAGCTGTTCGATATACTCGCGTGTGGCAGCAGGCAGACCTTCATACGAATTGTCGTCAGAGTGGTGCCTTACAGCTTTCGCGGCAATCGCGTCCCAGGCCCGTGCGTATCTTCGGCTTAGCTGGCTCGCATTGCAAAGCAAAGCAATCGGAGACTTTGCATTGGAGAAGCGACCCCACAAATCTGAAGACGGTATACCATACAGGTAGCTAGAACTAATTCGAGCAATGGTTTCTAGGTACACAAAAAATGAAGGACGTAATGCCCGCGGTATGTGTACATAGTATGCGCATATCTCTGGTAGGAGCTTGAAAAGGGGGAGTTTAGTTAGATCATTGATGGTTTTCTCAACCATTCCGCGAACAGGTCTGGAAAAGGGTTTAGTCAATTTTAGGGTAGAATACAAGGCATTCTGCTCTGAACGCCATCGTCGAAGTTCTGTGATATCATGAGATGGGTGCACTTGAGCCACAACAGGCATGTAGTCGCCGACCCGCTTGCCCACATCTGGAAGCTGTTGAGCATCAACGGGTGACCCTGGTGAACTTGAGTTAGCTGGGAATAGTTGATGCGAAAGAACGCTTGGGGTGTACGCCGGCGAGACTGGAAGTGTTGCACCCGCACGTACAACTGCAGCCGTACCATGTGGAGCACAAAAAGGCAGGGTAGGATAGGTTGCTAGGGCATCAAACGCAAGCTCATAGATAAGTCTGGTTTGTGCCAGTGCGACGGAAGTCACGTCAGGTGGTAAGACTGGCGAAAGCGGGAATGCTACCAAGGACGTGTCGGGATTGTGCCTGAAAACGCCGACACAGCTTGTAGGGAGACCAATATCAGATGGCGCGCGCTCAATGATCTCCTCGAGGACTGACTCATCTGACTGGCGCATTTGTGTTTTGGCCGTTTGACCCTCTGCTGGATGTTCAGTTTCCTTATCCACGTCCGTCGCTCGAGACTCGGCAGCCGACCACATACTCAGCTGTGAACCGTGTGGCTCAGCTTGGGACTCGAGCTTATCCGAGTCGGTCGTCGCGAAATCACCCTTCAAGAACATGTAAGCCAATGGGACATCACTCTTGATGTCACCGAACGATGACTTAGCTGTATCACATATTGAGTGGAGATGTGACAGGTCCTTCACCAGCTTGTGATAGCGCACGAGTTGCTGACGTAGAAGAATGCGAACTTGCTTCCTGCGATGAATCAATAGTGCAACTCTTCGGATACGAGCGACAAGACAGGCTGTCACACGCCTTGCTAAATCCAGAAGCAGGATATCGCGCAAGGCCGCTGAAGCAGCTGCTGTGGCAGCCCAACCCACCGGACTTGCACTCGAGGGGCGTTCTACTCCCTGTTGGGACTGTGGGCGCGCAAGTTCTGGGGACTGAGGCCGCACGATTTTGTCCGCGTGAGTGCGGAGCGCAGCAAAAATTTGATCAAAGACGATAGCTGCCGCTGCTCGAATTCGCTGCACTCGTGCGACAATGTAAGAGCTGAAATTGCCTGTTGAGGTCTGTGCATTATTCAGGGAATTAGGTGGGGGACTTGCCGAAACGTCGCTTCCAGCTATGTCCTTGCCGGAAAATGGGACACCGTGGGTCGAGTAATTGAAGAGTGGCCTAATAGCTGATGTTTGCGAAACATTGCTTTGCAAGATAACGGGTGGGCGCAGAGCTCGGGTCCGAACAACAGAGTGACTGGGCGAAGATGGCACAGCGACAGCCGAACTTGCTTCATAGTGCGAATGAAGCTGTTGTAGGCGTTGTGCATGGGATTTTGGGGTGCCATCGACTAGGTTCTCCGCACCTGCATCTCTGAGCGGTTGTGGTGACATGTGAGGCTTTAAGAGCCGACCATTCAATAAATCGTCGTCAAACTGCCACTCATCGAACATCAGGTGATCATCCAACATTGCGGAGAGTTCAAAGTCGCTTACCGCAAGGCCACGTTTGTTCTCCTCGAGGCTCGCCTGTGATCCTAGGTATTCACGTGCTAGTGAAAGAGCAAGCTGTCTTGGAGTTGTGCGTGCCGCATTGATCGCCACTAGCGTTGGTTTGGGGAGTTGCCCCGATGGCGAAAGAGAGGCTGGAACCTCTAATCGTGCAAGCTCGCTGAGCAGTGCCTCTTCATCCAACAAACCTAATGCATAGCCTGGGATATTGATTTTAGTCAGTGCCTGAACAAACCACGAATCTTGGCCTGATGCCTCGATAGCAGGGACTGGAAGAAATGCCGAGCTTCTCTTTTGCCCGTGCTCTGGTGCAGAAACACCTGCAGTTGGGCTAAGGAAACCAGAACTTGAGCGTTGGCTCACGTCAATGGTGTTCAGACCCACAAGTGGAGGCCTCTCATCTAACTGTCCACGCTTCAGCTCTGCAATTTGGTTCGCAGTGGCCTCCATCAATGGGCAACGCTCGCTTATCAGTCGCCCAATTCGTCGCTCGATCCGCATGCTCGAATTTGGACTTCGGTTCTGGAACCCAAGTCCTGACCCAGAAGCCCCAATGCCCAGCGCAGTGTTAAGTGCCGCTGCAGTATTCAGACTACCAGCTGTCGCCTGAGCTGGGTCGCGTGTTGGCTTGAGTGACTGCCGTGCTGCAGCATCCCATTGGGCAGGTGCGGGAGGATCCAGTTTCTCCTCTCGGCCTTCGCTCAGAGTCTCCCAGCCATGAAGTAGGCCAAAAGCAGCGGCAACAGATTCATCCACGGCCATATTGGTGCAACCAAGGTCCCCTGCCTTCAAGGGAGTTACTCCTACTGCTGGGAAGGGGGATGGTTCCAACGTTGGCAACGAAAGAATGGACTGATGCACACCCAGGGTCGATAGTATGCCTGTGATCAAGGAGCACGTAGCTCCTGTTGCTGTTACGGAAGGGATGTGCCCTGTCAGCGAGGAGCGTGTATATGCCAGACGTGCATCTGAGCTGCCTTCTGACCGTGTAAATTGACTTTCGGGAAGTGTCAAAAACGGATCCAAGCCTGACCAGATTTGCGAAATAGGTACACAAAGTTTGAGCCCACCTCGACTCCTGAATCCATCTTCCGAACTGTTGCTGTGGGACGGGGCATAACCCGCGCTCGAAGGGCGGCTCGATGTTCCGATTGGGTCGTCATTACCCGCATTATAATTGGCTGAATCTGGCCGCCGAATTACACGGAGAGGTAACTCTGCATTTGCACCATTTCCCATTCCATTACGTTCGTCGTTTTCGGGTGGCTCTTCGTTAGCATCGTCGTTTTGATCGAAGATATGATATTCCCATACTCCATAGTCCTTGATGAACTCGACCAATTCGCGGTGACGTTGCTGGAAAAGTTGCGTGAGCAGGAAGATCCGCCTCGATAAGTAGGCAAGTCTAAGTGACCCCAAGGTGAGTGTAATCTGTGTCTGGGGAAGTTGGAAGGCGTTGAGAGCAGATGCAACTTCAGAAAGGCAGCGTAAGTGCGTTTGTGGATCCGCAAACAACGCAAAATGTGGCTCCATGCCATTGGCTAGACGAACTCCCCTCAGCATCTTCGCCACAAAACCACAGTTTACCTTATTCAGGATCTCATTGGACGGAACACCCACACTGCCTACCCCGCTGGAGGTAATGCTTCCTCTGCCAGATGGTGATGTTGGAGTAGGAATCGACCCCGTTTGTGAGTTACGCTTAACGAGCAGATGATCCAATTTCGATTCTGGATAAGGAGAAATCGACTGATTTGCATCCATCACGGTGGCAATTGCATCTGGCAGAGCAGAAACCGCTTCTGGAGAGTGGAGCTCCAGCACAAAACTACTAAGTTGCGCAGCGACTACCAGTACCTTGTCGGATAAGTTTAACCGGCTGAACTCATATGGATTTATACCGTTTGGTTGTGCAGCAAACTGGAGTAGCGCAGACGCGAGCAATGTCGAAGGTGTGAAGCCCTCCAGCCCTGGAGCGAGTTCTTCGCTCTGTGAAATGAGAGAGAACACGAGATTAGGGAGCACCTTATTCAGCTTTGAAAGCTCGTATGGAACAAAGTCATGGCCTGGTAGACCTCGCGGGAAGAACTCGCCGCCCCTGCCGTATCGGATTGCGCGATCTAACGCAGATACTAACGAGAGCGTGGGAATTGGCCCAAGGCTCGAAGGTGCTTTACCAAATATAGATGTGTAACGCTCGACATGAGGTAGAGTTTGGTAATTTGCCATATTACTGGCCTGAATTGCACCGGAACGGAATAGTTTCGCTTGATATAGCGAGGGCAAGGAAGAGAAGAGCGTCCTGATGTTCGCTGATGAAATCGATTTAGGATTCCTGTACGGTGGAACATACGTGGAGTTCAGCCCTTCTCGGCCTTCGCTCTCAGTGTCTGTATCTGGAATGTCTGAGACATAATCGTCATCATCCGATAAATCCATATCTCCGAACCCAGCACTCACCGGTTCCTGGTCAGAATCGGAGAGGATGGAATCTGAGCTCTGATGCATGGCATCTTCGCTCGGAAGCGACAGAAGATAAGTCGGCGTTCTTGTGGAGGCCAGCGTCATCTCCACACCTGTCTCAGTGATAACAATGCGATTATCTGCTTGTTGCGCTGGCTGATTCGTGAAAGTGTGTTGAGCTTGCTGTAAGGGAGCAATTACACCAGGCCCTACGTACATTACACCCCAATGCTCAAGTAATTCGACTGCATCGAACGCTGCGAGATTATAAGCATCAGCGTACAATGCGGTTGCGACATAGCAGAGCTCTGACATGCTCTTTGCCCCCAGCCCGCCTTTGGACTGAGCATGAGCGATGGGTTGGCTCTGAGTGGATTCCAATAACCCAACTCCAACTGACTGGTAATGAGGGAAGGTGCAGGAACTTAGCCCACTCTCCTTGAGCGCCATGGTTATTGAGCCACCTGATGAATACGAGGGATCCACAGCTTCCAATTGATCTGAGTTGATGTCGTATGTTGATGGGATGCATTCCTTCTCGATAGTCGCTGGATACAGAAATGGCAAAGCAACCTGTCCCAGTTGTTGCCGCCTGGGTCGACCGCTGCGAGGACCATGCAAAAAGCTCCTCGAATTTGCGCTAGGCATCCTGCTAACACTCGTCGAGAAGGGATGTGTTGCGTGTATCAACGTTTCGATATTTCGAAAGGCTGGATGAAGCATATAGTTCAGTAAGGTATGAGGTAAGTCAATCGCTCTAGGTCGAAAAGTAACCAAGCGTGAACTACCAAAGCTCATCGTGAACATGTGAGGAAACGATGAAAAGTTGAGCGGGATTTGTGAATGTGCTTGATGCGGAAGTGAAGCTGTTAACATGGCCCCATCTGTGTGGTATCGGATCGACAAGCCGTTAATTAACGGCGGCACGTAGTCCTTTCCTGTTCGACCCAAATCATATTCATGGTCGGTGTTAACTGACATTCCGACAGTTCCGCTCCCCCCATAAACAGAATTCGGTTCGTCACTGCGAGTATCAAGGCGACCGAAGATTCTCATGAAAGAGCGGAACTCTTCGTCTTTGGCGATTGGAGTCGAACTCGCCATATCTGCATCATCCGCCTCATGAAGCCTACGATGCGTTTCGAGATCAAGTTGGCGGTTTATCCACGTATGAAACTCTGCTGAGAACGTAGACAGCAACAGCGGAAGTCGCCTGAGGAGAATTCGACGTCGGAGCTCCTTGACCTGCGAGGCTTTACAACGCTCGAGAGCGCGGGTTTGGGCCGAAATTGCACGTTCGTGAGCTGAGACCTCCGAGGTTCGAACTGCACGAGAGGCCTCATCACGTGCTATTTTGCGCGCAGCGTACTGCGTGTTTTGCGATGTGGCGACTGTTTCAGGCGCAGAGGAGATAGTAATGATAGTCGCGGCATCTGTCACTCCTTCGGCTGATTCAGCTGGACGAATCTCCTGCTCTCGAGCAGCCTGAGCGTCATATCTTGCCAGCAGCCTTGCCAACAAACCCGTCTCCTTGGGGCCGAATGGCTCTTCTAACTGCGGACTGCTGGACGGAGGACTCGATTGGTCATTCTTTGCCTCATCATTGGCATCAGCGGAGCTCTTTGCGTACTCCTGACAGAATTTAGCAAGGGCGGTGCACCATCCAAACTCCATCGCACATGTTAGCGTGGCTCCGGACTGGAAGGCCTCAATAAAAGAGTGAATAGCTGCTTCGTACGCAGTGGTTATCCGGGGCTCTGTGAGGTCGCCTCTAAGGGCAAGCTCCGCATGAACAAGAACTAGATCTGGATCGTAGCTCGCAGCTTTCGTTGTGCTGGGACCCACTGCCGGCGTCATATGCACGGAATGAATCCCCGCTGGCCTCAATTCTCCCTTCGCCGATAGTGTTGGGGAAGGAAAGGAAGAGGGAGTGCCAAAAGTTGGTCTCGATTCATTAGACACAGTGCTATCAGTCCCGAGTGAGCCGAGCTTGTGTAGGGCCGGGGTCGAAGGTTCCGTCATTACAGATTCTTCATATTCCGGAGGCTGAGTAGCACTTGCACCCTGCAAATTTGCCTTGCCTTGAGAAGGCACAGCCATCTCTTCGTTTGTCGGGGATCGTCCTTCCAGAAGAACGGAGCTAGCAACGTCCGGGAGTAGTGAACGATATCGTGCCGGAAAGTGGAGAGCAAGACTCTGCAGCAAGATGTCGACGATGTGCATGAAGAAAAACGTTTCAAATGTTGACAAGGCCGACATAAGTGTGGTTACTAGTTCGTTCGCAGTTTGTGTCAAAACCGATGCGCTGGGATGACTCGAGGTCAAGATGGAGCCTGCATTCGGGCTGGATGGTGATTCGTTCATTTCGCCAAGAAGACCCATCGTTGCGCGTGTTGTTCGCAGGCTTTCTGCGAGGTCGTCATGCTTCGATCGAAGCCTCTTCCATACTTCATCAAGATTCACGTCTAGCGTGAACTTGCGATGCACTTTAGGACAGCCTAATTCATGGAGTTCGCGGTCGATGACGCTGGCAAAGGCTTCCTCGCTTGGTTCCTCAGGTGGGGCGGGGTCCTGGTTTGTGCTAGGCTCTAGCTGCTGTGACGGCAGCTGAGTGTCGTGATCGAGGATCTCGAGTACGGCCATTACCTGATGTTCGTGAGGATCCGTCGCTGTTCGAGACTCTGTCCTAGTTCCAGGCCTCGAGTCATCTGCGGACGCTGAACCACCCTCACCCCCGTGCTCACTCGTGACAAAGTCCATTTTGGGTGAGGATGGCGCGGAGGATGCACAAGATGCAGGCAAGAAAGTAGACAAATTCGATGGCTGTGGAGTATCCTGAGTTGGATTTGACTGGCTATGTGTAGTCGCCTCCAGCTCTAAAACCTTTGGTCGATCCTCCTGGACCTTCAGAGTTTGCTGCGTAGTCCGATGAAGGCTCTCCTCAGCCTCGAGCTGAGTTCGGTGTGCCCGAACAGCTTGCTGGACGGGGTCTTCTTCATCCGAATGAATGTCGTACTCGCTTGAGGAATCTGAACGTATATCGAACTCTTTGGACACGATGCTGCTGGACTCTCCTCGCTCTGATGAGATTTTGAGGCCATCACGGTATCGTGGAGAGCCGGATCCCATTATGTCTGCATGGGGGTCTAAACCTACAGCGCCCATCATGAGCAAATCTGGTCCAAGATCTTCAGGAGATTCACCTGGTGTCGTGGATAGTCTCGACACTTCGCCACCTCGAGTCGCACCTCGACTACTTCTACTCCCATGATGCTCTCCAGAGCTGCGAGAGAGTACATCTCTTCGGAAAGCAATTGCGTTTGCAATACCAGATGTTACTGCAGCCTGGACCGACGATTGGATCTCACGCGTTTGAGGATCGACTGGGCTTGGTATTTGTTCTGGTGTCACTGGTGACGTCGCAGCTCCGGCTTCTACAAGGGTGTCAATAACCTCGCGTAGTGTCCGTTGGTGGAAAGAGTCTGCACGTCTGTTTGTCCTGGGAGGGATGGGTACTTGTGGAGAATGAGGAGATGAAACCTCTGTGAATCGCTGCGGAGTATCCCAGTTACGCCTTTCTTCGGGTGTCGCAAGGCTGCTGCGACGCGCGCCAGGACGTGAACCAAGCGGTGACGGAGCCGGGGATCGATCGGTGGTGCGTGCAGGATCCGCATGTGAGGTCATGAGTCGCTTGACGCGTTTGGCCTCCAGATCTGGGCGGTGGGGAGGGATCATCGCTAGGCTCGAACTTGCTGGCCACAACCCACGAGTGCTAGGCGCAATTTGGGCTTGCAATGCACCGGTGGTAGATCCAATACGTGACAACTGAGTCTCGGGCTGTCCATGAGATTGCTCGGTACCATTAGACGGCCGCTTCATGGACGTAGGATCTGCATACTCGATCTCAACCTGGATGGTCTTGGTCGATTGATTCGGATTATCCTGCACATCTCGCTGCTCGGGGTGAACCACACCCGGGACCTTTCGCGGTCGTGGCTCAACAAGAACAACGCGGTCAGATAAAGCCTGTTGAGAACGAAGGTGTGTAGAATATACTGACTCGATGCCTTGGTCGCTCGCCATTGCTTCAAATTGTGGTTCCAAGGGGACGTCCGATCCTGAATCGACTCCTCGGACCTGCGTGGCGTTCGCACCCTGTGATTCCTGGGACGATGCCAACGCTGATATGCTCGCCTGGGCTGAAATCTGTGTGAGTCGTGACACAGGATCAATACTGAGCGCTGCCCTACTGGTGGTCCTCGCCCGGCTGTCTGATGGCAAGGTAATCACTGTGGGAAGGGCAGTCTTTCCTGAGAGCTTCTGTCCCGCATCCGCATAAATCACCCGCTCCTGCATATGGGACTCTGGTCCAGCGGTACGCATGACAGGGATACTCTCCACCACGTCTATTTCTGGAAGGGATGCAGCGACTGCGGCTGCGGTACCATTGCCGACGTGGCGTGAGTCCCCTCGGTCATGCTGTTGTTGTAGGAAGTAAGCATGGATCCGACCCACGCGCTGAGCCTGCTCTTGGATCAATTCTTCTTCATCAAGCCCAAACACACTCAAAGGAGAGGACGCCGAGGAGTTGGGCCGAGTCAACGCAACCATGTTGTCACTCTGGTTGGCTCCAGACTTGGCTCGCTGCAGGGCGTCACTCACGGCTTTCTGATCATACGGCAGATAATGGGTCAGCTTTTCCGGAAGCTGGAATGTGGCAGTTTCAACCAGCTTTTGTGTCAGCGGATGGAGCGTTGGATCACGCAGTCTTTTCCTCGAGTCCAACGAAAGCATTGTCATTTGAAGCGCGATTTCCTGAAGGCTCGGTAGTTTCTCTAACAGCGAGTGAAGAACATTGAAAGATGCATCCGAGATGGAGTTCGACGACAAATTCAGCGCTCGTAATCTTGTCATACTCTGGCAGGCTCCTGCGATCAAGGCCACTGTCTTGTCGGTCAATCCCATGTCATTTAGCGTCAGCTCTTCGATGTGCGGCGCGAACTGCCTCAGGACGTTCGCTAGCAAAGTTGCCTCGCGTTCGGGTAGAAGAATCCCATTGAACGTCCATCGACTTGAAACCGTAGCTCCGCTGCGAGAAAGATGCTCGATGCTCTCCAGTGTTGAGACGATGCCAGGAGAGGGTGTCCCAATGCCACCTCGGTAACAATACAATGTGTAGAGCTTGCTAGGCCGCGTGAGTGCGTCTAGCTGCAGCTGTTTTAGCTCATCAATTGAGAGTTGACTCGGCGCCCGCTCGGCCTCCGCACCGCGATGGGAGGGCTGAACAGACCCTGGCCGCTCGTGTGGCGCCTTCTCCCTCGACATGGTATTGGCCGCTCCTAGTGAGTGGTCAGTGTCGCAGGGGACCGTGGGGAGCTTGCTTGATAGGTCTCTCCGCGGTCGCGTAACACTCTCGTGGGGTCTATGTGATCGTACCGGGTCGTGGGGCGTTGGAACGAGTAGGGTATATGGTAGTGAGCCAGTGAGTGAGAATGTCAAGGTATGATATGAGAGGCAGATGCTACTCTGGTAGGATTATAATAGGGTGCATTCGGTTCACACACAACTATCCAACACACAGATGTAATTTATTTTCACACAACCTATATACCCTAGCGCGTTTACACTTCGTGCCATTACAGTTTTTCCAATTTGGAATTTAAACTTTCAAGTGGGTGTATCTCGCGACATGTCGCGTGCGGAGCCCGATACTGACGCGCTTCAAGACACGCAGCACCCGCAGCAGTCGAAATACGACCTGATTGGCGACATCGATGAGCGTGTCCTCGCCGCAGGAGTGCTCGCACTCGCTGCCGTGGGACTTGGCGTCGGCTACAAGCTAGGTAACATGGTACGTGCAGGGTTGGACCCAAAATCATAATGCACATCGGTTGCTAGATATGTATTAACTCTGTCTGTGAAGCCCCACTGACGCCGCCCCACTCCACTCGTGACTCCCATCTAGGCCGTGACCTCATTCGTTGCGATGGTTGACGATGACAAGAAGATGGTGGCCATCGCGGAGGAGCATCTGGATAAGAAGCGTGGTAATGGTCTTTTCATTCGCCTCGGCGAGCGCTTCGCTCGTTCTTTTGCTGGTATTTTGGGCAAGGTCGAGAATGTCAGCGCGGTTGAGAACACCCAGAATCCCGCAGCCTCGGTGTTTGAGCCTCGCAACAAACAAGACATTACACCAGTCGTGAAGCACCAGGCAGTCGCGGCTGATCACAGCCAGGACCTGACTGCCGCCGCAGACAAGCAAGCCGGTAATGTTCCAGCCTATATGAGGTTCCGAAGGAGGGAAACCGACGCAAACCCCCAGCAGCAGGCGCAGCGGGCCAAGCCTTCAACCATGACTACAGCCAAGAGTGCTGCAGCGACAATGACGCAAGCAAAAGCCACATCGACAACGACACAACATGTGCCTCCCTACTCACCCGTCTCCACAATCAGCAAGTATACGCAGCCCCTTCTGGAAAAGAAGCAGCAGGACCCTGCTAGCGCCGAGTCAATCAGGCTCGAGAAGGCAATTCTAGAAAAGAAAAGAGAGCTCAACGCAATGAATCGTGAAATTGCCAGGCGTATCGCGCGACGTGCGTTTGTATATGGCACTGGCTTGGCGGTCACGACGTTTGGATTACTCATTCTTGGCTCTTGCGCGTACCTCGATGTCTGGACTCCCAAAGAGTACGCCCAGGCAATGCGAAAGTTGATCCCTGAAAAGATCGAGAGTCTGCGGCCAGCGATCAATCAGGTCACCAATCTGGGCCAAGGTCTTTCTCGTGTGGCTGACCAGCTCGATCTGAAGAGCCGAACAGCGATCACAAAGGAGCATGGACTGATCAATCCGCAGGGAACAGTTGGCAAGTTCCTCCAGGAACTCGAAGAGGAAGAAAACGCTGCTAAGGTCACAGGCAATAGCGAAACCACTGAGCTTTCTGTAGCAACCCCAGTCGTGGCAAGCGTCACGAAGGGGACTGCATCCACCGAAGCCTCTCAGGTATTGACACCGCAGTTCGAAACATCACATATGACTCCCGTAGACTCGACCACATTCGAGATCGGAGCACCCAAAGCAACGGGCCAAGATCGATCGTGGTCAGCATGGTGGTGGTCGTGGTTTGGATATCCTTATCCGAGGTAATACTGCGTACGGCGCACTTCCCACCAGTCAGTCGGCGAGATAAGCAGCTAGTAAGTATGGATCTGTATGTACTACAACTTGACCTGGCTTACATTTACTGTTGGTTAGCGTCCTTGTTGGCCTCGTGGTACTTTGCAAATGTCTGTGCAACAAGCAGCGGGAAAAGCACTGTAGCGTCACCGCATACCTTGACGCTCTTGGCATCCATGCGGACTTTGCCCCAACTCACTGCCTCATCCGGAGTTGCGCCCGCATCGGAGCCATCGAACTCTTGTGCGGTATTGATGTAAACGACAAAGTCAGTGCCGTTTCGCATCAAGTTAGCGTTGCAAATGTGGTGCTTGATGAGGCCACTACCAAGGATAACGGCACCTGTACACTCAGCCCCCATTGCAAGGAAGTTGATCGCACGCAGATCGTCCAAGATGTCAATGGTTAATCCAGGGTGATTGATGTTGAAGAAGAAAAGCATGTCGCCCAGTGAGCCGTCGGTGATGGCAGGGCAAAACACCGGAATGTCATTCTTGTAGCACCAGTAGTAGATTGAATCAGGATGATTGATCTCCTTGCCCAGTCGTCGAATGATCTTGGAAGGCGTCCATGGTTGGCCAGTCTCCTGCTGTTCCTTGAGCATCTGATGAAGGATGGGCGTGAGCCAATTCTCGAACGCGATGTAGTTCTTATTTGGAACGAATAGATTGCCGATTCGATTCAGGCCTTGCTTCCGCATGGCGGCACCAGGCGCTGAGAACTCACCAACGTAGGTTGGCTCAAGGCACTTGATGAAGTCCTCTTCAATACCACCCGCCGTGGTGACGATGCAATCGACCAGCTACACAACCGATGCGGAGTATAAGTGCGTCATGTTGTCGTGAGGTGCAATTAGGAACGCATTACAGTCCATCGCGCTTAGCTCGGCCTCTCCACTTCCAACCGGTGAACACCTCGCGAACTTGAATATCAATCCCCCAATGTATAGTAGTTAAACAAATCGCAAATAAACGCGCAGAAAGGGAGTTCCCGTAACACGGCTCACGCACAGTATCGGATCTCAGCCGCGCACGAAGCATTTACCACGCTCGCACTGCATGTTCTACAAACGTACCTTGTGTTGGCACAAGAACCTGATGATCTCGCGCAAACCTGACGAAACGAGGTTGGAAGTGTAACCAAGGAACTTGGTGCACTTGACCTTAGACCTGTCGGGGTACTTCGGCTCACCCAGTCGCGCCTCATCCTCAAGCTCCTCCTGCGTCTGAGGTCTGTCCGAGAGTCTCCACTTGAGCATAGCGTTGACGATCTCTACCGCGCGACCGAAGTGAGTGGCCTGGTAACCCGTCACAGCAAAGCTCTGGAGCAGTCGGTCGTAGTCAATGCCCTGGTTAAAATCGTACCCGCGCACCACGGGCACGTCATCCGGCACCTCCTTCGACTCCACCAGAACTGCGTCCTTCGCTGCGTTCACTTGGGGCTCTGGATTTGAGGCCATGGTTTCTGTAAGACGTAAATAAATAGATGTAAAATGAGTTATGTAAGTATGCCGATTGATTGAGATATCATTCAGGGCGCCCCCGCACCCACATTATATCCAACCAGTGTTAGTCTCTCGGGTTTTCAGAGACGCAAAAACAGACTTGGAAATATGATAAAACGCGCGGAGGCTCACTGATCCGCCCCGCGACAATCGATTCTAACTGAAGCGCAAAGCCGAAGATATCGAACGAGCAGGGTGAAGCACCCATGGCCCAGCGCCACGCTCGCTTTTGGACACGTTTTGTCGCTTTTGCGGCACTTCCCCACGCACAGTGGTCCTTTCCCCGCGCCTTTCTCGCGAGTGCATCGTCAGGCGGCACCGCGTTCAATGCAGGAAGAGGAGTCGCAACATCCCCTATCATTCGCGCGACATGCACTCCGCTTTTAAGCAGGACGTATCTGCAGACGGGACGTCGAGGCATGAGCCACGGCATTTGCTTCTCGCCGTTTCCGCGTAATGAGCTAGAGATCCTGGAGTTCAACCTGCGGCAGCAGATCAAGCAACGCAGGATGCAGTTTGAGAAGCACGTGGCGCGTCTGATTGAGGATATGCGTGAGGGAAAGGTCCCCAAAACGATTGATGAACAGGTAAGTGGACAAGCAAACCGAATGCTTTAGTACATGTTGTGTGTTGCAGTATGGGTTGCTGTGTGAGGCTATCTATGCATGTCAAATGCATGTTGATGCGTGTTCAGCGTGTCCATCCTTTCAACTGTGCAGTGGACGCACAGATCCCCCTTAACTAGGCCGGTATAATTAAACCGACTGTTTGTATCCCCACCTGCGGTCGAGTCGAAACCTGCCGAAAGAGATGCGCTTGTTCGCATTCCAGCTGCCACAAGTCAGGCAGTGAACTCCAGCCGACGTCCTCAGTACGCCTTTTAAGTACGCTTAATTGATGAGGAAACAGGCTGGGTTAAAAAGTTCCTTTTTAACTCGGTTCGCATGGAAACATTCTTCTTCTTCTTCTTGCTTCGGTGAAAAGTCAGAGATGATACCTGTCTCCGATACTGGAGCCGGGAGAACTCTTCCCCATTGAGAACTCCTGCCTGACGTCAAGTTCACCCCCCGTATTCCTTCACGCCTGTAGATCGTTCTGGAGCAATTGGAACAGGACATGAAGCGCAAGCTCACGTCGCGTGAGCAGCGCGAGCTCAAGGCAGAGCTTATGAAAGCATTTGACCCTGTCAGATACAAGCAATGGGTGCGTGACGAAGAAGTTCTGCTGAGCACTGCGGTTAGCAATGCTGTCCAGCACATTCGGAAAATGCAAGCTGGATCGACAGAGCGTGTTGTCATGACCCGCAACAAAGCCGCTCTCATTTTGTCTACATATCTAAATCGCTATCCAGACCGCGAGGAGGTGGAGCGGTTATGGGACCAGCGTTTCAAACTTCCAAGTGTGGAGTGGGACGAGGGCGGCGACTTCACACGGTCCTCGACGGTAGGATCGGAAGTTGGATTCGGCCAGAGTGGCAACGATTGTTTATGATGTACATAGCTGATTAGAACTATCCCATTAATAATACAAGATCAATGTTGTATATTTCACGCCCACTCTACTCAGAAGAAACTGTATTATGCCGTTGTCTTCCATCCTCGCGTGAATCACCCAGTGATCACTCAGAAGAACCAGATTTCGAAACCTTTGTGACCACGACAGCGACATGATGTTTCTGAGGACTAGGGTGGGTGCACTCGCAAGCAAGCTTGCGCAGTCGACCCAGAGCACTTCAATATGTGCAATGGTAAGGTATTTTTCCGCGGGCACTTCCAGCAAGACCTTCAGACCACGCAGATCCTTCCTCTACATTCCTGGCAGCTCGGAGAAGATGCTTGCTAAGGCGCCGGGCACCGGCGCGGACACAGTGTGCTTGGACCTGGAGGACGCCGTCTCGTATAACATGAAGGAAGAAGCCCGCAAGTACATTACCAAGGCGATCAATAGCACCGATTATGGCAATATGGAGGTCATTGTTCGTATCAACCCAATCGCAACTGAGCTGGGTCGTCGAGATCTAGACTACTTCCTTGAGCAGAGCAGTCTGCCCATGCACGGATTCTGCGTGCCCAAGCTCGAAACGGTTGATGAGCTGACGTACATCCACGAGAAGCTCAGTTCGTGCGAGAAGGAGCGCGGCCTCCCTCCGCTATCCAAGGTCGTAATCGGACTGATTGAAACACCCGTTAGCATGATCAACTTGAAGGATATCTTGGCGAGCCAAGGACGAAGTCGCCTGGGTGCTGTCATTTTTGGTGGTGACGACTACGCCAATGCTGTGGGTGCAACTCGAACTGACTCGAATGAGGAGATCGCCTTTGCTCGTAATTGGGTATTGCTACATGCCGCAGCCGCAGGTATTCAAGCGATTGATATCGTACACAAGGACTTCAAGGACACACAGGGCTTGATTGAGGAGTGCAAGCTCGCTGCTCAGCGTGGATACACGGGTAAGCAGCTGATTCATCCCTCGCAAGTCGCTCCAGCCAACCAGTACTTTGCTCCAGATCCAAAGGTGGTTCAATGGAGCAAACGAGTTGTGGAGGCAGCGGAACAAAACGAGAAGGAAGGTCGTGGTGCGTTTGCGATCGATGGAATCATGATCGATGCACCAACGATCAAACTGGCACGCCGACAATTGGCCCGCGCTCGTGCATGCGGCATGGATGTGTAAGGGCACATCTTTCACTCAAGCATACAAATCATAGCTTCATAAATTCCAAACAAACAGCTCTGGGCAAGGGAGTTTATGTATCGTGCGGCATTATGTACGGAGGCGACGTCAGTTCCGTTCAAACGGAATGGAAGCTATCCACCACATTCATGCACCAGAATAAGGGTGAGCCCACGATGAAACGAGATAATGGAAAGTGATGAAGAGTCTCACAAAACAGAATACGATATTTGGAAATGAATAACAAAACAACCAAACGAAAAGATGGCTTGATGAAACATGTGTTTTGTTTACATGGAAGCATCGGCAACAAAAGAAGTGGATGAGGATGTAGTTTTTGTGGCAGGGTAGGATGGAAGCGGAAAGGGATGTGATGACTGGGTGTGGCAAGTCATTCGAAGAGTGCTCGGTACTGACCACTAGTGGCGTATGATGTTGCCCCCTTTTAATCACAATGTGCTTGCCAAAAGGGAAACTTAATGTAAACAGGAGAACATGAAATGTGGTTTGAGAACACTGCCTAATGAACGAAGGAAAACATTTGCGACCGTTCAACTTCTTCTCTGGAACTTAAGTAGACTGTTGCCTAAAGCTACAACGAAATGAAACGGATGGTAGAATCTGAAGAGCACTTAGTCGTCATCGCTTTCTGCGCCTGTGTTAACATAAGCTGTAGTGCTCGATGAGTCCGTTGCTCCCGAATCAATAATGGTCGTAGGTGGGAGAGGTCCAGCCTCTACACCTTGGGCAAGCAATCCTAGTTCGCGAGCCTGCATCTTACGATGAGTCTTGGACGACTTGAGCGTAGCGATCATGTTCTCATATGAGTCTGCGATCACAGACATGCGCTTACCACCACGGTTTGGTCCGAGACCTGAACCGCTACGAAGCATCATACTTGAGTTATTGGCAGCCCCTGACTGTTCCTTCGACTCAACGGATGAGATGTCACAAGTCGTGGATTGTGCCGCCGGAGTGGCACCCATGGATCCTGAAGCGTATCTCGCTGCATAGTCAGGGATATCGTCTTGCTCGGCAAGCTGTGCATTGTAATTAGCCAATTGTTCGTTTCGATCCATGACATCATCGATCGAGCGAATGACGTTCTGAATCTCCTCGATTTCCTTTGGCCGATTGCCCAAGCTCTTAATAATGCGGTCGACATCCTGAACCGGCATTTGCATGTCAACGACAGATCGGTTAAGACGGATGGCACGATCAAGAATGCTCAGGCCAGTGAGAGTCATGCGGGATCCTTCAACGTTAAGACCACGCAGTGCCGTTTGCTTCGTCAGGGCCTCTGCAACGAGCTGAATACCTTCATCACCAATCCGATTGTTTGAAACGTCGATGTACGCCAAAGACTGATGCTGCTTGATGGCTGCCAAAAGTGGTAGCAGATACTTTTGCAGGTAGAAAGTGTTGTCATCACCCGCAATGCTAAATTCAGTCAGACTTGGGGTGTTGGCAACAAACTGTGCGAGTGCATCGCTCGCTTCGTTGGCCTTAGAGAAAATACCAGTCTTGTAGTTGCGATCGAGCTTGAGGGACTTGATGGTCGTCGCCTGGAAAGCACGGCAAATGAGCGCAATACCCTCATTACCTAGACCGTTGTCACTAAGATTGAGCCACTGAATAACACCGTTGCTCATTAGTGGTTTGGGATTCTCCTGAATGCGTGTTGAGATAAACTGCTGCAAATCCTTTGCACCTTTGGAACCAATATCGTTGTTACCCAGATCGAGCGAGAAGCCAAGGTTGTTGGGATTCTTAAACATGGCATCAAAGATTTCAAGCAAGTGTTTGTTCTCGACTTGGCAATTGTTCAAAACAATACATGAGAGGCACTTGGACGTTTGAAGCATCTGCGCCAATTCGGGGACGGCCTTCTTGGTTAGCTTATTTCCCGTCATATCGAAAAGAGCCAAGTGTTTGTGGATGAGAACAGGGTTGCTGTTAAGGGCATGGAATATCCTATCAAACTCAAGATCAGTACGACGTAAGAACAACTGTTCGAGAACGAGATCATGATGAGCTAGCCAAGCGGTTAAGCAATCTGTTCCGAGCTTACCTAGGCCATTGTCTGACAAATCTAGGACTTGCAGGCCGGTTCGGTACTGTGAAGTTGCCAACAGCGCCGTGAGAGGCTTAATGCCAGCCTTCGAGATATCGTTATTCGACAGTAGTAATGTGGTGGGAACCTTGTTGAAAGCCTGCAGACCCTCAACCAGAGCCGCCAAACCGTCGTTACCGATGGGGTTGGAGCAAATGGCAATATGCTCGAAATCCTGAAGGCCATTCGCAAAGCGTTGAGCGAGCGCCACCATAGCTGGCTTGCCGATCTTCGTATTGACTAGCACGAGCTTTCGAATGGAAGTCTTGACATCAAACAGAGTGGCAAGCGCAAGCGCACCCTCGTTCTTCAGTGGGAAGTCGACACAAACAAACGATGTGAACCAGGTTGTGTATCTTAGGACGAATGCAATTGCGAGGATATCACGCTGGCATGGCTGATCTAAGAACGACAAAGCTGCGCGGCAATCGAACATGTGATCATCGATCTGGAAGCACGTCATGAAGTAGTCGAGGACAGGCACGCGCTGTGGAATGCCAACGCGATCACACTCTGCGAGGTATGTCGCAAGAATACCATCCTGCTCGTCGGGATCAGGAGACTTGTAGGTTGCTAACCACTCCTGGGGTATCGAGACTGAAATGGGAGGACGGCCATAACGGATTGACTCGCATGCAAACAAGATGTGAGTGGCAATCGATGGGACAGCTGTGTGCTCAATGGTAACTTCGCCTGTAAATCCGGGGTGCTTGTGACTCAATTCCTTCATGAGTGGAATGTCTTCATCGAAGAAGAGTGTGAGCGCGTTGGACTCTGCTCGCATGGACTTCAAATGCAGAAGCATGAAACTCTGGCGCAGCGAACGGCCCAGCAAACCAGTCTTGATCACATACATGCGGAAGTTGGTGATCACCACTAGTCGCTGCTTCTTGTTGCCCAAGTAGGTGATGTCGAGCCATCCTTTAAAGTAGACCTCTTGGTGGGAGTCTGCGATGATGGAATCAATGAACTTGAGGGTATCAGAATCGATACCCTTCTCTTCGGTTGACGACATGGCTTTAGATGGTTAGTATGCTATGCTCTCTGCCTATACAGCTCGAAACTTTCACACAAGGCAATCGAAATTGAATAGCTCGGCAGACCAACTCACCAAATGAGCAGCAGCAGTGGAGTCCAAAACCCTCTCTGTGTCTGCTGGGGATGCTCGAAACGGATGCTGAGATGAAGTCTGGACGAGCAGCCGCGTACAATATCAGCTCCAGTACGAGTCAGCTTCGTCTAGGCGGGTCGAGCAAGTGGCCTGATTCGACTGTTGTCGAGACAGATGCACTCCAAGACGGCAAAGAAGGTGTCCCCGAGTGGTTCTGAGCTAGACTCTAAGGTCGAATTCGCAAACCGAGACACCAACGGTGCAGAAACCCTGTCAACCCGACTGCGCTTGAGAGCAGAGGGTCGAAATGCTGGGTTTTAGTTGCAGTTTTGCCGCTGAGGACGCAGTTCACGAGGCGAGCCGATGGAACTTTTACCTCTATATGGTTGGTATCAGCGTAGATGTGTAATCACGAGAGGTGACAGACATGTGCATGGTGAGTAAACGGCACGCAATCGAAGTGGAAACAGTGAGCTAACACAGAATGCTCAAGAGAAAGGCACAGTTTTTCTGGAGTTTGAGTGATATGACGCCATGAAAAATGCATCGGTCAAGTAGATATCCAGTGTCACTATGCAATGCCGCGCTATGCACACCCCAATACATACCCCATTGCGCGAAATCTCCCCTCGTAAATAATATCTTCCCGCCTGAGATTTCCACTTTTTCCATCCAGTCCCTCCTGCTCTGAGCGCGTTCGCCTGCCTCCGCCCGGAGATTGAGCGTGCGAGAGTTTCCGGGCCAGGACGGATGAGGGTTTCGCAGACAATTGCACACAACTGATTGGAACCAAAACAATAGGCCTGAGCTACGCCAGAGCGCTTCTGACAGGCCGAGGAGTTAGATCTCAACTCGACTAGCTTAACTCACTACACAAATCTGCGCCATGGGCGGTGGAGGACTCAGAATTCTGCGCCATAAGAGCTGGCATGTGGTAAGTTGATCGAGCTGGATTTCACTGCTTAGGATACCGCGTAGTGCCAAGTGTTTCTTGAAAAGCGATTGTATGCAGCCTCACACTGACGGTATGTATTGCTTGATCATTTTTTAAAGGGCCGGGCGGATAACAAACTTCGCGTCGCACGCGACGAAGCCAAACACCGAGAGCAGTTGGAGAGAGACCGTGCGACCGAGCGTCAGCGCGGCACGGAGAAGCGGCTCGAAATCCTACGACGCCAGTTACAGAAGGAAGATCACCAGAGCTCCGATACTGACGTTGTGTCAGCCTCATCGCTCCCGCGGGAGCGCCAGGAGAATGCAGGAAATACCCCAGTTCCCGAGGCGAAGAATTCGAGAAAGAAGGAAGATAGTGGCGTGAGACTGGGAGGACGGCAGCACATTCCATGGTACATGGAAACTACCAAGACGAAGAAGAACGACATGTTCGCTGGAGAGCGGGATCCTCTTGATATCATTCGAGAGAGTCGTCAGGCGCGTGTCCAGTCACATGCTAGTCATCACAGAGGCATGACAGAACGAGAATTGGGTCGAGACTCTATGCAGACGGGTTCTCACCCTGGCGAGGATGGCCCAGCTTCTACCATCTGCATCCAGTCAAGTGCTGACGAGACCAGACCTGCCGCACGAAGTGATAAAACGAAGTACAGTAGCGAGATCATCGACCTTGACGTCACCAGCACAGAAGAAGAGGAGCAACCGAGCAAGGCACGTCGTAGTCACAACAGAACTAGAAGCCACTCCTTAATTCAGGATGACGATCGAAAGCGCAAGCGAAGTCGAAGCCGGAGCCGAAGTCGAGATCGAGGTCGAAGTCGGAGTCGAAGTCGAAGTCCAAGTCGAAGTCGAAGTCGAGGCAGAAGAAGTCGAAGCTCAGATCGAACGAGTAAAATTCGCAGGACAGCTAGAAGCAGAAGGAGAAGCAGAAGTCGTGATCGTGATTCTAAGAAAAGTGAGGCGAGGTCACACCGCCATCGGAATCGAAGTCGATTGCACAGCCGAAGCAGAAGTCGAAGCCGAAATCGAGATAGTGCTAGTGGTCGGCGGAACAGATCTTCAAGCAGAGATAGAGACACCCACCGTGCAGACAAGCGACAGAGCGGGCGTGAAGAACTTGAAGCACGACCTATATGCGAAGAAAGTAACTGTAACATTGTACGCAAGTCTGCTTACATCGACGACAGTGGTAGCGATTTAGAAATTATTGATGTCGATTCGCTTCGACAGGAGAGACTAATGCGAGAAGCCATGGAACGCGCTCGATTAGCTAACATGGTCCGCCACGAATGAGTTGAGCGTTAGCAACATCCACACTGTACTCCAACCTGTATTAATATTCAGCTTAGTGTTATCAAAGCTTGCGAGCAAAGTATGAATGTAACATAAACCTGATTTGGTCCTCAATGGGCTTAGCATATTGTGAGTTTAGCGTCGTGCCTGTCTCTTCAGGCACTTCCGAGTTACCTTCGCCCTCATCATCCGGAAGAAGCAAGTCGAGTTCGTCCTCGGATGTACTCGTTTCGAGCTCGTGATCATCGTCGTATGTGGGCACCTTGTCTTCTTCAGACTCGCTCTTGCTTTCAGCCTTCGATTTGCTCCCGAGGCCATCATCTTCGTCCTCGTCCTCATCGTCATCATCTTCGGCATCTCGGTCTTCGTCGAAGTCGCCCCGACTCTTGGTGGCACCCCTAGTTGCTCGTCGCGCAGCAGCAAGGGCTGGAGCCATTTTCGACCGCTGCAACGCTGGCTTAATTGCGTCTCGCAGTCGTGTGAGATCAAGCATTTGTGCTGTCGAGGTGGAATCAGCACGAGGTGTGCCAAAGAGCAATAATGCGATGCACATCAATGCACCATCATCTGGCACTGATAAAGCATTCAACGAAACAACTTTGCAACACCTTGCGCAGAGCCCTTGCTCCAGCGCACATTGTACACATGAGAAACAGCCTGGCTGACGCCGTGCACATCCTGACTCAGAATCTTCAACCCTTGGCTTAGGGGTGTTTGCCAGGCCCGCAGCAGACCGGAATGACTTGTCGAAAGCAAAAGACATCCCAACAAGCAACGGATCACTCTCGGCCAGGTTTCCAGCCTCATCTAAGCCATGCGACTCTCTCCATTGTGCTAGCCTTTCGGCATGACGCCTCGACTGGCAGGAACGGCAGCACGTCGAAACACTAGTCGTCGCGGCTTCCGAGGACGGAGCAAATACAGGATGCAGCGCTGCAGCAATGCACAGATTCTGTTCTACGAATTCAGCGACTTGCTTCCTAAACTTGGACGTGCTCACTGCTTGACTGGCAGCATGAATCCAGAGTGTAGTCAGCAGCTTGGCGTAGTCTTCAATTGATTGCTGCTGCCCAAGAATATCCGGGTGTTCGGGGAGTTCAAGGTTCAACTCGCTAACTCTCTTTGGAGGTCGGAGCGCGGCGACGACACTACCGATTCCACTGACTCCTGCGCTGGTCGCAACGCGTCTGAGAAGGTCTGAGAAAATTGAATACAGCAAGGTTGTAGGTGCAAAGCATGATACTTCATCAGCAACTGGATTTTGTACAAACAACGGACTCGCAATTGAGACCGAACCGACCTCCTCATCCATATCCTCATCTTCATCCTCATCGGCGTCATCCTCGTCTTCGTCGTATTCTGAAACCTCCTCATCGTCTTCTTCCCCTTCGTCGCTCTCTTCCTCCTCATTGTCTGGCGCTGTGACCCTTTGGCCAGCTAGTCGAGCCAGCAAGCTTTGAATGTCAGTCGCTCGATACTGGCTCGCATTGCCCGAACTGAGGCCAGAACGCAGCGCCAGCATTTGCGGAGGGAACTTCGGACCTAGTTGGGATACACTTTCGTCTTCTGGCGTGGTCTGGCTTGTCTTTGCATCTGTTTCCTGGGTTGATGCCTTGATGGTCTGGGGCTTTGTAGCCGACACAGACACGCCTGTCTTCGCGGCTCCACCAGTCCTGCTACTACCGGGTGCCACAGCCGAAACTCTTGCTGATGTGCCAGTTGCTATTGTGTTAGTTTTTGTCACTGTACGAGCGCTTAGGCCATCTGACCCTAACCGAGAGGCACCCGTAAGACTTGAACGAGCAGATGCCGCTCCCGTAGGGCCAGTTCTGCTACTTGCAGTTGTGCTCAGCCCGGTGTCACTAGTGCTCACACTCCGAGTGGTTGCAGTTGTGGGTTTTGCGGCAGATACGGCAGGCTTAGCCGCGGACGCTGTCACTGGCACCGCACCAGTAGTCGAAAGTGAGCGAGCGCTCGCAACTGATGTTGTTCCTGGGGCGGCGCGGCCGGACGCGCTTCCGCTACTGGTATCAAGACCGGTGCCAGTGACATTCAAACTGCGGGGATTGGAAATGCTTGATTTTCGCTCGGATGCGGCGGTGCCTGCGCCCATTCGCGTGGCAGTTGACCTGGACTGGGATACTGTACTGGATAGACCCGATCGCATGTGTGACACACCGCCTCAACCTCGTAAAATCAGTGGTATATCCTTCTGGAATCGAGTCTTAAAAATTCAAATCCGAGATTCCATCCACCAGGTTATGGAGTGTTGGTTCCGTTGCAGCGACATCGCAGCGCGCGACTGGATGGCACTGGGATGAATGTGTGTGGATCCCCGGGACCTGGCAAGCTACCTGCCGCGCTCGCATAGTCGTCTGCCAAACCACAGCCGAGAAAACCGCGCGAGTTTCAGCTCTCTGCAGCGTCTGAAATCGCGAAATTCGAAATTTGTCCCGGCGGGCACGCGCGTGTTTAGCCGGATCCGGCTAAACAGCCCGCGCGCCGCCACCGGGTGGACGGAATCAGTTCCGCGATCGATTCTCATCACACAGTTTGATCCAAAAGATACCGCCGCCCAGCGAGTGCGCACGTGTGCAACGGATCTTATCGCGTTTAAAATGTGGCTACGAATGCATGTGTGGATGACATGTGGCCGAGCACTCACGGATACACGGCGAAAACTGACGCAAAAGGAAAATATCTTTTGAGTCAGTTGAGTCGAAGTAATTTGGGAGACGATATACTGCATATGGTGAGTATGGAAGACTCAAGATCTAAGTCCAACTGATGGATCTGATGCTGATACACAGTTGTAGACTCGAATCGAACCGATGCGCCGCTCGATTCTCCTGAGCCTTGGGCTCGTCGCCATGCTCTGCGCGACCCTGGTCCACGCAGACCGATACCTCACACTCAACACGCCCGCAGGCCAGTTCACGGGCTACAACACGTCAATGACCTGGGCCTTCCGAGGCATCCCCTTCGCCAAGCCACCCGTCGGCGACCTTCGCTGGAAGGCACCTGTCAAGGCGGACTACGTCACTGCTCTCAATGCCACAAATGACGGCCCTGCCTGCCCTCAGCAATGTGTATGTCTCGTAGGTTCAATTTTCATCGTTGCTGATTACTTCATAAGGCTTTGCTGTGGAATTTTGCGTTATCTTACGTCATGACGCGTAATGTTATGCCATGTTGAGTCTCAAGAGACTGATCTGGACAGGCCTCAGAGATTGATAAAGACATGCGTCCAAGGGTAACTAGACACCCACGCTCATCACTAAATCGCAATCATGGCATATACTTGCTCTTCACAACGCCTCTAGGAACTCCCACCCCACACCTGCCCCGATGTTCAAAACGAAGACTGCTTGTACTTGAACGTCTTCGTCCCATTCGATGCTCCTACCAAGGGTAACAAGCCTGTTATGGTATATCTCCACGGAGGTAACTACAAGCAGGGCTTTGGTGGTGGCCCGCTCTACAACGGTACTTACCTGGGTGGAGCGCAGGACGAGATCATCGTTGTTGGTAACTATCGTCTTGGTGCCCTCGGCTTCCTCGCTTCGCCTGAAGACGGCGTCGACGGTAACTATGGTTTCCTCGATCAGGTTGCTCTCCTCCAGTGGGTTCAGTCCAACATCCAGGCCTTTGGTGGTAACCCGAATCATGTAACCCTGGTTGGTCAGTCAGCTGGCGCTGGTTCCATCGCTACTCACCTTATCTCGCCTCTGTCCAAGGGCCTATTCCACGCTGCAGTCCTGCACTCAAATCCTTACGCAATTCCATTCCGAAATGCAAATAGCATGCCTGCGATCGTAAAGGCCCTACTCAAGCACGCCAACTGTGCTAACGTGGATTGCCTCCGAACCCTTCCTGCTGATCAAATGATTCAAGCTCAGGTCGCGACCGAGGTTGATCTGAATGCCGCAGGTGACTCACTCCTTCACGCGTTCCTTCCTTGGACACCCTACGTGGATGGCAAGGTCGTCCCGGACCAACCCTTGCTCGCTCTGCAGAAGGGCAACTTCAACGCGGTTCCTACAATGATCGGCACAGTCTTTGATGAAAGCGTGCCATTCGTCTATGGTGCCTTCTCGAAGCCAGTTGACTCCTTCTCTTATCAGATCGTTGCTTCGCTCATCTTTGGCAGTGACCGTGCAACCCGCGTTGTTCAGAAGTACCCACCTCCTGCAAGCGGTGATGCACGAGAGACTTTGGTAACGGTCGGATCCGAGTTTATTTTCCACTGCGCAGTCCGCAACGCAACTCGTGCACTCGCTAGCCGCGCTCCTACGTTCCTCTACATGTACGATCACGTCATGAGCTTCGGTGAAGCCGGCTGGGGTCCACAATTCCCAGAGTGCTGGAACCGATGCTGCCATGCTGCCGAGCTGGCATTCTTGTGGAATTCCGCGCAGTGGATGTTCCCGTACACGCCAGCCGAGATCGAGTTGGCAAGAAATATGGGAGACTACTGGGGTCAATTCATCCGCAGCTACACCCCATCCCAAAACAATGCCAACGAGCCAACTACGCACCCATTCGAGCGACTTGCTCAACTCGTTGGCCTGAGCGCAAAGAAGTCCGGACTGCCGACCTGGCCCCAGTATTCTCAAAACAATGAGAAGCTCTTGTACATCTCTGCTTCAACCGACTCTGGTATTCAAGTGATTGATAAGTGGTACAGCGCTCAATGTGATTTCTGGGATTCCATTGGCTACTTCTAGAGTAATGTCTGGCATTCAAGGGAGCAATCAACAAGTCAGCCAAACGGAGATGACCATTTAATTCAAAGACCACTGGTATCCAGTGCGAGTTATGCAAATCCCCTTTGGTAGTACCTACCTCCTTCCACAGAATACAGTTGATTAGGTTATGGGACTTTAGTGAAACGAACGGGACTAGGTTTATGACGTGACTGTGTTTCAACATGGCCAGGGCTCGAGTATCACAGATGTAGCACAATGGGGAACAGGGGGACGGAGGTTAAACATTACGACCACTAGGGAACTTAGGTGGTTAGGTACTTAGATGGTTAGGTGGGGATAGGGGATAGGGGATAAGTGGGGTTGGCGTGGTGAAACATGGAATGAGAAATAAGCTGAGTGAAATTCAGGTGGGTGGGGGTGGATGTGAGAGAACATGAATAGAACTCACTTTAGCATCCCTCGTTTTCGGAGCATCACTTTAATGTGCGGTGGAATACCGTTGCGAGTGGTTTTAACTTTGCCGTCTTTGCGTAGACACTTGTTCGTAGCAGGGTTGTACTTGGCACCCTGGGGACAGACACACTTGCCGGCCTTGTTCAGCTCACGTGGGGAGAAGCATGGTACGACGCAGCGATCGTTGTAGTAGTTCCATACTGTGCCCTTCTCCACACATTCACACTGATCTGTGGCTCGGTTGATGTGGCGCTTGCCGTAGCATGGCGGATTGCACTGGCCCTTCACTGGATTGAAGACCCAACCCTGGCCCTTGCCGACCTTCTTCGTGTTGATACACTGGCATTCAGAACCGGTCCACAGGACCTTGCCTTTGACATTGCACATTAGGGGCCAGCAGCGGTTGTAGACCGGGTCATACCACATTTGATCTCCGGGACATTTGCACTGACCACCGATGAGTTTGCGTGGCGCAAAGCACGCGTTAGCGGGAGTCGTATCCAAGCTTGGGCCATCATCGGCTACACATTTGCCCCCCTTTAGAGTCTTGGTCTTGTCCCTGCATTCACAGATCGTCTCGACCTTACCAGTTGACCTGTTCTTGGACTGGACCTCTTCAGTGTCAGCAGGGCAAACGCACTTACCGGCCTTATTGAGAGTCATCGGACTCTTACATTTAACGACGGGCTTCTTATTATCGACGCACTTGCCATCCTTCAGAACCTTGTTGGAATCATTGCACGCGCATGTCACATCGACTTTACCAGTCTTCTTGTTCTTCACTTTGACTTCCTTGGTTTCTGGAGGGCAAACGCACTTGCCAGACTTGGCACGAATCATAGGGGACTTGCATCCCACGATGGGCTCAGTTGGAACGCACTTTCCGTCTTTCAGCACCTTATTCTTGTCCTTGCATTTGCACGTTTTTTTTCTCTCCTCGCGAGTCCTTAGACTTCAGCTCGATGGTTTCGGGTGGGCAGACACAATTACCAGCCTTGTTACGAATGAAGGGACTCTTGCAAGTAACTACAGGGTCGTCATTGGCGACGCACTTGCCTTGGCTATTCAGTTTCTTCTTCTCGTCGATGCATTCACATGTCACCTTGACCTTTCCAAACCAGCTCTTGGATTTGACCTCCTTCGTATCGGGCGGGCAAACACACTTGCCAGCGTCGTTGCGAATGAAGGGGCTCTTGCAATTAACTACAGGGTCGTCATTGGCGACGCACTTGCCTTGGCTGTTCAGTTTCTTATTCTTGTCGATGCATTCACAGACCACATTGACCTTGCCGGTCTTCTTGTTCTTCACCTTGACTTCCTTGGTTTCTGGCGGGCAAACACATCTGTTGCCGGCCTTGTTGGCAACGAACGGGGACTTGCACGGAAGCACAGGTTTGGAAACGCACTTGCCCTCATCATTCAGCATCTTGTTCTTGTCCTTGCATTTGCATGTTGACACCTTTCCGTGCTTGTCTGTGACCTGCACCTTCTTGGTTTCCGCTGGACAAACGCACTTGCCGGCCTTATTGCGGATGAAAGGTCTATTGCAGCTATTGGGTTTGGGCACGCACTTGCCGTCCTTCAGGAGCTTCTTGGGGTCTTCGCATTTGCACGTCCACTTCTTCTTCCCGCGCTTGTCAATTGCCTGCACCTTCCTGCTTTCGGCCGGGCAGACGCAGTGTCCATCCTTGTCGCGGATGAACGGGCTTGTACAGTCGTGAGGTTTGGGGACACACTTACCCTCCTTGTTGAAGCCTTTGGTCTTGTCCTTACATTTGCATGATCGGCGCGGCTTACCCATCTTGTCGATGACCTTGACTTCGTACGCGTCTGGCGGGCACACGCACTTACTCTCCTGGTCTCTAATCCTTGGCTTCTTGCACATCTTGGGGTGTGGGCGAGGCTCGCGGACACATTTGCCGTTCTTCATCTTGTAGCCTGGCTTACACAAGCACTGATCCCCGACAAGGCGCTTCTTTGGGTCGTTACATACACATGTAGCCTTGCCATCCACGGTTTGCTCGTGTGTGTCCTTCGGGCAGACACAATTTCCTTTGTCGTTGACGATCTTCGGTGCCTTACATGCTGGGGGGCGGTCAATGCAAATATCACCTTTCTTCAGATACTGTGCCTTGCAAACGCACTGACCATTGATGAGTTCCTTGCGAGGGTCGTCGCACACGCAAGTGCCAGTGCTACCCATCTTCTTCGAGAGGCTTTCACTGGAGCCTGGCGGGCAGACACAATTGCCATCACTATCTCGACGCTTTGGTGATGGGCATGGTGTTGGTGGCTCTACGCAATAGTCACCTTTCTTGAGATACTGCGATTTGCAAACGCAGGTAGTTCCATCAAGTCGCTTCCTGGGGTCATCACACTTGCAAGTTCCGCCAATCTCGCTGGAGCCTGGTGGGCAGACACAGTTGCCATCACTATCTCGTAGCTTTGGCGCGAGGCATGGCTTTGGTGGCTTCGGTGGGTCTACGCACTGGTCACCTTTCTTGAGATACTGTGATTTGCAAATGCAGGTAGCTCCATCAAGCTGCTTCCTCGGGTCATCACACTTGCAAGTTCCGCCAATCTCGCTTGAGCCTGGCGGGCAGACACAGTTGCCATCACTATCTCGTAGCTTTGGTGCGAGGCAGGGCTTTGGTGGCTTCGGTGGTTCTACGCATTGATCACCTTTCTTCACAAAGCCCTCCTTGCAGATGCATTGTCCGTTTACCAGCTCCATGTTAGGGTTGTCGCACACGCACCCATCAGCGCCATTCGCGCTTGAGTCAGGTGGGCAGATACAGTTTCCTTGACCATCAGGGATCTTGGGCGACTTGCATGGCTTTGGTGGGTCAATGCACTGGTCGCCCTTCTTCAAGAAACCAGCCTTGCATATACACTGACTGTTAATCAGCTCCTTGCGAGGGTCGTCGCACTTGCAGGCGCTTGTACCATCCATTGAGACGATCTCACTGGCGCCTGGCGGGCACATACAGTTGCCGTCATCATCTGAGATCTTGGGTGGGCTGCACGGCCTCGGCGGCTCAACGCACTCGTGATCCTTCTTCACAAATCCCGCCTTGCAAATGCATTGTGCATTGACTAGGTCCTTTCGGGGGTCATCACACATACAAATGCTAGTGCCGGCCTTCGAGATAATCTCGCTTGCGCCTGGAGGGCAGACGCAATTGCCATTACCATCGGGGATCTTAGGTGACTGACATGGCGGGGGTGGCTCGACACACATGTCGCCTTTCTTAACAAATCCAGCCTTGCAAATGCATTGGCCGTTGACGAGCTCCTTGCGTGGATCGTCGCATATGCACTGACCTGTTCCGTCCTTCTTAGGTACCACCTCACTCGAGCCGGATGGGCAAACACAATTGCCAGCGCCATCAACGAGCTTGGGTGCATTGCATGGGGTAGGATCTGGACCGACGCATTGACCATTGATCAAGATTTTTTGTGGATCATCGCACACACAGTTCATCTTACCATTGGGTTGGCGGACCTCAGTCGTTGACGGCGGGCAAACACAATTGTTGGCTGCGTCCATGACTTTGGGTGGGAGGCAAGACTCAGGTTCGACGCAGTTGCCAGACGCGTCGGTAACGAGGCCATCCTTGCAGACACATTTGCGTTCGAATCGACGCAGTATCTTGTTTGGATCGTTGCAAACACAGGTCTGGAAAAGACGCCTGGTACCAGGTGGACACACGCAGTTGCTACCCACCTTGATAAGGGGTGCATTGCACGTACGTTCACTCTTGGGCTTGCACGTACGCTCCTCCTCATTCCATTCCGTGCCTTCGGGGCAGACACACTTGTTGCCTTCAATGTTCATTATGAATGGGCACGGGACACATGCATTCGCGAGCTCGTCATAGATGTCTCGGTCTCCTGGGCAGCGACACACGTCCTCGACAAGAACTCTTGGGGCCTGGCATGGCTCTGACGGAATGCACTCATTCCTGGCGTGGTTGTAAGTCTGACCCTCCGGGCATTCGCATCCTCCGTCGGATGTCTTCAGTCGAGGAGGCAGACAGGGCGGAATCGGGACACATTTCGTGCTATCTTGCGATATGACGGTGTCATCTGGACATCGGCATCGCTGAAGGGCTTCATCGAAGTAGCTCTCTACGCCTGTACATGCAAGTTGGCAGCGTGTGCCATCAGAGCTCAGGACATGACGATCAGGGCAGCGGCATCGCTTCTGCTCCATATCCCAGTACGACTCAACACCGGGGCAGACGCATTTACCCTTCCGGATGATTCTGGGCGGCAAGCATGGTTCCTCAGTGGGGATACACCTGGACCCATTTTCGTCCAGCTGGAAGTCAACCGGGCAGACACAAGTCTTGGTTGCTTCGTCCCAAAGAGCACCAGCAACTTCACACACGCACTCTCCGTTGGGAAGCAATGCACGGGGTGGACGGCAGGGTTCGTAAATTTCACAGGTCTTTCCATCTCCTGAAAGGACAGTGCCTTCTGGGCACACACATTGACCATTAACTTCGACGAACGATGAAGGACATTTGCAACCGCCTTGATGATCAGGAATTCTGGGTGCTTCACATGGACTTGGACCAATGCACTCTTCCTTGTTCTGGTCGTAAATTGTTCCCTCCGGACACGTGCATCGAGATTGCTCCTTGTTCCATTGAAGTGGGGGCTGGCACACACCACATGGTGCATCAGGACCATTGACTTCTACCTCGCCTGGTGGGCACACACAGGAGTTTCGTGCCTTCTGCCAGATTCTTCCGTGGGGGCATCTGCAAACGCCATCTACAAGCTCTCGTGGCGGCTCACATTTGGGTGCTTGGCATCGCCCCTTCACCAAAAGCTGACCTGGAGGGCACTTGCAGCTGTTTGTGCTTGCATCATAAATCGGGATCTTAGACGGACAGCGTCGGCACGGTTTTCCAGGGCCATCCAGAGGGTAGAGTCCCGCCTGACACTCACATGCATTCGACTTATCATTGTAATACCGTGTCTCGTCAGAGCATTGACACACTCCATTAACCATGACCCGTGGTGGGGTACATGGTGGTGGAGGCATGTCGCCACAGGATTGACCGTCTGCGGATTTCGCCAGGCCCAATGGGCATTCGCATGTTCGGGTAATCGGGTCGTATCGTGTGAATGGTTCTAAACATTTCTCACAAGCAGCCTTAGGTCCGTGAAGCTCATGATAGCCATGCTCGCATGCGCAAGTGTTAGTTGTTGGGCCAAAGCGACGGTTCGCACGGCACCCACAGGTGCCATCTGGGAGTCTGATACGAGGCTCTTCACAGGGCTCACGGATTGGAAGACAACGCTTCCGGCTACTGCTTAATTTGAATCCGCTTGGGCAATCGCACTGTTTCTTCTTGGCGTTCCAGATAGGTGTGGCATCAGGGCAGGGCTCGCATGGTTGGCCCTCACCGAAAATGGGCCACTTCCCTGGCTCGCATGGGCATGTAATTGCACCGGTTCGTGGGTCACGATGTTCACGTCTTCCGGCTGGGCACTTGCAAGCACCATTGACTAGTTTCACAAGCGGGGGCACGCACCGGTGCGGGTCACGCTTTTTACACGGCGAGTTCGTGTCGTGTGGATTCGATGCAATGAGCGGAGGTGGACAAATACACGTGTCCCCCTTACGAACACGTCCCGCACCAAGGCACTCTTCGGGAGTTGGCTCGGGCCTGGGTAGACACTGATTCGTGGAAGGATCCCACATGGTGCCATCGGGACACGAAGGAACACAGATTCCATCAGCGTTCCGTGTTTCACCCCGCTTGCACTTCTTGACACACTTATAAGGGTAGGGGGACTTCGGCTTTGCAGATTCTTCGTGAACATTCAGTAGAGCACCGAAGTCAAACATCAATTCTGAGTCGGATATCTCATCAGCAGCAGCGACGTCGATGAAACCTGCTTTGTTCCCCAGGGGCGACCAGCGGACATATCCGGGCGGGCACTGACATTTGCCCTTAACGAGGACCTCACCCTCACCTGGGCATGGTTGACACCCCTTGCCTGGAATGTAAGTGTGGGAGGGGTTGGGACACCCACAGGTTCCATCGCGCTGCACAATCAGTGCTGGGTCCTCACACTCGCAGAGGTACGCCTTGTTTAGCTTCTGGCCCGCGGGGCACGCACATACGTGCTCGCCATCAAGTGCGGAGCGTACGCGACGTCGATTGCGTGGGCATTCCTCGACACACTGGTCGCCGAGGCGAGAGCTGCCTGGCGCGCAGACACAGCGGTTTGTTTTCTCATTCAGGACGAATGGTGGCACGCATTCGTTGCGGTCCGTGCACTGTCCGTTCACTCGGATCTTATTGGGTGGGCATTCGCAGGTGCCAGAACCAGAGCTATACTTGAATCCGTCCACACACTGGCAGACACCTCTGACCCAACGAAGATGCAAACCCTCACAGACACAGGTGGCGCCCAGAGCACCTGGGCGCCTGATAATCTGTGCAGGCGGCTTGCAGATTGGCTTGCAGCGGCGCTCCTCCGGATAGAAGTACGGTTTGTCCTCGTGACAGCGCGGCGGTTTGGGGTCAGGGTCCGGAATTGGATCCGGAATCGGGTCAGGAATTGGATCCGGAATCGGGTCCGGAGTGGGACCATCAGTTGGCACACACTTACCTGAGGAATCCATCTTGGTCCCCTGTGGACAGAGAGAGACACATTCATTCGTCTTTGGATCTAGGACAGTTCCAGAGGGGCAGTTGCCGTTCGGAGTGGTTTTTTGACAACGGCCATTGGCTGCCAGGTAGAAGCCTTTGGGACATGTCTTGTGGCATTTTCCATCTGAGGCCAACACATAACCTGAAGGACACCTTCTCGGCGGGTTAACATTGTTGTCGTCGTTATCATCATCGTCGTCATCATCTCGCTTGCATCGGGCGCGATGTGAGCGGCGATAGCGTCGCCTCGGCCTATTGCACTTGTCTTTACGTGCACAACGTGTTCGACGCTTGCGCTTGGACTTCTTCTGCTTCTTCTTTCTCTTCTCAACTGCGTCACAGTCTTTCTCCTCGTCGTCTCGAAGCAGTGGAGCTCGCTTCCATCGACGGCGGAAGAGATCCCGGCTCGGGGCTCGGATGCAGCGACCATAGGAGTCGTAACTTTCACAGCCAGGCACTTCTCCAACGGGATAATTCAAGTGTGCCGGTGCCGCGTCGAAGCTCTCGGTGTCCCGAACCAAAGGTCGAGGTCCAACAACCATCGGACCTTGAGGCTGGGGGTTGGCACCCTCAAGTAGCGCCTTGCCATGTTCGCTGGCTCCGACATCCAGGAGCGAAGGCGGAAGCGCTGCAACTGGCCAGGCCACATCACACTCGATCAGCTTGGCCTGGATACGCTGTGCCAATGCATGCAGCAGTCGAGCAGCAGCAATCAGGTCGAGAGTTGGGGGGTACTGACCAAGCCCGACATACCACGCCTGAAGCTGCAATCCTTCACGTTGCAAGACGTTGATAATCCCGCTTGTTTTACACAAACCGACTGAGGTCGGTGTATCAAGCAGCGGCAAAAGCACTTCGAACTGCACCTTGTACAGCTGAGGCACGTTGGGCCTCTGGACAACCAGCGCGACCTCGTGAACCGAAACGGAGTTCGGTAGGCGGGCGTTCGAACCAGGAGGGCCCCAGCATGTAGCACAATGCATGTGATTGCCACAAGGCAAGCTACAATGTAGCTCAACCTTGAAGCCTGCATAGCTAAGCCTCGGCTTACACGCCTAGGGTTGGTGGGATAGTAGTGAGAGAGTTTGTGTGTTAAAGATCCAAGGTTAGTCGTGCAGCACTCGCAATCGGGTTGATTGGGGATGAAAGGTCACACGTTGATCTAGTCAATCCAATTTACAGCACTCCCAGGCAGCCACGCGTATAGCCCCAAACCGACACAAAACATGTCCTCCCAACCCACACCTGGGTCCCCCGATTTTTCACGATTTTCTGAGTTTCCTGGAATTTTTGTTGGTACAGATTCCGGTGGCTAGCCGCATCTGGTTAAAACCGCGGTGGTTTTAGCTCGATCCGGCTACACGCCACACATGCCTCACGTGCCTCATGAGTTCGGCCTATTGAACACGATCCCGGCATTCCACCCACGATGGATCGTCAGCGCAACGAAGAACTGATCGTTCGTGGCTTCAGTGAGCAGCTTGAGTTGCGCTGGAATTACTCGCAATTGCATACATACGAATACGCGATGTATTCATTGGTTTAAGCAAGAACTGAGTTCATCGCTTTATGATGATTCATTCTTCATGCGCTCGTTATACCGACTCCATAGCGCATTCTTTAGCAGTCGCTAGGATCAGGGTAGGGCACGACAACGTCACCAGGGTAGGGCACGACAACGTCACCAGGGTAGTCGGGAACCACTGGAGGGGTGAGGCAGTTGCCGTAATCGTCATAGATCTGGCATCCGGGGACGACGTCGGGGAAGTTGGGGCGCGGAAGCACGGGGTCAAACTCCATCTCAACATCGTCAATTGGGGGCAGCGTGGGCTCGACGACCGTAGGGGGAGGGATGGGGAAAACAATCACCTCAGTCTCAGGCACAGGGTCCTGGGGAACTGGGGCAGGGGGCTCAGGCTTGTACTCAGGCTCAACCTCAGCCGGCTGAGGTGCGGGTTCCGGTGGAGTGAAGGGCGCTGGTGGTGTGATCAAGGTGTCGAGCAAGGGAGAAGCCGGGCGAGTGGTCTGGCGGTCACCAAGAAAAGGCATGACCGGGTGACGAAGGGAATAGGGGACTCGGGTGATGTAGGGTCGAGGAACGGGGATGCGGTACTCGTTTGGGTCGTACTCAATGGGGGTGAGGTCTTCATCCGCTTCGCCCTCAGTCTCGGCTTCAGCATCGACTTCAGTCTCGGCTTCGGCTTCGGCTTCAGCATCGACTTCAGTCTCGGCCTCTGCATCAGCTTCAGCCTCGGCATCGACCTCTGCTTCAACCTCAGCCTCAGCCTCGGCGTCTACTTCCGCCTCAGCTTCAATCTCAGCCTCAGCCTCAGCTTCGGCGAAGGCAGCGGCGGGAACGGCATCGGCAGCGGCAGGAGCAGCAGGAGCCGCAGGAGCATTAGCGTTCAGAGTGATGTTGGTGGTTCCATTGATCGGAGGGGGAAGCGTGTCGTTGACTGCGGGGGGAAGGCGGGTGAAGTCAATCTTCTTGGGGAGATTGAACTTGTTCTTCTTGTTCTTGTTGATGCTCTTACCCTTCTTGTCGTGCTTACCCTTCTTACCACCTCGCTTCTTCATGGGAGTACGGAATCGGGGTAGGTCCTTAACTTCCCAAATGTCCTCGCATTCGTGGAAGCGGGACTCAATGCGCTTAGCAAGCTTGTAGAGAAGCTTGGCGGCCTTCACAACGCGAGGGTGCGCGGAGTAGTCCATCGCAAGACCAATGTACCAGTCCTGCACACGCTTACCCTGGCGGTTCAGCTTTCGAAGGATACGGGGGCAGACCTGCTTGGTGGGGTGCACCGTGAGGAGCTGGCGGATGACGCCGAAGTCGACCTGCTCCAGATGTGGCACACCAGGAGCATTCACTGCCTGCACGACCTCATGCACGGAGACCTTGCCGCCGCGCTCCATTCGAAGCAAAGAAGCCTCTGCAGCGAGCAGGCTGACAAGACAGAGCACGAGTGCAGCCGCAAAAACGCGCCGCATCATCATGTCAGTCTGTTGGGATGGGGTTCAATCAAATGTACACGAGTGAGTCTAGCGAATGGTACCAATCCTAAAACCGTCCACTCGCACCTACGCACGCAAACACAATCCACAAGTGCTTCGTTTTTGGGTTAATCTCGTCTCGAACGGTTGGCTCGAATTTTTTCGCCGCCGTACATCCGCACTAGGGGGTGCTGGAATGGCGGAGGAAATGGTTAATTAGCACTTTATTCGATGCGCGATTGAGAGGGACACGTGGCGTGCCCGGAGTGTTTAACACGTGGGGAATATGTCTCGTGCCACGGTAAAGAGGGTGACACTGTTTTTGTCGATTCTATAGCTGGAATTTCGGCGAAAATCCACCTTCACCGCTTCGAAGTGAGGAAAAGCCACAACCCCCGGCTTTCCAACACGCTTGTGAGACATGCACTCATGAAATCACCCGCATTCACATTGATTCTAGATCCAGAGAAGCCAGAGGATGCGGCAGTCCTCTGGATGTCTCCAGAGACTACCCGTCTGGGGACATGCAAGGGGCCTAACGAGCGTACTAGTCTATGCTCTGTTCGCACTCCTGGTCCTGCAGATGGGTGGCAGCGAAGCGGTATGGAGTTCCGAAGCAGCCGCTGTGCCTGCACCCGCGTCCACGCCTCGCGATACCCTGGACAACCTGTCGCTTCCTTCCCGCATGAGTATACATCGTGTGGTCCTCTCCAACCGAGTGCTTGGCATCCCAGCCCAACAATCGCAGGAGCAGGGCCATGACGAGTTTGTGAAGCTCACAGCGGCTGTATTCACCGTCAATCTGCCTTTCTCGATGGTCCCTGTGCTAGACTCGCCGGGGACACACGCGGTAGACACGGAAGACCATGTAGCTTCGAGTGAGGAAGTCTACCGACGGATCGAGGGCGAGGCCCAGCACGACGAGCTGCCTCAACACCCAGAGTTCCAACTGGTTTGCCAGGATGGTACTGTGGTAGCTACCATGCTTGACAGCGACAGTCAGGTATCAGAAGCACCAGCCCCGCGTGGTTCCGTTGCTCAGTTCTTGCAGTTGGAGCTAGATAGGCTGTTGCCACTCTCCGAGGCGAAACAGCCTGCCAACACACATGACGTACAGCAGCCGCTGCAGCAGAGTGACCCAAGCCTGTCTCCCTTTGTTCGACTCGCAAGAGCGCTCTGGGCCCCCAATCCCCAGAACGACACACAAGACCCAGGAAAGGCGTCTTCGATGCGGTTGCACTTTGCGCTCCCGTTGCAGTTGGATGCTATTCCGAGCGCAATTAGGCCCGAAGCAACCTCTACGACGCTGTACAAAGCACGCATTTCCCCGCGATCCTTGGCGAAGCAGGTAGTTACCGGCCAGTGCAGCGTCCGCTTTATCACAGTCGACGAGCAGCGACGCGTCCAACCAGGCAGACCCGCGTACACCTGGAAAGTAATTTCACGTGGGCATGATGTGCCTGAGTCAATCCAGGGAATCCGTTTGCCTTTCTTTGAGGCGAAAGCAGCGCAGAAACTCGCGCTGCTACCAAAGACAGCGACGCAAGTCTTAGATGATTCCATGACTCAACCCTTGGTATTGGCCCCGGCCTCTGCCCGCGAGCATCGCCTTCTGAATCGAAGGCTGACCTGCTACCGAGCGTTTGACGCGATCCATGTGGCATCGCGAATGCACTCCTTCTGGTCTCATCTGATTGCGCTCGCGAAGGATGAGAGTCGTCAGAGTGAAAGCGATCCATCAGATGAGCTCTATTCAACCTTTGTCGAGCTCGCGCAGAGCGTTGCCTCAACGCAAGGAGCAGAAGCGGCCCTTGCAGCGCCACCCAAGACTCCTAAGCGATCGATCATTTCGCAACTCGCCCAGCGGCTGCTTTCGCAACAGACTGGTATTTACTCTCTCAATCCAAGTACGGCAGAGAGCCTCTTCGCGTCTCCCTACGCCTTCGGCAAGAACGGCGGCCGCGCAACCAAATTAAGCGAAGTAGACCCCACGTCAACCGCCTTCGTTTCTGTTGCAGCGATGGTTAAGGGTACTAACTACGGTCTGCTTGCTGATCCAGCTATCAAGTCAGTGTCCGAGCCTATCAAGGATGTTCACGCCGCGGCTATGTCCACTGTTACATTGTTCCACATGGGAAGAGACCTTCCTTCCATGTTGGACATTGGTTTGAATGACGTTCTGGCACGCCAGCTCGTGGACTCGACGATGCAGCCGTTGCAGCTGATCTTCCCCTTCTCGCTTGCTGAGATCGTTCAGGATCAGCTCCCCGCTCGGATTGCTCACACCGTCGCAGAAGAAGTCGTAAAGGACATTACCCCACGCATCAACACGGCCGTCACGCAGAGGTTGCATCGTGTCATGTCTCGTGTTATCGAGGAACGCACGCTGCTTGATGCGCTCAAGCACATCAACTCTGGTGTGGGCTATGATGCTGCGCACATTTTGTCTATTTCACTGTCTCAGACGATCACTCCGGCGCTCCTACACACATTGATGCATAACCCTCAGCAGGACTATTTCTGCTACTACTGCAACAAGAAGCAGCTGTATTGTATCTACTGTCATGCCAATAACGCGAAAGCCGCACGGCAGAACTACTACGCTGAGTTCTACGCAGGCTTCTACTCGCGTTACTACACGGCGTACTACGCTCGCTACTTTGTTGATTACGAGAATGCCGTCCTTGACGAGAGCGTAATGCGCCGACAGCAGGTCCACTACGATCAAGCTGAGTGGGCCTGGACAAAGACGCCACGTCTGGTTCTCGAAGAGCTGCCGGATATTGACCCTGGTCGCCAACCCAAACAGCCTGCACACCAGGCTGGTGTCGCTACCCATGGTCCAGGTGGTACAGTTGGAAAGGCTTAATAGGCTTAAAGAATCAGACACACTAGTACTTAATATTGTTTGTGCTAGGTGCAGTCCATTCAGGAGTCATTGAGTGGCGTCAAACCTCGCCCAGGTTGAGACAAATGGGCGGCTATGCTGTACAAAGAAACATCCCCTTTTGGTCTAATTCATATGTCTGCTAGGAACATAAAATATCTCAAATGTAATATACGCGTAGATATCTAGTTCTAATTGAGCGGGTTGCGTGGTGGCCACAGGCTGCTCGCAAGCGGAGTAGTGTCGAGATGCCATCCACCAGTGCTGGATCAGTGGATTATAGAACTCTGGGTCCAGAAGTTTTGCACTTGAATATCTCGCGTGCTACGAGGTGTGCGATAGATTTGAGTATCCAGGAGAAGGTTACGCGGCAGTAGGGTGCAGCCGGAACGTACATGCACAGGTACTGACATGCTGCTGGAGCGTATACGACGAATTCTCGATCGCTGGCTCCAGTTCTATGGTGTAGCTGGTGTATTGATTACGCCACCCCTGGCGTGCGTCGGTCTATTTGCATTTCTTCTCAGGGCCTCGCTTTCAGGTAGATTCAGATGGGCCCGATGGGTCCTCGCTGCATATTTATTCTGGGCCTGGGTAATCGATCGTAACACACCCAAACGTGGTGGTAGACCACTCATGTTTATGAGACGCGCACGCGTCTGGAACTACATTAGGGACTACTTCCCATGCCGTCTTGTGAAGCAGTCCGCCGTGGATCCTGATCCCAAGAAGGCTTATGTGATTGGTCTCCACCCTCATGGCATCTTCGCTGTGTCGGCCTTTTGCAACATCGTGTCCAATCCCAACGCCTTCCCTGGACTGGATTACCGACTGGTCACGGTCAGCATCAACTTCCGCGTACCGTTCTGGCGCGACGTGCTGATGGGTATGGGTCTTGTGGACGCAGATCGCGAGTCCTGCGGTGCTCTTCTTGACAGGGGTATTTCAGTTTGTATTGTCGTGGGGGGTGCAGCCGAGTCGCTTGACGCGCGACCTGGTCATAACGATCTCACACTAGCTCGGCGTCTAGGTTTTGTCCGCATCGCCATCGAGCACGGTGCTGATCTTATTCCTGTCTTCTCGTTTGGTGAGAACCAGCTGTACAAACAAATGATCCCCAACCCTCCTGGTTCTAAAGTGAGGGCGTTCCAAGACCAGATCACCGATACGTTGGGTTTCACCGTTCCGATTGTCCGCGGACGCAGCGCAGGTCTGGGTATTGTACCTTATCGTAGACCCATCCTGACTGTCATCGGGAAGCCAGTCCCGGTTCCGCACATCCCGGATCCTACCCTAGAGACCGTTCTTGAGGTCCATGAGCGGTACGTTGCCGCTTTGCGCGAGCTGTACTACGAATACCGACATATGGCTGGTGAAACTAGTGACTTGAACGTCGGAGAAGCACCCCGTGCTGAGGAGCTGGAGCGTATTCGTATGGACTTAGAGAGGGTACGCGAGCGTCGGCGCGCAATGCAGCTGGCTGGTGGGATCACTCCTGACTCCGAAGATTTCCGATTTCGTCAGTATGGCTTAGAGGATGAATTCGTGAAGGCTCAAGGTGGTGTCCAGTCGGTGGCCTACGCTGAGCGTATCGAAGGCTTTGAAGACGAATCCGCGGTTCCTTCCATCTCGGAGCCTCCGAGACCACCTTCCTCGGCGTCCAATCCTGAGAGTCAATCATCCTTAGCACCGAATCCAGCTTCACACTCTGCTTCAGATGGACTTATGCCTGGTGCTGAGATTACCCTCAGCTCGGCTGTTCACAGCGGACCCACATTGGCTCAGAAGCACAGCTCCTTCGAGCGTGGTTTAGAATTGGTTCCAACCGCTGGTCATCAAGAGCACCTTCATAACCACTATGGGGTTCCGGTGTTACCTCGCTCTGACATTTGTGCTTCGCAGGGAAAACTCAAGCAAAACACCTCTGAGCTCAGGGAAGGTCTGCGCATTCTGTGCGAACCATCCTTGGTAAAGATCTCTTCCCCTCCTGAACAGCTACGCATGGAGAACCATGGTCAACCTGACAACTCTGAAAGTTATATTATTGATGAAACTCTTATGTGCACGCCACCTCAGTCGCCCGCTAGAACACCGGAGACCGAAGGTGATAATGATGCTGATGCCCTATTTGAATTAGAAGGTAGCTCATACTCAGATCGCCAAACACGCAAACTCCCTGACTCCAAGAAATCATCTCATCGAGTACTCGAAGTCAGTTTCCTCTAGTCTGGAATCGATCGCACAACCATACCTGTATATAGTAGTCAGATGCTTTGAATTGTGTATGTAACATAAATTAACGTACACTGCTTATAATAACTGCTGACGACGAGTCAGTCGAACTTTACATTCGACGGTCAGGCAGGAAGGATGCACTTACTCCTGCTTAGGTTGCTCGGCCTTATTTTTGTCATCGTCCTTGGGTTGTTCCTTTTCCTTCTCATTTTCCTTTTCCTGCTCCTTCTCCTGCTCCTTCTGCTTCGCCGCGGCCTCTCGCTTAGCCTTTTCTTCTCTCTGGATCTCCATGTACTTAAGATATGCATCAGTCTTGAAAGGTCGTGGGCCTAGGATAGCAACAAGCTCATCGTGGTTGAGAGTCTCCTTCTCAAGCAGAGCAGCGCCCAACTTCTCAAGCAAGTCCTTCTTCTCGCTGAGGAGCTTGACGGCACGCTCATATTGCACATCAATGATCTTCTTTACCTCAGCATCCACGACTTCAGCGGTCGATTCACTGAATGGCTTCGTGAAACTTTGTGCATCCTCATTCTCAAGGCAAAGGTTAGCCAATTCTGGGCTCATACCAAGGCGAGCGACCATGACCTGAGCCATGCGCATCGTTCGCTTGATATCGTCTGAGGCGCCACTGGAGATCTCACCAAAGCACACCTGCTCAGCAGCGCGACCACCCAAAGCCATGCAAATACGGTCGTTGAACTGACGAACGCGATAAAGGGAAATTTCCTTGGGCAGGTACTGCGCGAAACCAAGAGCACCACCAGCGCGTGGGATAATGGTGACCTTGAGGAGAGGATCTGCGTGCTCGAGGAACCAACCACAGATGGCGTGACCGGCTTCGTGGTAAGCAACAAGCTTGCGCTCCTCAGGTGTAAGGATATTGGAGTTCTTCTCGAGACCGCCAATGATTCGATCAACGGCCTTTTCGAAGTCTACAAGCTCAATCGCATCCTTGTTCTGTCGGGCGGCTACGAGTGCAGCCTCGTTACATACGTTGGCAATATCTGCACCGACCATGCCTGGTGTCAAGGCTGCCATCTTGGTTGCAACCTCTTCTGCGTCAAGCGCGAGCTTGAGTGGCTTCAAGTGAACCTTGAAGATTTCAACTCGTCCCTTAATATCCGGTGGATCAATGGCAATCTGTCGGTCGAAGCGGCCTGGACGAGTCAAGGCCTTATCAAGCAATTCGGCGCGATTAGTGCCTGCAAGCACAACGACGTTCTCCGAAGGGTTGAAGCCATCCATTTCAACGAGCATCGCGTTGAGGGTGTTTTCACGCTCTTCATGCGAGGGAGTACCACCACGAGCACGTGCGCGACCAATGGCGTCGATTTCATCAATAAAGATGATACTTGGAGCCGACTTGCGTGCTTCCTTGAAAAGTTCACGAACTCGCGCGCTGCCAACACCAACGAACATCTCTTGGAAGTCAGAACCAGAAACCGAGAAGAAGGGAACCTTAGCCTCACCGGCAGTAGCCTTTGCGAGCAATGTCTTACCAGTACCAGGGGGACCGACGAGCAAAGCACCCTTAGGCAGTTTGGCTCCAAGCGCTCGGTACTTGTGCGGATTCGCCAAGAAGTCGACGAACTCCATGATTTCCATCTTGGCTTGGTCCAGACCCGCAACATCCTTGAACGTAACGTTGGGACGAGTGGCAGCCTTGAAGTTACGCTTCATGCTTGAGAATGGGCCCGACCCGGGCTTAAGACCAGCGAAGAAGCGGCTAGCTGCGAAGAACAGCAGACCAAAGATGGCGAACTGAGCAATGATGGGGCCAAGCACACTTGGCTCCTCGAAGACCATCGGCGGGTCCTCAATACCAAGTTCTTGGCACATATCACGAATCATTCGCTGAGCACCGTCAGCTGATGGCACACCGAAGTAAACGCGGTCTCCCTGAAGGTACTTGTTGAGTGCCTCTTTGCGTTGCTCCTGACGTTGGATCTCCGCCGCGTTAGCCCCGGATGTTCCTTCGGTCGCAGTGAGGCTCTTAGGCGCAGCTGGCGGCTCCACAACGTTAGGTGAACCAGCAGCGGCAACAGCTTCACGAGCGGCTTGTTTAGCTGCCTCCTGGGCTGCGATCTGCTCTGGTGTTGGCTGCGGTGGTGGCTTTAGGCCTGCGTAAGGGGCCGCATTTTGTGTGGCCTCAGTCATCTTGTCAACAGGAGGTGCACGATTCAGCCGAATTTCTGCTGTAGTGCCCTGGACATGAACCGAGTGGGTTCGACCCGACGCCAAAAGATCCTTGATTTCCTTTCGAGTGACGAGAGAGAGTCGCTCATCATGCATTATCGAGATGGCGTTGGAAATGAGCCAGAAGGCCAAGCAGAAGCCGATCACCATAAATACCGTGTTCTTGGGCACCTTAATATCACCCTCTTCATCTTCTCCTCCTCCTTCCTTCTCATCCTTTTTACCGTGGTCACGATCACGTTTGTCCCTCTCAGGATCGAGCCTGCCTCGCTTTCCTGATCCGCTGCCAGTACCACCGGTCTTGACTTCCTTACGAATCTCAGCCCAAACCTTCTTCATCTTCTTGGCTTCTTCCTGTAGCTTCTTTTCTGATTCGGAAAGCTCTTCACCCTCCTTCTTTTCTTCCTTGGAAAGCAGTCGCTCGAGGAAAATCCGCGCCTGATAGTATCGGGCGCGAGTTGCAATACCAATAGCTTCATCGAGCGCCCACATGTAGACTGGGAAGAGACCTGGCTGCACAAGCTGCTTCCAAGTCAGTGGGGCATTGATAAAAGCTGTTTCATCCTCGTAGTCATCATCAATGTCGGCCTTGAGTGCCTTGACACGTGCTTGGAGGTCGTTTGAGTTAGACGCCGTTGCTTGTAAGCCTGAAGACTTGGGAGCTTCTTGAGGGGCACCAAGTGTGCTATAGCTGCGGAGACCACCACTGCTCAACACGTTTGCATGCAGCTGCGAGTAAAGATGCAGACCATTACGAGAGTACTTTGTCGAGAGTCGGCGGACGTTTTCGAGCTCCTTCTCGAACTCAACGCGGGCAGCGATTACTGCATCGCTGGGCTGACGCGAGGACATGGCGACTGCGGTCTCCTTGGCGGCCCGTGCGAGCCGTTGTGCCGCAGCCAGCATCGTTTCCGTACCGACGACGGTGCTGCCAGTTGAATACCTTCCATGACTACTATGGCTATTATAGACAATATTGTTTCGCGCGGCAAGAGCTGCAGCGCGGGTAGCAAGGGTAGCAGTCGACAGCTTTGCTGCCTCAGCTGTGGCCATGGTTGCAGTAGCTGCCTGCTGACCTATTCGGTGAAGCATGCTCGCACCACTTGGAGCCTGTCGTGCGAACATCTTCGCTACGAAAGATGGGTAGAGTGCTAGACGGGGTCCAAGCAGCCAGGATGGGTGAAATTCAAACAAATGTGAGAGCACAAATGCGTCCGAAATGCATGCGCCGGCGTGATGGGAGTGTCCAGATCCACGTCGGGGATGATCACGAGCTGACTAGTGAGTCCCAAACTCCGTAAACGCGTTTTTGGGTGCGTATGGCGGGGTATATAACAATATATTGATCACCATACGATGTATCCACTCATAGGCTATCTATTTAGGCGGGGCATATCTCCACTCCAGTTCCGCAACCTCCTCAAATTGCATCCTGATCACTCCTATTCATCGCTGTTTCCTGCCGTATTCCAGCACCCCTGCCCTCGAATCCGGTGTCTATCCGTCCTGGCCCGGATCGACCAGTCACCGAAAGGCCGCTCGTTCGCAGTGAATGTTTCAGCCCTGTTTCGGCTGCTGACAGGTGTGGTATCCGGCGGTTGAGGGCATATTCAGGCGTTGACCAGGGCTCACATGCGGCCCGAGTCGGGTCCACTCGAGGTCAAGCCGCGGGAGGCAGTCATTTGGCATTCACAGTCCGTCGTGTGATTTTGTTCCAAAGTCCGGCTCAGAATTCTGGAGGACTGTTCAGGAACACTCGTCGGACTGCAGACCGATGCCTCCGGTGAGTAGCTCGGAGGGGAGAGGGGAGAGATGTGCTGTGGAGATTGTGCGAGAATTAAGGAAATTAACATTATTTTTATCGATAAAGTTAAAGTGAAATCGATTGTGTTGTTATACGCTCACGAGCTAGATCGGCTCCCTAAACTACGAGCATGCATCAACGCACTTGACCCTGCCTGCCCTGCCTGGCCCAAGCCCCGATTGAGATTCTGTATATCGTTATACCGACTTGTTGTATTATCACTGGTGAGACGGGTGCATGCGCCCAGGGCCAGGGCGTAGCGTCATTAACCCTCGCACATGTCACGGAAACCCATGTGCTTGTTGTGTTGAACGTCGTCAGACAGCTGGAACGATCCCTGAACAGTAAGCATCGCTGAGCCCAATGCAGTGACCGCCGCAATGGTGAAAATAAGGAAGGATGGTCGGCGATACATGTCCACGAGCTTCTGTGCGACGACCTGACCGAGCATCGTCGCGAAGAAGCCGAGAATCGCATACCAAATGGCATAGTCGTATTGGAGCATGCCGTGGATCAGGAACTGGCTTGTCGTACATGATGATGTAAAGAAGATCATGTACGCAACTGTGGCGGCAGTAGTTTCGGGAATGAGGCCCAGCTCAAGCAACAGCGGTGCCTTGATAGTACCACCTCCAACACCAATCATACCTGCCGCCAGGCCTGCAGCGAAGGAACCCAATGGGAAGAGAATCAAAGAACGAACCGTCCACTGTACATCACCGCGCAAGAACCTAAATCCAAGTTGCACCTTTCGCACGTATCGCTTGCGAGTGGTATAGGCAAGGAAAAAGGCAATCGAGCCAATCACTGGGAAGAGAAGTGCCCACAGCACCCAGTAAAGAACACTACCGCACTCGATGCCTACAATCGATCCGTTACCCTCACCTCCTAGAATAATCATGGTTACGACAATGATGGTGTCAACCAGGAACAGAATGACATAAGACGAGATGGGGTGCGAATGCAGTTCCTTCTCGAACTCAACAATCTCAGCTAGTCGCTTCTGTCGCTCAGCTTCATCTTGTGGTGGAGGGAGCATCTCGATGGTTGGGTCAATCGGAGCAAGAGCAGGATCGTAATCGTCACGGGAATCATCTTGATCAGCCGGGTAACGAACGTGCATTGTAGGGTCGAAGCCTTCTGGTGGTGGGTAGGCTGAGCCGTACTCGGCGGCGTCAACTACACCTACAGGGCGGTGGGCTGAGATCAAAGGAGCTGAGTCGTCCTGATGACCCTCGTCACCGTGGTCGTCCTGAGCATCTGCGTTGGAGTTACCTGCTGGGTTGGGTGATGGGGGCAGGAATTGATTGCGGTTACGGACGCCCTCGCTGTCAGAGCCAGAGCCGCGGCTGGAACGGTTCAACGCCTTGCGCTCATCTGCATCATCATCTGATGCAGAATCCGAGTCCGTAACGTATGTGTTGTCGCGCGCGGCTGCGGAATACTGAGCTCCCATAGCACGGCGGCGCGTGCGTTCGGATTCAGAACCACCGTCGGAGAGCGTTCCCGATCTAACAATTTGGGCTTGTGCGGAGCCTTGCGAGGCAGCTTCCTCTGCGACGACCATGCGTTCTCGCTCGATGGCACTTCGCTCAGCCAACTCCATCATGCGGGTCTCGGTGTGATACAGCTTGATGGCTCGAACGATTGTCTTGTAGGACATGTAACCCAGGACCGTCACAAGTGCGATGAAAATAACCCATTCAGGGAGAATACGGGTGAGTACGACACCGATAACAGTGCCGTAAAGAGCGATAGGCTCAAGGAACGTTGCGGTCTCGTAGTCGATGAGGACACGACGCGGGTCATAGGGATGAGACTTGAAAACGTTCAGGATCAAATTACCGATGGCACCTGCAAAAATCGTCGCCTTCGACAATGGAATGGCTTCATTAGGTTGGAAGCGATTGATAACAATCAGGATGGGGACAAGGAGCGAACCACCACCGACACCACCACCACCTGCCATCATACAAAAGATGAATGCCAGAATCGAAGTAATAACATCAGCACTGGAAATTCTCGACAGGAGCGCCTTGTGACGGCATACCGTGTGCTTCAAACCGTCTGGCTTACGGCAAACATAGGCTGGGTAGTCCGTACATTCATAATCGTGCTTGCAGTAAGCACACTTCTCGCCGTCACCATCGTTACGGCAAACTTCACTGAACTTGCAATCCCACTTTTGGGTTCTGCGCTTGCATGGCTTACCCGCCTGCGCCACAGCTTGCAAGAAGGTCGATGGGGCGGTCGGTGACACCACACTTTGGTCAACCTCCAGGAAGCTTGCATGGTGAGTGATGCTCTGACTGCTTCGGCCACTCGAGGAGAGGTTATGTAGGGGGGCCACAGAGGCGGCATGCTCAGGCTGCGAAGCAATAAAAATGAAGATGGTGAGAGCCACCGTGATGCTGGCACGGTACCACTTCCAATTGGTTACAAGCGCATGGTATTGCCTGCGCAAGAACCAATTCACAAAGTGCTTCATCGTCTGTCCGGAGGAGACTTGGGGTGGGGAGTTAGCTGAATGTAACTGAGACTGTGCGTTCACCGGTCTGCAGCAACCTAAGACCTCTTCACCGTGGCGGACTGGAACCGTCGCGAACCTGCGAACTTGCCGTAAGACGCGGGATATCCCTATCCGGTCGAATCCAGATTCCTCTCAAAGGAGTGGTATACGAGCTGACCTACGTACACACACCCTCAGGAGCTAGAGTACGCAAGTCCTCCCGAAGTAGTTGACCTAGAACCCAAGTCAAGGATGAACAGTGCATGTCGCGTCGTCAGAAAACGTGAGATACTCGATTGCTGAAGATTGTCAATCCGGAAGTGCAGAACAGTCAGCAAAAGGTGGGGTTTGGGGAGGGATAGTTCGGATGCAAGAGGAATATATGCGCACACAAAGCTGATTTCATCACCATGACACACTTGTCATGCCACATCACTGATTGCACCCTTCGCTTCAGCACCTGTATCCTACAGTTTCAGTTGCTCTCTTGGCGTTGACACATACAAGACCGCAAACAGGTGGATGGGTTTACCACTCCCCCGGTCATGCCCAATTTTTGCGTGCGAGCAGGTTTTGGTAGCCGAGATTTGACATGGCTGGGCGCTATTTGTCGTTCAATATCCGCGCGTGGGGGCTTGATCCTGCTAAGTCGCGGGAATATTATGCTGTAGAATGGACGTGCTCGCATCACTACTCCCTAATTGAACCCCCAACTCACCGAGCTCGCTCCATATCCCACGCATTCCTGATTCTAGTGAGGAGCACCCGAAGATGAGTCAGCCTTACTTTGTCGATCACAAGGTATGTCGCGTTAGTATTTTAACGCCTTGATGCATCTATGCGTTCTTAGTCTACCTGCTGAGCTTTATGCCTATTACCCACGTGTCACCCCCGATTTGCAGCTTTTCCATACGAGCCTGAGTCCCGCCGTCGAAACCGGGTTAGAGTCGTGCGTATGCTACGTGAGCTGAGGCACTGTGGACCGTTGGATCATGTGCTTACGACGTATTGGTATCCCTGAACTTGAATTCTATGTTCTATATAGCGTGGTGAGATTGCCGAGTTGGGCAGCCAGCTGCGAGATCCCAAGGTCAAGGACAAGAAGGTGCCCATCCGGAAGGTGATTGCGTATATGACGCTTGGTATTGATGTCTCCAAACTCTTCAGTGAGATGATCATGGTACGTACTCTTTATATCACCTCATGGCCGTGTCACTCGCCTAGAACATGCGTGTGAACTTGAGCCACAAGTCTAAGCTTTGGTGGTAGTGACGAAGTCAGTTAACTCACACTTTCTGTGCTCGTCTGCTTTCTTTACTGATGTCTAGGCCGTGAGCACAACTGATCTGGTCCAGAAGAAGATGGTATATCAGTACCTCTGCACATACGCCCAGGCGAAGTCAGACATTGCGATTCTGTGCATCAACACTCTGCAGAAGGATTGCAACGACAAAGATCCAGTTGTTCGTGGACTTGCACTTCGATCATTGTGCTCCCTACGCGTGCCCAACATCTGCGAATACGCTCTCACCCCGTTGCAGGCCTCGCTCACACATCCCTCGGCATACGTTCGCAAGACTGCAGTCATGTGCTGTGCTAAGCTTTTCGCCCAGGATCCGTCGGCAATCCGCGAAACCAGCATTGTTGACATGCTCTACAACATGCTGCGTGACCGAGACACCCAGGTTGTTGCGAACGCCATCTGCGCTTTGAATGAGATCCTCCGCTCCGAAGGAGGCATGGCCGTCAATGAACTGCTGATGAAGTATCTTTTCAACCGACTTCATGAGTTCCCTGAGTGGGGCCAATGTGTAGTGTTGAATGTTGCCCTCAAGTACAAACCCCAAAACGAAGACGAGATGTTCGACATCATGAACCTTCTAGAAGACCGCTTGAAGCACGCAAACTCCGCTGTCGTGATGGCTGCAACAAAAGTTTTCCTCCACGTCACAGAAGAGAACCCAGATCTACAACTTGAGGTTCTCCGTAGATTGAAAGCACCCATGCTCACGTTGATGACCACTTCATCCTCTGAGCTTGCCTACGTGATCATCTGCCATTTCAAGGTGTTGATTCAGCGCGCCCCTTCCGTTTACGCCGACTGTTTCAAAAACTTCTACTGCCTCTACAACGATCCGCAGTGTGTAAAACTGCTCAAGATGGAAATCCTCACACTCCTCAGCACACCAGAAAATGCTGCTCAAATCATCGCAGAACTTGCCGAATATGTCCCAGGTGATGTTGATGTTACTCGTGCAGCAATTACTGCCATCGGTAAGATTGCGAGCGCAGTGCCATCCTGTGTAGAGACCGCAACTGACACGCTGCTGTCGTTCTTGGATTTGAACATCGACTTCGTGTCGGCACAGACTGTGGTTGCATGCCGTGACGTCCTTCGTAAATATCCCGAGCGTCACATCGATGTCCTTCCCGTTCTAAACAAGGTCTTGAAGGACATCAACGAAAGTTCGGGTAAGGCCGCGGTTATCTGGATGATTGGTGAGTTTGGTGAATCGATCCCGGACGGGCCCTACATTCTTGAGGGCCTCGTGGATACTTGGGCGGATGAAGCTGACTCGGAATTTAGACTTGAGCTCGTAACTGCAGCGGCTAAGCTTTTCTTCAAGCGTGCACCTGAAATGCAGAAGATCCTCGGGCGAGTGCTGAGCTTGGCCGTCAAGGACGTGAATGATGTCGATGTCCGTGATCGAGGCTTACTCTACTACCGTCTGCTGCAGGCCGATGTTCGAGAGGCTGCTCGTGTCATCAACTCACACAGACAGAATACCACTGCGCAGTTCAGTGAAGCCGTCGATGATCTTGCAGTCGAGGCGGTGTTCAAGGAATTCAACTCGCTATCCGTTGTTTACAACCTTCCAGAGTCCCGCTTCTGCAAGGTCAAACTCCCAGAAGAAGACGAAGAGTCCAAGCCTGAGGCGGAGGTCAAGGCAAGTGATGACAAAAACGCACCGCTCAGTGATCAGGGCTCAGATGTAGCGAAGTTCGCTACCCAAATGTCGGCTGCTGCGGCGGCTGTGGCTGCCGCACATGCTACGGTGGCCGCAGCTACAGGTAGTGCTGCGCCCGCCACCCCATCCGCTGTTCCACCTAGCTCTAGCTCAACCAATATTCTTGGTGACCTCCTGGGTGGCACATCGATCTCATCACCTGCCCAGCCCAGTCTTCAACTCGCTGTCACACCTACCATTGATAAGGCGTTGTTCCAGTCCATCTGGATGCCACTAGAGGCTCATCCAATTAATCTGACTTTGAGCTCGCCTGCAGTTGCCCAGAGCATAGACTCGCTACTCGCTGAAAAACGAATTTACACGATGGCGACTGGTCCCGGTGCGGATGCCAACTCCAAGCGGTACTTCATGTTCGCGGCGGATGCTTCATATTCAGCAAACCCTGGTGCGACATGCTCGCATCCTTCCCAAGCCTACTTCCTCATGGAGGTTCGAGTCAATCACGTGAGTGGAGATCTTACCGCATCGGTAAAGACCCAGAGTGGTGATAAGGCAGAAGCATTCTGCAGTTTGCTAACCGAAACACTCAAGAACCTCCGCACGACTTCCATCTTGCCGTTCTAAAACACTCAAAAAACTAAGCATGCTTTTCTCGTCGCCTCCCTGCGTACCATAAACCAGTTTGGTTATCATATTACGTCTTATAGTCATTTTTTTATTCGATATGATGTGATATGCTCACTCAAGCTCTCAGGCGTCTCGGTCTATGACATCTCCAACCTCGCCTCCCAAGCCGTGGTGACAGAGTCTTGAAAATCCCTGGCTCACAGTCATGACAGTCAAACTTCAAATTCACTGAGGAAGACTGAGGAAGGTGAGAAAATTCATCTGCGCTGCGATATATTCAATGCCTAATTCCACGCATTCGACCATTATATTTCCATCTCCCTGGAATTTCTGTTCGATTCCTCGGTACTCTTTTGGAGCAGCAGAGATGGCAATAAATTCATTCTAGTGATCAAGCGATGAAAACTAACAAACAAGTTAGTACAAAGCAAACAAAAATGCGAAAGACATTCTTAGTCTTATGTATCGCGGTCTGTTTGGGCACACTAGCTGTCCACGCAATGACTGAGGTCGAAACAATGGAGTATGAAGACTATGCCGAACGTCCAGTCGAGACTTACGGTGGATTCTGCAAGGGTAAAGGTAAGGGTCAAGCACAACAGCTTTTCTGCATAGGCTCCGATTGCCTTGGCAAGGGCAAGGGCAAGGGCAAAGGCCAATTTTCTCAGCAGCTTTTCTGCATGGGTCCTGACTGCCTAGGCTTCAAGGGTAAGGGCAAGGGTAAGGGCCAGGCTCAGCAACTCTTCTGCGGCCCTGACTGCCTCGGCATGGGCTTGGGCAAGGGCAAGGGTAAGGGCAAGGGCCAGTTCTCTCAGCAGCTCTTTTGCATGGGTCCTGACTGCCTAGGCTTCAAGGGCAAGGGTAAGGGCAAGGGTAAGGGCAAGGGCCAAGCTCAGCAGCTCTTCTGTGGTCCTGGCTGCCTCGGTATGGGCAAGGGTAAGGGCAAGGGCCAGTTCTCCCAGCAGCTCTTCTGCATGGGTCCTGACTGCTTAGGCTTCAAGGGTAAGGGCAAGGGTAAGGGCCAGGCTCAACAGCTCTTCTGCGGCCCTGACTGCCTCGGCATGGCCTTGGGCAAGGGCAAGGGTAAGGGCAAGGGCCAGTTCTCTCAGCAGCTCTTCTGCATGGGTCCTGACTGCCTTGGCTTCAAGGGTAAGGGTAAGGGTAAGGGCCAGCAGATCTTTACCGCTGTCATTGATGAGTAAGCTTGCAAGTTGAGACGACCAGCACAATTTCCGACTTGCAATCAAAGTTACCCCAAACCAAACCCAAACAAGCAAGTCGCTTGATCCAGTTCCAGATTACAATAGTACTCCGGCCACCAGGTGTGTCTGAGGTATACTAGTCCGCATTAGTTTTACTACATGCACCCCGAACGTTGTGCCAAACAGAATAAACAACCTCGTCCGCGATTCTTAAAATGATCGTGTCATGACCCGGCTCGTCCTGATCCATCATAAGATCAATATGTATTCTCAACACACGGACGCATGGCCACAGTTGGGCGTGGCGAACCCAGACCAATATCACTCGAGGCCCAATCTGCACCTCGACTGTGCCCTTTTCCATGGTTGCCGCCACAACACCCCCTGCCTGCCTCGAACTTCACAACCAAAAAAATTCAGTCCACATAAAAGTTTGACTGTGGTTCCGAGATGTGAATACATGAGGTAGTATGCATAGGGGTGCATTGAGTTGCGGTATGGATGCACAGAGGAGTATTAAATCGAGTAAACCTGAAATATTGTAATAACTGAGTGGACATCGTCTCCCGAGCCGTAGAACGCACCGCATGCCACACGCGGCATCGAACACATTCAACACCGTTTCTCCTCGCCAGTACACAATTTCGACCCGATTTCAACCAAATTTCGGTCGAATCCCGGCTCGTGGCGTGAGTTGGATGCAAATTTCCGCGGGTGTTTTGGCACGCTGCAGGAAGTGTAATTGCGTTTCTGACGATTGCATTGCATGTGGTGAGAGACTACTTACATTGTTTTATGCTTGCATTCTCACTGCAATGTCTAGCGCGCGCATTACGCGCCGCACAAAGTAACCCTCTTCGTCATTGGGGCTTACCACACACTTTAAACGCCGGACAGCGTGAGCGAGTACGACTTGTGGTGACCTAGCTGCAGCGCTCCGGTTTGGACGATTTGCGCGGGCCTGCATCCATCTATGCCCGACTCATTGGAGCCGCCAGAGGCTCTCTACGGCTCGGCGAGCCAAGCCGGGCTAGATCCGTTATCAAAGCACATGAACGTTGCTGCAGTCCGCGAGGACTCACCGCTCGGGAGTTTTGCGGCAGGCGGACTGATGGGACAGCCTCGGTTGACAAATACGAGTACGTCCCGTCCTGAGGCGTCGCATCGACAAGCGGAGAGCCGCCGAGAGTGGGCTGCGCATTTGACTCGAAGAGATCTCACGGGCAATGTCCATGGGCATGGTGGGCACAGTGGGCACAGTGGAGCTGGGGAAGCCGAAGCCGAGATGCTCCACCAGCCAGATCAGAGTGAAGTGCCAACCTGCTTCTCTGGCTTCTCGCCTGGTTTTCGGTATTGTGATGTGGATCTTGCAGCTTTCGTGCCAGCAGCATCTGGTGCTGCCGCTCTATCCGAGACTCCCCATCGGAAGTCGCATGCACTCTCTCAACGGCTCTCTCGGCGTAGCCTTCAAAGCGCGGTCACTATTGTTCATATACTGTTGCTCTGCTGCGTGCTATTTCTCAGGGGCGGCTTATGTGTGTCGTCTGCGTGGAGAATGCCACCCCTGTTGCCCAACTCGCAGCAGGTGGACTACTTTGTTTCTGTGAAGCACACTTCGGTGGGCATTCCGCCCTCGGTGTTAACAACCACTTACCATGTATTCGGCGTCTTTCCTAAGGAGGTTTACGTTATACACAACTTTATCGGCCGACCCGAAGTCTATGGTGGCGCTGTGATCAGGATTCTCTACCATGAGGCTCTAAAAAAAGTGTTTGACGTATACTATGGAGACATGTTCCTGTGTACATGCAACCCTTATGACGTGTGCTGCCCAAACTACTTTAGTGAAGCCAAGTATCAGATTGAGGCGGGCACACTTTGGATCGCCCTGACGGTGCATAGCGTAAACCCTTTCGTCGGCTTTCCCACGGATCAGCATCTACAGGTCCATTACCCCGTCGAATCAACGTACTCAAAGCCCTTTGGCTACGCACCGAAAGCCCGCGTGAACGCATCGTCCCTAATTTATCCGCGTTTCCAGCAGCTTTTCTTCTTTGACCGCGCGGTAGAAGGACAGCCACCACTCGTGGAACCAACCCCCACTAACTCAGTAGTTAGTCCTGAGTCATCTGGTGAGGTTATCGTTAAGTTTGAAGCCCTGGCTCTTAGCTCAACTCCTATTCTCATCACTTACCCAGCTATGTATACGTTCGCTGGACTTGGATATACGCTAGGCACTGTTTGCATGCATCGTCCTGCCACGTCCTGTATATACTGTTCAACTATGTATTCATATATTAGAATTGCATTAGCTGAGACAGGACTTACCTTTACGCGAAAGCCTGGCTCGCTTGGCTATAATGACGTGTTTGAGCTCATCACCGCTACTAATGGTGATCTGCGGTCGGTCCTTGATGATCTCGAATATTTTGCCCCAGACAGCAGCCTTGGCGTCGGGGAAATTCATCGAGTCGCGGTGTGGCAGAATGACGTCCGAGAAGATCCTCAGTTTGTGACAAATCTCCCAATAATCGCCGCATCTCACAACGGGAATGCACGTCGCTACAAGTTTGTTCTCACGCTCACGCCCATCCCTGAGTTTTATTGGATAATCCAGTTCAAGCATCTCTACTTCTCGCCACAGGATATGGCTGAACTAGATGCCAATTCTGTGGAAACCGTGATGTTCACATCTGACCGAGCTTTTGGTGTCACAAATACGGTTATTTTCACTCCTGAAGAGGGAGCTCTGAGCATCGATCTGAGCCTGACTGTCTCTGTGCTTGGAGCAGATCCCGGGGGCGGTATCGAAGGAGCATTGCGAGGTTATGTTATTGACAAAGTTGGAGTCGAAAAGACAGTGGAGGGTATCACTGTGAATATCCCGGCCCACTCTGACTTCATGAAGCTTCCTGCCACCTTACACGGTGCAAGAATGCTAGGTGCCACGCTTCGGCCGACCCTCGAGCTCAATTTCCACGGAAATGCAGCCCTGTCTTCAGGAGAATGTGAATACCTCTTAATTGGGGTGGCGAGCAGAGCAGAGGAGGTTTTCGAGATTGAATTTAGCCAAATCTCTGCTGGAGGCTATGTTCCTCTTCCCGATGCGGATGTTATCGAGAATCCAAATCTCAACGCCATCGTCTTCAAGCTACCTCTGGTCTACAGACCCGACCCCAGCGCTGAGTATGCCACTGAGTGGTTAGCATGCACGGTAGTACACTCAGTTTCCAGTCTTTACGAATTCGATTACATTGACCCGCAGGGATACTACTCACCAATAGCTCTCGTATGCCAGCCAGAAGAAAATAAGTCGCTAACCTGGCATGGGAAGGTTTGGATCACACTTCCGTTCGTCAAAACTTCTCGTGGTATCATGTCACCTAACACCCTGGCAGATCGATCACTGGACGCATTTGCGCTCTTGACGAAAAAGCTTCCAGAGCCACAAACGTATACTTGTCCCAGCTGGAGTTCTAGCTCCACATCAATCGCCTATTTCATCTTCTTCTCAGAAATAGGTGCGCACCCTACCCAGCTCCCCCCGGGAGTGCATCCACCGTTCGTTACGACCAAGACTGAGAGTCTTGAAGGCAAGAACACAAAGTTTGTACGCCCAGGCGATGGCCCCATCGTCCAGGAGGTGCACATGTTGGTGGGAGGGCGGGACCAGGTGGTTCAGAGCTTGCGTCGAAGTGGTCTTTCTGCCACCGATTGGGACATAGGCTTGATCGCACATTCAGAGAGTGAATCCTACCCGCCCATTTCCGAGTCGGCTCAGGCATCCGCGCAACTCCTTGACCTCTCCAGGATACACGCTCTGGAATCGCTTGATGTTGCGAATCAGACGACGATCACTCCAGGAACTCGCATCCGCTTTGCGTTACCAGCGTATGCCCAGCCTTTGGTATGTGATACCGAAGAATTGTCGAGTGGAGTAGAGCCTTGGAGGACCTTTAAAGACTTTGTACCACGCCTAGGCTCTTTGACGGGCTACATGATGGTGAATAATACGTATCTTCGCATAATCGAGGTGGCTGAATGTCTAGCAATTGAGTCATTCATAGTTGATGTCGTCTATCTGATCCCCGCGAGCGATGTGTCATATCTCCAGGACAAGACTATGCTAACAATTCAGTGGCCAATTAGGTATAACACGCCTGACAAGGCTACGCTCTTCGGAGTCGAAGAAATTCTTTGGGATGAAATGTACACTGCTCCGATGGGCATTGTGGAGCTTTGGGATGGCGCCAGTCGGCGTTTTGCGGTATCCCAAGTGAGGCTTCCGTCTGTCTTTGGTCCGCGAATTAGGCATCATCCTCTTCTGATTTCCTGGGGAGCCTTTCGGCAGTTCTCGAAGGTTTTGTACTACTCGAGAAGCTTTATGGCGAGGAGGTTCTTTAACTCCCAATCGGAATTCTCATATGACCTTGTATATGGGTCACAACCTGCCGGTACATTTGGATCGCCACAGGGCAACCATGAGTTTGTGATCGACGACGATCACGTTTATCTTCAGGGTGCGAAGTCAGGATGTTTGAACCCGACTTGGAGGAGCAAACCAGGGTACTATAATGAAAACCCTAGCGTTGTTGATATTCCAACTGACGCCCACTGCAGGGTGTTCGAGAAGACACCCGAGTTCAGGCTTTCGGAGGTTCTCACAACTCCCCACAATGGCGTCCCAGCACTAACAGGCTATGAACGAGCCGATTCAATTTCGTTCCAACCCATCCTGAAGTCAAATGAAGAAGTATATATGAACATGTTGAACAATGAGCCAACGTCGCGCATTGCAACTTTTGGAACACGCCTCTTTGTCACTATCGGAGATACATGCTGGAAGGTCGGTTCGGCATGGAAGCGAACGTCAAGCTATTTCTTCGAGGAACCGTCAGGTGTGTACCCGCACCTCATCGGCCAAGGCCTGGATGACGTATGTACGCCAGAGAATACGCCAATGTTTGAGTACTACGTCAATCTTTTCCCTCCGTATCGACTTCAGCGATTGCTCCCAGATCTGTCGATGCCGAGGACAACAGGCCACCCATTGGCAGCAGATTCGCTTCGTCGTTTCTCGCAGACGCATATTATCTTACCAACTGACCCGGCGCAACCAGTCCATCACAATGTGACGGAGCAATGTATCATTGAGGCTCCACCCGCAGACTCTACGTCCATCCCTATTCAGGCAGTGTACCACAACTCAGACCGACTTCTGGCTGTTGTGGGTCGATCTACGAATGACTTGGACCTAAGAAACTCCAGCAGCTTTGCACAGGGCTTCGGCTTGCGGCTTTCTTCCTTTGTCTACGACAATCCTATAGCGGATGAAGGCTTCTACCAAACTTTGTTTGCGGGGGATCAAGCCCTAAGTATGTCCTTTGCCGGACTTAGGCATATCGTTTCGATGAATGAAACTGATGGCTCTAGCTCGGGCACCACCCGTCCAACAAAAGTCAACAAACTTCGACTCTGGTCAGTACAACACGCAAATTCGCAAGTTACGGATCTACCGGTCGATCGGTATGAACCAGAGAGGTCACCAGCGGTCGACCAGTTGCAGGAGGTCGAGAGCATTCCACTCTCCCAGCTCTCTGGTGCCTCACGAACCGTAGATATCTGGACAGGGGCCGCACTTGCAGAATTTTGCGCAGGTTTTATGACATGTGGAGCGTGCCTCGAGCACTCATCCGTTTGTCACTGGGCGCAAGTACGCGAAGGCGAGTCTCTACCTTACGTTTCGTATGGTTCTCACCTAATGGGCTGCTATTGGATCGGATCCAAACTCCCCATTCGCGACGCAGTGACTACCTGTATGGAATGGGAAACGTGTCAGAGCCTCACAACAGTCCAAGCCTGTCTATCACTGACCATGACCGACTTTACTATGCCCAGTCCCGCCGAGACGACATATGTTCGACGGACCGGGTTTGGGATGTGGTCGCATCACACTGCTCTGCTAGAAAGTATTGAGGCATTAACGAGCGTTGAAGGACCCCAAAATAACTTAACTCTTCGGGCTATGCGGCCTTTGGGTGCGCAAGGTTGTCGAGTATGTGCTGCTCTAGTCACGCAACTGGACGAAGACGACTCAACTCGTCAGCTGCGCTTCTCGCTACCGTTACGCCAGCGTTCAGCTTATGATGTTCCAGGTCAGAACCCATCTCCTTTTGAAACGCATTCCGTTGCTTGCTTCTCAGCAGGATACTCGAGTAACGCGAGACACATGGTATCACCGGCAGTCGCGCCCTCAAGAGACGTGTATCAGGAACTTCAAATGGTTGCAAACGCAACCGCCACATCTTCTCCCTCCCTATCGCTTAGTAGGGCAACCGCTTCTGATCTTTCAGGCTATAATTCAAAGTGCTTGTTGTCGTATGATGCCGCCGCATACCCCAGCGATTCCATGATACCATACCTGGCGAAAATTGCTGAGCGGCATGCATTTCCCAAACGTCGTTGGACGAGTCGATCGATCTTGGCATCTACTCGCACCTTACGTGTTAGAAGTGAGGCTTCCGCGCAAATCGAATCGGAGCAACAAACTTTGCGTTACTATCTACATTCAATCGTTTCACGGATCGAGTTATCAACCGAGTTTAAACCTGATGGATTGCAGTCAGACAGGTCCTGGATTCAGCTCTTCTTCCGCAATGCGCAACACCAAGTATCGGCTCGGGTACAAAAGTTATCAAACCATGATGCATATCGCTGGACAGTCGAAGGCACGTCCAAGATCCGCTTTGCCCACGCGTACACTCCAACAATGAATGATATTCACAAAGGCGTCGATATTCTGAATCCCTTATCGAACAACTACACTCTTCTCGCCCACACACCAACGAACTTCGTAGGCACGGCGAGTAACTATGTGTTCACCACAAAGATAGACCCTCGTGGAAACTCTGGAGTGGTCGGTGTTGCCGTAAGGGTCAGTTTACCCGATCTGACTTCTACCGGAACACCAATTTATGGACTTCCAACCTCCGCCGTTGGTCGGGGCTTGTACACTGTTGAATGGGGTAGCCTGGCTCCATCTAGCTGCACCCCGTTCTTCCTGGATCTCTCGGCTCCTGAGTCGAGTTTGCGACACGACACACTGCGATTGGTATATCATAATGAGTCAAAGAGTACCATTCTGGCAGAGCTACCAATGATTCAACAGAACGACACCGTTCAAGGAATGGTAGATGGTGCGAATGGATATGACCCCGACTCGATCCTATTGCTTACGGTCGCGGTTCGAGAGTCGGAGCGCTACAGAGTCGACGTTGAGCGTCATGTGGTTGGAACTGACATCCAAGTCTTTGCATCAATGTACCCTTCAGCAGGCGATGATATTGATCTGGATGCGATCAAAGCGCTGAAACATTTCCCCGCCCCGCTCACACTGTCATATTTCCATACCGCTCCCTACCGACCTAGGGTGGGTTCAGTGGCACTTCTTGCTAAAGGTGTTCGTGAGGTGGATTTTTCGGAACTCGAGCTTTACCAAATGATCGATCCCATAGGTCCTCTACAATATCCGCCACACGAAGCCGAGCATAGGCCAGGACCGGCAACTGCGGCTTCGATTAGGAAGATGGTCATAAATGCCCTTGCAACCCGATACACTCGAACGCAAGGGCTATATTCCATCCCATATTCTCCACACCGTGCCGTCGCAGTTTCCGTCCGTGCCTCGGCATCTCCCTTTCTTAATGAATCCAGAACGGCGATTGTGCGGACCGCAAAGTGTACAGATCAACCATTCTTGGGTCGGGAATACTGGTATGTCCTTCGACCGAGGTGGTCGATCAGCCCCGAATCTCCCCTAGATCTAGGTCTTATTATGAGCCCAACGAAAACAGAGTACTCAATCGAAATGCGGAACATCTCGCCCACTCAGTACGCTGTTTTCGACGCAAAACCATGTACGACGTCAGAGCAGAACGTGCATCCGTTCACAGTTGCTTTTCCGCATCCATCTGAAGGTGTCCTAAATCTCATTGCGCCAAGTGAGCATGTGTACATGTTCTGTGGGTCGGAAAAGGATTCGCATTCACAAACGAACAATCTGCCATTCTATGACTCGTCAACTTATCTTTCGAGGCAAATAGCTCAACCAGAGTGCGCCCATTCAGATTGTCTCGCACTAGCATCCGGGTCCGACGGCTCTGCATACACCTATAAGCCAGATGTGGCCTCCACATGCGGTATCTATATCCCCGAAGCATCCGAACTACTGCCTCTTCACGTGGTCGGAGACTGGAGAAATACCACTGTAAGCAAAGCGCTACCCGGATTGTCCTCGGACTCGCTCAAAGTAGGGCTGGATCAAACAGACCTCAACCTGCCTGCAGGACGTGGTGCGGGTCTCACCAACGGCTGGCTCAGAGGGAACACAAGCGCGGATCCTAAGCAAGTAAATGTAATGTACTTGCATCCCACCTTAAGACCAGCTGATGTAAATTGGGCGCCTCAAAACGAAAACGCACTCGAGAAGGAGGCGCATCAGGATCCAACCGGCGACACTACCTTAACCACGTTCTTGAACGAAGAGGTAGCCAGTTTATCCTTCGAAACCGAGGACTTACTGCTAGACCCAGGCCTAAATCCAACGACAATCTATTATACCATGGCGCTTCGAAATCCCTATGTTGTTGATGGTGGGCTCAAACTAAGTGCGCAGCCAGTCGCCATATCCAACCGCTGCGACATGAAGCATGGCCCAGAGGCGGATCAAGTGCTGCTAGACACTTGTCAATCCGGTTCTACGGAGAGTTATGCTACTCCTTCGTCGTTTGCTCCGATGCCTCAGGACTGGCCACAAATGACACAGAGATTCGACCTGTTCAAGTATGAAACAACGGAGGTACAGTTGTCGCCAGGAGAAGTATTGCAGCTTACTTTGGATCTACGCGCCAGTAGCGCCCAATGGATGACACGCGCATGGCGGCTTTATGTCCACCATCTCGCACCACACATTGAGCCCTTCGTGCTTCAAATTCATGGAGTCCTGACACCACATCCATTCAGTCTAGGAGTTCATAAGAGGGCTCATACCGGAGGAGATGACGTTTCTGGCCTCCGGAATGCCGCACCCGATGGAAAGCCTTCAAGTACTGAAGCTCTACTTCATTTTAATCTGGCGTCAAGTACCCCTAACGACGGGGAACTAGTCGTGAATACTACTCCTTCCGCAGATCACTTCCAAAATGGATTTGGCTTGTCACCTACGCTCGAAGCTTGGGAAATGTCAGAGACCATATCGATCCTTGGAAGCGAGTACAAGCGTTTGTATTTGACACTATGGCTATCAGTAGTCCGTGCCCGTACAATTTCCGAAAGACTATCAGAAGATTATATTGCTATGGGTCTTGACACCTCGTCTCCACGCGTTATACTCCACCTATCACCCGGAGAACCTGTCATTGAAATACTCTCTTTCGCTGCTTACAACTACACCGAATCCCAGCTCAGGTATGTATTCGCAATTGAGGGATATGCGTACGAAAGTATCGAGGGGCTAGATATCGAGATGAATGCATGCCTTGGTCTTGAAAATGGACAACTAATGGTCGAGACCGAATGTACTGAACGCGTCAACATTCTCGAGAATGAGTCAACTGCGTCGACTATTGTGTTGAGCCGCATTCCATTGGGAGGGAAACCAACTGTCAAAGCTAAGGCACAGCCGCTTGAATCTCCCGTGACGCTGAGACAGTCACAGTTTACACCTCCTCCTCTGAACATCACCTTCAACGAAGGTCAGACGGCGCAAGAGCTAGAGACGGAGCACTTTTGCGTCTCCATCGTGGCTCCCCTTGTGGGATTCCTCAACGGTTCGGGAAGCGTACCGAGCGCCATAATGGATCTCTATCACTTTTCCGTGACACCTATCAATGAGTATGGTATCCCCATAGGTGCGCCTGTCTCTGTTCAGCCCTTAGCCTGGATACCAGAAAGTGAATCTTCGGATTCTAAGGATAGGGCCAATGTTTGCTTGTCTATCCCCTATCTCGATCTGTCTGTTAATTATGTACGGGTGAGTATGGCTCAATCACGAAGGAGTGCTGAACCTGTCTTGGATGGTAGAGAGGTTAGCACTGAAACGTCCGCTCACAATCTAGTACGCATTCCTTTGATTGGCAGAGTGGAGTTCAGCGATGGAGCACGTAATCACGTTTTCTACAGCGGCCCCGTTGTGCTTCCTGCAGACTATCATGCGCATAAGGACGAACTACCGATGACCGTATATTTCCAAGAGAGCACTGCACCTTTCCCGCGCATAGGACTCTTTATGTGGGCAACCGACACAGGTGTGCTAGTCTCTCTTGAGAACTCAGTCAATATCCCCATCAATTACATTAAGCGGACGAGCATCGTGCGTGGTCGATGCTTCGTAGACGGCACATGTCGCGGGACACCGTTCACTCATTTACTAGCAGCCCTTGATTCACCTACAGGGGGACAGTTAGAATCGTCTCCGCAATTCCAAACCTGTAGAACAAAGCTAGCGGCAACAGGCTACGATCGTCTTTTCATTCGAACTGAGAACGATAAACTATACTGCTATGGAGGACTGCGCCACATCCATTGGGAGGATGCACCCGAGGTGGTTCCGATGATGACAACCGAGGTACACTTCTACGACTTTACTGACGGGGAACTCTACGAGATCTC